>Ga0209166_10000502_pt1 | contig 42967 bp, 38 predicted proteins | sample Coa_R1_3_FD_187151 | JGI IMG/M metagenome (GOLD analysis project Ga0209166, IMG submission 187151) | Surface soil microbial communities from Centralia Pennsylvania, which are recovering from an underground coalmine fire - Coalmine... | ecosystem: Environmental > Terrestrial > Soil >...
TGTGCGGGATGCAACGAGCGAGCAGGCCGAAACAAGCGGAAACGATGGCACAGGCGCAGAGTGCACAGAACTTACGCAGAGAACGATTGGACCAAAAAGGAGGAACGGTACAGCACAGGGAGGAAACCGGCGCTGGGCAAGCTGCAGCACGCTACTTGGTCAGAATAACTCGAGGATCTTCGCTATTGACCGTCCGAACAAAAGGCCAAAAACGAACACACCGGCGGCGATCGCGAGACTAACTCCGAAAGGGAGCGCCCCGTAGAAGATGCAGCCGAAAAATACAACCAGAGTCACTAGAATCGTGACCAGGAAATCCAGTTGCCGATAGAAGCTCATTTCGCCGCTGTTGCCGGCGCGGATAAGCGGCCGGCCTGCAGAATTTGGCCTATTTCTTGAAGAGGTCTTCGAAAGCCTGGCGAGCGTCGTTGGAGCGCGGCGGCGGAGCAGAAACGGAAGCGGTTTGCGAGGGCTGCGCGTAGGTGTTGGGCGCGGTGTCCTTTTCGATGGTCATGCGAAATTCGTAGAACTTGCAGTTGTTCTTCGCGTCCTTGGGAGAAATGCGCTCGGGGACAGGCTGGGTGCACTCGAATTGCGCACCGCTGTCGAAAAAGCGGCATTGCTTGCAACTGTGAAGCTCGAACGCGCACTTGGGACACTGGCCGTTGGGATCGAAGCCGGACGCGAGAACAGCGCCGCAATTGGAGCAGCGCCCGCGCGTGACCGTACCGACCATGCGCGGCGTGCGCGGACCGAATTGATCGGCGCGCGGGCCTCCCTGCGGCGGCTTGCGATCCGGATTTTTCTCCCGTTTATCACGTTTTTCCGAGTCGCGATAGCCTCGATGACCGTACTTGCGATCCACAAACGCCTCCGTACACACACCATCCCGGACTTTGGCCTACACTGCGTAAAGCAACGCGCGCATGCGCACTCTAACCGTGATATTTATCCAATCGGAGTCTTACACTCGGCGCACAGCGCAATCATTCCCCAGGGATTCCGAACAGGATTGGCTACGTCCAAGCGGGAGATGGGACAACTATGTTTGTAGTCCTCTGGGAGTTCGATGTCAAGCCGGGAAGCGAAGCACGGTTTGAAAGTGTATACGGGCCGTCGGGAGAGTGGGCGCGGCTTTTTCAGCGCGACCCGGCTTGGAAACGAACTCTGCTCCTGCGCGATCCTTTCCGTGAAAGAACTTACGTCACGTGCGATTTCTGGGCTAACCAAAAGGCTTACGAGATATTCCGGCGCAGCGACTCGACCGAGTATCTCGCGCTCGACAAAAATTGCGAGGGCCTCACGGCGTCGGAGCGAGAGATTGGCCGATTCGAACAGTTAGACGCAACGAGCTGACGCGCGTTTCATGAGTTTCCGTGAGTCTCGAGCTATTCCCGCCTCGAACTTGCGCGCTTGACACGGTCAGCGCTTCGCCCAAAGAACAGAGAGCCCGTCCGGCTTCAAGTCCGGCTGAAGAAACTGCCTGGGCGTTCCCGCGGCCCGCAAAACCGCCTCCGCAGCAAGATACCCACTGCGAACCGCTCCCTCCATCGTGGCGGGCCAGCCCGTGGCGGTCCAGTCGCCAGCGAGAAACAGTCCAGCGATGCTGGTCTCCTGCTTGGGACGCCAGCGATCCACTCCAGGGAACGGAGAAAACGTGGCAGCCAATTCTTTGATGACCGTAGCCTTCAAAAGGTTTGCGTCGCGAGCGGCGGGAAGTGCGTGGCGGACTTCCCCGAGGCAAAGATCAATGATTTCCTGGCGCGGTTTCTGCAGAAGATCGTACGAAGCGCTGATGACCAGTTGGAGGTACTGTGAATTTTTCAGACCTTGGTCAGCCGGGCCGCTTGCCGACTTCGTGCCGTTCGACGCGGCGTACAGCGCGGACTTGTTGAAAATCCATTGCGTGGTCGTGTCGAGAAGCGTGATGAACGGCTCAGTCATGACCTGGCGATCGAACCAGAAATGCACGCCGGTGATCGGTGCGTCGGTAATTTTGTCGAGGTGCGCTAAGGCGGGATCGGATTGTCGTAGAGCTTCCGGGAGAAGCTCCGCGAGATTTTGGTGCGGCAGAGCAAGGATGATCGCGTCGCCGGATTCTTCGCGGTTGGCGTCGAAGATCGCGGCAATGAGCTTGCCATTTTCGACGCGGAGGCCCCGCACCGGCGCGCGAAAGACAACTTCCCCGCCGCGCTGTTCGATGGCGTTTTTGCAGCCTTCGTAAAGTTCGCCGAGAGCCACCGCGGGCACACCCATGCGGTAGCCGTGCTTCGTCGAGAGGACCGCCTTCCAGAAAACATCGACGCCGTAGCGCGCGTCAATGCGGTCGAGCTCTTCGGAGAGAGCGCTGACGAGAACTGTGCGCCAGAAGCGGGAAATCGCCGCGGGAGTCTGTCTGCGGCGCTGGAGCCATTCCAGCATCGAGATGCCACCGGGCTCGTCGACATCTTTGGGATGGCCACCGCTGAGGATGATGGAGTTGAACGCGCGGGCGATGCCGAGCTTGTCTTTGAGGCCGAGCGGCGCGAACGTGAGGAACGAACCGGTCATGTGCAGCGGAGCGGGAAGAAAACCGGCGTGCATTTCGCCACGGCGGCCTTGCGGATCAAGAAGAAGAAGGCGATCGAAGAATTTGATTTTGTCGGCTGAGCCGACGCGGCGGTAAAAGTCTGCGAGATTCGTGCAGCAACCGAAGGTGACGTGCTGGCAATTGTCTACGTGCTCGCCGTTGGGGAGCTCGTAGGACGCGGCGCGGCCGCCGAGGTAGGGGCGCTGTTCAAAAAGACGGACGCGCCAGCCAGCTTCAGCCAGCGCGACGCTGGCCGCCAGGCCCGCCAGCCCGCCGCCGATCACGATCACGTTTTTCAAGGATGTTCTCTTTGTTGAGGCGTCCGAATTTCGCCTTCGCGATGAAGAGCATTTTTTCTGCTTTGGAGAGCCCCACGCGTTCGCCGAAGACGGCAAAATCCAATTGTTCGATGCGCGCCAGCAAGGCGCTGTAGGTGTGCGCAAGGAGCCAGAGCGCGCCGCGGCTTTCCGGCTCGATGAGATCGAAAAGCTCTGAGCCTTCTTCGTAGTTGCGCCACGCGCGATCGGCCTCAAAGCGGAGGAGTTCGCGAACGCCCAACGTGGCTTCATTGCGGCCAAAATCCTGCGCGGCAACCCCGTAGCGCGCCAGGTCTTCTTCAGGAATGTAGAGGCGGCCGACCGCAAAATCGTCGTGGACGTCGCGGATAATGTTGGTGAGTTGGAAGGCGAGCCCAAGTTTTTCCGCGAGGTCGAGCGCGCGAGGGCCGCGGAATCCGAAAACGTGCGTGCAGGTGAGGCCGACGGTGCCGGCGACGCGATAGCAATATTCGCGCAGGCGGTCGAACGTGGGGTACGTGTGGACGGTGAGGTCCATTTCCGCGCCGGAGATGAGGTCGTGGAGATAGCGCGCGGGCATCTTGAATTGGTGCATGGTGTCCACGAGAGCTGGAAGAACTTCCGCGGCTCCGGAGGGAATTTTCCCGGGGACATCCAGCGCGGAAGAGCCGTCAACAGTGGTGACCTGACCAATGATGACGTCATCGAGTGCGGCGCGCCAATCAGCGAGGCCGCGTTGTTTGGCGGCGAGGTCGGCGCCTTCGTCGGCGACGTCGTCAACGAGGCGCATGAAAGCGTAGAGAGCGGCGAGCGCGTCGCGGCGAGCCTTCGGAAGCAAGTAAAAGGCGTAATAGAAATTGCTGTGAGCTGCGCGCGCGATGCGGTGGCATTCGTCGTAGGAACGGGAGACAGTCAACGTCGCTTCGGGAGCCATCGTACTCAACCTGGGCACAGACTCAGGCGCGCTTACCGGAAATCCGCCGGATTGGGACTCGCCGTGTGGGATCCGCTGGAGGAGATGCGCGAAGAAAGCCCGGCCGAGGAGGCGCGCCTGTTTGCCTTTGCTGACTGCGGGGCGCTTATGGAGCGTGTCGTATCCCAAAGCTTCAATCGAGTCAAGGACGGCGACGCCGCCTCGCGTGAACATGTCGAGATCAACGCTGATGCGGCCGCTGACCATCTTGGCGAGCGGCGCGCCTTGCGCAAAAAGAACGCGCGTGCGCGCGATGAGATCTTTCATGAGCGCGACGTAGTTGTCGCTGAAGCGGCGCTCGACAATGTCGGATTCGGAGACGCCGTGCGCTGCGGCGACGTCGAGCGGAATATAGATGCGGCCCTTCTCGAGGTCGCGATCCACGTCCTGCCAGAAATTTGCGAGCTGCAGCGCTGTGCAAGTCGCATCGGAAAGCAACTGGCGCTCTTCGTCGCGATAGCCGCAAAGATAGAGAACGAGCCGGCCGACGGGATTCGCCGAGTAGACGCAATAGCCGATCATCGCGTCCCAGGTCTGGTAGCGCTTGACGAATTGATCCTGGCGAAAAGCCTTCAGGAGATCGGCGAACGGCTGCTTGGGAATGCCTTTCGCAAAAATGGTCTGCCGCAACGCCACAAACACGGGATGCGACGGCTTGTCGTTGTAACAATCGTCTAGTTCGCGTTCCCACCAATCGAGGAGTTCCAGCGCGCGATTTTTATCCGGGATTTCGTCACCGAGATCGTCGGCCCAGCGGCAGTAGGCGTAGAGATTATAGAAGTGCTGGTGAAGGTCCTTCGGAAGCAGCCACGAAACAACGTTGAAATTTTCGTAGTGGTGCGTGGCGAGCCAGTGGGTGTAGGCCTGCGCGGCCTCGGACGAACAGCGGTCGGCCGGCAGATTCGCTGCGAGTTCTAGCTCACCTTGGCGCAACATAAATGAAAAGCAGATTCCTCGCTACGCGCGGAATGATATTTCAAGAAAATCGCACAACACGAAATCCTTCATGCATGGCCGGGATTCTTCGTTTCGCTCAGAATGACAAACGCCGCCTCGCAGCGGCAAACGGAAAGCAGATCTCAAGGCCGGACGGCCAGCTTAATTTCGCCGCTGCGGCTCTTCATGCGTTCGAACGCCTGCGGCAGTTCGTTCAAGGGAATTTCTTCGCTGACGAAATCCTGGCCAAGAATGTCGCCGCGACGGATAGCCTCGAGAGCTTCGCGAATGAAGCGCGGCGTGTGGTGGAACGGCGAAATCAGCTTGATCTCGGAATAGTGTATGGCCGCGGGGTCGATGGTAACGTGCGTGCCGGAGGGCAGGCCGCTGAAGAAATTCACGACACCGCCGCGCCGCACCATGGCGAGCGCCTGTTGCCACGTGGCGGGATTGCCGGCGGCTTCGACGACGGAATCCGGGCCGCGGCCGTCTTCGGTATAAGATTTCACGGCGGCGACGACGTCCGGAGTTTCCGCGACGTTGATAGTAGCGACGGCACCAAGTTTGCGCGCAACGTCTAGCGGCCCGGAACGGCGGGCCAGCGCGATGACGCGAACGCCGCGGCGGGACAGCATGCGAACAAACTTCAACCCGATGGGACCGCAGCCGATGACTGCGGCAGTGTCGCCGGTGCGCACTTCCATTTCGTGAATGCCGCGCAAAACACAAGCCAGCGGCTCAACGAGCGCGGCGCTGCCATCGTCCACGGAATATGGCACTTCGAGCATGTTCTCCATGGCGATGCGGCCGGGAATGCGCATAAATTCAGCGTAAGCTCCGTTGTTGAAGAGCAAATCTTCGCAGAGATTTTCCTGTCCACGGCGGCAGTGGTAGCAGCGCAGGCACGGCGCGGAATTTGCCGCGACCACGCGCATTCCGATGCGCCAACGCGGGTCGGCGCGTTTGCCAACAGCCGCGATGTCGCCGACGACTTCGTGGCCGAAAACCGCGGGCGGTTGAATCATCTTCGCGTGATAACCGCGCTTCCACACTTTCAAGTCGGTCCCGTCGGTGAGCGCGAGGCGGACACGGAGCAAGACTTCGTCCGCGGACAGTCGCGGGACATCAATCTGCTCGATACGCAGATCTTCGCTGCCGTACAAGACGGCGGCTGTCATTTTCGATGGCACCGGGATGCGCGCGACGGCGGGTTTCGCTTCGTCGGCGACTTCTGGCTTTTTGGAGGCGATCGTTTTCATACGTGCGAAATCAGAATTTTAAGCGATTCGGCGGTGGGCCGGGCAGCCAGCTCCAGCGCCTCCTGGATTCTATCCAATGGAAAGCGATGCGTAACAATATCCATGACGGGCAGTTTCTTGCGCAGCACCAGTTCCGCCGCGGAGTCCTGAATATCCACAGCGGCGCTGTAGCTTCCAAGAATTTCTTTTTCGTCGATACCCACAGCCGAAGCGGGGAACTCGATCTTCGTAACCGGATCATTTGCCGCGAAGAGAAGCACCCGCCCGCCCGGGCGAGCCGCAGCAAGCGCGTCCGTGACGACCGACGGATGAGCCACCGCAACGAGGACCGCATCCGCACCCCGACCGTCCGTGCGAGACCGAATGTCGTCCACCAGTCTACCACTGGTCGGGTCAAAGGACTCTATGGCGCCAAGCGCGAGGCTCTTTTCGCGGCGCGGAGCCATCGGATCGCTGCTAAACAGGCGCGCGCCTTCGAATTTGCTGACCATCAGAAGCTGCAACCCGATGGGGCCGCAGCCGAGGACGAGAACAGTTTCGCCGGCCACGATACGAGCCTTTTGCACGGCTTTCACGATGGTGTTGATAGGCTCGATGAACGTGGCTTCCTCGAAGCTGACGTTATCGGGCAGCGCCACGATGCCGCGCTCCGCGACCCACGGCATGGCTTTGACGTACTGCGCAAAGCCACCGCCATTGGGAGTAAACCCGGCGGTAAGTCCGGTGGTTTTGTATTGCTTGCACTGCGAGAAGCTCCGCTTTTCGCAGTAGAAGCAGCGGCCGCAAGGCGTGTGATGAAAACTCATCACGCGGTCGCCGGCCTTCCATTTCGTGACGCCGCGGCCGACGGCGGCAACCGTGCCAGCTAGTTCGTGGCCGAGGATTTGCGGCGGCTCGACGTATCGCTGGAAAATTTTTTTGATGTCGGTGCCGCAGATTCCGCATGCCGCAACTTTGATGAGGACTTCGTGGTCTGCCACTTCCGGGACGGGAACTTCCTCGACGCGCACCACACCTTTGTCGCGATATACACCGGCCCGCATGGTTTTCGGGACCGGGCCGAACGAGCGCAATGTTTCGGCGATGGTTCCGACGCCGCTCATGTCGCGGAGACCTCTTCAATGTTGTGCCGCGCGGGAGCGTGCCAGCGTTGTGCGATCGCCATGATGTAACGATCGAGAAAATCGGCCAGCGACTTCGCGGCGGAGCGGCTCTGCCGGCCAAACTGAATCAACAGCGGGATGCGATGCGGGCTCAGGCCAACTTCCTTGAGCAAGCCGCCGACCTTCAGATGGCCCTGAGAGTCGAGGATGCGCGCGAAATCCACGGGTAGATCTTCGTCAGCAGCGTCGCTTATAGCGCGGACGAGAACGACAGGCACCTGCACGCGCTGCGCGGCGGCGAGGATGTGCGCCGATTCCATTTCGACGATACTTCCCTGCTGGCGAATTTCGTCTTTCGCGAGCGCGGTCGGAACGATTTTCTCGGAGGTGAAAGAAACCTTCACGGACTTGGCGGCCAAAGAAACGGCGAGGTCGTAGAGCGATTCGTCGCTCGACGCGCTGACTGCACTCTCCAGCGTCCTCGCGAACCCGGCGACAACCACGTCGCCGGGCTGAAGATCATCGCGTAGCGCGCCGGCGAGGCCTGTCGAAACGCAAACATCGTGCGCGGCCAGTGGGACAGATTCCATCGCGTTCACAGCGCTCGTTTTTCCGATCCCGGTGAGTAGAACCGTCACTTCATTCGGCCCGATGTTCGCTTTAAACAAATCAAACTCGCGGCGGCGTTCCCAATTTTCAAATTCATAGGGTACGAATGCGTGCCGCGACGACCACGGCGCGAACTCAGCTCTTACGGCAAACGTAACGAGAATGCGCATGAAGTCCCTAGGACTAAGATGCCGGGCCGACGCTTGGCGCTACAAATTCGCGTCCAACCCGCCGCGGCCGGAGCCGGAATCGCCGCGAGGTTGCACCTTGCCGCGCCACCGCGCCGAAACCGCAGACCACAAGCTGGAACTTATGCTACTTAGGCCGCAGCGGCGCGTATTCTCTTGGCGCGGCGAGCGGCGACGTACCCGTTCTCGACGTACCACCGCACCGCCCGCTCGAGCGCCGCGGCCACCGAGCCGGGCCGAAAGCCCAACTCCCGCTGCGCGCGCGATGCATCGACAAACATATTGTGGCGCGCGATTTTTACGCCTTCCACGGGAATCTGCGGCTCCCTGCCCATCAGGCGCGAGAACCCCGTATTCACGTAGGCTACACCCAAAGCGAGCCCGTGAGGAATTTTCAGCGACGGCGCAGACAAACCGGTAATTTTGGCGAGCGCATCGAGCAACTGCTTGAGCGTCATATTTTCTCCGCCAAGCAAATAGCGTTCGCCGACTTTGCCTTTCTCCGCGACGAGCAAGTGGCCCGCGGCGCATTCTTCCGCTCCGACAAAATTGAGGCCGGTCTCGACGTAGCCGGGCATCCTGCCGTTGAGAAAATCGAGAATGATTTTGCCGGTCGGCGTGGGTTTCCAATCGCCGGGGCCGACGGGAGTTGTGGGCATGGCAATGACGACCGGAAGGCCTTCTTTCGCGGCGTTTAATACTTCCTGCTCGGCCATCCATTTCGAACGCTTGTAGTGGCCAATCATTTCGCCGAGCCGCGCTTGCGTGGCTTCGGTGGGAAGTTCGGGACGGTCCACGGCAATGGTAGCAACGGTGCTTGTGTAAATGATTTTTTCGACCCCGGCACGCTTGGAGGCGGCGAGGAGATTTTTTGTGCCGCCAACATTTGAGTCGTAAATCTCTTTGGACTTCTTGGCCCAAAGGCGATAGTCCGCGGCTACGTGGAAAACATATTGCACTCCGGCCATGGCTTTATCGAGCGATGCGGGGTCGCGTAGATCGCCAGTAACATATTCCAGTGATAGGTCCGAGACCGCGCGATTCGTGCTCGACGCGCGCATCAGCACGCGCACCGGTTCGCCGACCGCAACCAGTTGACGCGCGACGTGGCTGCCAAGGAAACCGGATGCTCCTGTGACAAGCGTGGTCATGTTGGATGCGCTAGGCGGATTCCTCGCAGGCATTCTCGGCGCGAGAACACGAGGCGGCAAAGCCGCGCGACGGCACACGACGGCGGTACGAGAATTCCAGTAATCGCGAAAATCTTCGCCAGCCGAGCGAAGGGATCAGCCGCGTAATTTCATCCAGACGTGTGGGCGACTTTGCGCTAAATTCGGCACCCGTCGCAACGCCGCCCGAGGAAATCGCGAGCCCGTCGAGGCCGCGCGCGGAGAATTCTTGTACGTGCGCCGCCAGGTTGTCGGGCGAAGTCTGGTCACCCGTAGTGAAGTGTCCGCAAACATAAAAACCCGAGAGTCGCGCGGCGCGGATGCACTCGGCGACCGGCCGACCGGGCGCAGAGGAATCGGAGCTCTTCGGCGAATCTGCCGAATCGCCGGAAGGCGACGGAATTTCGAACGTCAGATACAAGCGCGACGCCGGTTGAAATTCGTGAATGTGCCTGCGCAGTCCTTCCCCGCTGGTGTGAAAAAATACGTACTGACCGTTCGCCACCAGAGCGGAAACAACGTCCGCAATATTGGGATGCGAGACCGGTCCGCAGCCGCCGAGCCAAACAATCGGAGCGCGCGATTCCGCAACGGCCTCGACGCAAGCGGCCGCCGTGCGCCACTCGGAATCGCGAATTGCGTCGCCAGGCGCCTCCGCGCTCGAAGGCAGAGCGAGCGGCAAGTGAAAAATCGCCGGAGCTTGCGCCGTGCGGAAAGATGGGAAGACTGTTCGCCGGATCAGGCGAGCGGATAAACCAGCGGGAAAATGCATTTCGTCTTCTAGACCCCGCTGCGCTGGCGGAATTCGCGCGGCTGATATTTGAGCGCGCAAAACTCCGGCGAATTGTGCGCCTGGTTGTGAAAACGCGCGAGCGCGTACAGCGGGAAAGAATTCCGGTACAAGTGGTATTTCAGATAGAACACGCCGGGGAAACCGGTGCCGGTAAAATCGCTTTCGCTCCACGAGCCGTCTGAATTCTGCTGCTCGACGAGATAGGAAACCGCGCGCTGGATTGCGGGATCACTCGGGGCGGCTCCGGCCAGCAGACCAATCAAGCCCCACGCCGTCTGCGACGCCGTGCTGTTTCCCTGGCCCTTCGTTTTCGGGTCGGTATAGCTCCAGAGCGACTCGCCGAAGCTGCCATCCGCTTTCTGCACTGCGCGCAACCAGCTAACCCCGCGCTGGCAGAATTCCTTCGCAGTCAGAGAGACGGTTTCGAGAGCGCGCAGCACGCCGCTCGAACCATACACGTAGTTCACGCCCCAGCGGCCGAACCACGAACCGTCTTCGCATTGATCCTTGAGCAGGAATTTCACCGCACGCTGAATGACCGAATGCTCCGCGGGCCAGCCGAACCGTCCGAGGCACTCCACGACGCGCGCGGTAACGTCGGCAGTCGAAGGATCTATCATCGCGTTGTGATCGGCGAACGGAATATTGCAGAGCAACTGCCGGTCGTTGTCGCGGTCAAACGCACCCCAGCCGCCGTCCTTGTTTTGCATGCTTAGCAGCCACTGGATGCCAAGGCGAACGGACCTGTCCATGCGTTCCGGGTCAGGATATTTCACACGCTGCAGTGCCATCAGGACGAACGCGGTGTCATCCACATCGGGGTAAAAATCGTTGCGGAATTCGAACGCCCAGCCCCCCGGTGCAGCGTCCTTGTTTTTGAACTGCCAATCGCCGCCGCCGAGAACCTGCTTCGAGAGGATCCAATCCGCTGCCTTGACCAGCGCCGGATGGTCCGCAGGCAGGCCCGCTTCTTCGAGTGCGACCATCGCGATGCATGTGTCCCAAACCGGCGAAACGCACGGCTGCATGCGAATCGTGTCGCCTTCTTCAATCTCGAAGCGCGAGAATTCGCGGATTTCGCGCGCGGTGATCGGGTCGTCCGGGCCATGCCCGAGCGCCATCAACGCGAAAATCGAATTCATCATCGCCGGATAAATCGCGGCGAGGCCTTCGCTGCGCTGGATGTGCTGAAGCATCCACTCTTTCGCTTCGCGAAGCGCGCGATTGCGCAGCGGCTTCCACGGCAGCTTTTCGTAAAATTTCAACGCGCGATCAATAGCCAGAAACACGTTTCGCCAGGAGATGAGCTGCTCGCTCCAGTCAAACGCCGCGGTTTTGTGCGACGGGTCGTTGAATAGCTCGTCCACGCGCGCGCGTTCCGGCAGCCGCCAATCGGGCCGCAGCGCTGCAAGGATGGCCATCGGAATCACGATGCCACGCGTCCACGAAGACATTTCATAGATGTTTAGCGAAAACCAGCTCGGCAGCAGGCAAAGTTCCGGCGGAATGGCCGGAACCATGTCCCACCCCACCGCGCCGATAAGTGCCAGATAAAAGCGCACGTAGGAGTTGGTGTGCTCGAGACCGCCCAAGCGGTGGATCGTTTCGCGCGCCTGCGTGAGATGCGGCGAGTTCGCATCGTCGCCGGCGAGCTTCAAAGCGAAATAGGCTTTGCAGGTGGCGTTCAGGTCGGACGGGCCGCCCGGAAAAATATTCCAGCCACCGTCGGGAAGCTGGCTGCGCCGCACGTAGTTCGCGAGCTTTTCGATGCGGACGGGATCGGCCTTGCCGAGCAAGAACAAGTAGTAGATGTAATCGGATTCGAGAGTGGTGTCGGCTTCCAGTTCACCGAGCCAATATCCCTCTTCGGCCTGCAATGACAGAAGATGGTTGGCGCCATTTTCAATAGCCTGTTCGAGAGCGCCGACGAGCTTGGGTTCGCGCCAGACCGGTGCAACGGCAGGCGCGGCTTGGTCTAGTCCTGTGCGTGTACCTGTCGCCAAAACAAGTCCCCCAGATGGAATTGGCAAAATTGTGCGCGGCCGCAAGCAGCCCAACTACCCTCAGGTCCGCCTAACCGCTGGATTCCGAACGACTTCCCGCACGCCCCCCAAAACTCAGCCAGGCCAGGACAAGTCCCGAGTAACAAGAGTACCATTCAAGTATCGTCGCGCCGGGGCTGCGGGTCAATCCTTAAGATGCGCGTGTGTGACAAAAGTGTTGTCAAATCACGATACTTGGCTCGGCTTGTAAGACCCTCTCGACGAGCACATGCAGCGGCTCCGGCAGCGGTTCGCCTTCGTGCTGCGTGACCGATGGCTTCAGGCGCAGCAGGTTCGCCGGTAACTTCAACCACGCCGGCTCGGGTGACGCGGGATTCATCGGCCCGCGCAGGACGAAGGCGTCCGCGCGGTCCAGCGCGGCACGCGCGGATTCCTTGAAGTCCGCGCGCGCAGGATCGATCACCGCGAAGTACAGGCTCGGCTTCAGGAATTGCAGCAACGAATTGCTTTCGAGAATAAGCGCGAATGAATCATCGGCTGCGGTCGCGGCCGCTTCGCGCAATGTAGAGCGCAACAGCGGCAAGCCTTCGGCCAGATAACCTTGCTTTGTTCTCAGCCAAAAAGAGCGCCGTGCGCCCGCTGCGAGGAAGCGCGCGCTGTCCGTTCCGGAATCCGCATGTGATTCCCACGCGATGGCGGACACGTGCTCGTCTGGAGCGCAATCGCAATTTTCGCCGTTCTGAGCGCAGACGCCGTGGCCGTATTGCGTGATTTTTCCGGCGATCCACGCGGCTTTCGGAAAAGCGCGGATGATGTCGCATACCAGCTGCGTTTTGCCGATGCTCCGCGTGTGCCCACCGACAACGATCACGCGCCAGGGCGAGGTTGCGCTCACGTCACTTCCCTTCCAGCTTCTTTTCCAGATGCTTGATGCGCGACGCGAGTTCCGGAATGCGCGATTGCCACGCGAAGACTTCCTTGAATTTGTCCAGCGGCCTCGCGGGTGTGCCCCACACGGTTTGCCCGGACCGAACGATTTTGCCGCCCAGAACGCCCGACTGTCCCCCAATGATCGCGCCATCTTCGAGATGGCACTTTTCACCGAATCCGGCCTGTCCTCCAACGACGGCGTTCTTTCCGAAATCGCACGAGCCGGAAAGCCCGGCTTGCGCGGCCATCACGGTATGCGCCCCGATCTGGCAGTTGTGCGCGATGTGCACCAGGTTGTCGAGTTTCACGCCTTCGGCGATGCGCGTGTCGTCGAGCGAACCGCGGTCGATCGTGGTGTTCGCGCCGATCTCCACGTCGTCGGCGATCTGCACAATGCCGGCCTGGGGAAATTTCCAATAGCGCCCATCGCCATGCGCGTAGCCGAACCCGTCGGCGCCGATTACCGCGCCGGAGTGAATCTCCACGCGATGGCCGATGCGCACTCGCGCGTACAGCGTAACCCGCGGATGGATGCGGCAATCGTCGCCAATCCACGCGCCCGCACCAATCACGCTATGCGCGCCAACTTGCGTGCCGTCGCCGATGCGCGCGTCTTCGCCGATGACGGCAAACGGCCCGATCCCGGCGGTAGGACTGACGCGCGCGAGCGGCGCAATCACCGCCGTAGGATGAATCCCCGTGGCGATAGGAGCGCGGCCGAGAACCAACGCAGCCGCTTTGGCAAACGCGACCTTCGGTTGCGACGCGCGCAGCACGGTTCTCCCTTGCAGCGCAACACCTTCCGGAGCCACGACGCATGACGACGTGGAAGCGGCCGCCCGCGCCGCGTGCTTCGCGCTCTCCACGTAGATCAAGTCGTGCGGCCCCCCGCGCTCCGGGGCGGCGACGCCTTTCACTTCCAGCGCCGCATCGCCCTCGAGCGTCGCGCCCACGGCGCTTGCCAATTGCCCTGCGGTATAGATCATCGGAGTCCTCGCTTAGAAATCGTACAGCGCCGGTTCGCCGGGAGGCCGCGTCTTCCAACGCGCGTGCACCCAAACCCACTGGTCGGGATACTTGCGAATGATTTCTTCGAGCACTTTGGCAAATTTCTGCGTGTTTTCGTAGACGTCTTTTTCTGTGTCGCCCGTTCGAATCAGTTCCACTGGTTGCTCGAAGCGCAGCCGGTATTTTTGAATGCTTTCATCCCAGTAAGCAAACCCCGGAACAACCGCGGCGTCGGTGTGCAGCGCGACGCGCGCGATGCCGGTCGTGGTGCACGCCAGCTTGCCGAAGAAGTCCACGAATGCACCTTCCGCAGGCAGCGTATTTTGGTCCGCGAGGATGCCGATGGTGCCGGCGTCTTTCAGAATCTTCAGCATCGAGCGCGCGGACTCATTTTTAAAAATGGGCTGATTCCCGGAGCCGCAGCGATATTGATTGACCAGCGCATCGAGCTTCTTGTTGTCGAGCGGCCGCGCCACGTAATGGAGCGGATAGCCGTACAGGGCATGGGCGTAAGAGGAAAGTTCCCAAGCGCCGATATGGCCGGTGAGATAGAGGACGCCTTTCCCGCGCTCGTGGCCCGCGAGAAAATTCTCGTGACCATCGAGGATAACAATGTCTTGAACGTTGTCCTTCGTCAGGCGGGGCATGCGCGCAAATTCCGCGGCCATGCGGCCAAGATTGCGGACCATCTTGCGCATCGTTTCTTTGCCTTGCGCTTCCGTCCACTCCGGAAACGCCAAGCGCAGATTGCGGTCCGCGGTCTTGCGCAACTTCGGTCGCGCCCGAAAAAGCAGCGCGACGACGCCCGTGGCCAGCGCCGTAGCGGCGCGGCGCGGAAGTGCGCCCACGGTTTTGAGCACCATCCGGGCAGCAGCGTATGCAAGCCAATCTTTCATTTCGGTGAGCGCGGCGCGATTCCGGCGCGCGTCAGTATGCATTCTAGGGGCTCCAGGCTGGAAGTCAGAAGTTCGATTGATGCTAGACTCGATTTCCCGTGACCGACGCGAATTCATTCAGCTCGCGAACTACTTCTCCGAGTGCCGCCGCAAAAATCGGCTGGACCATTCTCATCGGCGCCACGCTTTACGTCTGCTACTTCAGCCATCTTGGCGCCATCGGTTTTGTGGGTCCGGACGAGCCGCGTTACGCGTGGATTGCGCGCGACATGGCGGAGACCGGCGATTGGGTCACGCCGCGTCTCTACGGAAGGCCTTGGTTCGAAAAACCGCCGCTCTTCTATTGGGGTGCGGCAATCAGCTTCAAACTTTTTGGAGTCAGCGAAGCCGCAGCCCGCTTGCCGAGCGCCATTTGCGCGCTCCTTGCGACGTTAGCCCTGGCGTGGCTGGCCTGGCGCATGTACGGCGCGGAGACCGCGCAGTGGCTCCTGCTCCTGCTGCCGACAACCGTCGGTATGATCGGCTTTTCGCACGCGGCGGCAACGGACATGCCGTTCAGCGGCATGTTGACCATCGCCATGGTTTGCGCCGCGGTCGCGCTGCGGCTCACGCCGGAACGAGCGAGCGCCTCCGCGTTTCGTCCTGCGGATGCGCACACGGCTGGCACACCATCAACGCCGTCGCCGCTCGCATCCGCCGCGGCTCGAAGCAAGACACCGTGGTTCGCGCTCGTTCTATTCGGTTTTTTTCTTGGGCTCGCCGTTCTCGCCAAAGGCCCCGCGGCAAATATTCTCTGCGGCGGCGCGGTTTTCTTCTGGGCTGTCTTCACGAAACGCTGGCGAGACGCCTTTCGTTTGCTTCATCCTGCCGCCATCGTGGCGTTCTGCGTCACCGCGCTTCCCTGGTACATCCTCTGTGCCCGGCGCAATCCCGATTTCTTCCGCATCTTCATCATCGAACACAATTTCAAGCGCTATCTCACTCCCGAATTCCAGCACATCCAGCCATTCTGGTATTACGTACCTGTCGTATTGATCGCCGTCTTGCCATGGACGGCCTTGCTCATCTGGTCAGCTGTGGTCGGTACGCTCCGCATCGTTCGTGAGCGGCAAATCACCGTGCATTCCGCCTATTTTGCGTCGTGGGCTCTCTTCTGCGTCGTCTTCTTCTCGGCCTCAAAGTCGAAGCTCCCCGGCTACATTCTGCCCGCCATTCCCGCACTTTGCATGGCGATGGTGCGGGACGCAATGCAGTCCGCGCCAATCCGATTGCGCTCGCTTCGGACAGCTCACTGGATAATGGCAGCCATTTTGACATTTTGTTTTGCGATCTTTGGTTTCTTCAGTTGGATGTCGTCACGGCACGACCGCAACGCCCAAATCGCGCTCAGTATAGTTGTGGGTTTGTTCGCGCTCGCAAACTGCTTCGTCGCGACGTTCACATCGAATCTCCGAGGAGTGAGCCAACGGCTGCTTGCGGGAGTTTGCTGCATCGCGCCGATCCTCCTTGCTGCGCTGTTAGCCGGAACTGAATTGCCGGAAGCTTTTTTCTGGGATCAATCAGGAAAGCGCATAAGTCAAGTGCTGAAGACCCGTGCCATTCCGAATGAGGAACTGTACGTGCAACAATTGCACCGCGGCCTGCAATATAGTCTGGATTTCTACCTTCGTGCGGAGTTGCGTGACTGGGACGCGACGCATCCGGTAGCTGGCTACGTGTTGACGCACGAAAAATCTTGCAAGAATTCGGTCCCGGCGGCTTGGACGTGCGACGCGATCGTGCTCGAAGGCATGTCCAGTGAATATGCTCTATACCGCGTCCGGCCGAATCAATCAGTGAGCAGCCGCACCCGTAGCGGGCAGCCGCAGTAGAAAAAAACTCACCACGCGATTCTCGTATTCCCGCTTGTCGTTGTCGTCCATGGCCACAAAATTCCCGCGCGCGATGGTCGCCTGCTCTTTCGGCTCCGGCGCTTTCAGAAATATTTGCCGCGTGATATCCGATAGCTCCGGATCGTCCGCCGCCTCGATAAACAACTTCGGAACACCGGCGAGAACGCCCAGCTTCGTCGAAAGCGGCGGATCTTCGCGGTATTTGAAATTCAGCCACGTGAAGCTGAATTGCGCGGACCGAATCATCAGCGGAAATCCCGCCAAACCCGTGCGCTCTACTCCGATTTTGACCATCTGTTTCGGTTCGTCGTACACCGAATCCAGAACGATCGCCCGCACGCGGCGGTCGTTTTCCGCTTCGCGCAACGCGGAATACGCGCCCAGATTGTAGCCCCACACTCCGAACTGGCCTGCGTCCACGTCGCTGCGCGCCGCCACGGTATCGATCGCCGCCCGCACTTCGGTGGACTCGCGGTAGCCGAACGTCGTCATTCCCTCGATTCCGCCGTGCCCGGCAAAGTCGAACACGAACACGTTGTACTGGTGATCCTGCAGCGCGGAAATCAGCGTCAAAAGTTCGCCGCGGCTGGATCCGTAGCCGTGGCACAACAGAATCGTCGGCGCGCCGCGCAGTCCCGGGAAAAACCACCCGTGCCGAACTCCCAGTTCGGGAACATTGAAGTCCACCGCTTCCGGCTTTCCCGGAAAGCTATCCATGTTGATGTCGCTCGTGGTGCGCAGCGGCTTCACGATGCGATACACGAGGAATCCGGAAATCGCCGCCGTGGCCAGCACAATAAAAATAACCAGTGCCAGGATCGCGGTGATTAGCTTTGCGTACCACGTGCTTGGATATCTCAGCTCGTTGAGAATGGACATTCGTCTTATGCGTCGCCAGGCGGACCGCGCCGCCGGATTTTCTAGTTCACTCTTGATTTAACAACGCGATAGTAGCACAGCATTTCAACCGACATCTAACCCGTTGCGCGGCTGTGTCGCAATCATATCGGCGGCGCGCTGCATTCTTGCGCCAGCGCGCTTTCAGATATCATAGAATTCAGGCCGCAGGGGGAGCATGTGGCTCTGCACTGTTCCATGAATATCGTCGATCTTCGCCAGACGACCGTCCGCCAACTGGAACCTCTCCTGGAAGAGGAAGCCCTGCATTGGCGTGACGAGTTGCATTGGGACTACCGCAGCGCGCTCGAATTGATCAAACGCTTTCTCGAAGCGCACGCCCTCGCGGGATGCGTCGCTTTTGAAAACGGGAGCATTGCCGGCTACTCGTTTTATGTCCTCGAAGAGCAGAAAGGACTTATCGGCGGGCTGTACGTCTCCGCAAAATTCTCTCAGGCCACCATCGGGCAACGGCTTTTGCAGGAGCTTCTCTTTTCCATGCGCGCGATTCCGCAATTGGCTCGCATTGAGGCGCAGCTCATGCCGTTCAGCGGGCCCGTAGAAGTTCCCCTGCGTGAGCAGGGTTTCCGACTCTACTCGCGTCAATTCATGCTGCAAGACTTGCAAACGCTTTCGAACGCCAAGTCCGCCGCTTCCGCCGGCGTGCGGCTCGATCGCTGGAACGATCGCTACTTCGAGCCGTGCGCGAAATTGATTTACCTCGCCTACGCCAACCACATTGACGGCGAAATCAACGACCAGTATCGCAGCCGCGCCGGCGCCTTGAAGTTCCTGAAAAACATTATTCTTCTGCCGGGCTGCGGCCACTTCATTCCTTCGGCTTCGTTCGTCCTGCGCCAACCCGGCAGCGATGATTTGATTGCCGCCGTGTTGACCAGCGAAGTCTCCCCCGGCGTTGGTCACACCACGCAGATTTGTGTTTTGCCCGGTCACCAGGGCCACGGCCTCGGGCGCATGCTCATGCAAACCGCGGGAGAAACACTTCGCGGCATGAAATTCAAAGAGCTTACCTTAACCGTCACTTCGGAAAACTACGGCGCCGTGCAGCTCTACGAAAAGCTCGGCTTCAAAACCATTCGCACCTTCACCGCCGGCGTCTGGCCTCGGTGACAGCTACCAGAATCGCCATCAGTTCTTATTCTTGACTGGCCAGGAATCAATGATCGGTTTCGGGAACGGCGCCGATACCCTTACGTGTCGCGGTAAATCCCAGGTCACAGTTGACGCAACGTTGGAATCGTCCATTGGGTTTTGCGGATCGAGGACAAAGTCATACTCGACTTCCAATTGAATTGGCACAGTCGAGTCATTCGGCTTGAATCTCCATGTCTTGAGATTCTCTTGCGCTGTGCCCAACAATAGAGGTTGGCCCGCACCTTCCTTGGCGACGCTCGCCGTTCCGTCCCTGTACACCAAGACCGAGGCCGTTACCTTGCCTTGAATACGACTCTGACGAGCAAGCGGAGGGTAATTCAGTGAACTCAAGTGAATGACGCATGGCTCCGGCGTAGAAGCTCGCGCTTGTCCGACAAATACCTCTGGATGCGAGTCCGCGGTCAGGGCAAGCAGCAGCGTTGCTGCTGAACACCACGAGATCCACGCATATCGCTTCATGGTAGCTCCCGGCCAAGAAAACCTACTTCTTCGAGCGATCCTTCAGCAGGTTCTTCAACTCCGACATGAACTCCTGCACGTCCTTAAAGTCCATGTACACCGATGCGAACCGTACGTAGGCGACCTTATCGAGCTTCTTCAGCCGGTGCATGATCATTTCGCCGATTTCAGTGGTCGTCAGCTCGCGCTCGGTCGCTTCATGCACCACGCCCTCGATCTCGTCCACGATCGCTTCGAGCTTCGGCGTGGGCACCGGCCGCTTCTCGCACGCCTTCAGCAATCCCTGGAAAATTTTCTGCCGCTCGAAGCGCTCCCGGCGGCCATCTTTCTTGATGACCATGTACGGAATCTCGTCGATGCGTTCGTAGGTGGTGAATCTCCGGCTGCACTTGAGGCACTCGCGCCGCCGGCGGATGGTGTCGCCGACGCGCCCTTCGCGCGAGTCAATCACCTTATCGTCCACATGGCCGCAGAATGGGCACTTCACTCGGCGTCTCTCCTTGTTCCCTGCTCTTGGCCTCTCGGAATTACGTAAACTTCGCGCTCCCGCGCCGCTTCACAACTTCACGTTTGCAACTCTTCTTTTTCGTGTTGCGCGATGCTCAGCAACTTCGCCGGCGAAAAGCCCTCGTGAAACAGCAACGGCACGCCCGCAAGACTACACGCCGCGAAAGAAATCAGCCAGAGGACAATCGCCGCCGCGGCCGCCGTCTCTTTTTCAACACCCAGCACCGTGGTGAACGCTAGAAACGTGGCTACCTGCGCGCCACCGCCCACCCCCGGCAACTGTACGGCCGAGCCTGCCAGTGTGAACCCCAGCACCAGCATGGCATCCCCGAGCGTAATCGCCCCCAGCCGCCCCCCAAACGCATGGGCCACCCAAAAATAAACTAACAGCACCAGGAACCAGTGCGCTGCCGAATAAAACACCGCAGCAACCAGCTCGCCAACCGAGCGGATGGCTTGCACTCCCCGCGCGAAACCTAGCAGGATGCGCGCCACGACCGCACGCCAGCCATGCGCCGTGCGCCATCCTTCCAGCCGTCTCTCGAGCAGACCCGTCCCGTGCAGTCGCAGATACGCCAGAAAAACTATCGCGCCAGCCACCGCCACCGAAAAAATCGTGCCCGTCGTTTTTGCCGCCGTTTCCAGCGCGCTCGCCGGCTGGCCCGCCTCTGTGCGCGTTTGGAACAACAACAAACCTGCGGACGCAATCACCGCCATGCTCGCAAAGTCGAAGATGCGCTCCAACACGTAAATGCCAAACATGTCGGCGACCGGCAACCGCTCTTTCCGCGCCAGCAGCACCGGCCGCACCGGCTCTCCCGCGCGTCCCAGCAGAAATACCGCGGCAAAACCCGCCAGCGTCATCGCGTAGATCGCCAAGAAGCTCGACGGGCCAAGATTGCCCTGAAACACCTTCCACCGCAGCGCGCGCAACGCGTAGCAACAATAGATAGCGAAAATGGACAGGATGAGCAGATACGGATTCGCGTCGCGAACCGCGTGCAGCAGCTTCGCGTCGCTGAACTGATTCAGTTTGATGAACCCCCGGGAGGCGTAAACGACAAGGCCAAGAACTAAAACTCCGAACAGGGCCAGGAGGAGTTTCCGCGACGATGCACGCATGAACGTTCGAGACTACTGGTCGCAGCGACATGCGTCAAGGCGCGGCCGCAAGGGTCTCTGCGGATTTCTTCTGCAAGAGAGCCCCGGCTCGGCAGTGCTATGCTTGTGCGGACGAGTGTCCCTGAGTAAGATGCCGTCCAACAAGGTCAGCCGTTTGGACCAGGTTAACAGGGAACTTTTGGAGAGCAGTTTGCGTTCCATAGTTGCAGGCCGATGTTGGTCCCAGGCAGCTTTTGGGGCCGAGCTGGTCACCGTAGCGGTTTCGAGGCTGAAGATACGTTGGAGCAGGATGCCCAACTGGTCCAGCAATGCCTCCAGGGCGACGGTTCGGCCTGGGAGGAACTTGTGCGCCGCCACACGCGCCGCATCTTCAACATTTGCTACCGGTTTACCGGCAATGGCACAGACGCCGAAGACCTGTCGCAAGATGTTTTCCTCCGGGTGTATAAGACTCTTGGCAGCTATCGTTCGGCCCACGGCGGATTTGCAACATGGATGACCAGCGTTACCCGCAACCTCTTGATCGACCACTACCGGCGCACCAAGCGCGACCGGGTGACCGACTCGCTCGAGGACGCCATGCCGGTGGTCGAAAACAAGGAAGCCTTTGGGCGCCGTCCGGACCAGTTGGCCCTCCTTGGCGAACTGAGTTCGCAGGTGCAGACCGCTCTGACCAAGCTTTCGCCCGAACTGCGCGAGGCGGTTATCTTGCGCGACTTGCAGCAATTGGAATACAACGAGATTCGCGAAGTTTTGGATGTGCCGGAAGGAACCGTAAAATCGAGGATCAACCGCGGACGTATCGAATTGGCACGCGTCCTGCAGCAAATGGGAGTGCGGCCATCATGATGCGGGATATCACACGGCACGCATTTGTAGGGACGCAGCACGCTGCGCCCAATTCGAGCTTGTCGCTCGAACCGCGGAGTTCGTTATGAATTGGAATTGCGAACAAATCGAAGCACGCCTCAGCGACTACCTCGACGGCCTCATGGACGCCGCCGAGAAGCGCGACTATGACCTGCACGTGAAGTCCTGCGCGCAGTGCGCTCCGCTTGTCGCAAGCGTTTCGCATGCCGTATCCACCATGCACGCTCTCGAGCCCGTCGCAATTCCTCCGCGCCTCGTTTACGGCATCCTGAACCAGACGCTCGGCCCTCGTGAAAAAACCAAGGGCGTGCGCGGCGCGTTCGATTTGCTCGGCAGCCTGTTCACGGCCCGCTTTGCCTACGGCGTGATTTCTGTGGCCGCAACGTTGGTCGTTGTTTTGGCCGCCTCCGGCTTTTCTTTCCGCAAGCCCAAGCTGGCGGATCTTTCCCCCGTCAACGTCTACCACAACGCGGACCGCTTCGCGCACATTGCTTACGCACGAAGCACCAAGTTCGTCACCGACCTCCGCGTCGTTTACGAAATTCAGTCGCGCTTAAGCAAGGACAGTGACCTGCCCACGGATCAGGAGGGCACGATTCCGCAGCCCGCTCCCGGCAAAAATCCTGGCAGCACGGACAACGACAAACCGGGTTCGCCGAAGCAGCAAAATCGCGCCAATGGTCTCCGCAGAGAAGTTGAAGTCCTCGCCGCATTGATGCCCGCGATGAATGGAAACATGGCTGCTCAACTGATGGGAAGGAGCATTCGATGAAGTGTGCTGTTCATTCCGAGGTGGACGCCACCGGTTACTGTCGCAACTGCGGCAAGCCGATGTGCGCCACGTGCGTGCGGCCTGTGAAGGACGTCCTGTACTGCGAAGATTGTCTCGCCACCATTCTCGGCCATCCGGGACTCACAGCTTCCGCACCTGCCGCTCCACCACCATATACCTCCGCGCAATTCGCACCGCAAACGCCCTACGGTTCTCCGCCTGCGCCCGCCATTCCTGCAGCGCCCGGCGGCCCGAATCCTGTACTTGCATTCTTCCTCGGCTTTCTCCCCGGCCTCGGTGCCTTTTACAACGAGCAATACGGCAAAGGCATGATTCATCTGGCCATTTTTCTCGTGCTCTTTATCATCGGTGTGAATGGCTCGATGAGCGGCGGCGCGGAGGCGGCCGTCTGGATTTGCGTCGGCATCCTTTACTTCTACATGCCCATTGACGCGCTTCGTACCGCACAGGCCAAGCGGTCCGGCCAAGTCCTGTCGGATCCTCTCGACTCTCTCAGCAAAGGCCGTCCGGTCGGCCCCATCCTGTTGATCGGCGCCGGCATTTTGCTGTTGCTCAACAGTTTTGACTGGTTTCCCTGGTATCGCATCTCGCAGTTCTTTTTCCCTGCGATTTTGATTGGTGTGGGCGTCCTGATGTTCCGCAACCGCATGGACCGCCGCCCTTAGGAGGCTCCGCCGAGGAGACCGCACATTTATGAGCATTCGTTGCAACTGCCAGCGCTGCACCATTCGCGGACTCATGGGCCCGACCATCGTCGTTACGGTCGGCGTGCTCTTCTTGCTTGGCCAGCTTCGCGGCGGCTACTTCGAGTTTTGGCACACTTGGCCGGTCATCCTGATCGTGATCGGATTGATTAGCTTGGCGTCCTCATTCGCCTCGACCGAGGGCCACGACGCCGCCCCCGCTGCGCCCGTCGTTGCTCCTCCCGCACCGGTCGCGCCTCCTCCCACCACGCCTTCCAACCCTTACGAAGGGCAGGGTCAGTAAAGCGCGATGGCCAGGACCCGGCGCGGCAGCAACGGAATCTTTGCGGGCCTCGTCCTCATCACCGTTGGCGTAGTCCTCCTTTTGCACAACTACCGTGGTTTCGAGATTGACGAACTTCTTACGCGCTGGTGGCCCTTACTCCTGATTTTTCTCGGCGTTATCAAGCTCTACGAACGCACCGTAGCTAATCGTTCCGCGGATCCGCAAGCCTCCCGCATCACCGCCGGCGAAATCTTGCTCGTCATCGGCATGATTTGCTTGCTTGGCGTCGTCGCTGCCATCGACGTTGCCAGGCGCGATTTTCCCGGTAGAATCTCCGATATCGGCGAGGAATTCCCCGTTGACCTCGACGTCGCGCCCAAGCCTGTGCCTCCCAACGCGCACATCACCATCCGCGGCAACCGCGGCGACATCACCGTTCGCACCGGCGATACCAATGAAATCCACGTGGCCGGCAAAAAAATCGCGCATGGCTGGAATGAAAGCGACGCGGAGCGTCGTGCCGCCCAGGTTTCCGTCGAAATCGTGCAAAACGGCGACGGCTACGAAGTGCATCCCGCCGGCCAATCCGATTCGCGCACCAACGTCAACATGGACATCCAGGTCCCCGCGAAAGCCGCCGTCACCGTCCGCAATGAAAATGGGACCATCAACGTTTCCGATCTCGCCGCTCCCGTCTCCGTCTTCAACAACAGCGGCAACATCGAAGTCCGCAATACCGGTGGCGACGTCAACATCGAGACGCACAGCCGCGACATGATGCATCGCAGCGACGTGACCGTTTCCGATACCAAAGGCGACGTGAAAATCTCCGGCCGCGGCGGCGAAGTGAGCGTTACCTCCGCATCGGGCAGCTTCACTTTAAACGGCGACTTCGTCGGCCCCATCCGTGCCGAAAAAGTCGCCAAAGGCATGCGCTTCATCTCCCAGCGCACCGACCTCACCCTCACGCAACTCAGCGGCCACATGGAAGCCAGCTCCGGAAATCTCGAAGTCGTTGACGCTCCCGGCGACCTCACCCTCCGCACCAATCGCTACGCCGTGACCATTGAGAACGCTACCGGCAAAATCAAAGTGGACAATCGCGACGGCGATATCGAACTCCGCTTCTCTTCCCCGCCGAAAGAAGACATCGATATCACCAACACCAACGCCAGCATCTCCCTCAGCATCCCCGAATCCGCCAACTTCAACATCCTTGCGGATTGCCACTCCTGCGATATTGACTCGGAGTTTTCCGCCGACACGCTCAAGAAGACTTCCACCGAATCCGGCGACTCCCATCTCGACGGCAAGTACGGAAATTCGCGCGGCCCCAAAATCACGCTCAAAACCAGCTACGGCGCCATCTCCATCCACAAAACTTCGTAGCGACGTCGCTTCTGCGGGACTCCTGCATTTTTTCTAGCTACGCACTTGGATATCAGCGTCAGGGCTGCGCCAATCTCTTCAAATCTTCGAAAAACGCAGGATACGATACCGCCGCGCATTCCGCGTCGCGAATCACTGTTTCTCCAACCGCCCCTAGCCCCGCGACCGCGAAAGCCATGGCAATCCGGTGATCGCCGTGCGGATCAATTTCCGCGCCACGCAATTTCCCCGCGCCCTTCCCTTCCACGCGCAATCCGTCCGGCCGTTCTTCCACGATCGCGCCCATGCGCCGCAAATTTTCCACGAGTACCGCGATACGGTCGCTCTCTTTCACGCGCAACTCGCTCGCGTCGCGAATCTCCATGCCTTCTTCGGTGTACGGCCCGAGCGCCGCAAGCATCGGCAACTCATCAATCACCAGCGGAATCGTGTCGCCTTCCACCACGCCGCCCTTCAGCGCCGCGCCGCTCACTCCCAAATCGCCCACTATTTCTCCGTTCGCATTTTGCAGCGACATCATTTCAATCGCCGCGCCCATGCCTGCGAACACATCCAGGATCGCCGTCCGCGTCGGATTCAATCCCACGTTATGTATTGAAATATTCGATTCCGGCACAATCGATCCCGCCGCGATGAAAAACACTGCCGACGACAAATCGCCCGGCACATCCAGCGACTTCGCCACCAGCTTTCCGCCGCCGTTTCCGCGGAAGAGCCCGTGAATCTTCGTCGTTCGCCCGTGCCGCTCTATCGCCGCACCAAACTCTTCCAGCGCCAACTCTGTGTGGTCCCGCGTTCGCGCCGGCTCGGTTACCGTCGTCTCGCCATCGGCGTACAAGCCCGCCAGCAGCACCGCCGACTTCACTTGCGCGCTCGCCATCGGCATGGCGTATTCGATCGCCCGCAGCTTCGCGCCTTTGATTTCCAGTGGCGCGAAATTGTCGTCGCGCGCGCGAATCTCCGCGCCCATTTCGCGCAGCGGCGTTACCACTCGCTTCATCGGCCGCTTTTGCAGTGACGCGTCGCCCGTCAGCTTCGAACTGAACTCCTGCCCCGCCAGAATTCCCGTAAGCAGGCGCATCGTCGTTCCGGAATTTTCCGCGTCGAGCGTTCGCCAGCTCCCTTTTAACCCGCGCGGCCCTCGCCCGGTCACGCGCACCACGTCTTTCTCCACCTTGACGTCCGCGCCCAGCGCGCGCATGCAGCCCAGCGTGCTGTGGCAGTCCGCGGCGGCCGCGAAATTCCTGAGTTCACTCGTGCCTTCCGCCAGCGCCGCCAGCATCGCGTAGCGGTGCGAGATGGATTTGTCTCCCGGCGGCCGCACTCCGCCGCGCAAACTCTTCACCGCACTCACAACTTGTTTTTTCACGTCCGGATTTTATCACGCGCTTCGTGCTCTTCTCCTTGCTCTTCTCGTTGCTCCTGGCTGCGAGCTGTAAGCTCCAAGCCTCCAGCTGATAGCTCCGATCCTTTACTTCCTTTCTCTCCTCTACTTCCTCCACTTCCTTTACCTCATTCTCTTCCTGTTCTTCCGTACAGTTTTTCCCACGCACCGCCCGTCCCACACCGCGAAATTTCCGCCCTACTTCCTTCGTATTATGAGTAGAGGAGATTTCGTCGCCATGCCCGCCCGCAGAACGCTCGTTCAACTCGCCACAAAAGCTCTCATGCTCTTCAGCGCCATTTTTGTCGTCACGATTTTGCTCGCCGCCGTGCCCGCACACCACGCGCCGGTGCAGACCCCGGCCGGCCAGCAGGCTTCTCCCGTTCCGCCAGCCGCTGCGCAAAAAGATATGCCCGGCATGGACATGTCCGGCGATAAATCCGATCAAAAATCCGATGAAAAATCCGACGACAAATCCGATGCAAAAATATCGGAAAAAGACGCCGTCCACGACATGACTTCCGGCCCCAACGACGTGCACAGCCTGCACATGCACATGACCGCCATGCGCCCGGAAACTCCCGAAGATGCGCAGCGCGCCACAGAGATCGTCGCCCAGCTTCGCGCCGGCATCGCAAAGTACAAGGACTATCACGTAGCGCTCAACGACGGCTTCCGGATTTTCCTGCCCAACCTCCCGCAGAAGGAATATCACTTCACCAGCTATCGCAACGGCTTCCTCGAAGCCCTCACTTTCGATCCCGCGCGCCCCACTTCCCTGCTCTACAAAAAGACCGCCACCGGCTTCGAGCTCGTCGGCGCCATGTACACCATGCCCAAGCGCGCCACCGAAGATCAGCTCAACGACCGCGTCCCGCTCAGCGTCGCCATGTGGCACTTGCACACCAATCTCTGCATGCCGCCGCGCAATCAGTTGCGCAGCGCGGATTGGACCAGGTTCGGTTTACACGGAACGATTGCGACTGAGGAAGCGTGCTCCGCCGCCGGCGGAAAATTCCATCCCGTCATTTTCGGCTGGATGGTCCACGTCTACCCCTACGAAGACTCCACCGACAAAATTTTCGCCATGCACCACATGGACTAACCCGCAATCAATCCATAAATGCAGTAACCCGCTCCTCCCTAAAGGAGTCATCCCGAGCGCAGCGACGGATCTGCTTCTGCCTTTGCATTTCGTGAATTTTTGACGTGTCGTCGGCGGATAATGCGATCTTCATTAGCTCCCGACCAAACCTGTACATGCACCTGTAGCGGCGCGATTCATCGCGCCCAACGGTTTCAACCCCACCCAGGCTTAGGACTGTCTAGCGCATATTTCAATCTAAGCCATCTCGAACCCCGCGCCACAAAACACGCCTTGACACACCACCTACAACTGTAGTAGATAAATACGCGAGCTCTCCCATGCATCCTCAGCGCGTATCTAAATTCGAATTTCAGCTCCTCGAAAAACTTTGGACCCTTGGCCCCTCTTCGGTCCGCGAAATCCAGGAGAGCCTTCCTCCCGATCACCGTCCCGCATACACCACCGTGCAGACCATGATTCACCGCCTCGAAGAAAAAGGCGCGGTGCGCCGTGTGAAAAAAGTGCGCAACGCCCACGTTTTTGAAGCGGTCTTTACTCGCCGCGCCGTCCACCGTCGCTTGATTAGCGATCTTCTTGACCTCTTCGGCGGCTCCGCCGAGCCCGTGATGTCCCACTTGATTGAAGCCGGCAAACTTACGCTGTCTGACATTCGCGCCATGGAAAAGGCTCTCGGACGCACGGAGAAAAAGAAATGATTCGCGCCGTTGCATTCTATCTGCTCGAATCCACCGCATTCGCCGCCGCCGTGAGCTTGCTGGCGCTCTGCTTGCAAAAGCGCAGCGCCGCGTCTCGTCATACGATTCTGTTAATCGCGGCCGCGAAATTCGCCGCGCCCGCCGCGTTATTTGCCTTCCTTGGTACTGGGATTCGCGAAGTCCTGCCCGCCATCCCATCGTTGGCTCTTTTTGCTCAACCAATACCTGCCGCGATTTTCGCGCCAGCCGCGACGCCTGCGAACGCGCGAAATTCCGACACTATTTTGCTGATCATCGGCTTGCTTTGGCTCGTGGGAGTGCTCATTGCCATCGCGAGATGGTTGCGCCGGATTCTGCAACCATCACTGCCAGTAACTGAAGCGCTGCCGTCACAGAACGCAGTCCTCGCAAGCGCTCAGCAACGCATCGGTTATCCGCGAACGGTTCGCCTGCGCTTATCCGCGTCTCAATCCGAACCGGCCTTGTCGGGATTTCTGCGGCCCGTGATCACTGTCCCGCAGTCGCTCTTCTCGGTGCTCGCAAAAGACGAACTCGAGAGCGTTTTCCTTCATGAGTTGGCGCACGCCAAGCGCCGGGATAACTTGATCTCCGTTTTCGTCCACGCTCTGGTGTGCTGTCTCTGGTTTCATCCTCTCGTGCGGTGGCTCGAGAGGCGCATGCTCGACGAGCGAGAACTCGCCTGCGACGAGGCGGTTATGGCCTGCGGGGTTCCACCTAAGACATACATGGCCGGAATCCTCAAAGTTTGCGGCTTTCCATTTTCGCGCGCCGTCGCTGGAATCTCCGGCGTGACAAGTTCCCATGTCCAGAAAAGAATGGAGGCAATTATGTCTTGGTCATTCGAATCCTCGTTCCGTCCGGCTCCCAGGTGGTTGCTCGCAGTGCTCATCGCCGCGGTGACGATTGTTCCCCTCTCATTGGGCATCCTGACTGCGACTCTCCGCGGGCAAGCGAAACTCAACCCCACGTCTCCTGAAAATATCCAGCGATCTTCGATCACATGCGCGTTTGCCGATACGCGGTATCCCGAAGGAACGGTCATCCAGCAAGGCAGCGGACCCGAGCAGATGTGCGTAGGCGTTCTCGCGCCGCTTGATCCAACAAAACCTCAGACTCCCACTCGTATTCCCCAATGGGTTCGCACCAACGCCGACATTCGACAGCGCAGCGCCAGCGTGGTTCACTTGGCGGAAACTCCGCAACCACCCCCATTTTCATGCAAACCAAAACCGTCGCATTCGCAAAGTTCCTGTTCCTGCGAGGGCGCTGACTTAGGGTTCAGCTTGGGCTCGCTGGTCGACTCTGCAAATGGCGCTCTCAAGTGCGATAAAGGCAATTGGCAGCCGGCGACTCGCGAAAGCAATTCAACTAAGCAATGAAGAGCCGACGTAGAGTTGCTTCGGGGTCGTAGCAACGCAAGCTCGTACCCCGGCGACTCGGGAAGAAACTTCTCCGGACAGCCTCAGTCTGCTCGAGCAACACGCCGTCTGTCGAACTTTTGTATCGGCAAGCAACTTAAGTGGCACAAACCTCAGTCTCAATGCTTCCCGCGCCTAGACGCCATTTGGACTGCAGCGGCTCGCCGCCGCTTTTCTTTAAATTCGCGCGGTGCGGCCGAAGCCCGGCGGAAAATTCCATCCCGTCATTTTCGGCTGGATGGTCCACGTCTACCCCTACAAAGACTCCACCGACAAAATCTTCGCCATGCACATGCACAACGACTGACTCTAGCCTCAGCGCCACTAATCCGAAGTGGATGCTTCCGGGACCGCGTCTACCCTCCGGCGAAGTTTACGGCGCCACGCCGAAGAGCACCGCGTGCGTAACTGGGTCGCTGCCTACAGTGAATTGCAAATTGTAGGTCCCCGCAGCCAAGCCACTTGTGCTCAGATTGAAGATATATCCGCCAGTCGCGCCGAGCGTGCTGTCGAAACGGAAATCGCTGTCCGGATTAGCATTCCCCGGAGAATCCGGCGTGCCCGAAAAAGCTGAGATCGCCGTCACCGCCGTAGCGTGTAGCACGAGCGTCGAACTCGAAACGTCCACGCCATTCCCGTCGCATAGGGCCACCTTGATCGGGAATGTCGCCCCGCCATTCACGGCTCTAGACTGATCGTAAAGAACGCAGATCGCATACGCTACCTTCTGCGTCAGGCTGCCGTTGCTGCCGCCGAAATTTCCGTCGCCGCTATAGGCGGCCGTAATCGAGTGCGCGTTCACTGCCAGCGCTGAAGTGCTGAAGGTTGCTGTACCGGAGTTGAGCGGTACGGTTGCCAGGGTCGTCGCGCCATCGCTGAAGGTGATGGTGCCAGTCGGGCTACCGGCGCCTGGCACAACGACGCTGACGGTCGCCGTGAATGCCAGCGACTGGTTCAGAATGGATGGGTTGGCCGAAGAATTCACGATCGTCGAGGTCGCCGCCTTGGAAACCACTTGTGGATTCCCTGTCAGTGATCCCGAGCTGCCATTGAAGTTTCCATCGCCGCCATAGCTCGTCGTGATCGTGTGGCTGCTCACCGCCAGCGCGGAAGTCGTGAACGTGGCTACGCCCCCGCTTAGCGTCCCCGTTCCAAGAGTGCTTCCTCCATCCACGAACGTGACCGTCCCCGTTGGCGTCCCTGTTCCCGGCGCCACCGCCGCAACTGTCGCCGTGAATGTCACCGTCTGACCAAATACCGCCGGGTCCGACGACGAAGTAATGACCGTCTGGCTGTCCGACTTATTCACCACTTGCGGATTCCCGGTCAGCGATCCAGTGTTGCCATTGAAGTTGCCATCGCCACCATAACTCGTCGTGATCGTGTGGCTCCCTACCGCCATTGCCGAAGTCGTGAACGTAGCGATGCCCCCGCTCAACGTCCCCGTGCCAATAGGGCTGCCTCCATCCAGGAATGTAACCGTGCCGGTCGGCGTCCCTGTTCCCGCAGCAACCACGGAAACCGTCGCCGTAAACGTCACCGCCTGACCAAATATCGACGGGTTCGACGACGAACTGATGACGGTCTTGCTGTCCGGCTTGCCCACCACTTGTGGATTCCCGGCCAGCGATCCGGCGCTGCCGCTGAAGCTTCCATCGCCACCGTAACTCGTCGTGATCGTGTGGCTACCCACCGCCAGTGCTGAGGTCGTGAACGTGGCTATGCCCCCACTCAACGTCCCCGTGCCAACGGGACTGCCTCCATCCAGAAATGTGACCGTTCCAGTCGGTGTCCCCACTCCCGGCGCTACCGCCGAAACCGTCGCTGTAAACGTCACGGGCTGACCCAACCCCGATGGATTCTGCGACGAGGTCACAGCGGTTGAACTATTTGCCTGATCGACTACTTCGGGATTCCCGGTCAGCGATCCGGTGCTGCCGCTGAAGCTTCCATCGCCACCGTAACTCGTCGTGATCGTATGGCTACCGACCGTCAGAGCCGAGGTCGTGAACGTCGCTATTCCGCCGCTCAACGCCCCTGTGCCAATCGGGCTGCCTCCATCCAGGAATGTAACTGCACCTGTCGGCGTCCCTGTTGCCGGCGCTACAGCGGAAACTGTCGCCGTGAATGTCACCACTTGACCGAACACCGACGGGTTCGCGGCCGACATCAGTGTAGTTGCCGTTGCCGCAGTAGTTGCGCACGTTGACGTTGTCGAGGTTGGCGCGCCTTCGCTGCCTGCGCTTACGACGTTAAAATCACCGAGCAGATCGGTAACGACGATCCTCGCTGTCGCTGCGCAGCCCTCGCTGTCGGTCAGGGTCAATAGGAAAGTGTCGGCGGCACTCCCGGTTAAAGCGTGAACCAATGTCTCGTCAACCTGATAGCTCCACCGCACCACGCCGCCCGTGCCCGTGCCTGTCGTGTCTTGCGATACAGTGGCCGTAAGTGTGCCGAGATCACCGCTCTGCGTTGCTACTGACGCCGTGTGCGTGTCGCTTGGATCCGCATCCGAAAAGGACAACTGCCCCGCTGTTGTCAAAGTGGTTGCCGAGCCGGAGTCCACCACGGCGCCAAAAGGTGTGAATATCGGGCGCATGATGATCTCCAGCGGGCCGTTCGGCGGTACTCCGAAGTTGCTGGAATTGGAGTCAAAGCCCAGTGCTGTGTGGTCGGGCGAGAAATTTGCATCGGTACTGAGACCGCTGCCTTGGGCGCCACCCGTATCCGTCGACGCGAGTGTTACGGCGCCGGTTAGCAAGTCCTTAGCGAACACCTGCTCGTTGCTGCTGCCCGCGGGCACAAGATTGGTCGCTGCGCTATAGAACCCTACCATTGCGCCGTCTGCGGAGAACACAGCGATTGGGATGCTATTGTTCGCCGCGTCTCCGTTGATGTCGCTGGACACCAAGGCGATCTGCCCGGAATTCAGATCCTTGACGTAGGTTTCCAGGAAACCTGTCGGGGGCACAGACACAAAATTGGTCGAGGACGAGTTGAACAGAACTTTACCGCCACCGGGCGAAAACATAGGAAAGAAGCTCGGATTGTTGCCCCCCTTCCCGGTGTTATCTGCCGACACCAGAGTGACCTCATGCGTAGTCAGATTTGTCACGAAAATCTGCTGCCCGAAGCTGCCGCCGGTAACGAGATTGCCGGCGCTTGACACAAACGCCACTTCGTTGCCGTCAGGAGAAAAGACCGGCCAAAGGCTCGAACTGTCCCCGGCATTGCCGTTCACGCTGGCCGAAACCAAGGTGACATTCTGGGATGTCAGATCCTTAACGTAAATTTGTTGCCCGCTCGCACCGGGCACAAGATTGCTCGCCGACGAATCGAACACTACTTTCGTGCCATCCGGCGAAAATGAAAAGTCAATGCTGGAGTTGTTCCCCGGTACGCCGCTCCCGTCCGCGGACACCAGCGTGACTCCGCCACCCGTTAAATCCTTCAAGAAAATTTGCATCCCGCTGGCGCCCGAAACCAGGTTTGCAGCGGAAGACTCAAATACAACCTTAGTGCCATCCGGTGAGAACATCCGAACTTGCGTTGAATTGCTCGGAATGAAACACGTTCCATCTCCCGCGTTGCCGGCTGCATCAGCCGAGACGAGCCGGACCTCGTGGGTTAGCAGATTTTTGACGTAGAGCTGTGTCAATCCATTCGTCGCTCCGGAAACAAGGTTGGTAGAGCTTGAGTAGAACAGTACGAGTGTCCCATCGGGCGAAAAATTGGCGTGGATGCTGGCACTGTTCCCAGGAGTGCCGTTGCTATCTGAGGATTCGATGACCGGAGCACCCAACGTCCACTGCGTCGTGTTAATTACGGGTGGATGACCGGTCCCTTGTGCTTTCGCGGGCTCGCCATCAATTGCTAAACCAAAGACAACAAAGGCAGTTAAAACCGAAAGAGTCCTGGCGGCCAGCCACTTGCCGAGCTGCGTGCTTGGTCCGCGCCACAGTAGGTGTGCCATAGAAATGCTCCTAAACGGCGATTTCGGCTGTCTGGATTGTCCGGGACTTTACGCCTATTGTTATGAATCACCAACGGTACGAAAGTACTACTTTCTCCGCGCGCCAAACTGGAAGCGAGGAACCTTACTCCTGACCCTTCAGCTTCAGCTTGCTCTTGTTCTCTTCCAGAAATGTTCGCAAATCCCCCGAAACTTCCAGCAGCCGAATCCACTGCTCGTAATACAACGTGACCGGGAATCGTCCCAGCCCGTACACCCTCACTCCCCCGGCGGGCGTTGTGGGACTGCGGCGGCTCGCCGCTGCAGCCGGCGACAGCAAATAAAATGCCGCGCGATTTCTCTCAGTCGCCGCGTGGTTCAGAGCGTTGCGACCGGCGTGTCCAGGGGCGCAGCGCGGATTGGACCAGGCGCAGTTTACACGGAACGATTGCCACCCAGGAAGCGTGCTCCGCCGCTGGCGGAAAATTCCATCCCGTCATTTTCAACTGGATGGTTCACGTCTATCCCTACGAAGACTCCACCGACAAAATCTTCGCCATGCACATGCACGAGGACTAACGCCCGAATCCTCACCACCATATCGACCGCGTAAAAATATTCTGTGCGGGCGGGACTTGCCCCGCCCTCTTTCTCTTCCCCGCCTTCCTTCCTCAGTACCTTCATTCCAAAAGGTCGTTCGGGAGAACCTCTGAAAGCAGAAGCCGCGAAGCCGCTGGTCGCACGAGTTGACCCGAAGCGGCGCCCAGGAAAATGCACGCCAGAAAAAAGGAGGCTATCGGGATCAGCGACAATCGGGATGGGAAAGAAGCCAGATGCGCGGACAGTCCGAACGATTCTTGACTCGCATTTTCAGTTCTTTCAAACTGTTTCGTGGCAGCCCGTCGTCAATGCACCGATACAAAATTATTTTCTTGTATAATTAATTTGAGCACCTGCCGCTCAGTCGGGCAGCACATAGGATCCTTCGGTCCCTGGGTGATCATGTCGACGGTGACGATACCATCTCTGATGCTTATTTCGTTGATCTTAATCCTGTCCCCCAGCCTCTTAACAGCCGGAGTCTCCAGCGCGCCCTTGCGTTGCATAACAGCAACCAGATAGTAGAAGGCTCCACTTCCGCTGCCCGAGGACACCAGAACCGCGATAGCGTCATCGACGCCATCTCCCCCCAAGTCTCCTAAAGCGAAATGCTCCGTGTCGAGCCGGAACTCGCCCTGTTCATTGTGCCCCTTCGACCTAATAAGCCTGACTATTGTGGGAGTTCCTTTGTCGCTTAACCGATATGTCATGTTCGAGAGCACGTCCAGCGTCAATTTTGTGGCCACCCCAACCGCACCCGGGGTTGGGGGACGCGCTTCATCTGATCCTAGTGCGGATTCGTTGGTGTCGATTCCTTCCGGTCTCTGACTCGGCTGTCCGGCAGGTTCCGCTCGGTCCACCGGGAGCGGACCCCGGTCCATGCTGTAATAGTAGGCCAATCGAAGTGCAACATATTCTTGAAGCATCTGTCCGTGTTCGAGGCTCACGAGGGCATTGAACTTGTCATTCGCTTGGGCGTAGCCATAGACGTCGTCCAAAATGCTTTGAGATGCTGCCGACCATCTCCGAAGCTGTCGGACCATTTCCTGATTTTGGGGAACGGCTGCTAGTTGAGTCAATTCGCCATCAGATTTCGTGAGATCGCTCAGGGACTTTTGATCTCGTGATACACAATTGGGCTTCCATCCGCTGGTCAAGGCATCGTCCATATACCTGGCATCCACGACGATTGCTTCTAGATGCACAAAGGCGTTGCCATATATGAAAGAAATCCCCATCGCTCTGTCGCGGGGGCCGCTTAGGGCTTGTTCATAAGCCTCACGACCCTTGGAATGCAAACTGTCCGCATCCTTGAGGAACCGATCAATCAGAGCATCGGACCGAGCAAATCGTTGACTCTCACGCACCTGTGAAAGGCGAGCCTTGTAGCGTTCGTACTCTCGCTCTTCCCATTCTAAGTGCCCCCGGCTTGGAGCGACCCGTTCATCGCTGTCACCGGGAACGGTGCCACGGGCGTTAGCGCCCGAGCTGACTCCAGCACCGGATTCTGCTGAATGGCGAGAGATAATAATGCCCACTACCAGGACGATCGCTGCGACAAATGCAATCCAGAGATACGTGCCACCTTTGGGTCGCGTGTGTAAACCCTCAGGCGAGACTTGACCAACGCCCTCTGTTCCGTCCAGCACCGAAGGGTGCGGTGAATATTCGAGACTCTTGCCGCAAGTATTGCAAAATTTCGCACGGCCGGGATTCGCTGCGCCGCATTCGATGCAAAACATAGCCGACCTCTATGCCTTCGGCAAACCAAGCCAGCCCTTCTTATAAGCCTTTCGAGCAAGCCTGCGATAATCCTCGGCTGGCACTAACGCGTGGTACTGCCCCCACACAGGATTTCTCGTTTTGGCGGCGAGTGTGTAGTAACAAGTGCGGTAGGCGTACCTGAAGCCCCAGGACCGTTCCAGCTCGGGAGCTAGCTGGATACGTTGAATCATGTGATTGTAGTCTGAGACGATGACCGAAACCACGTCCTTCACCGTTCCGACGTGAAATCCCCCAGGCCTGCCCTTGTACCTGAAATGTACCCGCTTGCCGACACACTCGACGGAGCACCGTTGAAGCGCATGGCGCTGTTTCTTCGTCACAACTTTCCGTGCGTCCTTCCCTTAGTTCATTCCCTACGATACTACTGCCCAGATGGACCGCGGCGCCGTGACGCGCATCACCACTTGGGGTTTTCTCCGCGCTGAAGTCTCCTCACCGCGTCGCTACAGGCGGGTGGCAGCGCCTTTACTCTGGGGTGGCCTACCGTTTGCGGTTTTGTTTCTTGCAAACGGTGGGGCACTCCTATCCTGTCTTTCCACTCACTCTCTTCTCACTCCACCGTCTTCAATTTCAATTTGCTCTTATTCTCTTCCAAGAATTTGCGTAAATCGCCCGACACGTCCAGCAGCCGGATCCACTGTTCGTAATACAGCGTGACCGGGAATCGCCCCAGCCCGTACACGCTCACTCCGCCTTTTTCTCCCACGCGAAACTCGAGGCTTCCCTTCTTTCGCGTCCCCGCTTGCTTTTTCAACTCTTCAATTTCCGCCATCAACTCTTCTCTTGTTGGCTCAGCCATGATTCCTGCTCCCTGTTTCTCTTCGAGAGATTCGTTCCGCCTCTCCGTACTCCGAAATCCTACCAGCTTTGCAGCTTTTGCGTCCTTAGCCACATCCGCGGCTTGGCCAATTCGGCCCCGGTCCGCTTCCTACCGGACGTTTCGCTTACAACACTGCCCCGTTGCTTACGCCTTTTGCCGGGTGTACGATACGCGGCGATGTTGCTCCGCGGACTTTCAGCCGCCGCTCGGTCCCGGTCCGGCTGAGTTCGCTGCCTAGCATGATACGCTTTGCCAGCTTTGCTCACTATTCCAGGGTGTGAGGAGTGTCGTCCCATGTCTCGATCCCTTCGTCTTTTGTGCATCTCGTTTCTCGCTGCCGTCCCTTGCGTAGCGCAACAAGTGGCGCCGCCGGGCGCGGCTTCTGCCGCCCCGGGTGCTGCGGCGGCCCAGACCGCACCCACTGGCCCCAAAAAGCGCGTCGCCGTGATGAATTTTGATTACGGCACGGTCAAAACCACGGTCGCCGCGATTTTCGGCACGGATCAGGACGTCGGCAAGGGCATCACCGATCTCATGGTCCAGAAGCTCGTGCAGGACGGGAAGTATTCCGTCATCGAACGCGCCGCGCTCGATAAAATTATTGCCGAGCAAAATTTCTCCAATAGCGACCGCGCCGATCCGGCAAGCGCCGCTAAAATCGGCCGCATTCTCGGCGTGGACACCATCATTCTCGGCTCCATCACCAAATTTGGCCGCGACGACAAGCAAGTGGGCGGCGTCGGCGGAGGTCACAGCGGCTGGACTGGCGCGCTTGCCGGCCTCGGCAAGAAAGAATCGAAGGCCGTCTGCGCCATCACCGCGCGCATGGTCAACACCACCACCGGCGAAATTCTCGCCGCCGTCACCGGCAACGGTGAATCTTCGCGCTCCGGCTTGATGCTTGGCGGCGGAGGCGGCACCGGCTATAGCGGCGGCGGCGGCGCGTTCGACATGAGCAGCAGCAACTTCGGGCAGACCATTCTCGGCGAAGCCGTCACCAAAGCGGTTAACGATGCCGCCGGCCAGCTCGACAATCAAGCCGCAACTTTGCCCACGATCAAAGCCACGTATTCCGGGCTCGTCGCGGACGTCAGCGGCACCACTCTCATCCTGAATATCGGCAACAAAGTTGGCGTGCGCGTTGGCGATAGCATCGCCATCAGCCGTCCCGTTCGAACCATCAAAGATCCCACGACCGGCAAGGTGATTAAGACCGTGACCAGCCAACTCGGCATTGCTACGGTCACCGACGTGGATGCCGACACCGCGACGTGCACGTTTGCCGGCGCGACTCCGCCCAAAATCGGCGACGTCGCCGCCAGCACGCCGTAAAATTCTTCCGCCGCGCTTTCTGCGGCGTATACAAGATAGGGTAAGGCTGTGTGTGCTTGATCTTCAGAGGGCGAGGGGGCCGCAAACGCTTCCTCGCCTTTTCGGTTCCAGGAAGGGAGTTACTTCATGAGCGACTACTCCGTAGGTCAGCGCCTCGGCGATTATGAAATCCTCGGCGTGCTCGGCGCCGGTGGCATGGGCAAAGTCTACAAGGTCCGCAACACGATTTCCGATCGCGTCGAGGCCATGAAAATTCTCTTGCCGGACCTCGCCGGCCAAAAAGAACTTGCCGACCGTTTTCTTCGTGAAATAAAAGTTCTCGCCAGTCTGAGCCATCCCCATATCGCCGGACTGCGCACCGCGCTGACTCTCGATAATCAACTTGTGATGATTATGGAGTTCGTGGACGGTGTCACACTCTCTTCCCGCGTCCAGCAAGGCGCCATTCCGCCAGCGCTGGCGGTCAAATATATTGACCAGGTTCTGGACGCGCTCAGCTACGCGCATAAGCAAAACATCATTCATCGCGACATCAAGCCCGCCAACATGATGCTTACCGCCGACGGCACGGTGAAGCTGATGGACTTCGGCATCGCGCGCTCCGCGAGCGATCGCAGCCTCACGATGACCGGCACGACGCTCGGCTCGCTCAACTACATGCCTCCGGAACAGGTGAAAGGCGACCCCGCCGACAATCGCTCCGATCTTTATTCGCTCGGCGTTTCGCTCTACGAACTTGTTACGGGTCAACTGCCCTTCCAGGCCGACAGCAACTACGCCATCATGGCCGCGCATCTGCAGGAAGAACCGCGTCCGCCGATCGTTCTGCGGCCGGGAATTCCACAGCCGCTCAATCAAATTATCCTGATGGCGCTCGCCAAAGATCCCAATCAACGCTTCCAGTCCGCGGACGCGTTTCGCGGCGCGTTGAAGAGTGTCGCTACACCGGGTGATGCCACGCTCGAAGTTTCGCCTCGCACGTTCGTGCCATCGGCAGCCGCAGGCAGCGGCGCGACGCAGTTGTTCCAGCAGACGCCATCCGCGGCGGCGAAGACGACTCCCCTCCCTTCACCTATGTTCCAGTCGCAGGCTCCAACGCCTCAGCCAACGCAGCGACTTGCCGCTTCGCCGGATGTCGCGGCGGCCGCTCCGCCGATGCCACCTCCGGCTAGCACGAGTTCCGGCCATCGCGGCTTGTACATTGCACTCGGCGCGTTCATCGTCGTCGCGGTGTTGTTCGCGGCGGGACTGTATTTGCCGGGGCATTTGAAGACGCTTGCGGATTGGACTGGCTCATCGAAGAAAGCGCCGCCAGCCGGATCCTCCGCGGTGCCGGCGACATCTTCTCCCGCGTCTGCGCCAGCAACCGATGCCAGCGCGTCTCCTTCGACGCCGCAGACGCCCGCGGACAATTCGTCTGCCACGAATCCATCGAGCGCCGGAACAGTCAGCCCGGCATCGTCGGGTGCGACTCCAGCGCAGTCAGCGCAACCCGGCCAGTCTGCTCCCGACGCGTCGGCGAGCGCTCCTGGCGCGGCGTCCAGTTCCACGGCGCCTGCGAGCGATGCATCGAGCGCTTCGTCTTCAGCGGGTGCGGCATCTTCCGCGAGCAGCGCGTCGTCGCCGAAGAAGTCGTCCGCGAAAGCGAAGAGGTCATCGGCTTCCGCGAGCCAGAATTCGGCGCAGCAAGCGTCTTCGGACACGGTACCGCAAGTTCCGACACAAGACGCGACGCTCGCCGAAGAAGTCGAGCAGCAATCGGCGGACGTGGAAAGCCGGACCACCGCAGTTACGCAAAGCCTCGACAATTTGAAGCAGCAGCAAGCCGCGTCCGGGTACGGTTTGCGCGGGGATATCGTCGCGGCGGAGCAGCGCATGAACCTCGATCTCTCCAAAGCGCGACTCTATATGCAGAAGCAGGACGCGAAGAACGCCAAAAAATATCTCGACATGGCCGAAGCCGAGCTGCAAACCATCGAGAAATTCCTCGGCCACTAAAGGCGTGACGTATCGCGGACGACAGCCGCAATGACGTTTGGAATAACGGAAAGCGCATACACAGCCATGGCATAGAGCACGCCGCGGCCGCGTCTCGTCTTCCACAAATACCAGGGGAGAACGATGGGCCACGCAAAAAATACAAACGACTCGAAATCGTAGGGCATGCTGACCGCGCCGAGACGCCGGTCCGCGAGAACCCACCAGGCCAGTACCAGCCTGAAGATGGTGGTCCACAGCACTGCGGAACCGTACTGGACTCCGACTGCTCGAGCCGCGAGGACAGAATCTCCGACCGCATACATCGCGCTCAGTGCGACCAGCGGCAGCGCGCATTGCCAAATTCCCAACCTGCGTCGGTTTTGGATCCTGTCCGCCAGCATGACCGCTCCGTATAGCACAGCGACATGCAATTGCAAAACTCGCCGTTGCGGAACTGTGAGTCGCCCGCCGAGTGAGGCGGAGAGTTGTAGCTGGTTGGTTTGACGCCAGAGCGAGGGCGCGGGGCCGAACCGCAGGAGCGGCTGCCGCTGATGCGGGAGCTGAATCCGTTGTGCCGTCGCACGGGAACTTAAAGTTAAACTTGAGGGTTGGGAGGGGTGCTGCACCCCCCACCCCTATTGGTGATGGAAACTGTCCGCAGTTGATTGATGGACAAGGGTTTGCAGGCGAAGTGACCGTGGCAGATATGCCGGGTTTGAGGGTGGTTGGGGGGAGTAACGAATTGACAAACTTGGGGGCTTCGAGAGGGACCCTCCCCCCGGTTTTTGTGTAAGTGTTCATTCTAAAGGACTTTAACTGCCGTAGAATCAACACTTGTGTAAGTGTTGATTCTAAAGGGCTTAGGGAGCGGCTGGAGTTGTTAAATGGTAATTGCGGTGGGAAGGAATGTTTTGGGGGATCTTGCAGGACGACCGGGCGGACAACCATCGAACTGAGCGGAAGGATAGCACGGAATTGGCGAAGAGCTAAGTGCTTTACAGCGAACGGTCGAAAATCGGGGTTGAACTGCTATTAGCGGGATTGAACGGCGGGAGGCGGGAGCGAAACAATCCAAAACCCGCACGCTTGCAGAACCGAGCGGCACCCAAATCGTGCAACGTATCAGCCCGTCAGTCAGCCGCCAAGCCCACATCGTATGGCCGCTTCAAGCGTGGCGATGTTTATATCCTTTAGAGCTTTGAAGCGAATGCAATATCCGGTCACGCTGGCCTTGCCCAGTTTTTTTCCATACGTTTTGGCCAGGTACTTCTTATCTTTGAGACCAAGAATATAGACAGAGATTCCGGTTTTGTTGCCGCTCACACCAATTTGAAAAAACTCTCTACTTTTTCCATTGGCATATTTCATGGTGTGAAATCCATAGCCAATCGTAGGGTTGGAAACCGTATGATTTTTGCTGTCTTTACCGTCGGAGAACCATAATTTGCAGTCTGGCGACACTTGAAGCGTGAGCCGATGCAACTCTCGCAGGTCACTGCGTTTGGGCTCCGGTTGGCTGGTAATATACTTCTGGATTTGTTCTTGTACGTTCATAGGTTCTGCTCCCCCGTTGCGCGCACGAGATTATACGACGGCTAGTCCTTTTGAACCGCTACTGCTCCCCGCTAAAACCGGACACCTCATCCAGGTAGAATCAGGGCCTCGCAACAGGAGGCAACCTGGGCAGGAAACCACGCGTAGAGCGATCCCCCGGAGAGAAGTGGCAAATCGTACAGGGAGGCGTCAAGAGCGGGAAGGTCTCGGACACGTGCCGGCGTCACGGGATCGCTCCGAATCTGTTCTATCGCTGGAAGGATGAAGCGGAACAAGGAGCGAAGGCTGCGCTGGGGGGAGAAGCGCGGCGGCGGGATCTTCCGTGCACGTATCAAAGATACGGTCGAAAATGGGGGATGAACTGCTATCAACGGGGTTCAACGGCGGGAGGAGGAACAAGACAATTGAAAACTCGCAGACTTCGCGCGGGTCAGAGGTAAAGCGTTGCGAAGAGCGGCCCACCCTATGCGAGAAACAACACCGCAAAGGGTAGGCCACGCTAGAAGGTTCTTCGGATTCAGAAAGGGTGACCCACCCGCCGCTAATTCATAGAAGGCGTGAAGCCCGAGGACCAAACGTCTATTTCCTTTCGCAAGGCGAGGAACGAACTGTTCTGGCTGCACTCCGCCGTCAAAAAGGGCGTCCCACATGTTAGTGTCGAGATAGATTTTCACGGCACTGTCCATTGTAGCCCGCGGGCATGTAGTCGTCGGGCAGTGGCTTTCTATTTCGTCGAGAAGCAGTCCGGCTAGAGAAATATGGGGACAGACAGGACGTTTCCGGACCATTTTGCCTGAAACTCTGGCTGAGTCCGAAACCGGTCATCCGCTGTTGGGAAAACATTCCGTCTGTCCATGAGTTCAATTCCGGTCCTGGTGCCATGTGCGTCTTGAAACCGGTCTCCGCTTTTTGACATGAAATCTAGAAGCCGGTTTTCGCCAGCCAAACTAGGGCGTGGCCGTTTCCGGGAGTACCGGTCAGCAGATTCGTCGCTGCCGAAATGAAGACGACATAATGTCCGTCGGAACTCATGGCATTACCAACGCTAATTGCATTGGCTGACGTTCCCGGGTTGGGCGTACTCGCAACGGATACTCGCACCGTGCTAGGCGTGCATCCACTGGCCGCACCGAAGCACGTGTCGCGTACGAAAATGTCTTCGCCCCCGCAAGCCGGCAGTGTGTCGTCAGGGGTCAGGTTGGTGGATATAGACCCGAAAGACACAAATCTTCCGTCCGCGCTCACGGACACATTCGATTGGTTGCCCGGGCTTCCGCCACCATTACAATTGCCTATCGAGCCGTCGTTTCCTAGAACCTATTTCAAAACTGGGTACAAGGTATTGAACGGATGATGGTTAGTTTGCGACGAATGCGAGATAAATCTAGGCAGCAGCGCCGAGGGAGGACCGATGGCGCGATACGGTCGACTGTTGACCGACGCCCAATGGGAGAAAATCCGTCCCTTGCTTCCGAAGCGGCCCCGCCGTCCGCAGGGCGGCAGACCACCGGC
>Ga0209166_10000504_pt1 | contig 42846 bp, 37 predicted proteins | sample Coa_R1_3_FD_187151 | JGI IMG/M metagenome (GOLD analysis project Ga0209166, IMG submission 187151) | Surface soil microbial communities from Centralia Pennsylvania, which are recovering from an underground coalmine fire - Coalmine... | ecosystem: Environmental > Terrestrial > Soil >...
TCGGAACATCATATTTCCGGCAATTATGCGGAGCTGGACCAAATCGCAGCGCTTCAATGGGTGCAACGAAATATCGCGGCGTTCGGCGGTGACCCGAATAACGTCACGGTCTTACCTCTCAGCTCACACGGCTCCCAGTGTTCAGCCCCGCATACAAAAGCTCCCAATGGGCAAAGAGACTCGGCGATGACCGAATCACCCGCGCCAACCATTCCCGCGTAACCTTCGGCTTCCTGCGGAGACGCTTGAACTTGCGGCTTGCCCATCGCAGCAAATGGTAATCGATCCGACGTAAGGTCGGAACGAGTTCCGATTTGTAGAAGTGACCGTAGTAGTTAATCCAACCCCGGATATAAGGATTGAACATCTGCGCCAGATCATCGAGAGCCTTATCACTCCGCGTCTGCAATGACCATCGGCGGATCGATTGGCGTATCGCCTTAAGCGCCTTGGGACTGGCTGCTGGAAGAAACGACGTTCCATACAGATCCTTTTGCCAGTTCGCTCTTCTTGGCCATTTCGCTTTTCGTGGCCGAAACGTATAACCGAGAAAATCGAACTGTTGGATCGCGTATTCGCCTTTGCGGTTGGTGTCTTTGCAGTAGACCACTTTCGTCTTTTCCGCGTGGAGCGCCAATCCACATTGAGCAAACCGTTGATCCAGCGCCTGCCGTAACGCCAGGGCTTCGCTTTCTGTGTGACAGTGGCAGATAATATCGTCGGCATATCTTTCAAACAGCACGCCAGGAAATCTCGGCCCTATCCACACGTCAAACGCGTAATGCAGGAAGAGATTCGCCAGAAGTGGGCTGATGACCCCACCTTGCGGCGTACCGCGTTCCCGCAGTACGTGCCTACCGTCCTCCAGCATCGCCGGTGTCTTTAGCCAACGCTCGATGTACAACAACACCCACCGGACTTGTGTATGCTTTCGCACCGCCCGAAGTAGGAGTTCCCAATCGATGTTGTCGAAGAAACCTTTAATGTCGAGATCGAGTATCCAGTTGTAACGCCAGCATCGTTGCCGCGCTACCCGAATTGCATCGATCGCCGATCTGCCGGGCCGATATCCGTACGAGTCCTTGTGGAATACAGGTTCTAGCACCGGCTCCAGATATCGTCGAACAACCTCCTGCGCTACTCGGTCTGCAACCGTAGGGATTCCCAAGGGTCGCGTTCCGCCGTTCGCTTTGGGGATGTCCACCCGCCGTACAAGCGGAGGTTGATAGCTGCCCGATGACATTCGATGCCAGAGCTTATAGAGGTTATCGGCAAGCCGAGCCTCGAACTCTTGGATCGACTGTCCATCTACTCCAGCCGCTCCCTGGTTGGCTTTCACTCTTTTGAACGCCTCCCAGACTTCTCGCTTTGGTATGTCGAACGGCTTTGCCCTGTTCACGCGGTTCCTCCCATTGCTGGTTGACCACCTGCCAGGACCGTAACACCGCAACCCCTTCGGTCCGGCGCTATTACAGCGCCTTCAACCCTACTACGAGTTGCTCTGTCCCTGTGCCCCGCATCAGTACTCAGAGCCTCACGGGGATCACCCGCTCGGCTGGCTCCCTTTGCATCAGGACGACAGGTTCCCACGTTCCGGGTAAGAGCCTGTTCCAGATTCACGCCGCCTTCGAGCCGGATGCCACAAAATTGCGACGCCGAAGATCGGCGAAGCTTTGAGTCAAGTCGGCCGCCGTGTTCTTCGCCTGGAAATCAGGGGAGGCGAGATCGCGCAGCACGGTATAGTTGCCCGAGCGGTTGGCGTCGTTGAGCGTGAGTAGCGCCGAGCGGACCAAGTAGACTGCCTGTTCGGTGCTGATGGACTGCGTGGGTTGGCGTGGCGACGAGGCCAAATGCGCCTGCAACACTGCTTCCGGAACCACAGTAAAGGGCTTGGATGTGGGGTTGGTTTCAGCGGGGTTCTCTTGCGCCCACGCGGCCGAGATGATCGCCCCGATGAGAAGCGCGCAGATTACAAGTAATGTGCTGAGAGCCATGATGTTCATTTTCATTCTGTGATGTCTCTCCTTGATCGCAGGGTCTGGATAGAACACCTAAAACCGGACGCTTAAAAGCCGAAACGCAACCCGGCGCGGCCGCCCGCCATGTTCTCTCGGAAGCCGTAGGCAAAGCTGCCATTCAGTTGCACATTCCTATAAATTCGAAACGCGGCGCTCAGAGCGGCGCCATTTTCGCCCTGAAAAGTGCCCCAATTGGCAGTGAAGACAAACTTTTCGTTGGGCAGGACCGTAGGCACGCCTGCCATGGCGAAGGCCATGGCGGTGCCGGTGAAGGCCTTGTTGATGCGATGATCAAGTCGGAGAACGCGCTGATCGAGTTGATCCAGATGGTCATTGATTGCTGTTGGATCAAAAGGTGGGCCACCGGCGCCGGTACCACCGGAACCTAGACCGAGACTCGAAATAGGTGTAGTGCCCAAGTCACCGTTGGCGTCCGTCGTAACCACACTGGTGACGCCGGACTGGGCCGCCGTGCTGGTCGCCGAGGGAAGGCCCGGAAGCGTGTAAGGTGGCTCTGAGTCCTTCGATTGTCACCGCTCCGCGCGGCGCTTGCTCGACTTCAATTTCCGCCAGGTCGAAGGGCGACTCAATGTCCCCTTTGGCGGCGCCACGGGACCAGCTCAACAGAATATCTCCAGCTTGAAGTCCCGCTTTCTCAGACTCAGAATCTTTCTTGACTGCATCTGCCACAACGCCTTTTCCAAGTTCCAAGCAAGTTGTTCGGTCACTAAGATCTTGGGGACGCGCTATACCTCTGCCAAGAAAGAGAAACGTAAGCAGGAATACTGCTTGCCGCACAAAAAATCTCTTCCATAACTTCATTCGCATATCTCCGAGGGATGCCTTGCAATGGACGGACTCGTGCATAGTGTGTCAGGTGGGATAACATCAAATTATTTACTAATTGACTGACATTAGCAAGCCGATGCGAGCCAGGATCCGCAACCGCAATTGGGCGCGCCGATGACCTGAACTGGCTGAAGTCTCTGCGCATTGTTTTCGGATCGGAATTGGCCATTTTGTTTTGAACAAACGGTGACCGGACGCCACGAACTTTCAACGCGAGCTACATTCTCATGACAAATAATTTCCGATTTGCCGGCAATCCTGCACGAGCCAGGGAATTTACCGTCCGGGCATCACCTTCATGGGTAAGAAAACGTGGTTGCCTGGAAAGACTCTCTCAAAGTTCATCACTAGCACCTTTGGCATCCCGCAACGGAAGCAGAAGGAAATCATTGAGCGAATCAGTGATGCGGTTGCAGATATCGCTTCTTTGGTTTGCGAACTCATGAATGGCTTGGCCGGGTTCAGAGACACCGGAAAGCGAATGCTGATGACCTGGAGCGAAGGAGTAAAAATTCTGCCGGAACCGCGAATGTTCGCTTTGGGCCCATGGAAGTCGCACGAAGCTTTCGAGGAAATTTCTGACCCGCCAAGACTAGAAAAACCGCGGATTGAGCGCTACCAGGACGAAGCTGCGGCTCGCACCACCATAGTCGGGTTGCTTGGCAGAGCCTTAATACGGAAGAACTGTGCGAATGCATTTTGCATTCGAAGATAGTTATAAAGGTCAACTACAAAAACCACCGCAGGATTTTCGGAATAGGTTTCAAGACAAAGGGCGCCTATTTGGCCAAGATCGTGACCTCCGGAGTGTTACTTTGTTCTGCAAATCTTTCCATCACAGCCATGCGAAGCATGAGAGTTTTCATCTGCTGCTGCATGGCAACAATCTGCTCCCGCTGGGCAACCTGCTGGGTTTCGAGGGTGGCGCGCAAGTGCTCGATCCGCTCCTGCTGTTCTTCAATCAGCCGCTTCTGTTTCTGTACTTCGTTGAGCAGCATAGCGTTGACGAAGTGATAGCGCACGGTTTCGGGTTTCCCATCCTTGTCGAAGACCACTAGGCCGGGAGCGACTTGCGCCACCTCTTCGGCTACGAGTCCGTATTGGCGGGTGTGCGTGGAATCGAGTTCGGGCTTGTAGTAGAACGCCACAGGACGCAGCTTCATCAGGACATCGCTCTCCGAACCCAGATCGGCGATATCCTGCTTGAAGCGGCGTGAAGAGGTCGCCGTGCCCAACTGGCCGGCGCCGTTAACGAAAACGTTGACGCCGGTAATGGTCGCGCTATTGATGCCGGTGATGAAGGCCTTGGTCTGGGTGCTGCCATCACCGATGCGGATGGTGTTCGATTCGCCCGCCGTTCCCGAGTTGCCGATATCAATATTGTTGCTCTCGCTTCCGGTGAAGCCAGAGCCGGCATTAGAGCCGATGGCGATGTTGTTGCTTCCGCTCAGCAGAAATGTGAGCGCGCCGGCGCCTAAAGCGGCGTTGTCCGACCCTGTGGTGTTGTCTTGGAGCGCGGAGATGCCAAAGGCGGAGTTCTCGTTACCGGTTTGGTTGGCCACGAGCGCGTCGGGACCGAAAGCAGCATTGTTGTTGCCGGTGGTGTTGACGCGGAGCGCTCCGGCGCCAAAGGCGGAGTTGTCGGAGCCTGTGGTGTTGAAGGTGAGCGTATTGTAGCCGAAAGCTGCGTTAGCCAAGCCTGTGGTGTTGAATTTGAGCGCGAAGCTGCCAAAGGCCGCGTTGTCCGCGCCCGCTGTATCCTGCGAAAGAGCGGAATATCCAACGCCGGTATTGTTGTCGCCCGACAGGCTCAGATTCCCTGCTCCTGTGCCTACGAAAGTATTGCGTAGTCCGAAGTTGTGCAGGAATGGCGCCCCTCCCAGGGTAATCGCGCCCACCGAGGCTGATGTGGTATTCGGCAGCCCCAGACTGCCGTCCACCGTCAGGCTACCCGTGATTTCTCCACCGGTCAGTTGCAGATACCGCTGGTCGGTATTGGCGGTGTTGAGTCCCACCGTGGGGCTGACCAGAGTTCCCCCGATGTCAATAAAACCGTTGCCGGCGGTCACACTTTGCACTCCCGGTGCGGGTTGCCATGCCGCGCCACCCGAACCATTTGCGCTCAATACCTGGCCGTTTGCCGCCGCGCCGGAACCAATCTGTGCAGCTGTAACCCCATCATTGGCGATGGAAATGGTTCCGCTCGTACTGATCGGCCCACCGGTCAAACCTGTTCCAGTAGCGATGTTGGTTACTGTCCCACCCGCGCCTCCTGCGCCGAAGCTCTGGCCGCAGCACAGCGTAATCGCGCCGGTTGGAGCAATCGCCAATGCGCCGATGTGCACCCCGGCGTTGTCTTCCGTGATCAACGAATTAGTCAGGGTAAAGTTGCCATCAATCTTGGGAACAAAACCCGGTTTAGCACTGGAGCGAAACAGTATCTGGTAGAGCACCGGCCCGCCGGGTTGTTCCGGGCTCGGCGAGATGCGATGCCAAAGCAGCTGCTGGTCTGGCCTGAGGCTGGCCATCTGCGTCTGGCTGTTTGCCTCGATTGCACCGAGGCATGTCAAAATCAAAGCAATCACGAGATTTCTGACTGAATGTTTCAATTGCTCCTCCATCACAAAAAGAAATTTCGGCCAAAAGCTGATCCCGCCTTCGTTGATTGAACAGCAGCTACTGAGTGCCGCCGACGATGGCAATCCCATTGGGAGCGTTGCCCACGGCAACGTTGCCCGCAGGGGTCAGAGTGCCATCGGGATTGATAGCGTAGATTGAGATTCCGGGTGCGAATTGATCGATCACGTATACGAACTTTCCCGAAGGCTCCGCTGCCACTGCGACCGGGCCTGCTCCCGTCGCGATACTGGCGGCGTTAGTATTCGGGATGAGCTTTCCGCTCAGAGGATCGATGCTGTACATGGAAACGGTGCTGCCGTTGACGTTGACCACATACACAAATCTTCCTGACGGGTCAATGGCAATTGCGAAAGGATTTGTGCCCGCGGCTATCGCGTTCGCGATCGGCGTCAAGGGAACTGGCGTGGTGAACATAGAAACATCATTGCTGAACTGGTTCGCCGAATAGACAAAGCTCGCGGTTGGATCAACCGCCACGGCGACCGGCCTGGCGCCGGTGGTCGCATCCGTTCCTAAGTGTGTCAGAATGCCAAGGCCCGGGTCGATGCTGTAGGTCGCAATGGTGGAGCTGAGATTGTTGGCAGCATACACGAACTGGCCCGAGGGATCGACAGCAAGCGAGCTAAGTCCGCTGTTGGGAATCGGTATGGTGATTCCCTGTGCCGTGAGCAGGCCCGTTCTTGGGTCGATGGTGTAGACCGAGATAGCACTAGATCCCTCATCCGCAACATAGACGAATCTGCCGGTAGCGTCGACAGCCACTCCATTCGGTGCTTTCCCGCTGGAAATCGTGTTCCCTCCGCCGGGTGTATTCGCAAGAGTGAGAGCGCCGTCACTCCCGATGGTATACATCGAAACTGTGTTGTCAGACGCGTTCGTAACATAAGCAAACTTTCCCATAGGATCGACCGCCACGTGACGAGGAGCCGCTCCTGTCTCGACTGCGTTTGTGATCTGCGTCAATGCGCCCGAGCCCGGATCGATGGAAAACATAGAAACCGTATTGTCCTGATTTGTCACGTAGGCGAACTTGGGCGTGTGCGTCACCGGAGTGTTGCCATGAGACAATACAAGTGAAAGCGGGGCTACCGCCCGGATGGTTGCCGTGAGGGTGAGCACCCCGGTTGATTGGTTGATGGCGTACCGCGAGATCGTGCCGCCACCCTCGCTTATGCTTCCCACATAGACGAACTCATCCGACGGATCGACTGCGATCGCTACCGGCTCTTGCCCAGAAGCAGCAGTGACATTGGCCCCCAGCGACTTCAGCGCTCCGCTCCCAGAGTCAATGCTGAACATCGAGATATCGGTGGAATTGGCAACATAAAGAAAACGTCCGAGAGGATCGACTGCCAGCGCGTGGGGGTTCGTACCCGAAGAGACGGCGTTCCCAACCTGCGTGAGGGTCCCCGTAGAACTGATGTTAAACGTCAAAACATTTGCGATGGAGCCATCCACAGCAACATAGGCAAATCTCCCTGAGGGTTCCACCGCGACTGTTCTTGGGGTTCCTCCTACGGAAATGGTTCCGGAGCCTCCTCCGACCGTATTTGGACGCAAAGTCCCGGTAGAATCAATCGCGTACATAGAAACATCGCCCGACCCGGAGTTGGCCACATAGGCAAACTTTCCTGCAGGATCCATCACGATGGATTGAGGACCAATTCCGGCGCTCACGGTGCCGCCGCCGATTGGCGCTAAACTTCCGTCAGCCACAATGCCGTACATGGAGATGTTGTTGGAAAGGAAATTTGTCGCATACACAAACTTGCTTGAAGGATGTACTGCCACCGCAGTGGGACCATTGCCCGCGGCAACCGGCGCCGCGATGCTGGTGAGCACACCGTTGTTGACATTGACTTTGAACATAGATATGGAACCGGGATTGTTGCCGGCAGGGGTATTGACTGCATAGAGAAATTGACCTGTGGGATCCAAAGTCAAGAAAACCGGCTGAGGCGTCCCAGCCGCTGCATCGAACCCATAGCCCGCGTAACGTAATTGTCCGGTCGCGGCATCGACTTCGGCTGCAAAGATCGCGCCACTAGGCGCCGTGAAGTAAGCAAAGCGAGGCACTGGCAGGACCGTGAAGCTCAGCGAATTGGAAGTTCCTCCCCCGGGAGCGGGATTCGAAACGGTGACCGCATCCTGACCAGCGGATGCCACATCAGAGGCTCCAATCTGCGCTGTGAGCTGGCTGCTGTTCACGAATGCCGTGGCTCGGCTGCTGCCGTTCCACAACACCACCGAAGCCGGCACGAAGTTCGATCCGTTCACCGTCAATGTGAAAGCTGGCCCCTGCACTGTCAACATGCTCGGGAAGAGATTGCCCGCCGTCGGCGGCGGATTCGGCGCAAGTTCTCTTATGGTAAAAACCAAAGGACTCGATATGCCTCCTCCTGGGGCGGGATTGAAAACCGTAACCGCAACCTTTCCGGCGGCGGCCATGTCAGAGCTTCCAATCTGCGCCATTAGCTGGCTGCTGTTTACAAATGTCGTCATTCGATTGCTGCCGTTCCACTGCACCACCGAAGCCGGTACAAAGCCCGAGCCGTTGACCGTCAATGTGAAAGCCGTCCCTAGCGTTGTTGCTGTGTCGGGAGACAGACTGACAACAGCTGGCACCGGATTCGAGTTGAGCGTAGACGTCGGTGCTCGTCCACAGCCGACGCTAGCGAAGCTGATCGCTGCGGACAGCAACAATAAGATCGCATATACACCTTGGTCTTCACGATTCATTTCACGGAATTGATGGTTCAAAATCACAACAGATGCTCCTTCTGTTCTGAAATCAGTCTCGGCGATCCGCGTTGTGCAGCTGCCCAGATTCGAATTAACGCCAAGGTCAGTTAAAATGACCGCTCTCCATGCGGCTCCACAAGCACGCGCGTCGTTTGTGTTGACAATAGTTATAGAATTTCGATTGCAAGAACACCGTAGGACTTTCGGACCACTTTGCGCTTTTGCCAGCAATGAAATTGCAACGTCGAGCGCGACCTGTCGCCACCCTAGGAATGTCTTTACGGATCAGAACTTTGTGGCAAAACCGATCCAAAGAAAACTCACTGAGTGGCCTTGGATGGAGATACTTTCTGAGTCGCTTCGAAGTGCATCATCAGGCCGCGCACCTGCTGCTCGAGCAGTTCGATTTGTTTCTGTTGTGCCGATATTTGTGTCTCCTTGTCTTTCAAATAGGTGAGGGGCGCAAAAACCTCGTCAGCAGTCATAACTGACGCAGATTCAGCCGGTTAACCGTTGACATGTTTGTCCCAAGTTGACGACTTGCTCTCGGCTTCTGGAGCTCAAGGCGCATCCGATTTACCACAAACGGACCAAAAATTTACCTTCCCACCAGTCGCACGGCGCGGGATTCTGATTATTCATGTCACCATTGCAGGCCGTTTTCCGAATCTTTCCATATATGTCAGGATCTGCTGAATGAGGCTCTGCGCTTTTTGCGGTTGATGGTCAGCGCAAAAGCTTCTTTGGCGGCAGAGTTTCTATTCTTACGCAAGCAGTTGGCCTCTTATCAGGAACGTAAGGTCAAACCGCGCAGGTTTGACGATTCCGTGCGGCTTGCAATGCTCATTTTGACCAAATTGTTCGAGTGGAAGAACGCCCTAGTGAATGTGAAGCCGGAAACGTTCCTTGCCTGGCACAAACAGGGGTTTCGTCTGTTCTGGCGCTGGAAATCCCGCGGCGGAAGGCCTCGGTTGCCGAAGAACATTCGCCGATGGATCATCGAGATGGCGGTTAACAATCCAACCTGGGGAGCGGGTGGGGGACGAACTCTCGCTCAAGCTGGGCATCTAGGTGTCGCCGCAAACCGTGAGGAACTACTGGCCCCATGATCTGGATGCAGGTCCAAGAAGGGCTTCGACACAGCGCTGGATGACGTTTGTGCGAAACCACGCAAACTCTCTGGTCGCTTGCGATCTTGCCAACTTGCTGTTATGCGAGGCCATGGAGTCCAACCAAGAACAGCCCGCTTTTCTGGCCTTTGAGCGGTTGTTCCGGGAACGTGGTTTGCCCCAGGCCATTCGCTCCGATAACAGCGTGCCCTCCGCTTCCCCCAACGGACTGTTCAATCTCTCCAAATTATCCGTGTGGTGGTTGCGCCTGGGGATCAGCATCGAACGCATTCGCCCGGGTCATCCCCAACAAAATGGCCGCCACGAGCGCATGCATCTGACCCTGAAAAAGGAAGCTACTCGGCCTGCCGGCGCTAATATCCTGCAACAACAGGCCAAGTTCGATGCCTTTGTCGAGGAGTTCAATCTCGAACGGCCACATGAAGCTCTGGACATGAAGTGTCCGGCCGAGGTCTACACCACTGCTCCGCAAAAACCTCATCGGCAATCATAACTGATGCAGAATCAGCTGGTTAATGGGTTAGCATCTTTTTGTCCATTGGACGGCATTTCCTGAATTGGGGTGCGTCCGATTCACCACAAACGGGCGTGAAATTCGCCTTCCGATCAACTGCTCCCCATTGTTGCCCGGCATGGGATTCTGAATTTTGAGCCCAGTTGTTCTAAATCAGACGCGTCTTTTAAGCTCCAAAACACGTTCCTGCCGAACAAAACCCCGAAAATCGATTAACCCTCTGATTTTTGTGTCAGTTACACTTTGCGGACGAGGTTTTTTCGCAGCACAGCCATTACCGGGTCGCGTGGAGGAACTGGAGGAACTGTAAGAAATATCTTGCTGGTGCAGGTCCCAACGGTCCTCCGCGCCGATGTCTACGCCACCGCAGCGCTGGCCGGCGCAGCCGTCACGGTGCTGGGAAGAAAGTTAAATATCCCTCCCGCCTGGGACGCCCTGCTGGGCGGTCTCGTTTGCTTTTTGCTGCGCATGATCAGCGTATGGAACCACTGGAACCTGCCACGCGTGCTCGGCAGTTGAAGGGAAGTGAGGATTTTTGGGCTTCCATCTATGCCGGGGAGCGCTTCCTAAGGAAGGGTAGTGTTCCCAGCAGTGACGCGGACACTGGTACAACACCCCAACCCAGCATGCAGATCTCAAATTTCACGACCAGAGGATGAGCGAACGAATGAGAGGCAAGCAAAATCAAAAGAAAGAACGAAAGCATGCAGCCCAATGCCAAAGCGGGCGAGATACCTGCCAACGCTCTTTGCCATGCTCTTCCACCGGCGCGCTGTGACCCATACGCTCCCAAGCCACCCACCACGGGTAAACACAAGATCCACTGCCAGTTGAGCGGTATGGCCACACCGTGCAGCATGAGAATGGGTGAGAACCCGTTGGAAAATTCAAACGCTGTCATAGAGAGAACCGTGGCGAGGACCGCCGGCAGCCATACTGCTTTGACCCGATCATAAAAGACCGCCTCGTTTTGTCTGGCCAACAGAGAGCATGTGCGTTCGGCGGCGGCACTCGCGATCAGGTCCCAACTGACGCACCACCACAGCCCTGCAAGGCCGCGGTGTCCGGCTCTGCGCTCCGCATGGTGGCAGCTTTCCACAAACACGCCAACCATGGCGTCACCGAATCTTTGCCGAAAACTCTTAGGATAGAAATAAAGCAGCAGCCCATAGATCCTGATGGATGTTGCTATCACGTTGGGGCTCATGGCATCTTCCTATCCTGGAACCCGCTGCAGCACTCTTTTGGCTTTGGCCAGTGCTACGACTCCGGCAAGACGTTTGCTTTCTGCAACCAGTACGCGCCGGCCCAGTGCGGTCAGGCGATAATAACGCCGGCGTTCATCCTCGGCAGCCGGTATTCGGCGGCCAAGCTCTTCGAGCAAATCTTCTTCCAGTAATGCCTGCAGACAGCGGTAAAGCGTTCCTGGACCAAGCCGGATTGCGTCTTCGGTCGCTTCGCGGACTTCCTGCATGATGGCGTATCCGTGGCGCTCGCCATCGGCCAGCGTAAGAAGAATATGAAGGTTGGCATTTGAGAGCGGCAAGAATGATTCAGGCTTGCGCTCAGCCACTTTTGAAGATGGCGGCATAGGTTCCTTTCGTCTATCCACTATGGACATACCCGGATCGAGAAGAAAAGTCAATCATTGACAACTATATCCACTATGGATATATTCGTGGGGTTAGAAACCCCATATAGCCAAACTTCAATCGCATGTTTTCAGCACCGCAAGCCGCCATCGAAATCGAGGATCTGCGCAAGACCTATCAGACAATGCGAGGAAAACCTGTACCGGCCCTGCAGGGTGTCTCGCTGCAGGTTCAGCGCGGCTCTATCTACGGATTGATTGGCCAAAATGGCGCCGGCAAGACCAGCCTGGTCAAAATCCTGCTCGGTCTTTCTACTCCCACAGGCGGCGAGGCACGCTTGCTGGGCGGATTGCCAGGAGATCCTGCGGCGATGCGTCGTATCGGCTATTTGCCCGAACAAATGCGCCTGCCGGAATACTTCAAAGCGAAGGATTTTCTTTGCTACATGGGCCGCTTAAACAATGTGTCTTCTGCCCTGTTGCAGAATCGTATTCCCCGGTTGCTCGAAAAAGCCGGCCTTGCTGGTGTTGAAAAGCCCGTCGGGAGCTATTCCAAAGGCATGCAACAGCGGCTCGGGCTGGCGCAGGCGCTGGTCAACGATCCGGAAGTGCTCTTTCTCGACGAACCAACGGATGGGCTCGATCCCGTGGGGCGCAAAGATGTGCGCGATCTTTTGCTGAGCCTGCGTGCGGCCGGTAAGACAATTTTTCTGAACTCACATCTGCTTTCTGAGATCGAAATGGTCTGCGACCAGATTGTCATTCTGAACCAGGGGAAGGTGGCATGTATGGCTGCGCCGGCTGAATTCACGCGAGGTACCGGGGAATACCGGGTGCGCGTCGCCGCCCTCAGCCACGCGGCACAGGAGGTTGCCGAGGCGGTTGTTGGTCGGGCGAGTTGGGAGCAGGATACTCTTTGCTGTAGGCCTCGCGATCTTGCCCAACTCAATTTCCTGATTGATCGTTTGCGTGCCGTGCCTGTGGAGATTGAATCCATCGAGCCCGTCAAACTCACGCTCGAACAGTTTTTTCTTCAGGTTGTCAGCGGAAAGGAACAGTAATGCTGGCTACATATTTGAACTCATTGCGCGAAGCCTTCAATCGCCGTGTGGCCCTGGTACTGATCGGGATAGCGTTGCTCATCTCGGTTCTGCTGAATTCTTTTGTGAGGATCCAATCATTTCCCGATGGTACAGACGTGGTACTGATGGGTTCGCGCAGCCTGGGGCCAGCCGAAACTGCTGTGCCCGATATCGTGGAAAAGGCGTCGAGCCTGCTGGGTACGCTCTTGCCCCTGTTGGCAATTTTTGCGGCAGCACCGATGCTGGCTTCGACCCTGGAGAAAGGCTGGCTGGAGTTGACGTTTTCCAAAGGCACCCCGCGTTGGAAGATTTTTTTTGGACGTTTTCTCGGCGGAGCGACCCTCTATTCATGCACCTTTCTGCTGGCTACATTTCCTCTGGCTTACCGGTTGTGGTGGCAGACTTATGTATCCACATGGCAAGTCATCGTTGCTCTCTTGCTGGAAACATTAGGCTTCGTTGCGCTGTTGGCGGTGGCAGCCTTAGCTACTTTGCCGCAAAAAGGGGTGGCCCTGCCGATCATGGCTTCGGTCGCCATCTGGTTTTTTTCTTCTCCCCTGGCGCATCGTTACACAACATATTATCAGTTCCTCAATTCATACACTGCCCGCTGGCTCGTCGACTGGATATATCGAATCTTTCCCAAATGCTCAGAACTCGACAGTCTTTCTTCTTCTTTTATTCAGCATGGCCATATCACTTCCTGGTGGCCGATTTGGTCCACAGGAATTTTTACTGTTGCTGTGCTTGGCTTGGCCCTGGGGATGCTGGACCGCAAATCGTTTTAGTGCAAAGAGTTGTCCATAGCGAAAAGTCCATCTGGCCGGGTATTTTGGACATTCGTGTGCTGTTGAATCTCCCTTCCGGTCGTGCGGAATCTGAAACCGTGAACGAGAAATGAGCAAAGTGCATATTTCCTTCCACTGCGCACCATGGAGAATGAGGCAAGAGCTCTTTCTGATGAGCCCACACGTACGTGTGCAGGCTCGTCTTGATGCGGCGTCGATATGTCTCAATCATCAATCACGCGGCGCGACGTTCATAACGATGGTGCAGTCCGCCGACTTGAGGGAGTTCAATCACTTTCCCCAGCGAGGGCGGCTGAATCGGTCGGGAAATCGGCGCATCTTTCGCCAGGCCCAAGTGAGTGCGGGATTTCTCATAATATTCACAATACAGTCTTAAAACACGACGCAATCCTTGCTCACTGAAGATCATCACGTGGTCCAAACACTCCCGGCGAATCGAACCGATCAGTCTTTCGACGTATGCGTTTTGCCAAGGAGAGTGGGGTGCGCTCAGAATCTCTTCGAGCTGATGCCGAAGCGACAAAATCTCAGCTTGCAGCGCCGCACGAGAACGCAACGAACTACCCAGAGAGCAAAACAAAAGCCAGGCGATGATCCACATGGAATGGAACAGCTTACAGATGCGCGACCGATTAGGTTAATGCTTTCAAACAGAACGGAGTTCTTGATAGGCACAACCGAGACAAAATTAGCACGATTGCGGTGACGATCGTGTCACGCTCCTAACACGGAATTTCTACCAGTTCACCGGAATAGTAATCAGTTGGGGAATGGTACACGGTCTTTCCCGGATTCTCGTAACATAGCGTAACGTTAGGTAAACGCGAACTTCTCGGATCGGTTCTGTTTGCCGATAAGGTTTTTGCGGAGCATACGTACTCCCGAGACGCAGCCCGATTCCGATGAGCGCATTTGGAAACTCTTGACTAGGAACAAAGAATGATCGCGTTGACGCAAAGGCACTTCTAAACCTCGCGCCCGTTAGGGAACCCCGCTTGCTTTGGTCATAATGCTTTGTAAGTTATTGACAATAATAAGTTTATATCGTACTAATAATATAACATCATATGTTATATTGGTTGCATCATAACATCATGACTGGCCTAGATTTACTGAACGCGAGAAAAAGACGAGGCATAACTCAGCGCCAAGTGGCGCAAGAGCTGGGTGTCACGCAAGCGTATGTCTCCATGCTCGAAAAAGAGCGGAGACATCTGCCTGCCCATGTCGTCAGCCAGGTACTCAGGCAATACGAGGTAGATCCATTGGCACTTCCGCTACACGGAAAAGAATCCTGGTCAGAGCTCGACTCTGCGCGACTTACGACCCAACTGGCATCTCTAGGCTACCCAGGTTTCGCTTACATGCGAGCTCAATCAACTTGGAATCCATCTGAGCTTCTGATTGCTTCCTTAGCTAAGGATAATCTTGAAACCCGCGTTGCCGAAGCTCTTCCATGGCTAGTTCTGAACTATGACAAAATGGACTGGAATTGGGTAATGGACGAAAGCAAATTGCGTGATGCGCAGAATCGTCTCGGTTTCACCGTTACGCTTGCCCGAAAGGTGGCCGAACGGAATGGTCTGTCAGTAGCGACAAGTCGACTTGCTTCGTTAGAAAACCGACTACAGCGGTCGAAGCTGGAGCATGTAGGAACTTTTTGTAACGAGCGCATGTCCACCGCAGAAAAACAATGGTTGCAAAACAGGAGTACTCCAGAGGCAAAGCAGTGGAATATACTTTCGGATCTTGCTCCAGAACATCTAGCTCATGTCACATCTGCCTAGCACACCTCCGGAACCTTGGCATTCCTTTTTGACTGAACTGGATCAAACAGCTTCGGAAGAGGTACGCCTGGAATGCCTAGGAGGATTCGTAGTCACTCAGCTGTACGGTCGTCAACGCTCAACTGCTGACATTGACATCCTCTTTGCAGTACCAGGTTTGGACCAAAAACTGATTGAAAAGACGAGACAAGGCTCTGAGTTGCACAAGAAGTACGGTGTCTATTTAGACGTTGTAGGCGTTGCCTCTTTGCCCTACAACTATGATGAACGCCTGAAAGAGATGTTTCCCAGAGCCTATAGGCATCTGAGATTGTTTGCACTCGATCCTTATGACCTGGCGTTGACAAAGCTTTCTCGCAACATTGAGCGCGATAGAGATGATGTTAAGTACCTGGCTAGAACAATTCCCTTCGATCTTAGATCCTTCAAAATAGATATGAAAACGAGCTACGGCCTTATGCTATAGGTAATCCAAGCGAACTCGATTTGACCATGGAACTGTGGGCCAAAATGATCCAAGAAGAGAAGGATAAGACCACCCCCAAGTAATTGTTACTGTCCTGTCACAGCCAAACTGCGGTACAGCTTGCAGTCGAAAAACCATGCACCTACTCTAGATATTCCACGGGCCACACTAGTCTGGCATGTAGAGGAGGTACCCAGCATGCAGCCCCATCCCGATACCAACGACACAATAACGGCGAGTTGCTTGCGCTTCTGCAAGATCCGGTGCAATCAAACAGGACATTCGTGATAGACTATCGCCCGTTTGTCCTTCCGCTAGGGTCAACGTCAGGAACGCACCCCTCCGCAAGCGGAACCCGTTTTTCACACCATTGACGCAGACTCCATAACTTCCGAAAGGACGAAAACCTGTATGTCTTTATCCCCCCGAAAGGCCTTGCTTCCGTCACTGTCTGTCTTCACGCTCCTGTTATGCGTGTCCAACACTGCGCTTGCGCAGAGGGTCCTGATTCAGAACACTATCGACGAAACACAGCTGGTTCAGCTGGCGGGAAACACTCGACCCGAAGTCAAGACCGCTGCCGACCTTGGCGCCGTGAACGATGATTTTCCTATGCAGCATATGCTGTTGCAGTTGCGGCGTCCCATGGAACTGCAGGAGGCGCTCGACAAATACGTGGAAGACCTGAGCGATCCGCAATCGCCCAACTTCCACAAGTGGCTCACGAGCACAGAGTTCGGGGAAAAATACGGCCCCTCCGAGCAGGACCGCGAGCAAGTCACCGCTTGGCTCGAAACTCACGGTTTTCAAGTCAACACGATTTATCCCAGTGGAATGATGATCGACTTCTCCGGCACCGCCGGACAGGTGCGCGCCGCCTTCCACACCGAAATTCACCAACTCATGTCAAAAGGCGCTCTGCATCATGCCAATACCAGCGATCCACAAATTCCGGCAACGCTTGCGCCCGCAGTCGTTGGCATTGTCGCCCTGCACGACTTCAGGCCGCACGTGATGCATAAGCGGCACTCCGAGCTTACATTCAATTCCGGCGGACACACGGAGCACGCCATCGTGCCCGCCGATCTGGCTACGATCTATAACCTCAATCCACTGTTTCAGCAGGGTATCTCGGGACAAGGCCAGACGATTGTGCTGATTGAGGACACGGATTTTTCTACCGCTGCCGACTGGAGCACCTTCCGCTCCCGTTTCGGTCTCTCCGGGTTCACGGGAGGGTCGCTGACTACGATTCATCCGGCACCGCCCAGCGGACCCAATAATTGCAGCGATCCCGGATTCGTTACTGGCGGCGTGGCCGAAGAGGCCATCCTTGACGTGGAATGGGCAAGTGCCGCAGCACCCAGCGCGAAGTTGATGATGGCTTCCTGCTCCGACACCTTCACCAATGACTTGAACTTCGGCGGTCTGATTGCCCTGACTAACCTGATCAACGAGAGTTCGCAGCCGCCGGCGATCGTCAGCATGAGCTTCGGCGAATGCGAGTCCAACATGGGAGAGGCGCAGAACGCAGCCTTCAATGCCACATACCAACAGGCCGCGGCAGAAGGAGTTTCAGTGTTCGTCGCCTCGGGAGACGAGGGAGCTTCAGAGTGCGATGCCGGGGGGCCCTTTTCCACAGATGGGATATCGGCCAGTGGTTTCGCCTCCACCCCTTTCAACGTTGCAGTCGGTGGCACGGATTTTGGCGATACCTTCCTGGGTGAGACTTCCCAATTCTGGAACGCGACCAATGCTGCAAATTTTGGGTCAGCGAAGTCGTACATTCCGGAAATCCCCTGGAACGAATCGTGCGCCAGCACACTGCTGGCAAGGTTCAACGGCTTTGCTACGACTTTTGGCTCCAATGGTTTCTGCAACAGCAGTTTGGGTTCGAATTTTCAACAACTCGTGGGTGGAAGCGGCGCGCCCAGCAGCTGCGCCACTGGCACTCCTACGGATACGTTTAAAGTAAGCGGCACCTGCAAGGGATATCCCAAGCCTTCGTGGCAGTCGGTGGTTGGCAATCCGAGGGACGGTGTACGCGATCTTCCTGACGTATCATTATTTGCCGCTGCGTTTGGTACTTGGGGACACTTCTACATCCTGTGCTATTCCAATACCAGTGACGGCGGAGCCACATGTGGTGCCGATCCCAGCAAATGGTCGGCGGCCGGCGGCACGTCCTTCTCTTCGCCGATCATGGCAGGCATTCAAGCGCTGGTAAACCAGAAAAACGGACGCCAAGGCAATCCTAACCCGGTCTACTACAAGCTCGCGGCCAGAGACTTTGGCAGCAACGGGTCGGCGGCGTGCAATTCCAGCAACGGCCCGAGTGGATCCAGCGCATGCACGTTCCACGACATCACGCTTGGCGACAACGCAATGAATTGTATGATTCAATTCGGTGCCTTCAATTGTTTCGATCCCGGAGCGATCGTGGGACAGGCCGCACCCGAGGGTACGCTTTCTCTCTCCAATACCTCGGACGAACTCGCTTACCCGGCGACCGCTGGCTGGGACTTTGCCACGGGTCTCGGTTCGGTGAATGCCGCAAATCTCGTGAACAATTGGAGCGGCGCAAATGGTCCTCCTCCGCCAGACTTTTCGCTTTCGGCCTCGCCATCTTCGCAATCGGTAGTGCAGGGCGGCAGCGTCAGCTACACGGCCAGTTTGAGCCTGCTCAATGGTTTCAGCGGCACGGTTAACTTGACCGTAAGCGGACTTCCCACTGGAGCCACGGGAACGTTCAGCGCAGGTTCGATCACTTCAGGTTCGTCGACACTGAAGGTGTCTGCCAGCAGCACGACTCCGTCCGGCACGTATACGCTTACGATCAAGGGCATGAGCGGCACGCTGTCACATACCACCAGTGTCACTTTGGTTGTGACAAGTATGAATCCAGATTTCTCCATCGCCGTGACACCGAGTTCGCAGACTGTCACCGCGGGTAATAAGACTACCTACACCATCAGCGTTTCAGTGTTAAATGGCTTCAATGGCACGGTGAACTTGAAGGTCGGAGGACTGCCTCAAGGCGTTACCGGCATGTTTACCGCAAGTTCGATCAGCGGCTCCGGTTCTTCAACACTGAGTCTCACGACGCTAACGACGACTCCGGTAGGCACGTCAACGTTAACCATCACAGCAACCGGTGGCAGCCTCTCCCATGCCGCAACCGCCACTCTCATCGTGCAAGCAGGCAGCACCATTCCTGCCTGGGCACCAAATACGGCTTACAAAGTGGGCGATCTGGTCACTTTCAATGGTATTACGTACAAGTGCATCCAGGCGCACACCTCGCAAGTCGGATGGGAGCCGCCAAACGTGCCGGCGCTTTGGCAGCCGGTTTGATCTAGCCGACAGGAGCAACGAGCGAGTGGTTGGAAACAAATTGCCCAGGGTGACAGGCGGCTTGTGCCAATCGAATTTTTGGACATTACGCAGTTAGTGCCTCGGAGCGCAAGGCATCAGAGGAGTTTTCGTCCTTCCAAAAAAACATTGTCTTCTTCGGGCAACTGCCGAGGCGGTTTGTGGCGCACCCAACGGAGACCATACCGTCCAATGGAAAAGGTTGCTGTAACTGTCTTACTGCTGCGCGTCACGTAACGCACGTCGTAATAGCGGAAATATCCCAAGGCCAGTCCCCGTGACCGTCGCGTGATTTCAGTTAAATTCTCTCCCCGACGCTCGACGTGACGGCGAATGCGCCAAGGATCGACCCGCAAAGTGTGCAACTGACAGCCAAGAACGGAAGCTATCACAACACCCAAATATGCCAGAGCGTTGAGAGGTGTAAACGCCGGAGCAAAAATAGACCGCGACACGCCGCGCAAGCGGCGTGTCGCGGCGGAGGAAAACTAGACCACCGCCGGATCTTACGTTCCGTGAGCTCGGTTGATAAAAACGCCGGGATCATGAAACACCGGAGGCATGTACTCAGTGGAACTCTATGGACGTGTACGGCGAGCAGTAGGCTCCGCACCAGCGGCATTCCAACAAGCCAGCCGATTGCACCCGCATCAGATCCAATCCGATCGCACGACGATCTTCCCGGTCCAAGCTTCGCAGCCAGTCGAGCACGTTCTCGAATGGCCTATGCAAACTGTCCCGTCTGTGGGTCGTCCAGAGCGCACGACCAGATCAGAACAAAAAAGTTGTTACTTCAGACATTGTGCAGGTTTTGTTTCTTGTACTCAATTAGCAACTGACCTGGATTCACCCCCCCGACAGACCGCTTGCTGGAACAAAGAAAAGGCAGAACGGATAATCTCGTTCTGCCCGTTGCAAGTTGGAGGGAGAAAAAAAGAAAACTATTCGCTCGTCGGTTTGGCCGCCGATTGCTCGTTCAACTCGCGCTGCAATTCCAGGAGCTGCATTAGTTGTTGCCCTGTTAGCGTTTCGCCAGCCTGTCCGGAATGCTGGCTTTCGCTGGCAGCGGCAACCTGGGCAGGCTTCTGCTTCGCTGACTGCTCCAGCACGACGTAAATCTCTGCGCCTGCGGGCAGAACAACCACGACATGTTCGCCGATGGAAAGGCGCTGCATCTCCTCATCCGAGGCCTGCCCGATGTTGCTCGAGACCCGCTCCCGCATCATGTCGCCCTCGCTCAACGGCTGGTTCAGGCTGCCGCGCCCCACCAGCATGGCCGCGGCTTCGCCGACGCCCGAAAACGATCGCACCAGAAGGTTCTTTCCCGTGTTCTTGCCTTCGACCTTGCCCTTCAACGCGCGCATCGCCAGATCGGTGGCTGTTCCTTCGATTGCCGTCGTTGATCCGTCCGGCATCACCAGCGAATCGAACCGGATGCCAACGTAGCCGGAACGGTCGGCCTGCTGCAGATGCCCAACTGCCTTGCTGCCTGCAGGCACGACAATCTCTCCGTTGCGCTCGTAGTTGTACTCAATCACCGCAATGACGGGCGTCTGCACAGCCGTGTTTACCGCGGATTCAAGGCGGGCGCGGAGCCTGGCTCCCGGTGGAAGCCCGACACCCAGCTCCGGTTCAATCGTTGTCGCCGCGCTTCCAGATGGGCTCGACGATGTGCTGCGAACAAATACCAGTGATGCCTTCTCCATCTCCTCGCGCTCTGCTTTGCTGCTGGCTGCGCTCTCTGGAGTAGCAGCCTGCCCGCCCGGCTGATATGGAACAGGCTCCCAGGATTGCCCCCCGCTGAAAGGCGGCACCGATCCCAAAGCATCCGGCGGCTTTGTCGCCGTCGAAGAGCCCGCAGCAGTTGGACTGGAATGGGTAGTCGCCGTTTGCCTGATGGCGTCGGGCGTCACCATGCCTTCGTTCTTTTCTGCGTCGCCCGACTGGCTCGTGTTTTCGGTCGGCAGGAAGTTTTTGTTTTCGTTCGTCGTGTTAGAGGCAGGTTTGTTTTGCCTGCCGCTTGCGACGGTAGGCTTCGGCAGGCGGGCTGTGGACTGGTGGGCATGGATCAACGCGTACGCAAACACGACGAGCACGATCACAACGCCACCGATCATAGCCAACACGGGCCGGTCCTCCGGCGTCTCCTTCTTGCCGCGATGAGCGAACTGTTTGCTTTCCTCAGCCCGACTGGGCGCCGGATTACCCGCATCGGCCGAGTTTGCAGACTGCTCGGGAATATTCATTCCCAAAGGTCCCTTATCGAATCCATCATCTTGCTTCATTGCCTTCCTCCTCCTGCTGCCGCGGCCACAAATGGCAGAGGCAACAGGATCGGTCGATCCACCTGCTCCGCCTCCGAGAGCTGCAGCATCAATCTTTCGCCCGACTCTTTGAACGCCGGGCGCTCGAACACCACGATGCCATCGGCGCGCGCCCCTGGGGCCAGCCGCCGCGCCGTCATCTGGTAGTCGGCAATCGGAACCGGCTCCGCTTTGGTCCGCTTGCCATGCGCTCCGCCGCTGTCCAGTTGAATTTGCGGCGGCAGAAGTTCAATCCAACGCTTCGAATCGTTGAACACCGAAAAGGGGACCGTCATCTGGTCGTGTTCTTCGCTGACTTCGCCAATAGCCGTGAGCAGTTCTTTGCCTTGCCAATCCGGCCTTGCAATGCGTTTCTGCTTTACAAGCTGGGTCTCGATGCCGTTGCCATTCGTTCCCCCCACATCATGCGCTTCACTCAGCAGACCTTTGGAATCAGCAACCACAAGGCTCGACTCGTCAGTCTCCTCAACCAGGAATCTGCGCGAGCGTCGGTATTCCACGATGAAATCCACCGTGGCATCGACTCCCGAGGTGCCGGGGCTTATGAGTTGCAAACTGACGGTGTGGCCTGATCGAGTCGTAATGAGAGCGTTGCTCTCCGCCGGCACCTTGGTGATTGGCTTGATAAACACTAACTTTGGCTCTGCGTCCGAATGTTCGGCCTTGAAATCCGAGGGATTGCCAATGACCACAGAGCTGATCTCCTCCGGCATGCGCAGCGATGTAGCGTAGCCTGGATGCAGGCGCAGCACCCGCACCTCTTCCGGCTCAATAGCCGAAGTCGAGACGCGTGGCCGAGCGGAACCCTCCGGCTTTTCCCCTGTTTGCGCGGTTGCTACAGTTGAAAGTGACAAAACAATACCCAGACAAATCTTCATCATCGATTGCTTTCCTTCCTTGCGCTCACGCGCTTTTGTTGTTCGTAGATCGCCCGCACTCGGCGCACGTAGGTCACTACGTCCCGATTGCGGTAGTTGAGTCCTCGCCTTTGAATGGCGCCCTCGCCGGCGTAATATGCGGCGGCAACCAGGCGATAGTCTCCGTGGAATCTCTGGTTCAGCCAAGCCAGATAGCGTACGCCGCCTGAGATGTTCTGCTTGATCTCGCAACGGTGCGCCACTCCGAACCTCTGAGCCGTCCGCGGCATCAGTTGCATCAGTCCAGCAGCCCCTTTGGGAGATAAGGCGCATGGCTGCCATCCCGATTCCTGCTGGATAACCGAACGCACGAGATCGAGCGGAACCCGGTAGTGGTCGGCGTATGCCGCCGTATAGTATTCAGCCTCGGCTCGATCAGGCGTAGCGGGGCTTCGTGCCCAACCCACTCCGGTGCAGAAAATAACGAACAGAACGATTGAGGCTCTCATGCCGATTGCCTCTCCAGAGTCTGTTTGCTGTACTGCTCCGCGTCATAGATGAGCCTGGCAAAGCCATCCTTGAGCATCAGTTTTTTTCTATCGGCTTCGGTCTTGGCCAGCAGGGGAAGCAGGATGTCGCGCATCTCCGGCGTAATCTGCTCCTCCCCAAGCACTTCGAGCGCCTGGGCGAGATCCAAAATCTCCGATACGGAAGGCGCTTTTTCCAGACTCCAGCCCCGCAGGGCCTTGGCCAATCCAGCCATGTCCGCGTGAAATTGTTTGTTTGCATTAGGGGTTCGCAGCGCCACAATCTCGGCCTCGCGCTGAGGTGAAGGATGCTCGACGCGAAGATACAGGCTGCGCCTTCGCAAGGGGTCACCAATTCTTCGCTCTTCGTTCGAGGTCAAGACAACGAATGGAATGGTCTCCGCTTTTACAGTACCCAGCTTAGGAATGCTTAACTGCCACGCGCTCAGCAGTTCCAGCAGCAATGCTTCGAAGCCGTAATCTACCTTGTCCAGTTCGTCTATTAGCAGAACGCATGGCCGGCGGCTTTGTATCGCCCGCAGCAACGGCCCCGCCCGAAAAAACCTCTGGCTGTGCAGATCGGTTCGTAGCGTCTCCCAGTCCAGGTTATGGCCCATCTTCGTCTTGAGGTTTACGCATAACCGCTGCAGGGCTTCGTCGAACTTGCCAATAGCTTTCTCCTCGTCGATGCCCTCATAGCACTGCAGGCGTTCGACTCCAGTTTCGGCTGCCTGAGCAACCGCATACGCGAGTTGCGTCTTGCCGCTGCCGGCCGGCCCTTCCAGCAACACCGGCTTGTTTAGCTTGGCGGCTAAAATACACCACAACCGGGGTAACTGCGTCGGTTAAATATCCCACTCCTCTGAGGCGCTCACACGTCTCCATCACGCTTGAAAACACGCAAATCTCCCTTTCTCCGGCAGCGTGGATCGCTTCCGGGTTGGGAGAAGTTAAGGCCAAAGGAGATTTCGGTCAAATTGCCCGGTGCTGCGAGGAGTTTGACCGAAATCGAACCCTGGGTTAGAAAATGCACAGCGTGAGGTACCGTATGAAGGCGAACGCAGTTGTCAGTACGTCAGTTGAGGGATTCGAAGATAGACCCCACCAGGGGTCTCATACAGAGGAAACGATCCCTGGTAGAAGATTTTCACCGCAACGCGCGGGCCCTCCGACGCCCATGGACCAGCACCGTCAGTCGCTGCGCATGTATACCGAGGAAGAGGTGGCCGAAATGCTTCAGGTGTCGCTCTCACAACTACGGAAGTGGCGTACGAAACGGAACCAACGCAAGAAGCAGGGACCGCCCTTTAGAAAAATCGGGCGCTTGGTCCGTTATCCCGAACGTGGTCTGCTCGCATTTATCAATGGGGAGTAATTTCCTCCCCCCTCCTGAAGTCAACTGCCGGCCGGTCGCTGCTTCGCAACTGATCTGCGACAAAGCCCCCTCGGCCGTCGCCAACACCTCTGTCTGCTCTGACTCGATCAACTGCTTTGCGCGCTCGAGTGCCCGTTGCTGGATGTGTACGTATTCGATTGAGGTTTCCCGATCCATGTGTCCCAGCTGTGCCATCATCACTTCCAGCGGAACGCCAGCTTGCGCTCCTTGTGTCCTGAAGGTATGTCGTAGATCATGAAAGCGAAATCCGGTCATGCCACAGGCGTCCATGAGTTTCCTCCATGATTTCACCCAACTTGTCATCGGCCGGTTCACGTCCCACTTCTGTTGGGACTGCTTGCCAAGATGTCTCGATTTGCGGAGGTTAAGGGGTAGCAGATAGTGGTGCGACTCTGTGGCCCCGAGTGACTGGGCTCGAAGCAAGAGGTTACGCAGTCCCCATTCTGCCAGCGCCATCAATCGTGGTTCACGTTCCTTGCGATTCTTTGCGATTTCTCGAACCACGGGACCTTTCCTTCAGATAGAGAAATATCCTTGAGCTGAAGGTTCCTGATCTCCCCGCCACGACAGCCCGATCCTGCCGCAAGCGCGCCACAGTACATGGCGAGCTGCCAGACATCCTTGCCCATCGCGGTCGTGATCATTTTCATGAGTTGATTGTTCGACGCGAATTTGCCCGCACGGCTCTTTACCTGGCGGAGCGGTCTGTACCGCCTTTCCAGGTCGTCAGACCAACAATCGGCGTAAGTCATGACCCCCCGCAGCAATTGCATTTCGTAGTTGACACAACGGGCCGTAACTGGTTGCTTCATCGTGGGGCTGATCTCTTGCCGTCGTTCCTTCTGATACTTGCGGATCTTATAAAGTCTGACCGATCTAACAGGAGTCTTTTGGCCAAAGTACCTGAGCACGCGGTTGAATATCCTCCGTTCTCTTGCAATGGTGAGAGAGGAATTACTCGCTGCTTTCCACTCGAAATACAGCTCACTAACTTGGCTCAATGGCAGTTTGCTCAAATCGGCACTCTCGGACTCTCGCTCTTCCCGATTCTCCTGTTGCCCTGCCAGAAAGTTCATCTTGAACGACAGTGCTTTTGCTGGATCCGTGGTCTCGGTAGATTTCTGGCGCTGCACCCCTTCCGCATTACGCCAAGTAAACCAAATGTACTGCGATTCGCGACGCCACCGCAGTCCGCGTGGCAGCCGTGGCTGTTTCTGGTCTTTCATGTGCTGTTTTTCTTACAGGTCAAGAATTCGGTCAAAACTGGCACGTCGACTCGCTTCATGCTGGCTGCAGAGGCTTCGGCCTGCGTGAAATAAACTCCCCGGCGATCTGCAGTTGCCAGCGCATCGATGGATGTGCCGGGATATGCCTGCATGTTCGCGAATGGAAAGTTACCAGTTTGTTGTTACCAGTCAGGGTTTTTCGAGGAAATTAGGAATCGTAAGCTATTGATTCTAAATTGGCTGCCCCCCAGGGATTCGAACCCCGATATGCTGATCCAGAGTCAGCTGTCCTACCATTGAACGAGGGGGCAGTACAAGCAGGCAAAGTCGTGCAGCAATTTTGATTGTATGCGCGCCCACGATGGCCGGTCAACCAACCTTCACTGGCCTAAAATTCGGGTTCTGCGGGTTCTGCGCTTCCCTCTTTGCTCTTCACGCGGACGACCACAATCTTGGAAAATCCCTCCTCGAAAGTTGGGGGGCGCAGCTTGGCGGCCATACGGCGCATGATGTCTTCAGACACCATGCGTTCACGGCGGCTGTTACGCTCCAGGCACACCTCGAGCGGGACATCGAAAAAGACGGCCTGCACCTCGTAGCCGAGTTGGCGGGCCATCTGGATCCATTGCCGGCGCTCCCGCGGCGAAAGATTGGTGGCATCCACATAGTTCCAGGGCATGCGCGCGATCAGGCGGGCGCGCAACAATGAGCGCAGGGTGGAAAACACCAGGCTCTGGTAGCGCTGCTCGGTAATGTCGTCAAAGAGGATGCTGCGCAGCATGTCGCTGCTGAGTGGGGCCACGCCGCGGCGCTTGAACCAGGTGGTCTTGCCTGATCCCGGCAGTCCGATGGCCAGGACCACAACGCCTTTGGGGGCGCGAGGCGCTTTGTTCGGCGGATGCCCGGTTGCCAAAGAAGGCGGCGCCGGCGGCAATGAAGGCGACTCGGGCTGCGTCTCCATGTGGATCTTTGGCGCACGCTCCTCTGAGCCGGTCTCTGCCTGTGCATCCTCATCCAGATACGAGGGTTGTATTGCGCTTTGGCCTGGGTTGAGTGGCTGGCCTACCCTGCCGGTGGATTCCGACTCTTGCGTGGGTGCGGCCTTCTTCTTACTACGGCGAAAACGGTTCCATTTACCCATGTAAAGGTTTGTGTAACACAAAAATGCTCTTCTGGGCAATGAATACTGTGCGGATGTCCCGCCTGTATAAACCGGAAATTCGGCCGGTTCCGGAGGAACCAGGCACAGCCGCCCTGTCTTCCTTCGTGTCCTCTGTGGTTGAACTTCGTGTCCTTTGTGGTTAAACCTCGCCTGCATTCGTAACTTTCCTGCCCGGCGTGTTACGATTTTAAGTTTACCTAAGCATTCTGATCGATCCACAGATTCACTACATTTTTCCGGGAGGAAGGAATGGCAGTTAAAGTTGGTATTAATGGCTTCGGCCGCATTGGACGCAACATTTTACGCACGGCCCTGCAAGACAATAACCTCGAGTTCGTAGCGGTCAACGACCTTACCGATCCGCGCACTCTGGCCCACCTGCTGAAATATGACTCCATCCTCGGCAACCTGAAGAACGACATTAAAGCCGAGAGTGACAGCATCAGCGTTGACGGCCGCAAGATCCGCGTCTTTGCAGAAAAAGACCCGGCTAAGCTGGATTGGGCCTCTGTGGGCGCCCAGATAGTAGTGGAATCCACCGGCCGATTCACCAAGGCTGAAGATGCGGGCAAGCACCTGCGTGGCCCGGTGAAAAAAGTCATTATCTCCGCGCCCGCAACGGGGGAAGACCTCACCATTGTGATGGGCGTCAATGAAGGCTGCTACGATTCGGCCAAGCATCACATCCTTTCCAACGCCTCCTGTACCACGAACTGCCTGGCTCCTGTGGCCAAAGTGGTGCACGACAACTTCAAGATCAAGAACGGCACCATGACCACCATCCACTCCTACACCAACGACCAGGTGATTCTCGATTTTCCGCATAAAGACCTGCGGCGTGCGCGGGCGGCGGCCCTCTCCATGATCCCGACCAGCACGGGTGCGGCCAAGGCGATCTACCTGGTAATTCCCGAGATGAAAGGCAAGCTCGATGGCTTTGCCATGCGTGTGCCCACGCCCAACGTTTCCGTCGTGGACTTGGTTGTCTTCGTCGAAAAGAAGACCTCAGTAGAAGAAGTTAATGCGGCGCTGAAGCAGGCTTCCGAGGCCGGTCCGCTGAAGGGATACCTGGGATTTGAGACCGCGGAACTGGTTTCCTCCGACTACAAGGGCGACTCGCGCTCTTCAATCGTAGACGCTCCCATGACGCGCGTTGTGGATGGCAACTGCGTGAAGGTGATCGCGTGGTACGACAACGAGTGGGGATACTCCTGCCGTGTCCGTGATTTGATCAAATACGTCAGCGCGAAAGGAATCTAACCACAAAGAACACAAAGTACAAAATAAAGACACAAAGAAAAAAATGGATTATCGGGTGATAGCCCATTTTTTGATTGTATTTCTTGTGTTCCTTTGTGTTTCCTTTGTGCTCTTTGTGGTGAAACAAACTCATGGCGAAACTTTCGATCAAAGACTTGAATCTGGAAAACAAGCGTGTATTCGTGCGGGTAGATTTCAATGTGCCTCTTTCAGAAGATGGCCGTGTGGCCGACGATACTCGCATCGCTGAAACCCTGCCCACCATCGAGTGGGCCTTGCGGCACAAAGCCAGGCTGATTCTGGCGTCGCACCTGGGGCGTCCTAAAGGCAAACCCAACCCGAAGATGAGCCTCAAGCCGGTGGCCGAGCGCCTGCGCATGCTGGTTGACCGGGACCTCGGCCTCGACGAAAACGTCGGCTTCTGTCCTGATTGCGTCGGCATCGAGGCGCAGGAGATGGCCACCAAGCTGGAGCCTGGCCAGACCCTGCTGCTGGAAAATCTTCGCTTTCATGCCGAAGAAGAGGCCAACGACGCGGCCTTCGCCAAACAACTGGCCAGCCTGGCGGATTATTACATCAACGACGCCTTCGGTTCGGCGCACCGGGCGCACGCTTCCACGGCGGGAATCACAAAGTTCGTGCAAAAATCAGCCGCCGGCCTGCTGATGGAAAAAGAGCTGGAATACCTGGGCCGTGCCTTGCAGAATCCGCAGCGGCCGTTTGTCGCCATCCTGGGCGGAGCTAAAGTCTCCGACAAAATTGGCGTGATCCAGAACCTGATGACGAAGGTGGATGCCCTGCTTATTGGCGGCGCCATGGCCTATACCTTCTTTAAGGCCAACGGGCGGCAGGTGGGGAAATCCTTAGTCGAAGATGACAAGCTTGAGTTGGCAAAACAACTGCTGGAACAGGCAAAGTCTAAGAACATCAAATTTCTTTTGCCGGTGGATGATGTAATCGCTCCCAAGATCGAGCACGGTATCAAGACTTCCACGCTCGCAGCCTCACAACCTATCCCATCGGATCAGATGGGACTGGATATCGGCCCGCAAACCGTCAAGCTGTATGCCGCCGAGATTGCCCAGGCCAAAACCATCGTCTGGAACGGGCCGATGGGAGTCTTCGAGACGGCACCCTTCGATACAGGCACAGTTGCTATTGCCAAGGCTGTTGCCGGAAATTCCGGGGCGACATCCATCGTAGGCGGAGGCGATTCGGTGGCCGCTGTCCATGCCGCAGGCGTGAGCAAGAAGATTACCCACATCTCCACCGGCGGCGGCGCCTCGCTGGAGTTCCTCGAAGGCCAGAAGCTGCCCGGAGTCGAAGCTCTGACCGATAAGTAATACACGAGGTCATCTCATGCTTAGTTTTTCGGAAGGACACGACTTCAGCCGTGTCGCGTAAGTTATGTCCTATTGCGCCGCTGCGGCGCACGGTGGGAGCCCCGGCTTTTAAGCCGGGGTGAGACTCGTAGAGTTTTTGGGCTTTAGCCCCGGCCTCTTGATTAGGACATTATGTATGCAGTCATAAGTAAAACCGGGACAACATACGTCGTGGATGAGAACAAAGTTCGCATTGTGGTGCCGCCGGGAAAAACAATTCTCCTGCTGCGCGGAGATATTACGCGTGCAAAGACCGACGCCATTGTGAATGCGGCCAACTCGTCACTGATGGGCGGCGGCGGTGTTGACGGCGCCATCCACCGCGCTGGCGGCTCGGCGATTCTGGAAGAGTGCAAAAAGATCCGCAGCACGCAAGGCTCTTTGCCCACGGGGAAAGCCGTAGCCACAACCGGCGGCAAACTGGCCGCCCGCCACGTGATTCACACCGTCGGTCCGGTCTGGAATGGCGGCAGCAAGAACGAGGCCGAGTTACTGCAAAGCTGTTACCGGGAGTCACTCATGCTGGCTGAAAAGCTGGCGCTGCGGACCGTTGCCTTCCCATCGATCTCTACCGGGGCCTTCGGTTATCCGGTGGAAAAAGCGGCGGTTATGGCTTTGTCCGCGGTGATCGAGGTTTTGGCGCAGCTCAATTCAGTTTCCCATGCGCATTTTATTTTGTTTGATGGAGATTCGTTTGCGGCATACCGCAAAGCCGCCAGCGATCTTCTCGCCTCTGGCAAATTTCCCACGATTGGAATTGACAGCGATACAAGTGAGTAAAATTTCTAAACGATTGAACTTTTCATGAGCCGAAAAAAATTAATTGCCGCCAACTGGAAGATGTACAAGACGCCTGAGCAGGCGCAGTCCTTCATCGGGGCTTTTCTGCCGCATGTACATGGGCACACGCGTGATGAGATCGTCATCTGTCCGCCTTACATATGCATCCCCGCCGTCGCCGAACTGGTGCGCGATACCAACGTCGGCGTGGGCGGGCAGAATATGTTCTGGGAAAAAGAAGGCGCCTACACCGGCGAGATCTCAGCCCCCATGCTGCTCGCCGTAGGCTGCAGCCACGTGATCATAGGCCACTCCGAACGCCGCCAATATTTTGGCGAGACCGATGACACCGTTAATCGCAAGCTGAAGGCCGCGCTCGCCGCCGGGCTTACCGCCATCGTCTGCATCGGCGAGGTTCTGCAGGAGCGCGAAGCCGGCATCAGTGATGATGTCTTGCGCCGCCAGTGCGAAAATGCGCTGCGGGAAATTTCAGGCCAGCAGGTCGGCAAACTTACCATTGCCTATGAGCCCGTCTGGGCCATCGGCACAGGCAAGACGGCCACACCAGAGCTGGCCGCGGACGCGCATCGCGTAATCCGCAAGCAGGCCGCCCTAGCTTTGGGCGACGAGGCCGCCCAAAAGCTTCGCATCCTGTACGGGGGGAGTATCAAGCCTGAGAACGCCAAGGCCCTGATGTCGCAGGAAGAAATTGACGGTGGCTTGGTAGGCGGGGCCAGCCTCGATCCTAAGTCCTTTGCCGCGATCGTGAAGTGGTGAGGAACTCGAAACCGAAAACTCGAAACTTAGAACAGAAGGGCTTGCAGCTAGTTTGAACTACTTTTTCTGCTCCAGATTCAGGCTGATAGGCTCGTCATCATCAAATTCATAGGGGTCGAGTTCAAGCGTGCTCGTGCCCGGATCTTCCGGCTTGTAATGGACGACAATCGCAGTACCCTCGGGCATGTGCTCATGCAAAAAATCTTCTGCCTGCTGCTTTTGCCGGAAGGATTTAAGGCGGCGAGTTCCGCGATAGCTCGTGCCGCTCACTTCATATTCGTAGGTAATCTCCGTATCATAGTCCGCGCTTCGATCGCTGTACGACGTTTTCACCTGCCCTGGGCCGATGGTTTTGCCATCCACGGTAGGCCAATCATCGCTGCCCCGGAATTTGAGAAGGAGAATGATAAAACGGATGATTCCATAAGCCAGCCCTAGAACGAATGTCCCCCAGATGACAATTCTGAACAGGTCAAAGAAGTTATCGAACCGAGGCAGCAAACCGGCGGCCATAGGGCCTCCTTCAGGGATCAAATAGGGCTGATATGCTCCTGCTATAATAATGGTTCGGCTTTATCGTCAGAAGCATCTGCGGAAGTGGTGGAACTGGCAGACACACCATCTTGAGGGGGTGGCGCCGAAAGGCGTGGGGGTTCAAATCCCCCCTTCCGCACCATAAAATTTCAGAGTAAAGGTTCAAGAATTTATGCTTGGTGTTTTGGTTTTAATTGTGCACGTTACCGTTTGTCTCTTTCTCATCATTGTTGTGCTTCTGCAGAGCGCGCAGAGTGGCGACTTGGCGGCGGCCTTTGGCGGCCAGGGCAGCCAGACTGCCTTCGGGCCACGCGGCGCAGCCACCATCATGACCAAGCTGACCACATGGTGCGCTATCATCTTCATGCTGACTTCGATCACGCTGTCCATTATGGGCAGCAAAAAGATCGGCGGCAGCAACGGGTCCGTATTATCGGGCCAGAAGCCTGCTACCCAGCAATCGCAACCGGCAAAGAAGTAACTACCGAGCTTTCTTTGCAAAAATCGCGGGCCGAGTGCCTGCGATTTTTTATTGCGCATCAGGAATTCCGCATTAGAGCTGCTTATGATCCATGAAGTTTTCCCCGTAGGTCCGTTGCAATGCAATTGCTCCATCGTGGGAGACGAAACCACGCACGAGGCTATGGTCATCGATCCTGGTGATGAGATCGAGCGCATCCTGGAGGTGGTGAAGCGGCGCCGCCTGACAATCAAGCAGATCGTAGTGACGCACGCGCACATTGACCACGTAGGCGGAGCCATGAAACTCAAGCATGCAACCGGAGCTCCAATCCTGTTAAACCAGAATGACGCCGCCCTGCTTAAAATGCTCGACGTGCAGGCTGCATGGCTGGGGATGGCCGCTCCTGAGAAAACCCACATCGACCAGAACCTGGCTGACGGCGACTCGGTCAAGACAGGCAAAGTGGCCGCGACAGTGCTTCACACTCCAGGACACACCGAGGGGAGCGTCTGCCTTTATTTTGCTGCGGAGAAAAAACTGATTGCCGGGGACACCCTGTTTGCCGGCAGCATTGGACGCACCGACCTTCCCGGCGGCTCATTTCAGAAAATCATGAACTCTCTGCACCACCGCGTGCTAGCCTTGCCGGATGAGACGCTGGTTGTCCCTGGACACGGTCCGGTGACAACGATAGGCGAAGAACGGGCAAGCAATCCGTTCTTGCAGAAATAGTTTAACCACAAAGGGCACGAAGGAATGGATGGCCGCAAACGAACACTGATTTATGCCATTTTAACTATTTCTGTATGTACTGTTCCGTCATCGCCGTCTGCATCTTGTCATCCTGAGCGCCGTTTTTTGGCGCGAAAGATCTTGCGTTTTCTCGTTTGGGCGACACTGTTATTTACATACAGAAAAAACTAAACAGCTTAATGGCTTCTGGTCCTCTTGTCTTCACGACCCAGCAGTCGCACAGAACAGAAAATCGGCACGGCCCAACCTGGCAAGAATATTGACCAGCACACTAAAAAAACAAATTCCCGAAGCGGAAAAGGAGCGGTGTCAATGAACCGTGCAATCACGCCTATTGGCGTTTCGCGGAGTATTATGTTTCCGGCTATCAGAAACACGACGCTACCGAACCAAAGTCCGCCGCTGACGAGCATCACGTATCCCTTTATGTGTCTACTGGACATGATCGCGCGCAATAGGACTCCATAACTCTCTTCAAGGTGCCGCTACGAGGTGCTCTTGAAGACCTGAATAATCTTAGGTGAGACCATCTTCTCCGGAGGATTGAACCCCGGGGTCTTCTTGGCCATGCGAAAATCGGCTTCGGCTTCGGAGTAAAGTCTTTTCTCATCCGGCTTTTCGCCGCCAAGGTAGTAGCGGGTAAGTTTGGAAGCAGCGCGGTAGAAGTAAGCCAGCGCGGCTTTGCCGCCGTTCAGTTCGATGTAGTCCTTGATGTGGACCTCAGCATCTTCATAGGCGCCTTTATAGAACTCTCCGATGCCATTGGCCAGCAGCCGGTCGGCATCTGCGCTGGCAACGGCGTTGGAATCTTTGGGCAGCGAATCCAGTCCGGCTTTCGCAGCCGCGTTGCCGGAGTTTTCCGCCAGAATCGCGATGTATTTTCCCTTGGCGGTCCCGATATCGCCTTTCTTCTTGGCAGCCTCGGCTTCTCGCATCAATTTATCCACATCGAGCTTGGGACGGGATGGTTCCACAATGGCGGCGACAACATGATTCACCGGAGGGTTGTTATTGACCGGCGGAGGATTATTGTTCGTGGGAGTGCTCTCTGCCGCCATGAGCGACCGCATTTGGGAAATCTTGTTCTGCGGACTGCCGGGCCCATCACTCTTGATGTTGGCAGCCTGGGTGTAACCGTCGATCGCGCTCTTGTAATCCTTACCGTTCGCGTGGTTGTCGCCATCCTGCATGGCCTGATTGTATTGCTGGATTTTATTCAGATAGGCCTGAGCATCCCCCTGGCGCTTGCCTGAAATCTGGCCAAACTGTGCCTGCGCGGCGCTGAAGTTGTTGCTGGTATAAGCCTGCACCGCCTGATCGAACTTGGCGTTCATGGCTGCATCGTTGCTGTTCTGCGCGGCGGCGGCTTTAGCGGCGGCATCTTTGCGCGCCTGGGGAATTTTTACGTTCAGGTAATTTTGCGCATCGGCGAGATATTGGCCGCTGCGAATGTTGCGGAATTTCTGCTCCGCTCCATCGTAATCTCCGGCGTCGAATGCTTTTACGCCATCGGAGTACCTGCCTTCGTTTCGTCCTTCTTCTTTCAGCAGTTCGGTCTTGATGTTGTCGCAATTCTGCTTGGCGTCTTTGTAGCCGGGGTCTTCTTTGGCGACCGAGCAGTAAAGCTTCATGGCGTCTTCATTTTGGCCGGCGGCAGCGGCGGCCTGGGCGGCCTTATAGTCGTCATCTTTTTTGCTGGCCCAGGCGGGCAGGCAAAGGCCAAGCGCTAGTGCGCCTAAAAGTACATACCGAAAGTTGCGGTTAATTTGATTGCAATATCTGGTCAACATCGATTTTCTCGAAGACCGGGGTGTACGAACCCGGCGAATCATTACTCACAGTGATCTTTTGTGATTGCTCTTCCCCGTTAGGACCGGCAACCACAACGGTGTATTCGCCCGGACCTACCGGAACGCGCACCGGCGTGGGCTGGTTGACTTGCGTAACATTCCCATTCGCGGAAGTCACGGTTTTTACCGTGCCCCAGGGCACTCCGTTAATCTCGATGTAACTCGTGGCCGCCTGGGGAGCAACCATGTTGTTCTTGTAATACCAGTACCCCACGCCGGCTGCCGCCAACACCACAACTACCAGAACAATCGCCATCACAGGCGACTTCTTGGGTGCTGGAGGCGCCACATGGCGTTGCGGCGCCATGGCTGGGGCGCGATGAGCCTGCGGCTGGACCGCGCGCGCGGTGGCTGCGGCGGCAGTATCGGTCGAACCCACCACCATGGTCTGCACTTCAGAGCCGGCAACGATGGTCTTGCCCAGATCGGCTTCTTTTTGCAGCCGGTCGGCGCCAGCGGTGGCATCTTTCTTCAGTGTTTCAAACTGCTTTTGCAATTCGGGAGGAGCGGCTGAAACCAGCGAACCCACCGATTCCAGTTCCTTCAAAGCGGCTATGTACTGGCGGGCCAGCAGCAGTGTGCGCGCGTCTTTGATGGACTTATCAACTTTCGTCTTGGCCACGGCAACACGCTTGGCCTCGAGGCCGGCCACGGCCTGCCTGATCTCGGGAGCATCGCCATAGGTCTTCTTGCAGGCTTCAAGGATATTGCTTGTACCGGCAAAGTCGTTCTTATCAAGCGAAGCTTTGGCTTTTTCCAGGGCTCCTCTGAGGCCCTTGATCTTGTCCTGCTCGGTGCGGGCCTTTTCCAAAATCGCGGTGAATTCCGGCTTGCGGGCAAACGATTTGGCCTGCGCTTCCAGGAAGGTGACCGCTTCATCCACCTTGCGGGTCTCAAGCAGCTTGTTGGCCTTGGCGACGGCGGTCTCGACCTTTTTATTAAAGTCCTCAATGCGTTGCCGGGCATCGGCCAGCAGCACCCGCAACTCTTCATTGTTAGGAGCTTGCTTGGCAGCGGCCTCCAGCACCGCGACTGCCTGTTCATACTCCTCTTCGGTGAGCAGGTGCTGAGCCTCCTCGGCAGCGGCATCTACCTTCTTGCGCTGGGCAAAGGCCGCGGCCTCCTCGCGCACCATCTGCAGCAATTCCTGGATTTCAGGCGAACTTTCAATCTCGGTCTGCGCGGTTTCCAGGACTTTGATCGCAGCCTCGTAATTTTTGCCGCGTCGCGCTTCATTGGCTTTATGGATATAGTCCGTTACCCGCTTCGCATTTTTTTCCTGTTCGGCGCTCTCGCGCACAATGGCAAGCAGCGAGCGCAGACGGGTCTCAGCCGGAGCCTTCGTGGAAGCCCTTTCCAGGGTGGCCATTGCTTCAGCGGCCTTGCCTGCATCCAGCAGTTTGCGGGCCGCGGCCATCTGCTCTTCCACGAATTTCTTTTTCTCACCGGCCTCGCGCTGCTTATCGGTAAGCGCTTTGAGCTTGAGCAAGCCGGGATCGTTGGCAAATTTTTGCAGCCCTTGCTCCACCTTGTCGCAGGCTGCCTGATAGTCTTCCCGCGAAAGAGCGTCTTCGACTTCGTTGGTGAATTTTTCCACGTCTTTGCGGCGGGATTCCTGTTCTCTTCCCGACGATGCCAGCTTCATCAGGGCGGCGATCTCAGGGCTGGTGGCATCAATGCTCTCCGCCTTCTTCAATATGTCAAAAGCGGCAGTGAACTTGCGTGCCGAGATGTCTCTGCGGGCCTCATCCAGGAAGCTCTGCAGTTGCTTTTGTTTGGTCTTCTCTGAAACTTCTTTGCTGATGGAAGTATGCAGGCTCTTGACCTGTGTGTTTTCAGGATCAAGGACCATTGCTTCTTCCGCGGCCTTTAACGCGGCATCCAGATCGCCGGCCTGTTGGGCCGATTCAGCCTTGTGCAGGGCGGCTTGCAATTTTTCCTGGCGCTGCTTGGCGGCCGCCACCACATCGCGCAAATTCAAGAGTTCGGTGTTGGATTTGTCGAGGGTCAGCGCCTGCTCGGCATACATGAGCGCATCCGCATACATCTTTTGCGAAAGCGCCCCTTCGGCGTTGGCGCGCAACTGCTTGATCTGCTCGTTACGCACCTGGCGCTGCAGGCGCTGCTGCACTTCCTGCATCAGCTCTTTGGCGACGGCATGCTGGGTGTCAACCTTCAGCACGAGCTGCAGAATTTCCTTGGCCTTGGCCAGGTCGGCCTTGGCGATCGAGGTCTTGGCGCGCTCCACGTAGTCGCTGACCATGAGGCGCTTCAACTGCTCCTGCACGCGGGAGAGGTCAAAGGCGAAATCATCGGCCGTGGCATAGCGATCTTCGCGGTCTTTGGCCAGGGCCTTCCTCATGACGTCGTCGAGGTCAGGCGGATAGTTTTGAATGTAATTCTTCAGCGGCGGCGGGTCTTCGTGGATGATCTTGAGCAGCGTCGAAGCCGTGTCTTTGCCATCGAAGGGCAGCGACCCAGTGAGCAGCTCGTACAGCATCACGCCGGCGGAAAAAATGTCGGCCCGGCCATCCACCACCTGGGCGTTGATCTGCTCCGGGGACATGTAGCTGATGGTGCCTACCACCTGGCCGGTGCGCGTCATGGAATTATCGCCGATGCGGGCAATACCGAAATCCACCAGCTTGCAGTTGCCGTCTTTGAGCACCATCAGGTTGGCCGGTTTGATGTCGCGGTGCACGATGCCGCGCTGATGGGCGAACGCCAGACCGCTGCAGCACTGGATCATATAGCCCAGCTTTTCCACGACGGAAATATCGCGCCGGGCGGCAATGATTTTGTCGAGCGGTTCGCCTTCCAAATACTCCATCACCAGGTAAGGATTGCCCTCGTGGTCGCCCAACTCGTAGACGATAACGATGTTGGGATGCTGCAACATTCCGGTGGACTTGGCTTCGCGATAGAAGCGCTTGAGCAGGTCGGGATTTTCGGCAAAGCCGCCGGTCATCATCTTGATGGCCACCAGGCGCTCGATGAGGTTGTCCATGGCCTTGTAGACAACGCCCATGCCGCCCTTGCCGATGATCTCAATGACCTCGTACTTGCCGATCTTCGTGAGTGTGTTTTGCGCCATCTATCAGGGTCCTTATAGCTGTCGCTTCTACTGCATTACCTTCAAAAGCTGGCCGCCGGCCAGCACCATGGCCCCAATCGGAACCGGGGTCTTGCCTCGGACCTTAATAAAGGTCCCGTTGCGGCTGCCCAGGTCTTCCAGAAAATAGTTTTCCCCACGCTGATAAATCTTGGCGTGAGCGCGGCTCATGAATCCGTCTTCCGGAAATATGTAAGTTCCCTTGTTGCGTCCCCAGGTAATCTCCTGCTCCAGCAACGGAAAGCGCGTGGAGTTGTCCGCGCCCTGGCTGGTCAGCCGCACAAATTCGGCTACCGGCTCGTGGATCATCTGCGACAAATCGCCGACGCTGGTCCCGGTTGCGGCCGCGGCAGCCACCGCCTCCGACTTTTCGCGGAAGAGCAAGAGCTGCTTGCCCATCAGCACGGCATCGCCATCCTGAAGCGTGTAAGTGGCAATCAGGCGGACAAACACGCCCTTGCCATCGCTCAAATCTTCCACAAGCAACTGCCCATTTTCCACGTAAAAGCGGGCATGCAATGGGGCCAGGGTGCCGTCGGTCGCGTACTGCAGATCGCCCTGGCTGCGTCCCATGCTCAAGCGTCCTTGCTTCATCTCGTACAGTTCACCCGAAGTGCCGTCTTTTTTGATGTGCTGCAGCTTGAAATGCGGCTCCACCCGCGACGCCTTGGGCGGGCCCATCATAATAGTGTGCGCTACCGGGCCGCGCGTTTCTTTCTTTGGCGCCCATTCGACCTCGTATAGGTCGCGGTCGCCTTCCTTGCCTTTGAGCGAAAACCGGCCCAGGCTCGCGATTTTGAACTGATTCAGGCCTTTGATCTGCTCATAGACCGAATCGGAAATCACGATCTGCTCGGCTGCGGCCACGCTTTCCACGCGCGACGCTACATTCACTACGTCGCCAAAGACGTCATTGGATTTGACGATGCCCTGGCCCCAGTTCAAGCCGATGCGGATGAACACGTGGTCCTGTTCAGGCTTGGGAGCATTGAATTCGATCAATGCTTTCTGCATTTCGATGGAGGCCAGCACCGATTCCTTGCAGTCCTCGAACGTGGCCATGATGGCGTCGCCGATGGTCTTGACCACCCGGCCGCCATGTCCCTCGACAATCAGGCGCAGGCTGTCGTTGCACTGATGGACCATCATCATACCAGCCGCATCGCCATATTTTTCGAAATATGCGGTCGAGCCCTTGATGTCCGTAAACATCACCGTGATGCTGCGGCGAAACTTTTCTAACTCAGCCAGTAGCTGATTGTTTCCACGCGATGCCTGGATGATTTGTGTAACGCTGTTCGCTTGCATGTTTCCATTCACGGCTGCTTTGCCTACAGACCGTTCAACCCTGATTTGACGAACCCCGCTCCCAACCCTTTCCAGGGCTCTTCTGCCCACACCTGCCCAGGCAGAAAATCGCATAAACTCCGTGTCAAAAGCCTTATCACACACCCGGCGGGGGGAGCCGCAAATTACTGCGTATGCCGCTAAAGTTATCACGGAACCCCTGCCCATTAAAAGGTAATGTTTTCGAATGTATAAACCCCAAAACATCACTAAACTCCCGCCAAAATTGCTTTGTCGCAGTTTGTCAAGTTGAGCCGGTTAGCAGGCGTGAGCGCAGCGGGAGCCTGCTGGCGAAATCCTGAGCGAGCACAGCGAGTCGAAGGATCTTGCGCCGGAGTTACGACAATCCATCAGCCCAGAGCTGTTTCATACAGACTGCCCGCGGACCCGAGACCATGTATCATGATGAAAATTCAGGTTTACTCGTGCCGTAAGGTCATTCATATAGTGTCGGGTTTGGCCAAGCGTGAGAAGTGAATTTGTGAGACCTGATAGATGAACAACCCCGAAGGGGTGACGTATTATAGCCCAGCGCTTCAGCGCTGGGTGTGCGCGAAATGATGTTAGTCCCGTAGGGACGACGCCCTTCAAGGTCTGACATAGATTTAGCCTGAACGCCCACACTTCATGGATTGAAATCGTTTTTTTTCGGCTGCTTTTTACTCGCGCCATACGTCATTTGACAAAGAGCCCAAAATAACAAGGGGCGCCCCTCCCTCCCTTGAGAAGAACGCCCCCGAATTCAGCCAGCGCATATGCTTGCTGGGTTAGAAGTGGAGTTTCACCGCAAATTGCGCAACCCGCGGGTCGGCGGCCTGCCCTACCCTGAAAGTACCAAACGCGGTGTTCCCTTGGATCTTGTCGAAGGCGTTAATTGCGTCGGTGCCGTTCACAGCGCCGGTGCTTGTGCTTTCGGGTGCGAAGTTCGGATGATTAAAGATGTTGAAATACTCAACCCGGAATTGCAGCCTCATACGCTCAGTAATGCCAAAGTACTTGGAGACCGACATGTCTGTATCCCATGTGCTTGGCAGACGCAGGAAATTCTTGCTGGTATTACCGAATGTTCCAAAGATCGCGGGATTGTTGACCGTCGTACCCGGAAGCGCTCCCGGTACTTTGGTTGGCTGGAACGCCGCCGTATTCAGCCAGCTTTTGCAGGCTACGGTCACACCGGCACATGCGGTAGAGCTGTACGGGTCAACTCCGGGAATGATTGTGCCCCGGTCATTGCCAATGCCGGTGCCGGAAATTTCTGTGCCTTGCAGAATGCTGATTGGCCGGCCACTGGCTGCTGAAAAGATTCCGCCCCACTCCCAACCACCCAGGAGGTTGTGCAACAATCCGTTCCCCGTTGAGAAGATCGGCAACTGCCAGACATAAGAGGCGGTGAAAACATGGGTGTGGTCGAAACCTGACGGCCCGTAGTCGAAGCGGTGACGGCGAGGATCAGTTATAGGCAATGTCGAGTATCCAGTGTCAAAGCCTGAGACACCCTCACCAAAGGGAAGGTCGTCAAGGCTTCTGGACCAGGTGTAGTTGCCCAGGATGGTGAGCCCCTTCGACATGCGCTTCTCCACAGAGAACTGCAGAGCATTGTAGTTCGCATTGATGTCGTTAATGTCTGCCTGAACGGTATTCGAGAATGTGTTCGTGCCCCAGGGCAGGCCTGTCGCTGGGTTGATGTGCGTATTCACAGTCGTATTTGCCAAGCCAGGAGCGCTCGGCTTTCCGGTCGTGGTGCAGCACGGAGAGAAGTTCAGGAACTGCGTTTCCAAAATGTGAATGCTGTGCGAACCGACGTACGCAGCCCGCCCCACAATGTTCCATGGCAGTTGGCGTTCCAACGTCAGGTTCCATTCATAAATCGTAGGAACCTTATAGTTGCCGCTGGGGTCGTAGGTAACGGCAATCTGATTGAATGGCGGGATATACGCAAAGTTGGTCGGTGCTGGGAACGGGCTGGGGAGCAAACCTTTGAGAGTCGTAAACTGCGTCCCGTTGCAGTGCAGGGACGCTTGAGTCCCGGCCTGCTGGCACAGCGGGTCGCTAAAGGAGCCGGCCGATGAACTGGCTGTCGGGCCGCTATTGTTGGAGGTTGACAAGATGAACTGCGGGCTGAAGGGCCACTCATCTACATAGCGGTTGCTGAGCATGCCCATCACGCGGCTGTCGTAAAAGATTCCGGCGCCGCCACGCACGCTGGTTTTGCCATCGCCAAAAACATCCCAGGCAAAACCAATGCGAGGAGCCCAGCCTTTGAGGTTAGCGCGCAGGGCGTTCTTCGGCATGCCAGGATCGCTCGGAATGCCATTCTGTCCGGAGAAGAAGATGCCGGGAGGCGCATTGGGATAGACTTTGGACACAGTACCCGCAGCCATCGCAGTAAGATTGACCTGCGCCCAACGATTTCCGTTGTCGCTCCAGGGAAGGGCCGGCTCCCAGCGCAACCCAAGATTCAAGGTCAGGCGCGGGGTAATGCGATAGTTATCCTGGACATACAGCCCGATAAAAGTATTGCGGTTGGCTTTAAATTCTCCCGCTCCCTGCTGGAAAGCGAAGCCGTTGCCCGCGCCGCTACCGTCTGACAGAATGCCTGCCAGAAAAAGATTATAGGTAGGGGCATTCGTAAATCCGGTGCCTCCCACGACTGTCGCCAGATAATTATCCGAGTTGCCGAAACCATAGAGTCCCGGCTGATTGAACTGGTTGTTGAGGTCCACCTGGCTCTTCTCGATCGAGCCTCCGAAGTGAATATCGTGCTTTCCCCTCTCAAAGCTCACATCATCGGCCCAGGCGAAGTTGTTGCGGGTGAACACGCCAGTGGGATTATCTCCGAAGGTGAAGCCGCCCTGGACTCCGATACCTTGAATGGCAGATGGTTTAGGCTCGAACGGAAGAACAGTAGACCCGAACGCCGACGCGTTGACCGCACTCGGGGAAGGTCCTCGGTCAGCGACTTCGCGCGAGAAGCTGAAGCGGGCATCGTTGATGGTCCGGGGAGAGAAAATGTGGGTTTCGTGGATCAGGGCATTCTGCGCCGTGATGTCATTTGTAGCGTCGGTATAAGCCACAAGAAGAAGAGGATTGAAGACGGGCTTCTTGGTAAACCGGTCAAACTCGTAACGCAGCGTTAGATTGTCGTTCTTGCCAATGACATGATCGATCTTGCCCATACCAGAGTCAAAAGTCTCGATGTCAGGCTTAGAAAAGCCGACAGTCGGATTTGAACCTGCTGGGATTGGACCGTTCAAGCTAAATTTCGCTGCAGAACCAAGGTAAGCGCCGGTTGTAGGGTCGATTCCCAGCATGGTTGCAATGGCGGGATCAATGACGCCTGGGGTTCCAAATGGCCCCTTGGTTAGAAAATTCGTGATGTCGGTCTGGCCCACCACGTGTGCGCTTCCCAAAGCGAGATTGTTAAATTGGGTGCGCTGATATCCTGCAAAGAAGTAGGTTTTGTTGTGGAAAATCGGGCCGCCGATGGTGCCGCCGTATTGATTGCGCTTCACCGCGTCTTGCGCGGTCGGCGTGGCAAAGAAGTTCTGCGCGTTGAAGGCCGGGTTGCGGTTGTATTCAAACAGGTCGCCGTGGAAGCTGTTGGTCCCCGATTTGGTGACCACGTTCACCACGCCGCCCGCATTTTCGCCGTACTGCGCGCTGTAGTTGGTGGTCTGCACGCTGAATTCCTGCAGGTTATCCGGGAACGGGAACGGCTGGTTGACGTTGGTGTATTCGTCAATGTAGTTGCCGCCATCGAGCTGATAGCTGATCGTATTCTGGCGCGCGCCGTTGACCGAATAGGTCACCGCGCTGGGGAACGTTTTGGTCGCGCCCTGGTCCGCGCCGCCGTTCGGAGCGTTGACCGCGCCCGGCACCAGCAGCGTGAGCGTGGCTGCGTTGCGCCCGTTAAGCGGCAGCTCCGAAATGCGCTGTTGCTCGATCACCTGCTTGATGGTCGGAGTCGAGGTGTCAACTGCGAGCGCGTTGCCGGTTACTTCCACAACCTCGCTCGGGTTGCCGACGGTGAGCTTTGCATTCAGCGTAAGCGCCTGGTCGGCGAGCAATGTGATTTTTGTTTGCGTGAACGTGCGAA
>Ga0209166_10000505_pt1 | contig 42835 bp, 72 predicted proteins | sample Coa_R1_3_FD_187151 | JGI IMG/M metagenome (GOLD analysis project Ga0209166, IMG submission 187151) | Surface soil microbial communities from Centralia Pennsylvania, which are recovering from an underground coalmine fire - Coalmine... | ecosystem: Environmental > Terrestrial > Soil >...
GCGGCCCCGGCCGCGGCAGCCCCGGCAGCGTCCCCGGCAGCGTCCCCGGCAGCAGCAGCCCCGGCAGCGGCCCTGGCAGCGGCCCAGGCAGCAGCGTCCCAGGCAGCGTCCCTGGCAGCGGCCCAGGCAGCGTCCCCGGCAGCGTCCCTGGCAGCGTCCCTGGCAGCGTCCCAGGCAGCGTCCCAGGCAGCGCTTGCATCTTTCCGCACTGCTTCTATCGGGCCACGAATGGACGGCAACTGCGAGAAGGCGGTAATTTCTGGAAGGTTGGCGAGTGAATCCGCTTGCGCATTGAGTCCTGCGAGGCGCAACCATGCAACGGTGTGCGTGCGAATCAGCCAATCCGCCGCCATGACTCCGCGCTTTTCTTCTAGCGATTTATTGCGCGTGTTCACCAACTTTGGAATCAAGGGCTTGAGCAGGCGGTCGCGCTCGGCATCCGTGGGAAGTGAATCGTTCCACGAACGGAGAAATGCAGAGATAATTGGGCAGGCGCATTCGGGATTGTCGCTCCACTTTTCCCCGGCCACATACGCAACTGCTTCCATTACGCAGAAGGTCGAATCTGGCGAGTGTGCGCCTTTCTTGAGTGACCATTTCTCGAATTTCTTCCAGCGTTCCTCAATGATTTGAACTTGTGTCGTCATGGCTTTCCCTCTCAGGCTTGCACATGCTTTTCCTCCCACTGCTCCCAATAGTCCGCAATCGCTTCCTCTTCGGTTTCTCCATAGCCTTGGCATGGATGGCAGTCCTCGCATCCGCAATAACCCGGCTCCCAGTAGGCTACAAATTGCATCGAGCGAGGCCCGTAAGTCGGGCTGACTGTCAGCTTGGCTTCCTTGTTCGGCGCATCGCCGCCAGTCCACAGGATTGCTTTTAGTTCGCTCATGGCTAGCTCCTCACTTCGGCTTGAGAAGTCGAATAGGCTTCGCTCGCGGTGGAAGTCCAAGCTGCGCACCAGCCGCCAGACGCATTTCGTAGACCAGCCTGTCGATGTACTCCTTGCCGTAGATTGCAGCCAAGGCTCCCGCATTGTCCGAACGGCGCACGCAACGCTCGCACTCGCCGGTCAGTCCTTCCTTGAACCGCTCCGCTATCGCCTCGATCTCTTCGATGGGCAAAGCACGGCTCTGCCGAGAGGGAAGGCGAACGTTCCGCGTCGGGAGCGTTATATTATGTTTCCAAGCAATTTTCGCAAAGGTTTCGTGGGCTTTCATGGGGATTATTCCTGCTCGGCTTTCTGGATGGCTTCGCGCAGCAAAGGTACAGATGCCTGAATTTGCTGGCAGAACATCTCGCCGGAGTGCTCATCGAGAAACGTATGTTTCACTGCGCCAAATGACTGCACAGGGCCGCGCTTGGTTTCAAACCAGTTGCTCATGCTGCGGCTCCCTGCTCCTTGGATTGCTCGCCAGTTTGCTTCCTATCCTCAGCAGCTTTGGCGCAATCTGCACAAACCTTATGACCACCGACGAAATACAATCCTGGCCGCTTGTTGCAATCGTCACAATTTCGGACTGCCCATTCGTATCTCATGCTGTCACGCTTTCCGCTTCCCGCGCCTTGGGCCGATATTCGGTTATGGCTTCCAATCCCAGCGGGTCAAGCAAGGATACGCCGGGGCTTCGCAGCCCGTTCAAAACATCTGACAGGTAAGATGGCGAGATGCCGAGCTTTTTGGCCAAGGCAGCCTGTGAGCCTTCCTCTTCGGCCATCCGATTGAGCTTTTTGATTAGTTGCTGCGATGTCATGAGCGCATATTCGCTTATGCGCGTATGGATGTCAAGCGGAAAATGGAGTACTAGCGAAAAACGGTACTACTTCTGTGGATTTGTGTCTAAAAAGGCAGCCCCGCCCCCTAAAGAGCCTGAGTGGGGTCAGGCCGCTAGGGAAGCGGGGCCGTGGGGTGGTAGAGGGAAAGTCTCTAAGGTCTGCTGCTAGGGTCTCTGGAAATGGCTCCCAAGGCTGCTACGGCGGCTGCTAGAGCCAACTGCTTCCAGTTTACCCCGTTTATGAATACGTGCGCGGCTGCTATGGCTGCGCCGCCGAGAGTGGTCTTCAGATGGCCGAAAATGTTGCTCAACATGGGTTATTCCTCCAAGTCTAAGGTTTCTACTGGTCGTTGCTGTCCGGGCGGATCGAAAATCTGGATGGAGCAGCCTTCCGGTGTTTGCTCGACGGCCTGCTCGATAGCGGGATACAGCGCGTTGAAGGCATCCCGCGTGAAGAAGATTTGATCTTGGGCCTTGCTCTTGCCTACCAGGATGCAGCCCTCCGAGGCTCCCGGCACGTTGCCCCAATGGATTTCGCAATAGGAAACGCCGGGGGTGTCGCGCAGCAAGGGCATGGGCCTGCCAAAGTGCGGGGAGTTATAGATGCTGATTTTATAGGTTCCGGCCTGTACCCGATGGAAAGGAGAATTGACGCTTGGCCCGGGCCGTTCCAGCGTCCAACAGCCATGCACGCCGTCAATGAACAATTCGCCTTGGGTTGAGATCGCGGATTCCGACTGGCGGTAAAGAGCAAGCCTCACTTCAATGTCCGTTCATCCCGCGCGGATAGCGGATGCCTTTGACTTCCAGCGGCCCCTCGTCTTCCTCATGCAGATGAGGCCGATATTCCCCAAGTGTCCACATGAGTTTGCGAAAGCCAAAGTAGGCGGCTGCAAGCGTCGGAATGAGATAGACAGCCCCTTCCGTCAGGATGTGCTGCCAGTTAAGACCAGTTTCAGGGGGCATGGGTTCTCCTAGGGAATCCACAAGATCGCTGAGATCACACACAAGCAGACTAAGACTCCGCACAAGAATCCGCCTACCCAGATGTGGATGTCGCGCATTTCGCTTGGGAACAGGTTGCGGAGGTTCACTGGAGCGCGTCCCTTTCGGCTTGCTCTATTTCTTCTGCGCGGCGCAAATCTCCCTGCTCGGCTTTCACTCCGTGGTTTGGCTGAATTTTGTCGAGCCACCAGACCATGAATTTGCCCAACAGGTTCCCACGTTGCGCGGCTCGCTGACTTCTGGCACTCATTGTTTCGTCGGGCAGACCGCCAGTGATGATGTTGGCCTCTTGGTCTGCCCCGACGAGCACGTTATGGATGTATTCCTCTAGCTTTTTGAACATGGTAAAATAGCCTTGTTATGCCTGGTCATCGTGATCGAGAACCTCTTGCTAATCGCTTTTTGAAAAAAGTTTACAAGACTGAGAATTGTTGGTTTTGGCTTGGAAGCCGATTCAATAATGGGCATGGCAAAATGACCGTTGCCGAAGTGCAGCAAGTCGCCACGCACGTTTCTTGGTTTCTTGCGCATGGCGAATGGCCGCCCGCTGACAAGTTGGTTCTCCATACCTGCGACATCCGCCAATGTGTTAGACCGGATCATCTCTTCCTTGGAACTCAGGGCGAAAATACAAGGGATGCGGTTAGTAAGGGCTGTCACGGTCGCATCCCTGGAGAAACATGCAAATGGGGACATCGGTATGACCGCTTCGTGCCGCATACAAATCCAAGCGGCAGGGTAATTCGGCGCGGTATCTGTCTAGCTTGCAAACGAGCATCTTGGCGAAGAACTAGAACGTAAAATTGATCGTCCCCACTGGCACTTTAATCAACTGATAGCTCGGCCCGACAAGGAACTTGTAGCCGAAGCCGATCTGCGTATGGTCGGACAGTGGCTTGCTTCCGTAGATGCCGAAGTTGCCGACGATGTGATGCGTGCGCGGCTTGCCAACGCCGTTGGAAATGCTTTCTTGTCCCGCTCCGGCTTGGAAGGTCACAAGATAGTTGCTCGGGTCAATGAGCAATTTGGACTTGAGACTCTTCGGCAAAAATGTTCCTGCTTCCACCGTGTAGTTCGCCACGCCGCTGCCGTAGCGGGTAGCGGAACTGTCAGAAGGGTTGGTGATGAACTCGTAGGCTACCGATACGCTCTTGGTGAGCTGGAAGCCCGTCGAAGAAATGGATGCGGGCTGGCCCGAAGCAGATCCGCTGATTACAAAATGTTGCTCAGTCTGCGCCGAAGCATAGCCGCAAAACCCCAGGATGAGTAACAACAGTGATGCGATTCGAGATTTCATTTTTTTTCTCCTTTAGCTCAGATGAGATTGCATTTCCGATGTTTCGTGGTGGCACTGCTCCAACAAAAGCTCAATGTCTCGTGCAACGTCCACTAGCGAAAGTTCCGCTGGCTTGGGCGGTTCGCCCTTGCTGGCTTCATTCGTTGGCTGGATTCCCCGGATGGCCTTGTTGACGCTGCGAAGGCGGCTCCGCAACTCGATTAGGCCGCGCACTTGGTCGCCCAACCGTGTAATGACCGCAGGCCCGGTTTGTCCTTCGCCGCCGATGCTGTTCACGGCTAGTTCTTCAACTGCCCTTGGTGTCGTGTAGTTCATTTCTTCTCCTTTTTGGTTTAGAATTACCGAAACTCCATGTCCAGTACGCTCCGCAAATGCGCTGACGGCATCTGGCGACGGAAATTCAAGTCCTCGCGCTACAAGCGTCCGCGTGTCTTCTGTTATGTGGAAATTCCCGGCGAAGCGGTCAAACTCATCGAGCAACCCCAGAAGCAAAGCCCCCTGCCAAAATGCTGGTATTGCGGAGCGCCCGCGAAGACGAAAGACCATGTAATCCCTCGCTCGAAAGGAGGACGCGGGGCGGGCAATAAGGTCTGGGCATGCCTCCGCTGCAACCAAGAAAAAAGCAATTTGCTCCTCGAAGATTACCGGGCATTCGTCGCCATGCGTAAGAATCTGCCGATTGAGGAAGTTGTGTTTTTTCGGGAGCGAGCCGTGGTCACTTCTTCTCCTTAGGATTCACTTCCAAAGTCTCGCCACACTGCGGTTTGTAAACCATCTTTAGCGGCGCACAGGTCAGCGTCCCTTTGTCGTTTTCGCGGCACTCCGTCTCAGGTGTAAGGGCTACGCTTTCAATGCAGAATCGCGGGATCACCACTTTGGCCTGCACTGGTTTCTTCGGAGCACAACCGACAAGAGCTAACAAGGCAATCGCTAGAATCAAGAAAAGCTCTATCGCTATCTGGAGCCTGCTCGGGCGCAATGGTCTTTCCGAATCTGCTCTGCAAAGGCTCGCCAGCCCATCTCACTGAGCACTTTCTGCCACTCAAGTTTTGTCAGGCGGTGCACTGTTACTTTTGGCGGGTTGCTGCTGCGGTCTACTACGTTGACGGTCATCTGTTTTACTCGGCGCAATGGCGCACCATTCCGCTCCACACGGGCACTTCAACAACTCGGGGTAGTGCGGAACTTCCGCGAAGTACAGGCTCGCCCCGCAGCCGAAACAGAATCCGTGGAAGTGCACGCCCGATTTCTGCTGCTTCCATTCGCTTATTGGCTGGCACCCACAATTAGTGCAGAGGGCGCTTGCGGAAGAATCCTCGCAGTGACTTGGTTCGATGGCAGGCTTTCCTGTCCATTCACAACCGTAGTCACCTGATAGCAGAAAGCTCCCACGGTGACAGTGGTGTCCGTGTAAGTGTTCACGGCAACGCCCGTTGTAATGGAAGCGAACACAGAACTCGTGGAACAGGCTCCCGCCGCGCGGTAGACAGTCACCAATCCGCCGTCAGTCGAAGCCGTCCAGTTCAGCGTCACGCTATGGGGCGCGGCCTGAGCCTGTGCCACGTTCGCAATCAGCACCAGCAATCCTGCAAGAATCAGTTTCTTCATTTCGCCTCCGGTTTGTAGTTCAAGTAATCGTGTATCCCGAATGCCGTCTGCGTTGCCGGAACCCAATAGGCCAGTCCGTAGCAGGCAGGTTTCGGGCCATCGTCCTTGTGGCACTTCTCGCTGGCAGCGATCATCGCGCCGCCCATGCCGATGGAAAACCAGTTGAACGCTCGGCGCGAGCCGTAGCCTTCGATGCAGCGTTCGACATCTCCACGCGAACAGTAGGTCGTCCCCTTGTACTGAACCGTGAAGGCTGCGGCCTCTGCGCCAACAGCGAACAGCAAACGTTTGTGGTGTTTGGCCCAGTTAATCGGCCCAGCTTGAGCCGGAGCCGCGAATAAAAGCAAAGCGAGAAGAAGAGGTTTCATGGCGTAACGCATGTGATTTGAACTATCTCTGTGCTGCTGGCCGTGGGTGTGAGGCTGAAAGTAAAAGTGACTCCGGCTGTACTGAGGGCGGATGGCGTAAAAGTCCCATTCGCATTTGTCCCCCCAGTCTGAGTAGCGGAGCAAGAGAACGGAGCGACCAAATAGGGTGTGGGGAAAGTATAGGTGATGGTTGGGGAGGCTCCAGTCGAAGCAGACCCGTTCGTGATAGTGAATTGAATGGGCGCATCGCCACCAGAAAGCGTTCCTACTGCCGCGCCTGTTCCCCAGTTTGCGCTGAGAACCAACTTGCCAGCCGTCACTGGAACAAAGTTGGCGTCTCCCGCTTCGTTGATAACCGCTCCGGCAACCACGGGAGCATGGCCCGTGCAGGTGTTCCCGCCGTTGCTTATATATGTGCCGCCTGCTTGCACATTCAAGCAGGCCGTGCTGGTTCCAGCGAATCGGGAGTTTACGGCACTTACTATGCCAGGAGAGCCTATGAAAATCCCGTTCAGATTTGCCGCTAAGGAAAAACGTAGATTCGTCAGGCGGGCGGTCCCTTGGATATTCGCCCCGTTATTATTTGAATTGCCCCCGAGGATGGAATCTCCGACTGAATCCCAAAAGCCGCCAGTATCCACCCCAACGACGCTTCTGCCTGCTCCGGCTTGGCCCAAATAGCAACTTGTGGTTGTCACCTGTGCGCTTGGGGCAATGTAGAGATTGGCGATGTTCGTCAGGCCGCCGATATTTGCGCCGTTGTTATCCCCAGCGAAACAATCATTAATTGTGTTGAATGGCCCCAGTCCGGCGTTCCGTACAACGATGCCTATTGCTCCTGCGCCATCTTCAATGATGTTTTCGATGTAGGCTCCTGGCCCTTCCATCTGAACGCCAATCAATGAATTGTCGGACGCTCCCCAGCAGCAGACTTGAAAATCAATGAAGTTGTCGTCCGTGGAGGTGGTTATGATTGCAAAGGCATGGGTTCCGGTTGACGCTATTTCGCCACCTGAAATTGTAAGGTCTCGAATGGATTTTCCTTGAATACCGAATGCACAAGATGGAACCGTACCTAGCCCCGTGCAGGTTCCGGTATAAGACCCAGCCGTAAAAGTCGGGGTGAAGATAAATCCGCTGTTATTCCGGCCAATGCCACGAATGACCATTCCCTGGTCGTTGAAATTCCCAATCGTGTACCTGCAAGTCGGTGTAGTATTACCGAACCCCTGTGCGTTGCCACTCACTCCAGGCTGAACGATAAACCAGCCCGTCACAAAAATCGTTGGGCATGGGCCTACTGTTCCGTAGGCGGCAGCTATGGCGGCTTGCACCGCTGTTGTAGCGTCCAAACCAAAATAGAATTGGCAGCCGCCGTTAGCCGTTAGCTGGCATGAGGCATTGCTGGTCGCATTTATCGGCGTCGTACAGGTTCCAGTTGTCGTACAAATGCTGGCAGTATTCCCGTTTACAGAATTGATGACTCCTTGCGTGATATATGCAAGAGATGAAGTTTTAACTGGTCCACCGGCTGCACCGCAGCAGGATACCCATGCGATTTTTCCGATATCAGCGGAAGTGAAAGTGTAGTTATTGCACGTCACGACGTTTGAGCCGGTGGTGATGCTGAGATTACCATTGCTGCACAGATTGGCTTTCGGCGCTCCATAGGGGGCCACGCTTATATCAATGGTGTTATAATAGTTCCCCATAATCGACCAAGAATTTGCGTTTGGCCCGCAACTATAGACGCCAAACGGGGCAACGTTAAGCTGAGCAGGAGCCGTCACTCCCGGCGTACACGTCCCCGGCAGTGAAGAGACGGAAGAGATGCCGCCTCCGCTGCCCGCTGGCCCTGGAGGACCGATTAGCCCGGTATTCAAGCCTGTCGAGATCGTCACAACCGCTGTCCCCGAGGTATAGGCCGAGCAGCGCACCCGAATGTCCGTAAAGCCATTAGTGTTGTAAGTGGTGGTTCCGGCAGCGGAGAGCGTTGCTGCCGTAGCCCAAGTCTGGCCGCCATTGTTAGATTCTTCGACAAGCAGAGTTGCGGTGAATGTTCCCGTGATCGCAACTGTTGAAATGTTTGCATTTGGAGGAAGCGGGCTTTCCCAGACACAGCTAGAGGGAACGGAAGTGCAATTAGTGGAAGTGGCCGAGATGTTTCCCGTTGCGGAGTTCTGTGCCGACAGGCTCCCGCTTGCCATCAAGCAGAAGATGGTGAGGAAAAACAGTTTAGTTTTCATGGGATTTTCAGAAAGTCGCTTTCGCATAAATCGTGTATTGCGGAATCGGAGAGCATCCCGCAGAGTTCAGCACGCTGGTCGTGGTGTACGTGACGGCGGTTCCAGCCTTGGCGACGATGGAAGTCGCTGTTGTCGTTCCAGTCGCCACGCCACTGTCCACCGCCCCATTTGCACTTATGCTCAACGTTCCTAGCGTAATCGTCTCCGCCGTATTGCCTGGGGCCGTCCATGCCAAAGTTGCAAAGACGGTGTTGGCTCCAGCCCCGCAACCGGCCCCTGCAAGACTCTGCGTGGTGGCGATGTTGACCGTCACCATCTGCGTCTGCGGCATGCTGGCAATAACCGTCTGAGTACTCAGATTCGTTCCAAAATTCGTTCCCGCGCTTGTCTGCACGCCGCTGCCGAACGGATTGCCCGCAAGTGTGATCCCCGGCGTCGCAATCCCCTGCATCCCCGGCATCAGCATCGTCGGGCCACCGCTAGGCAATGCTCCGTTGCTCGCGAACGAGTTTAATGCGAAGGAACTCCATACAAGAGATGTCGTGCTGGCCGCGAGCGGGTCACCAAACGTGTTCGCCGCTGCAAATCCACTTGTACAATTCGTTCCATTCGAGACGCAGTAGTACAAATTCTGCGACTTGGGGTTGCCCGCGAATCCGCCCAGGTTGCTGATAGTGATGGTCTGGTTGCCTGTTGTCGTGGTGCAAGCGAGAGACGCTGGAGAATACGAACCTTCTCCGCCATTCTGCCACACAGGGACAATCACGAATTGGTAGGAACCTATTGCCAGCGAGCCACCGGCGCTGACCGCACAAGTCGGAGCGGAATGCGGCGCGCTGTTCACGAAGATGGGATAGTTCACTCCGGTTGAGAGGGCAGTATCGAAAATGTTGTTGCAGTATGTCGAATAGTTGGAGCCGAAAATCCCGTCGGATGCTCCGCCTTGACAAACTGGGCCAAATGCGCTGACGTTTGGGCTGACTTGGGGAGTATTGCCAACCCCGCCAAGGATGTAAATGGGCAATCCTTCTACACCGGAGATCACAAGCCCATTAGCAGGAGATGATGGAGTGCAAACGCCGCCGCTCGGAAAAGCTACTGCGCCGGCTGAAGCGGCGAAGATGCACGGCTCTGCTATGGTATCTAGCGTAATTAGGTTGAGAATCGCGCCCCAGTTGTTAGTGTAACCAGAGAACGTGTACAGAGGAGTCGAGCCGCCGTTGATGTAGCTGTGGTCAATTTTCCAACCTCCACCCGATGCCACACCATTTATCTGGCCGCCACGGTGGACGTAGTAAGCCGACCGCACTTGCCCTTGCCCGCAGAGGTTGCAGTAGAAAACCGGAGTCTGCGAGCCGCTGTCGCTCACCGGACCGCCTGGAGCGAATCCATCTTGGTCTATGATTACGTTCGTGGCCGATTGCCCCGCGCTGCCTCGCAGGTACAATCCGATGCCCATGTAATCGTTGTTGCCACTGCCGGTGAAGAAATAGTCCTGCGTGAACGCCATGTTGAAGCCGCCCTCGTAGAGAGCGCCGAGGATGCCATTGACGCTGCCTCCATTGCTGAAAGTGACTCCCTGCAAAACCACGCCAAATAGCAACGAGTTATAGAGTGCGGGGTGCGCGGCGTTAACAGAAATCGCCGGATTCCCACGCCATATGCCGGGGCCGCTTGTGTTGTTTCCAACCGCCGAGCGGTCGCCGTACCACTGGCACTTGCAGGCAATCGTCTCGTTGCTGTACAAGCCACCCGATTGCATGACGTTCACGTTTGGAAACGCCTGAACATCGATGTAGGAATTGATGGGGAATGAACCGCCGCTTGGGTCAATGGGAATGTAGACCGAACTCCCATTGGCGCTTGCCGCTGTGAATGCAGCAAGGAGTGCTGGGCCGCTCGAAAGCCGAATCGAGACCCCGCTGACCGACTGGCTTGCCGCGTTTGCTACGGTCAGAGTGGTGCTCCCACCGCCGCTGACAATCGTTGTGTTCAGGTTGCCGTTGACGGGGCTGCTCGGGGCCGTCGTCGGCACGTAGGCAGGAAAAATCTGGTTGTCCATCATCGGCGAGCCGAAGTCGTCGAATGTAAGGTCGGTATTCGTGCCCTGCGGCATCGAGCGCCCGATGAGCGCGAACGTGCCGGGATTCGCTCGGTCGCTGTAAATGAAATACTCCACCGCCGCAGACCCGCTGCTCGCCCATGTGATGTGGTTTGCGTTGTACCAAATCAGCACGCCGCCCGTGCTGGCCGTGCTCGCGCCTTGGCGCGTGTCCAGCGAGTCCAAATAGACGAAGTGCGTGTTGTCAGCCGTCGAATTGACAACATGCCGCCCGTAGAAGCTGCCATCTGAGAGACTATTTCCCGCTCCGATTTTAATTTGCGCCCCAGCCACTAAGCCGTGCGCTGAAGCTGTAATGCACGTCACGACATTGTTGCTCCGCGAACAGGACGTGATGTTTACCTGCTGATTGCCGAGAGATGCTGCCCCGGTTGTCGTAGTCGCAACGGTGCTCGCGGCGGTCTGCCCGCCCAGCGCATCCCGCCCGGTCACTTTGTAGTTGTAGGTCGTCGCTCCCGTTGGCCCGTTGACCACGATTCCGGTTCCAGTTCCCGCCTTGGCAAGCACCGGCGTTACCGTGACGGCTCCTGGCGTCGTGATGCTCGGCGTCGGTCCGCAGCCATATGCCGAAATTCCATCGCCGTTCACAAACGTGCTCGCCGAGGAAAGCGTCAGCGTCGTCGTCGTTCCACTGCAAGTGGCAGTTATTCCCGCTGCAATGGGAGCAAGGTTTACGTTCCCCGCCCGCGCCCCATAGCTCGTAATATCCACATACGGATTCGGCCCTTTGAAGCGAGCGTTGAGGCTTGTAGAAAAATTCGTTCCGTTGTCGGTCTCGGAGCACGCGGAGAACGTTAAGCCATTCGTGCATTGGAGGGTGCCGCTAGGCCCAGCGGGGAGACCGGATGCGCCACTGAGGGAAGGCAAAGCAATATAGTTTACTGTGGGGCTGCCGTACCCACCATAGATGTCAGCCCCTTGGTTCTGCGCCAAAACCAGTGTCACTGCTCCGTTAATCGTGCAATTGCTACAGGTAATTGTCACCGTTCCGGCGCCGAGGTTAATAACAGAAAGCATCGTTCCTGGACCGAATCCCAAAGTCGCCCCACTTGGTAAGGTCACAGCTACGGGGCTGGCATTATTGAAAGTCGTGACCCGCGTGGTGTCGGCTGCTACAAACTGATAACTTGTACCTGTCTGAGCATTCGGCGTAGTCAACATTCTGGCGTTCGTCTGGGCGTAGCAAGCAGGGGATAGGGTAAACAGGCAGGCGAGCACAAACAGGCTGGCAGTGAGCGTTCTTGAGCGTTCTAGGGCTATCAGGAACATCGCTCTGGACTTTCTAGGCGAATCATAGGCGAACCTTCGCTGCATTTTCGGGATTGCGCTGCGATGCTGGACAGCGGGAAAATTGAGGCATGAAAAAGCTTTTGCTTCTGACTGGGCTCCTGATGTTGGCTCCGATGGTGAAGGGGCAGCCTCCTTGGTGGAATGCCGCCGAGAAAGCCAGCGCTGAGGCTTGGTTGCGAACTGCCCATTGTCAGTGCGAACAATCCTTCGCCGTCGATGTTGATGGTCCCGCAATTCAAATAAGAGTCTTTAACCCGCTTCGGTCTGGCTCGCACGAATCTGCATTTACGGTCAATCTGCATACGGTTGCGATCTTCCACACGCATCCGAATGATTCCGTTCCTTCAAGGGAGGACAAAGAGTTGGAACGTAGATACCGAATTCCATTCTTCGTAATCCACGGTTCCGATCTTATCGAATGTCGATAACTCAGAAAGGTCCTTCTAGTCGGATGTGGATTGCGTACTGCATCGGAGTTGCTCCCGAGGAAACATAACCCGCTGTTGAATACTGAATCGCCACACCATTTTTCGCGAAAAAGCCTCCACTGAACGGATTCAGGCTCGGATTCACTTGGCCGATCGTGTTTCCTGTGCTGGGATTTGTGATCGCAATGGTTTCTGCCACACTCGAATCAGCGTCCGTATACGTGACTTGACATTGAGGAAGCGTCGAACTTGTCGTCGCTGCTTGCGTCACGACGAGATAACAAGACATGCGGTAAAACCCGTTGGCGCTGGGCGTAATGATCGTCGTGGCTGAGATATTCGCTGCTTGCGTCGTCAAATTCACGGCTCCAGCTATCGGAGCGCCGCTCCCTGTCCCCTTCTGCGTTTCGTAATTCGTACCGTCGCTGTAGATATCTGCGCCTTGGCCTGTGACTAGGACTAAAGTTGCTGTACCATCAATGGTGCTCGTCGCTGGCGTGATGGTTACTGCGCCCAGTCCCAGATTGCGAACGTGGAACTGCGTTCCTGCGCCGAAGCCTGTCGTAGTCGCCTGTGGGAGCGTGACGGCGATAGCGGCAGCGTTCGAGAACGTAATGAGTTTCTGCTGGTCTGAGGCAGCAATCGTGTAGCTGACGCCCGTCTGACTATTTACGCCATTGATCGGAGGAACATCCGCTGCCTGAATCGTGCCGTCCACGTACTGCGTCCCATTGTTGCGGGGATAATGGCCCGCCGTGTTTGTCGAGTTCTTCAGTGTGTTCGCGGAGATGTCGATGGTTTTGTTTGTGAGCGTCTGAATCCCGGTGTAACTAACGATGCAGTCCCAGAACGTGACGAATTCTCGGATACAGCCAAGGTCTGACCTATACCCAAGTTCCCCCGCTGCGCCTGTCGGATCGCTTACCACGGCGCCGAAAGTTATGTTTTGAATGTTGTTCAGGATTTGGTAGGCGGAAACGTTGTCAGTACACCACTGCTGAACGAGCGAAGAGTTGTACCCGCAGAATTTGTATGACTGATTGGAAAGCCAGATGCCTGTCTGCGTTGAGCCGTTGGAAGGGGCGCCGGTTGCGTCCAGCGGAATCGGCCAAGCATTTATGATTGAGCCGGTGCTGTCGGTGTAGGTGTCTTGGCGCGTCGTTGTGCCTGCTTGGTAGGTGTAGACGAAGCCTCCGGCCAAGACTTTGCCCGTTGCGTCGAGAAACTGCGGATGCACGGACGGCGCGAGGGCGACCGGGATTTGGGCCTTGCCGGAAAAAACGCAGGCGAGTAGAATAAAACCAATGCTGCACGCCTTTGCAACCATCCTCGTTATTTTCGTGCTCATGTTCATCGTGCGATTTCTCCAGGCATTTTTCAGGGCGCTGTTTGCTGTAATCGCTTTAAGAGTTCGTAGCCGCCGAAGGCCGCACCCATACCCGGTCCCGCGACTCCCAGAAGTTTCTTCAAGGCAGCTAGGTTAAACGCGCTGCTCGAAGGCAGCGGGGTGTACGGTGAGGAGATTGGCATCGCGGGCACTGCTTCTTCCGCTTTCTGAACTGCGGTCTTTGGCGGACTCCATTTCCCTGCCATGTACTTCCCGGTGTTCTGTCGCACAGTGTCCACTGCTTGCGCCAAGTCCCCGTAGTGCATGTCCACGGTTTTCATGCCGGGGACCGCATCATGCAGGTCATTCGAGACAGCGCTGTAGATCGCACGCCCGATGCCCCTCAAAGAATCCACTGTTGCATTGGGACTGAAATTCGCATCATTTCTAAGTGCTTGGCGGAGCGCAAGAGTCTGCGTCGGCGTAGCTTTACGAATATCGGCAATGCCTAACTCTTGCTGATGGCTATTGATAATCTCCATTGCTTTTTCTTGCAGCCCAGGGTCCTTGACTTGGTTTTTAATTACACCTGTAACGGATTTCCCGGCGTCCAAGGTGATTCCCTGCTCCGTCGCTTTGTCGGCGGTTGCCTGAACTGCTTTCCCCGCAGCCTGAAAGCGCGGGCCTATAGCAGCGGCTTGCTCTGGCGGCGTCATCTTTTGCAGCGCTTCTGTCGTGAAGCCTTCCGCTTCGAGGCCGCGTCCTGGAATCCCATAGGCGTTCTCGATGTTGGCCGAGCCTTTGGCGATACGGATGGCTTTCGCGCCAGTCGTGCCGATGGATTGATTCAGGTCGCTCCAGTTTCCGAGTTGACCTTGTGGCTGTGCAGCTTTCACGGCGGCGACGTTGGCTTGCCCTTCTGCAACTGCCTGAGCGCCTTTCTGCTCAACCGCCAGATAGCGGGCAAGGTTCGCATTCTTTGCTTCTTCGAGAGCCTTTGTATAGCCCGTGACATTGTTCCAAAAATCCCCGAGTTTTTCAGCGGCAGGAGCGAGGAGTTTCTTGCCCATCGAAGAAAGGGCGGACGTGGCAAGCTCGGCGGCAGGTTGAAGAACAGTCGCTGCCGCTCCCGTCTGTAAAGCCTCTTTCGGCGTTGCACCGCCAGCAAACGCGCCCGTCCCACTGCCAACCCCTGTGGCCAATGCACGAAGCGCCATTGTTGGGGCCGTCCCGCCTGCCATCGCGCCCGCTGCCGCTCCAGCAAATTCCCCCGATGATTTCTGATAAGCATTTTGCACGTCCGCTGTCTTTGCAGTCGGCGGCAAATCCAAATCATTTCGCAAGCGAAGCTGAGACTCGCTCTGGCCGGCTACTGCTTGCGCCGTAGGCGTTCCGAGGTTTACGCCAGTTAGGTGCGCAATGTAGCCTTTTTGACTTTCCGGGTCCATGCCGCTGAAGTTCTTATCGACATGCGACAAATATCCGCGCTGCTGGTCTAATGTCATGGCGCGAAAGGTCGCGTCCTTTGAGAGCGCGTCGTAATCTACTTGGGGCGTGTCGGCCATTTACGGATTAGCGCCCTTCTTTTGCTGCGCGAGCCAATCGGCGGGAGAAAGAACTTTGCCCTTACTCTCCGCCTCCGGCGCAGAAGTTGCGCCCAATCGCGCTTTGATGTCCTCAATCTGTTGCTGGTAGCTTACGTGCCGGTTGCTCATGTCCTGCTTGAGCGTGTCCGCAAGGTGCATGATCTGGCCCACTGTTGCGCTGGCGGGAATGAACGAAGCAACTTCTTTTCGTGCGGTGTCCGAAAGCTGCCCAGCCAGCCCCGGCGAGGACGTAACTTTCGCAATCTCGTTCACGGCAACTTGCCGCGCGGCCTCGAATGATGCTTGGTCCTTTGACCCAAGCATTCCAGCCGCGCTACGTAGCGGAGCGTTTGCGAGCGGAATCCCGGTGTCGATGGCTTTCTTGGCAAGCCCGGTGAACATATCGAGGTTCTTGATTGCCGTGCTCTCGAACGCGCTGACTTGGTCGAGATTCGCTTGGAGTTTGGAGAGCGAAGCTTGATTCGCTTTGTATTCTGCCGAGTTTGCGGCGAGCGATTCCCCTGGATGGAGTTCATTTGCGCGGTTCATTATGGCCTTGTTGAAGGCCAAAGCAGGGCCACCCCTGCCAGTGGGAGGTAATGTCCCAGTGGATCTGTATTTTTCGGCCTGCTGGTCGAAAGCAGCTTGGGTCATTCCGAATTGCTTCGCTACATCGGCAGGAGAAGCCCCGACACCAGTATTGTTCATTAACTGGAAGTTGTAGGCCGGGACGATCTTTTTCATTGCGATTGTGTAGTCGCTGAAACCTTTGTTTTCATTCCCCGGCTTTGTTTTCCAATCGGCATAGCTAATGTTTTCGGCGGGGACACCCGGCGCTCCCACGCCAGGATGCTGCTGATACCAGAGGGCTTCCTGCTTCTTGGCGTTGGCGGTTTGTAAGGCTTCCTCGCCTTTGTTTTGCGCCTGTATCGTTTCCGCCGCCTCTTTCCGCTTGTCCTGCTCCTGCTTGAGATAGGCTTCTTGAAGTCCGAGTGCGACGCCGTGCTGCTGGAGTTGCTGCTTCGTCAGCGGTTGGTTCGGGTCTACTTTGGCGTTGTTGCCGGGGATGCTGTTGAACTGTTGCGAGATCGCAGGCCACTGCTTCGCTAAATCCTCATCCGATAGTCCGGCAACGTTGCTGTAAATCTTCTGCTGCTGGTCATGGACTTTCTGGAAGTTGTCGAGTTCCGCTTGTGTCGCCTGCGCGTGCTTCTGGCGGATCGAAGCATCGGTGTCCAGAAGGCTCGTATAGGTGGGCAGCGAAATTTTCCCCTTGAGGGCCGTCGCGGCATCGGAAAAAGTGTCGTTGGGATTTTCCTGCATGTGCTGCATGACTAATTTTTGGTCTGCTACTTTTTGCTGCTCTAGGGCGAGTTGCTGCTGCTGAATCTGCTGGCCCTGCATCATGGACTTCAACGCAAGCAGTCGCTGAATCCCCGCCGTTGGGTCTTGCGGAGGTTGAGCACTCAGAGCTGGGAGAGGTATCGAGCCCATTCTACTGTTGCCCCAAAAGCATCATAAGTGCGCGAAGGTTGCCGAAATTGCCTTGTGGCATTCCCGGCGACTGCATCGGAACTGTAGTCTGACCGGGCAGCCCTGAATAAATCGGTGCTCCGCCATCCGCCATTGGCGGGCGGCCCCCCCAGCCTTGCGCCGGTCCCGGCATTGGTCCGCCATAAGTATGTGGTGCCACGCCAACGGGTAGACCTATGGGATGCGGCATTCCGCCAGTAAGACCGTGCAGCGCCGCGAGGTTCGCGAAATTCGGATTGAAATTGAAGTTGGGAAGCATGTTATGTGAGAAAATCAGGGCTGAGATAATTTGGAGTTACGTCCGAAAAGCTGCCACCGCCTCCAAGGAGTTTCTGCATCATGAGCAGATTCATGATGTTGCTCGTCCCGCCGCCAAATGCGTTTCCTGCGCCCACGTAGCCTGATGCCTCTGCCGCCGCCGCGTTTTGAATGTCTTGCCCCTGTTGGGCTCCGGTCGTGAGGAAGATGTTTCCAACATTGCCTGCTGCCGCTTGTCCTTCTTGCCCGAGAGTGTTTGCCGCCGTCTGTCCTGTCCCTGAAAGCGCCGCCAGCCGGTTGAGGATGTCGTTGTGTTGCCCGTACCGCTGGAGGTATTGCTGAAACGCTTGGTTATAGACGTTCGTGTAATCGCTCTGCGCCGACTGCTGCCCGTAACGCGCGAGTGCCTCTTGTGTGTTGCCGGAGTAGAGAGCGCCTTTTGCGGCGGCAGAATTTTGCAGCGCCTGTTCGCCTTGCTGCTCTTGGAATTGATAGCCGGGATATTGCGCCGCTTCCTCTGCGGTTGGCGGCTTGAAAGTTTCGTCCCAACCCTGCCCCGGTTCCGCGAGAATCCCTTCTAAGTTGCTGAGTGCGCCTTTACCCGCTGAAAGCCACGGCGCAAGATTCGCTTGCTGGGTGTTCCATTCCTGTTTTTGGAAGTCGAGCGCATTCTGGGCTTCTTGGGCTTGGAGTTCGGCGGCGCTCCTTGCTGCTCCTGCTTGCTCACCTCCAGCCATAAGGGAAGTAGCCCCGCCGATTCCAGCGGCTGCGAGACTCCCTCCAACGATAGCTGCTGTGCTCATATACGTTTCGTAAAGGCGTAGTCGCTCAGCCGATAGCCCAAAGCGGTGAAGAGTTTCGACTGGTCTCTGTGAACCTTGCAGGTGAGATAAATCTTGATAGCCTTCTTTTCGTGCGCGAACGATTCCATATATTTCAGGAGTGCCAATCCGGTCCCCCGCCGATGCTCGGGAGCGACGTAATAGGCATCCACAATCAGCATGAGGCCCGAGTTCCGATAGTGCAGGTGTGGTGTAAGCAGCGCCCAGAGATAGCCGACGAGCTTCCCTTCATGCCGCGTCGTGAGAACGTGCCACAGCCCCATTTTTTCGAGCATGGCCATCTTGTCAAAGTCAGGATCGCCGCGAAGGTCAAGGTCGAGGCCAAGTTCTTGCCAATGCTCATAGATGAGCGGCGTAGCTTCTCTAACAAACGATTCCACGGGCTCAACTTGGAACGTGGTCAGGGATGAGACTGCACAAGTCTCCAACGGTCTGAACCTCCGTATACCGCTTATCGGGAATCTTGAAGTTGAAAGCATTTTCTACGGCTGAGACGAGAGAAAGAAATTCGAGCGAATCGGCAACGAGCGAATCGAGCCGCGTCGAAGCCAAAATGTCAGATGCTTTCGCGCCTGTCTCTTGCGCAATGACCGTTAGAAGTTGTTCAGGGGGATGCGCTTCCACTGATTGACTCCTATGCAGACATACAAAAAGTTTCCATCCTGCTCCAACCCTTGAATTTGCAGCGGCGTTCCCGCTGAACCGCTGGTTTTCGGCGCTCCGCTATTCGAGAGCCATTGCTGCACCGTCTCAAGCCATCGCCTGAAGAAAAAGACAGGCTCGCCATTCTTGTCGATGATGACTGTTCCCGGAGGGGCTGGCGGTTGGAATTTAGGCACGCTTCGCCATCTCCGTCGCGAGTCGTGACGCTGGCACGGGGTCTGAATCGGTGAATAGGTATGCGTCGATGATTTTCCAGTCGGCGGCGTCTTCCATCGAGATTTCATAGACCCGGTCGCGGGCTTGCCCGAGCCTTCGCCAAATCACGCGCTTGGTATATTCCCCGCCCTGCCCACAATCGCGGTCAATTCCGTCTGACCATGTATGCCCGCCGTCGTTCGACCATTTGAGCGTCATGAGCGGCCCGCGTCCCACAATCCCTTGCGGGATAGCTACGAGGTCGCCGATACCCCCGCCAAAGTTCACTAAGTTGAGCGTCCAGTTTTGATCTCCGAGGATGCTTACGAACGGGATAGAAACGGGATTCGAGTCAATGTAGTTCGCTTGCAACGTGGCTGAGATAACCCCCAAGGCGCTGATTTTGATTTGCCATGAAGTTGTATTGCCTTCGTCGTTGATGAAGAGTGTTTGCGCGGAGGAAATATCTCCCGCAGGATTCAGCGGCGCTTGCAGGATGCCGTTCTCGCCCATCTGCAGGCTGCGCAGATTCCCGTTTGCGTCCAGCATGGGAATGATTGTGGGCACGGCTGCGCCTTGAAACTGTGGCCCTAACCCCGTTTCCACGGGCACTTGCAAGTAATCATGGAAAATGCGGGCTTCCTCTTTTGCGATGTGCGGTGCACGCCGCACGCGGCGAATAACGTTTCCGAAGTCGCTCAGAATGGCACTGGATTGCTGATACACAATGCCGGTGGTCGGATCACCGACAAGGTGCCCGCCGAAAGCCGGGTTGAACGTATGGCAGAATGCCCGATGCATCGTAAAGACTCCGGGCTGCGGATTCCAGAAACCTTTTTGCAGCCACTGTCCGGTTGCCACGTCGAAAGCCCAGGTCTTCTGTGCGGTGGGGAAATTGAGCACAACAAAAGTGTGGCCTTGTTCCTGATAGGAATAGGTCACAAGGTCCGCGATTGTTGGATAGGTGCTCCACTCATATTCCATCGCGTGAGTCGAAACGCGCTGCGGGGTGTAACCGTTGGCCCGCCAGAAGATACCGGAGCCGCGCTCATCCTGCCCCATCCAGAAGATGCTATTGTCGGCTTTCACCGGAGAGGCTGGCGCCGCGATGCCCTGCTCGATCTTCGCCCCTTGAATCACGTCATAAGGGAATGGGAAGTTCCCCGAATCATAGTAGGGCTGTGTCGCGGTTGCGCCGAACACCCATAGCAACCGCTGATTGTCAAAGATGGCAGAGACGTTGCCGGGAAACACAGAGACAGCGGTTTGCGCTACTCCCTGCCAGGTGGAGCCGTCGCCTGGATTCGATGCTTGAATCTGATTCGAATTGACAAAAGAGACAAAGAAGAAGCCATCCGCATAACGCACTTGGGCGGGCACTCCGAGCAAGCCCAAACCTGTCGCGTTGTTAAAGGGCTGGACGGGAGCAAAAGCATTCGTGGCCAGCGTGAAGACGTACAGATTCCCTGCGCTCACGATGAGCACTTGCGTGTTGCTTGCCGCCATGTAGACGGAATTCCCGTCGTTTACCACCACGCCGCGGTTGATGAAGTTCGGAGCGGCGTTTGGCGCGAGAAGCTCATTGAACTGTGTGCCTGCCACTGCGAACGTGCGCCCTAGAATCGTGAGCAATCCATTCCCGCGAAAGCCCGCCGCACCGACGTTGTAGAGTTGCTTCAACCCTGGTGTCCGATACAGCGCCGCAGTAGACTTCCCCATTCCGCTCTCGATGTTCTCCATGTAGAGATTCATCAAGACTTGGCAATCAGCGCTGACTGACTGCGAACGGTAGGCCGGACCGATCAGTCCGAAGCGTCCCATTTTTTACCGTTGCACTCCTATTGCGTCAATCATTTGCGGATTCGGTTGGCAAGTCCAGCCCGCCCATTTCACTTCTGGAACGTAGTAGCCGTCAGGACATTCCCAATGCCCTTCGTCGTATTCGCTTTCAACCCAGCGCGGTTCTGGATTCGGCGCACGATGCCCAATGCACCCGCAAAGCAGGAGTGCCAGCGAGAATAGGCTTTTCATTTACTCCCGCATACCCGTCAAGAAATTAAAGTCCGGTCTCCCACCCTTGCGACTGTTCGGGCTTCCATCATCCGTGTCAATTCGCGGCGGCTTGTCGTTGTTACCTTCAATAATCCGCATGGCCTCTCTGTGCATCTCTTTCAGGTCTGCGGAGAAAGGCCGGTTGAATACGGGCGAGAGTTTCCGCGCGAGACTCAGCACCGTCGCATCCCAATACCCCGGAGGCAGTTGCAGTGTGACGTTCGGAGAAATAGGCTGTGCGATGGAGTTCCACATCTCAAGCCGCACTGGATTTGCCACGTTGCAGATTGGCCAGAAGTTGAGATTCCCGAGCGGAGTGGAAGGGTCGTAGTAGAGATGCGTAACAATGGAAGAAACCAACGACTTTGTGGGGTTGGAGTTCCACCACGCTTCGTCCTTGATGCGGATTTGCGGCGAGTCGATTGGATTGGAACTTCCAGAGTTAAGGATAAAGTTTGCGCCGACGATCTTCACGGGCCGGAGCGGGATGTTGAAATCGCCATTCGGCCCGATGGTGTGTGGTGCGTGGTTCGGAATTAGGTTGAACAGCAAAAACGAAATGGAGTAAATCAGCTCCCGCCGCGCATTCACTTGGTCAATCCAGCGTTGCAGCCTTGGCATGCCGACGCTGAGGTCGCCCGCCGAAACCTTCTCGCCTTCGGCAATGACGCCGATTTCTTCTAAGGCTCCCTGAACAATGTCAGAGGCCAGCGCTGCTACCGCGTTATTTGTGTTCGTGAATGCGACGGTCACTTGGCGGCTTTAGCTTTGGCCTTTGGCCCATAGAGGCCGGGAGACTTCGGAACCGCTTTCGGGATGTAGGGCTCTTTCACCCAGCCCTCTTCCATCGCGGCTTTGAGTTCGGCTTCATCCTTGACGATCTTCGTCAGATGCTCTGCCGGCAACACTTCTGTCCCGACGAGTTCGAACTTGTCATTGCGATGCTCGATTTCCTGAAATGGCTCGTTGGGATGCATGTAGACGACGCGCGGGAAGTCCATGTGCGGAATCTGTCGCACTGGCAAGCCCTGCCCGACAGTGCCCTGCCAGTTTTCAGGCAACGGGTCAGGAACTAGCTCTTGGGGACGCCCCACAATCGTCTGCATTTGCTTCTTTAGCGCTTCTTCGTGAATTGCAAAACCCATTACGCCTCCAAACTAAGATGTGCGGGCGCAGCCGAAGCCACGCCCGCAGTTGAATTGTTAGAAAATCCCGAAATACGGGCCGACCGCTGTGGTGAACGTGGTCGGGACGGTGATGGTCGCGGGAACAGTGCCGAAAGTTCCGGCAATCGACTTGGTGAGGTACTGGTCTTGCGTCTGTGTTACCAGCATCCTCACCGTCGCCGTGGTGCCGTTGGACTGCGTGCAAGCGAAATACTGCGCAGGCCCAACAGCGTAGTACGGCGTGGTGAAGGAGATTTGCTGATAGTTCGATGCAGTTGCGGCCAGCACTCCAGCGGTAGCTGAGTTAGCCAGAAGGGTGCCGCCGCTGTCATAGAGAGCCACAAGGTGGTTGTCCGTACCGACTACGGTGCCGTTCAGGACCGCAAGCCCGGTAATCAGCTTCGAGTAAGGAAGCTGAATCTCCGTGCAAAATAGCGTTCCTGCAACTGGCGCTGTGCCCGTGCCGTTAATCGACGTATAAATTACGGCACCGGGTTGAGGCGCATACAGCACCTTGGAATGGTTGCGTGTAGTCTGCGCCGCATCGCCATTGATCCACTGACCGCCAAGGCAATCGGAAATCGTTCCCGAACTGAATTGGATGCGAGGCAAAAAGAGTTCATTTGTCCGCGTGCAACTCCCTTGGGGAAACGATGGTCCTTGCGGCCCGGAGTCAGCGCCGCCGCCAGACCATACCCCGATAGCACTGGCCGGAACCACGAGCACCAGAGCGCCCGAAGCATGAGAAACCGTGGCGGTCCCGCCCATACCGCGAATCACGGTAATGGTGGTTCCAGAAACGGCCTTCACTTGCATAAGTTCACGGTCAATGTAGAGGTACGACTGCGCGTCAGAAGTGGCGATTAGCCCAGAGGTAAAGCTGGTATTCGGTGCCGGGGCGCTGATGCCCGTAGCCGAGGCAACAGTGAGAATGCTCATGTTGCCAGTGGGCGTAGCGCCGTTCACCGAACCCATGCCCTGGAGAGCCGACGAGAGTGTGGTATTGACGAGCATGTTCTGTGCGCCAGCAAACGACGCACAGAACAGAAGGACTGCAAAAAGCAGTGTTAGTTTTTTGATGTTCACGATTACGCTCCCGCCACTGCAACGGCCCCTGCATCGGACCAGCCATTGCCGAATCCGTAGCAGATGTCGAAGCGGTTGGTGATTTTGCGATTGAACTGGTCGTAAGCCACGACCAAGGACAGGCTCGCGCCGGTCTCCGGGTCCACAGCTTCTTCCGCATGCTCGACCGCATCCGGGTTTTCAAATCGCCCGAATGCTTTCAAGAATGCATATTTGCTGAGACCCAGGCCGACTGTTCCGCTCACACCTGAAGGGCTGGCAGTTCCCGGCCAAGCCGTCAGTGCCGCGGCGTTCGCCGGGAGAGCATCAACGTTCTGATACTGGCTGCCAGGGCCGAAGATTGCCGGACTGATTGGCAGCGTGTCATTACCGCCCGTGAAGGTGAACGTCGCGCCGCCCGTATAGACGAACTGCTTCAGTCCGAGCGGGGTCTTGGTGCGCGTGCGGGGGTTGACCGCATTCACGGAAGCGATGGTGAACTTATCGCCAGGTTGAATCGTGTCGTTAAGCGTGCCCGTGACAATCAGCGAAGAGCCTGATTGTCCTGCACCCGTCACCGTCACGCCGTGAGTCGGGAATGTTCCGATGGTGTGCGAGAAGAGGGAATTGCTGCGGAACCATTTCCAGCCCGCCGCTGTCCCTAACACGCCGACACGAAACATATCGCTGATAGCCTTTTGCGGATTGAACTGCGTGACGTTGTTCTTCACGTATTGCCGCATCAGACCGGAACTGATGATGAGGTGGCGATCTCCGTCCGCTGGGCAAGCCAAGTTGAAAAGCACCTGGTCGGCGGCCAGCGCGAAGTCGATGGTTGTGGAATCTGTTCCCAGAGTTCCCACAACGTTATTGGTCCAGAGTCGTGCCCAGTTCGCCGCGTCGGAATCAACTTGCTGGGCAAGCTGCAAACCGGCAGGGCGGAAATAGGCTTCGTCCAGTTCTTTTTCGCTGCGCTCCATCTTGACGAGCTTCTCGTAGGAGTCGTAGCCGAAATGGACGTTTTTGATCTGGTCGAGGTTGATGGTCGTGACCCGGCGCTGGATACCCTGTTCCTGGTAGGCCAAGCCGGTAGTGACGAGCCATTCTTGCGGGAGTTTAATCTGGGCTTGGGAGCCGACCGGAAACTTCTTTTTGAACTCGTCTTCCCAATCCGAATTAAACATCGCCGCAACCTCAAGCGAGTTTTTCAAAAACCAAAGGATTTTCATAGAAACCCAATTGGTTACTGCAAAATTGTTAGCCAAGGATCAGCGGCCTCCTGAGCCGCTATGCGTCGAAGGTTGAGGTTTAGGACGCACGAAAATACTTCCGCTGCTGTTCGGCTTCAAAATCGCTGAATTTGCCGTCACGCGCAGCGGCAGTTGCGGCGTCCTCGGTTGCAGCTCCACGCCCGCCAACTTCTGACGGCGGTTTGGGAGCACGCGGTTTCGGTTCAGGAGCTTTTTCCTCGGGCTTGACCTCTGGCGGGTTCGAGAGAGCTTTCGTAATGTCCAGTTCCATGTCGCGCAACACACGTAATGCTTTGCCGGGATTGGTTTTCGCCGTTTCCAGCAAATTGCTGAGTGTGGTTGGGTCTGCGAGCGTGTAAAGAAGGTCGCCCAGCACTTCCGAATCGTTGACGAAGGACTGCACGAAAAGCGGTGCTTTCCCTACGATCTCGGATGTGGCTGTCTTGATCTTCTCGGCTGCGTCGGGATGCTTGGCAGTCGCCTGCTTCAGCATCTCGGACATGGACTTCTGGGCTTCCGTCTGAGCTTGTTCCTGGCGGACACGCGCTACAGCTAGAGAATCGCGGTGTGCTTCGTACTCATCCATCGCCTTGTCGAAGTCCTCTTGCGTTCCGGTCCAGGTGAATGGGTTCGGGCGCTTGGGAGGTTCTTTCGGCTTGGATTCAACCTTGGGAGCGGTTGCTGGTGCGGCTTTCGCTTCACGCAACTGCCTTTCAAGATCGTTCGCGCGATCTTCGGCTGCCTTGCGTTCCGCCGTTAGTTGAGAAATTCTCTCTTCCGCGTTCGGCTTGGCCTTTGGTTTCGTCTCCTGCTTTGCGGCTCCCGGTTCCGCGTGTTTTTCCTCGGGTTTCGCCACTTTCGGCGGGTCAGAGGCTGCCGGTTCCTCTTTCTTCGGCGGTTCGGGCTTTTTGATAACAATGGGTCGCCCGGTTTCGTCCCAATTGTCTGCGATTGCTGCCGCGGCTGACGGTTCCGCGACTGTTTTTTCGTCTACTGGCATAGCGTTTCGCTCCTAAACTTGCGCTCCATCTGGGGCAATACAAAGAACTTCCACTCGTCCGCGTATTTCTCCCGAGTGCGCATCCCATTGCAAAGGGATAGTCCTATAGGCCACTGGTTCGTGGCCCTGCTGTCTGGCGAAGGCAGCTAATTCCATTTTCAATTTGTTTGGGTTCATGTTTTCCAGTAGAACTGTTGACCACGATTGATTTATTTTCACTGTCCCCCTCCTGCCGCTTCCGGCTCCGCCGTTTGCGCGGCCATTGCTGATTGATGTGCTTGGTCAGAAGTCTGTGCCGCTGCTGCGGTTGCGGCATTCTGTGCGGCCAACTCCTGTGCGTTCTTGTGCTCCTGCATCATCGAAGCAAATTCGTGCGCTTGGTCATGCCACTGCTTGAAAAGGTCATCAATCATCGCCACGCGTTCTGACATTTGCTGCGCTTTTGTGGTGATTTCCGCGACGGCGAGCTTGGTTTCGCGGTCCTTGTCCGCCTCGGCCATGCGAGCGCCGAACTCTTTGTCGGCCAAATTGCTCTTGGCCTGCATCTCCATAACCTTGCCGAGTTTCTCTAGGCGTAGCTGATTGAGTTCCGCCATTGCCTGCTGCAACTGGCCTTGGAGTTGCGCGATGGCTGCTTGCGCCTGTGGCGGAAGATTGTTTTGATCTGGCGGGGAGAGCAATTCCGCGATTTCATCGCCTAACGCCCCAAGGTTCCGCATCTTGGTAGCAAGCGCCAACAGTTTCATCGTGATCGGAGTGGGCAATCCCAACTTTGCGGAGAGTTCCCAAATTTGGTCTGCAAATTCAGACTGTTCTTCCCGCTCAGATTGCTTGCTTGGGCCGTCATTCACCGAAACATCGAACTGCCCGCGATGCGCGAAGAACACATCAGCCTCTGGTAGATGTTCTGAGCTTTCCGGTGGGGCAGTGCCTTTGTCAGCGACTTTAATGCGCACATCCTCGTCCTTTTTGTTGCGACCGAGAATCTGTTTTGGCAGCGAATCGAGTTCCGCTAGCTTCGTGATGAGTTCATTCAACTGGAGTGCGGTGTTGTGAAGCGCCCGCACGAAGTTGTCAGTAAAGTGAAACGCTCCGGTTGCGCCTGCGTCCGCGATCTTTTCAAGTGCTACGCCTGATTTGTCATTGATTTTCTGCGCATCGGTCGGCAGCGGATTGCCCGAGATGGCCGCCTGGTGACTCCGGCGCCAACGCTCATAAGCCATTTCGTAGGCTTGGATTTGCGGCTGGTACGGTAGCCTCTGAGGAAAAGGCGGCGGACCCCATGCCTCAGGCCAATCAACAGGGATGTTGAGGTCTACATAACCACGAGGGTCTTTGTGTAGGTTTTTGTTCTGCTCGGGGTCAAGCACTCCCTTCCAGTCCATCCACGGCGAGCGCGGAGCCATCGAAAACTCTTCCTGCTCCTGGCTAGCAATGAATGCCATCATTTGCTGCGCCACGCGGCCCCGGCGAATCATGGACATGATCCGGCGCTTCGATTGTCCGCCTTCTTTGATGTAGATTTCTTCGCCTACCACGGGGATTATGGGTATCCAAGACCCTATCCAGTCGTTTTCTTCAAGAATCTCGATGCCGTTCACGATACACTGCTTCACCTCGTAGCGCGTTTCCCCGTCATCGGCCTTGATTTCCTTGCGGCTCCAATACTCCGCTACGACCACGTTATCGCCTTGCAACCAATCAGGCGCGGTCTGGCGATCTTCCGAAGTGAAGCTCTGCTTTTTCGCTTTGGGATATTTGCGTTTGAACGTCGACTCGCGCATCCGGTCGAGCACAAAGCATATCGACATATCGGAAAAGTCCGCTTCCATCGCGTCTGGGTCCATGTACACCGTTGCCCAGTTCGGAATGCGGCGAAGCCGCGGCTCTTGCTCGCCATTTGGCCCTGTCACTTTCAGCGCCACGCGCCAAAAACCAAACCCACACTCCGTGGCAGATTCATGCCCGGTCGAATAGATGGACTGAGCCTTGGAAGCGTACTCAATGCCATAAATGTAGGCTTGGCGGTGCTCGGCATCTTTGTCTGTGGCGTCTTGCGAGCGAGGGGAAACTTTGATGCTCCGCTTGTTCTGCCGCAGATTGTTGTTCGCCTGCTTGATGTACTGCGAGGTTTCGTCCGGCCAAATGCAGGGACGCCCCGAGCGGTCATCGGAGAACTCTTTCGGCGGTATCCCTGCCATGCAATCCATGTCTTTCGCGGACTCGTCGTAGTTCTCGCGCCAGTAGGAGCGGCAATAGGCGAAGTCCTCGCGGATCTGCCGGAGCTTCTTCTCTTCTGGTGTGCCGATTTCTTTATCAGGCATTGAAACTGCGTTTCACGACTTTGCGAATCGGACGAGAGTGTTTGTAGTTTGACGCGGAACCGGAATATTTCTTCATCTCAGCTTTCTGGCGTTGCTTGGCGTCGATTGCTGCTCGTTCTCCGCCCTTGGTGTGTTTCACTTCATGCTCTTTACCGCCCACGACAACGGCCTTCGCGGTAAATGGAATACCGTGCATGTGTCGATAGGCCATATTCTTACGGTAGGCTTGCTTGGATTTGAAATGCTCAACAGACAAAGGAAACCCCTGCGCCAGGAACGGCAAAGCGGACCTCTCCGACTGGAACGGCCGAGTCACAGAACCATTTCATTCCCTCACCTACTCCAAACAATTCCCGTTCTGTGCCAGACGAAGGACGAGCGGAACTGACAACTGAAAGGCCTTTAATTTCAGAAAGAATTTCGGCGATATCTAGTGGATGCATGAGCACTTCTTTAGGTGACTGACCATAAAAGTCTTTATACTGCGCAGCGTGTTCATATACTTCTGAGAGTGTCATTTTCCCCGTCCTGTTCAAGAAACTTGGGCATCGGGCCTCCGCCAACTCACCACAAGAACTCCGTTGGGCACCAAGCAGCAGCGCACTTGTCCGCCAGCGGCCTGCAACTGGGAAGCAAGGACTGCCAACCCTTCAAAGTTCACTGGTCTTGCCAGAGTTGCTGCATTCCATTGGCAATCAGAACTGATGAGCGTGCGCTTCAATTTACAAATCCTGATTTCTTGATGCAGTTCGGGCAGGTCCACTTCTCTGGCATCCTCATCCAACCGGCTTTTCTGGCGGCAATCAACGCACCCACCGGCGTATCGGCAGCGAAGCGCTTCTTCTTCCAGCACCGTTGACAATGAAGCGTGGCCACGGCATGAGTGGCGTCGGCTGCCGAGGCTTTGAGATATTTCTTTCCACCAACTTCGATAGGATGAGGACTCCGGCCTTCGACTCGCATGGCGCCTTTGCTGGTCAGCCGGTTTACGCGCTCCGTCATCATGGCTTCATAACTCAAAAGCGGCAGGGGTTTGAAACTGAGATAAGGCGTAATCGCTGCATACATTTCGCTGCGTACAGTCGGGTCGCATTCGCTGAACAGGTCGCGCAAGAACTTGTGCCGGTCAATCCATTCGCCGTGACGGTTGGGAGTGGCTTGCCAGTTGTTCACAATAGAGGCGATTTGCTGAATCAGTTCCGGCGAGGCTGCACCGTTTTCTTCGAGCCCAGCCAGCCCCATCTTTAGGAGCTGCGTATCGAGTTGGCGTCTTTCGGTTGCGTCCAAGATTAATCCTCGTCTTCTTCCTTCTCGGGCTCTTGGCTTGGCTCACCATGCGTTTTGCCGATGACTTCATGCGGGATGCCAAGATGCTCGGCGATGTGCTGGAGGACGTGCCCCTTGGCCAGCTTTGGCTTGCCTTCTGGCTCGGCGAATACATGCGTTTCCGGCTCGTGGTACGCGCCTGTTCCACTCTCAAAATGGTGCTCTACGACGTGACCGCCGTTCTCCGCTTCCTCGATGCGCAGCTGGTTGAGCACCGCCTTGCTCTTATTGCCCTTGCGTACCGCGGCGTTGTGGTCTAAGGCTTGTGCATATTCCATCAATATTCCTCCTGCTTTTTCTTTTCCTTAAATTTCCTGCACCAATCTTCGGGTCTCACTGGAGGCCGAACGATAGCGCACTGCCCGACTTTGCCTCTCCAGTGAGTGCATTCCCCGCAGTGATCCTCACCCTTGGCTGGATGCTCGAAGCCAACAGACTTATGAGAGAACTTCACTTGCCGAGCACCCGATTCGCCTTCGCTCGAATCTTGGCCGCGCTCGAAGCGCTTAACTTCCCGCGCTTGACCATCTGAGTCGCCCGCGCTTTTGCGTTGGCGGCATGGCTACGATCAGGCATCGGATATTTGCGCGAACCTGGCAAGCCGAATTCCTGAGAGGGTAGTGCGTTGCGGCGTGCGACTTTCAGCTTTGCCATTTCAACTCCACGTGCCTACTCGGGGAGGGGGTGTGGCTGAACTCTTTGGCACTGGTTTAACCGTCATTTTCGAGATGCGGCTTTCCAGATATCGCATCGCGTCCATCAAGTGATCGTTGTTCTTTACAACGCGCCCCTTTTCGTCGCGCCGGTACATACGAAACTCCGAGAGCCATCCCTGCATCGAACTGAAAACTTTCAATCGTCCCGTGCTCATTCGGTTCCAGACCGAATAGAGACCGGACTCTACCCCATTGTCCGCAGTTTGGAGATGCAGGCCGAGATTCCGGTAATCGTTAAGGAGCTGCTCGCCATCCCGCTGCCCACGGCCTCGGCTGGCCGGGTCTATGAACCCTTGCTGCCAGTCACCGGGAGCTTTGATTCCGTGAACATGCACGCTCGGCTCTGCTTGGCTGCGCCGGTATTCATGGCAAAGATAAAGCGTATCCGTCTCGCGGTCGTAGGCTCCCCAAACCGCTGCCGTATTGTTCCACCCTACATCCATGCCGTATCCACGCGGCCAGTGTGCGGGAATCACAAACGGGGACACTAGCAAGTCCGATTCTGGCACAGGGTAAATAGCGCCAGCGCCAAGCTGCGGAATACCTTTTGATCTCGCATCTCTCTGAAATGGCGGTAAGGATTTCCATAGTTCGTCTTTCGCGGCTTGGTCCAAGTGCGGGGCATCGTCCCACGTCGCCATGACGATGGAGCGCCCGTCAATCTCGCTCGTTCCCTCTGGCAACTTGCCATTTGGCAGGAACTGCAAAACTACTTCCGACATGCCTTCCAATGGCGTGAAGGTCAGCATCAGCATGCCGTTATTCGTCATCGTGCGAATCAGGCATTCCGTATAAACGTCAAGGGGCGGTTCCTCGTCCAGCCAAATAATGTCTTGCTCCGTACCCTCAAATCCCTCTCTCCCCATCTCGTAAGACTTGAAGGTGAGCTGACTGTCGCCGCCATCCGCGTGCTTCACGTATACCGTGTCAACCGTATCGGCAATGCCGCCCGAGGCTCGCACGATGCGTGAAATCGAATCGCCAGGGATAAGCCCCGTTCCCCAAGCACTCACCGGTCCTAACAGTTTGTTCTGCAAAATGTCGAAAACTTTCTTGCTGTTGTTCCCCGAGGCCCATGCCTTTACCGCATGATCGAATCTGCGGCCAGTCCACCAATCGGGATACTTGCCCGTCAGATGAAGAGTTAGCTCATATCCGCCTACGCCTTCTGTTTTGCCGACGCGGTTAGCCGCGAGCATCAGCCGCTCTCGATGCGTGAGACCGGCTGCAAAGAATTCCATGTGCTTCGGGTATTTATTCCGCGCAAATGGGCCTGTCTCTGGGTAATACATTTGCAGTTTTCTGCGGGATTGCCGACGCCTCAACTCCTCGGCAATTTGGACTGCCTCAATCTTTTGGTCGCGCTCTAAGCGCATAAAGATGGCGGGATTGGCGAGTTGCTCTAGGACATGGTGCGTGCTCACTTGGACACCAACTTAGCCAACCGCTTCAGCAATTCCTCGTCGGTCATGGTTGCGATGGTCAGGGAGACCTCTGCCTCTTGTGCAACTTTGCCTTCAATGCGCTCCGCCGACTCCCGGCGCTCCAACACTCCAGCCATTCCCTTGCGCGTCATGGTAGCGATAATTTGCTTTTTGACCTTTTCGCGGATCTCCGGATCGGCAAAGATTTCTTGATAAATCTCGGTGATCGGCTTCGACTTTGGGCGCCCCCCTGGATTCCCAGACTGCCCCGGCTTGAAACCCCTCCCCGTAATGCCTCCAAGCATTTTCCCGTTGATTTTTCGCTGTTCTGAACGCTTCTTTGAAAGCCGGTCTATCACGCTGCCCTGCCTATCGCCCGCAACGCCTGAATCCATCCCATGACTTCTGTTCGCTCACTTGGGCCGCTGCCTTTGGGCTTGATTGGCGCTTCGGGCTTAGGCTCAATTACTTCGCCATTCAGCTTCGCTAGGCTAATCAGGTATTGCTCTTGCAAAACAAGGAGTTTCAACGCTTTACGCAATCTTTCGCCCTGTGTTCGCTTAAAAAAAGTACTAGTATTCACTTTAGACTTGACAAAACCCAAGCGCTTAGCATACACTCTGAGCATGGAGGTAAGGCACATGGTCACGAAAAGCACAGTTGAACAGGGACTTCGGACTTATCAGCGAAACTGGGAATCTGAGCACAAAACCGCTCTTGGAACTGGTGGCCCCGCCGACGCTATCGAGTACGTTGCCTGCGCTTTTCGAGCACAGAAAGACAGCATCCACGAACCGTTCCTCGCTGACGCGAAGGCGTTTCTTGCGAGTGCTCGCAACGAAGAACTGAACGAAAATTATGAACAGTGCTTCAAAGATTTGTTCAGCGCCGTCGATTCGATGTTCTTCTCTCCCGTGGGGCCGGACTGAGCCGCAGTGAGCACACATGAGGTTCGCTATGACAAAGTGGCAAGCCGAAAGGATTTTAACCGAGTCCCATGAATCCTCACGCTAAAGCCCTCGGCAAGCTCGGCGGAAAGGTCAAGTCCCCTGCCAAGGCTAAAGCTGCCCGCGAGAATGGCAAGCTCGGCGGACGCCCTCGTACTAAACCTGTGCAAAAGTGAGTTCCTTTCAAAAGTGTGCAAAATTGAACAGCGGGCCCTCCCGGCCTTTGCCATACTCCCTTGCCGTGGAGGAGTCATGCAACGCATTGCCTGGGTGAACAATGCGCCAAATCCCGTCGTTCCAAGACGGCCCGAGGAAGCGCAGTTCATCGTTCGCATCTGCTCAGAATCCGGCGTGAAGGAGAATCTGCTGCCATACTCCGATGCTGTCCAAGTCCTCCGAACGCTGAAAAAAGAAGGGTACGATCTGCGGTTTGATGAATCATGAAGGCCACGCTTCTGCCCGCTCAAACTGGCGTACTAAGCCCTGCACGCTCTGCATAAGCTCGAATCGCTTCTTGCCCTTAAGTTCGAAGATGAATCGGCCAGCAAGGAAGGAGGGGCCGGTAAGCTGCTGATTGCTGACGTGGAGGTTTTCTTTGCTGAGGTATTCGCGGGGGCCGACTTGCTGGAGGGAGGCGATGAGGATGTCACGATCAGCGCGGCTGACGTAACGCTTGAATCCATTGCTGTAGCGTATCAGATAGTCCCGGTGAGCCATTCAGAGACGCGAAAACATTTGGGTGAAGAAGGTTTGCTTCGCACGGCCTGCTATTCCCGCCGTTTCGGGCTGCTCCACTTTCAAGAAGCGAGGCTGAACTGGCTGTGACAATCCAGCCTCGCCGCGGTGTGATGGCCTCGAAGTGGAGATATACCAGTTATGGTGTAAGGGATTTCCCTGAGAAGATCAAGCGAAGAATGGTTTACAGAATGGTTCTATGGCAGTGCGGGCAGGTCACTTGCGGTTGGCTTTTCCAGCTTCGTCCGTTCAGGATCTTCCAGATTGTGAGCTTGGATACGCTGAACCGCTTGGCAATTTGCCCCATGTTCTCGCCGGGGTAGCGAAGCCGGATTTCTTTGACCTGCTCGGCTGTCAACTTACGTCGACGATCTGGCATGTTCCTCTTTAGGATTGCTGCTTAAACTTTTCTTCTCTCCGGTGCGCTGCTCCAGCGCCACAATGCGCTCGCATTCAACGCACCCGCATGGACTTATTCTTGTTTGGTGGGCGATAATTCCTCGCCTAGCGCACCACCACTTCGCTTCCTCCAGCCGCGCTTTGGCAAATTCAGCTTCCAAAATCCCGCGCCATGCTCCAAGTTGCGGAATGTCTCCGACATAAGCCCGCACCGTGTTCATAAATGCGTCCAAAGGGTCAGGCGGGCACTGGCAACCATAAGGAGAGCCGATTACCTGATGACACCGTTTACAAATTGGAGCCGCTGCTTGACCTGGATGGCCTTGCATTCCAACATTCGCTTGCTCGCTCATTTGTTTGCCTCACGTTCTGCCTTGCCCCGCTCCCAATACCATTTCTTCTTTCTCGTTTGGCCTGTACGCTCCGCAAAACGCTCCTCATTCCACTTCCTTAGCAAAGGCTAAACATGTAATCATTCGGTGCGCTGCTCCAGCGCCGCAATGCGCTGCTTGCGCCATTTCTGAAATTCGGGACTAAACGTGCCCGTTTGCAACGTTATGGAACTGTCCCACTTCTTCGCTTCCTCCAGCCGCGCTTTGGCAAATTCAGCTTCCAAAATCCCGCGCCATGCTCCAAGTTGCGGAATGTCTCCGACATAAGCCCGCACCGTGTTCATAAATGCGTCCAAAGGGTCAGGCGGGCACTGGCAACCATAAGGAGAGCCGATTACCTGATGACACCGTTTACAAATTGGAGCCGCTGCTTGACCTGGATGGCCTTGCATTCCAACATTCGCTTGCTCGCTCATTTGTTTGCCTCACGTTCTGCCTTGCCCCGCTCCCAATACCATTTCTTCTTTCTCGTTTGGCCTGTACGCTCCGCAAAACGCTCCTCATTCCACTTCCTTAGCAAAGGCTAAACATGTAATCATTCGGTGCGCTGCTCCAGCGCCGCAATGCGCTGCTTGCGCCATTTCTGAAATTCGGGACTAAACGTGCCCGTTTGCAACGTTATGGAACTGTCCCACTTCTTCGCTTCCTCCAGCCGCGCTTTGCGTGCCCAGGCGTCGAGCCGTTCTGCTACTTTTGCCAGCGATTCGTCGCTCTCATAGTCGTCTGTGCCCATGAATAGCACAGCCAGTTCCCGCGCCCGATTTAGAGCTGGTTCCGTTGCCACGTTTCAGCCCTCCATATCCCATAAAGCATTCCAAGAAGAAATCCTATCCCTATTCCGAATATGAACATCTCAGCCATTTCTCACCTTCCCCACTAGATCATCCCACTCGGCTGCCAGCTTGGGCTTTATTTCTTGAACGACGAGACGCATCTCTCCACCACACTCCAGCAACTTCTCTATCACGGGCTGGAACTCGGCAAGCATCTCCGCAATTTTTACGCATTGGTCGCAATGGCGGTTCTGTTGCTCCATTAGAGAGTGGTACTTTGCGCTAAGTCCGCATCCTTGACGTGCTAGCGTGCACCACTTCTCACTCAGCTTAGTTAGTGATTGCACGTCGCCAATTTCTGCCCAGTGTTTGTAATTCTTGCGGTGATTCTCGCAAAACTCCGCTGTTACTTTCAGCGCACCATCGCAAAGAACGACTTCCGCCTTGCCGATAACTTCCCCATGATTGGGCGTCCCGTCTGCTCCATCTTCTTTGCAATTACAACCAGGGTCATTCACATGAACAAGTAACCGGCTCATGGCATCCTCACACACTTCACTCCAAACACTCTCTGCAACCGCGTGTACTTCCAGAGAAAGATTCCTACAGGCGTAGGCTTGTCGCTCACCGGGTCAGAGCCTACGGTGTGGCAGATCCATTCAGGCTTAGGTGTTGGCTGTTCAGGGACGCAATGTCCGTGCCCATCCGGTTTGTACCAAATCCAACCTCCATGACCGTCAGATTGGGCTACGCAGGTTTCTAGCGGCTTTGGAGCCGGGATCGCCGCCTTGGGCTTGTGCGCTGCGCAGCCGCAAAGCAGAATCGCTGCCAGTAGAATCAACTTCTCGTGCTTACAGGTCATGGCTCCCCCATTTGGTCTCGCAATAAATCCACAATTGCCTGTACCGCGTCTCGCAGAGCTTCCTCATCGCCATTGTCGTGCGCGGCCAATAGCCGCTCAACAACATCCAATCTCTGATTTATAGTTAATGTCGGCATCCTCTTTCACCTCCTGCTACAGCAAGACTGTCAGTTGAGCGACCGCACACAGGAGGCTAAGATTGTGGCCAGCCGCCGTAGCGTTCGCCGGGACGCTATCCCGACAGTATCGGCCATCACGTAATACGGTCTCTCCCTGTGCTTTACAGCGAGCACGGTCGCTCAACTCACAATCCTTCTTGCTGCTCGTCATGGCTTTGCCTCCCCACTGCCTTTGCAGCGAATGCAGATGATTTTGGGATGCGGATGCCTGCCAGTTCCGTGACAATCAGGGCATATCCACTTCTTCGATGGGCGCTTCCCCGCCTGATTGTGCGAGAGCGGCCTCCAGTTCGTCTGCAGCATCGGCTCGTCCTTCGTAATAACCTTCTAACCGAGAAAGTTCGTCACATTTCTTCAAGCTGCCATTGCAACGTTTCTCATCGTCGCGCCACTTCGCAATCAACTCCCGCACCTTGTCCTGAGGCCGCATGAGCGCATTGAGCCGTCGCGTGAAGTTCTCAGCTTGTTTGACTCCAAACTCCAAATTGCAAGACATCATCAGGTCGCATATCTGCTCCGGCGTCACCCATGCCCCGTGCTTCGCGCCCGCTTCAAACGCATCTCGCATTCCGTCCAGGTATGGCGACGCATCGGGATATTGTTCGTACCAACTATCGAAGGCTTCGTTTACTGCCTCCCGCACCTTGCCTTGAGGTTCGGCCTCGCGCTCAGTAATGAGCCTCGCTAAAGCTGCTTCAAACAACAAATCCTCTGTTCCGGGTGCATCGCCTTCACCGTCAATGATGTGGCCGATAAGTTTCTCGCGCCATTCGCGTGCTATTTCTCCAAGAGGCGAGCGGGGCATGGAGGAAATTTGGTCTATGATGCCTTGAGGTTCGGCGGGGAGCAGCTTATTCAGCCGTTCAGTAAAACGCGCAGCATGCCCGTCAGCTTCTGGCTCCTTCCACATTATGCCGTCCGTCATTTCAATGAGAATGCGTACAACATCAGGAACTTCCAACTTCCCAGCCTGCTGTGTTGGTTCGGTCATGCGGCCTCCCGCTTCAAATGCTCTGCCAGAAATGCCTTTGCCCGGCCCCGCATCACATCTTCCGTGCTGAATCGCAGCACGCGATAGCCCATCATCGTGGCCGCGTTGTATTTGTCCAAGTCGGCTTGGTAGCCTTTGCCTCGCGTGTGTCGGCCACGGCTCCAGATTGCACCTTCGATCTCAATGGCTATCCCTTTTTCCAGTAAGTAATAATCGAATCTCCACCGCCGCTGTTCATGGAAACGATATTCCGGCGTCACCATCCCTACGCGCAATTCCTTTAGGTGCTTCTCAAACAAGATGTGGGCTGGCTGCTTCATCGAAACCCATACTTTCTCTGCAATCGAACACCGCTCACATGAATGTAGGCATCGAACGCCCATTCCCAGCCAAACCACCAATACAAGTGCTTTAGAATTGCTTCTCTCATCATTGCGCCGCTCTTTCTGCCCGGTCTGAACGAATCACGCGGCCATGTTTCTTCGCGTGGCACGGCTTGCATGACCAGCGCAAATTGTGGTCGCACCAGCAACGCTGCAAGCCAAATCCACCCTGTTTATGCTCAAGCTCTCCCCGCCAAGCCAATCCGCGACAGCCTTCTAGCTGCAACTGGCATATCCCCCTGTCGCGCATCGAAATGCGGTCTCGCGCTGCGCTCGCATCTTTCCCTTTCAGGTAGACATGTCCGTTGCGATGCCAGAAGGAACGGCGATCAAGGAAGTTCGCTGCCGTGGTGCGCTCCACGTCAATGGAACTGCTCCGATGGCTTAGGGCTTTGCCTTTCCTTGTGCGCCGCGCCTTGCGCCGAGAGCGCAATTCTTTGACAAGTTCCTGCTCAGTGAAGTCGCGTAAACTCATCGTCGCTCACCACTCCACATGGAGCGCAGCGTCTGGATTGTCTTTGCAGCACTCGCCGCACACTACCCAGCCACCTTCACCGTGGCAGATGTAACAAGTTTCCATGTCGCCTGGGTCATACCAGAGCGGATCTTCCTCATAGCCGTCGAAGTAACCGTCCTGACAGCCATTCCAGCAAGGAACCCAGCCCGTAAAATCAATTTCGCCGTGATCAGAGCAAACCCAAGTGTCCTTCGCCTTGTCGAATACGAAGCTGTAAGGCTTTTTCTCTTGGGCTGTCTCGCTCATTCGCGCCCCCGCAGCTTGGCAGCATGGGAGTGGATTTGAGATTTCAAACTCAAGAAAACTTCTCCTTTAGGGGTACCCCGCATCGCGCCTCCGGTCATTTTGTGCTATCGATCACTCCATCCAGCTAACACATTTCTCCGTAGAGCACTGGCCCCACAAATGACCGTTGTAACTCGCCACTGAGTAATGCAGCGTTCCCGTTTTGCAGACTGGACTCGATTGCCGATTCGATAGCGCGACTCGCCCGTTACTCAAATCCGGTTCACCCCTAGCGCGTGACATGATTTCTCGGACTCAGTAAACTTGGCTGCCTTCGTGCGCTGTCTAGCATCCTGACATTGCATGAAAACATTGTTGCGCTCGTGCCATCGAATGAATCGGTGCCTGCCTCAGCGCACAGCCGAATTCTTTTAATCGTGTTTACACGGCCCACATGGTAGTAGCAACCTAAAGCATGGGCAGCACAGCCCCACGCGTGAAGAGTTTTTAGTTTCCATTCCGTTGAACCGCCTAAGAAAATTCCAGTTCCAAACAAACGGATGAACTTTCCTACTTCATCGACTGTCATCCCATCCTGAACAGCCAGAAGAAGTCGCCTGCAATGCTTTAGTCTGCCTATCCATTTGGCCGAAAAAACAAGACTCTCTTGCCCTTTAGTCACAATATCTGGAATCACAACGAAGTCAGCGGCTCCGCCATATTGTTCAACCAAGTTGGTGAATCCTTCGGTGTCAAATGGCTCTCCTGATTTCCAACAGGAATAGGCTCCATTGTCTAAAGCAAAGCGAAACCGCTCTGGTAGTTTTGGATTCTTAGGCGAGAGCAGCACTCGCCAGTCATATTTACGCAACTCAGCGAGATTCCTTTTGGTGCCCGTATTGGAGGCGTAAGCAATCATTTTTATTTGTGCTATCGGTCACTCCATCCAGCTAACACATTTCTCCGTAGAGCACTGGGCCCACGATCCTCGTAGCCGGCATCGGCCTTGGAGATTTTCCCATCTGCAATCGCCTCATCTTTAACGCGCCTTTGCATCCCAATCCCAAATTGATTGGTGCCCCTTCGCCCCAAACGGAGGATCTAATTTTTGAATGAGTGTACAAAACCATCCGAAGCGCCCCATCGAGAAATCGCCGTATTTTCCTTCTGGATAGTTCGGGTCGCTCGCACGTAACTTCATCTCGTTTTCAAAGTCTTGGTCAAATTTCAGAAATCTGTCGAGTCGCACAATCGCAACCACGCAGCCGCGCGGAATTGTCAAAGCGTCATAGCCAAAATCCTCGCAGGCATCTTTGTCCACGTGCATCGTTGCGTGAATCGCTAATTTTTGTCCCAGCAACCACAGCGGCGGGGGCCAGTGTCGCGTCTCAATCTTTTTGCGACCATCAGCCATCAAAGAAGCCCACGGTTGCCAAAGACTCAATGCCTTCATGTGCGATTTCTCCTATTCAGGCAAGACCTGTCAGTAGAGCGACCGCCATCAGCTCCTTGCCAGCGTTGTAAGGCGGACTGGTAATCAGCAAATCGCAAGCATCCAGGCCTGGCAGCACTTCTCTGCAATCTCCGTGGTAAATCGTGATCCCTGCGTGTTGGTAGTACGGCTTCACTCAGCCACCGGCTTTCCCAGTTGCGCACCATCTCTCCAATGGCGCAATCCTGACGCGGGCTTTCATGGCTGCGCCTCCCGCCTGCCTCGGCACAACCCGCACAGGCATTGAGCAGTATGCTTTCCGTCCGCGCCTAGCAGTGGCTTGCCCGCTAGTTCTCGAAACTTATTGAGAAACGCTCGGCCCTCCGGGCAGTCTTGCGGCCTGAAAAGCTGGTCGCCAGTCACCGGGTCAATCGCCACCGTGATAGTTCGCCCCGTTTCGGGATCGCGGGACTCGCGCTTTTTGTAGTCGTACATCCAAGAGTTCGACGGCATGCACTCGCCGCAAATCGTCTGCATGAGTTTGGGCGTAGGGAATCTCTCCAATTGCTGCTCGGCCCGCGTGAAAGCCACGGACATAACCCGCGTCGGAAACCTCTCCAGCGCGTCTTTGAACACGCGGATTTTTTCGTCCGTCATCTTGCCGCCGAGCGCCTGACCGAGCATCTGCACACGAATCCCGATGTACTCCCTGCGCACTTCAGTTGATTCCTGCACGTTGCTCTATCTCCTTTCGCTGCTGTTCAAGACTTTTCCCGTTGCTATTTGTGGCCAGCGGGTTTTCCTTCCACCGCTCGGCATTTAGAAAAGTGGCCGGGTAGGGAATGTACTCGCGGTCTTGCCATTGATTGGTTTTCTTCCAGCTTGCGAGTCCGGCCAGAATCTCGCCAAGGTGTTCTTCCGCCAGTTTTTTGACCCAAGCCTTCCGCGCCTCCATCTTGCCAACGTGCCTGGGGTAGGCTTCCCAAAACGTGTCAAATCCGGGTGAGGGAACTCTTTTAGGTTTTTCTTTAGTATTAGTATTGGAGTATTGGGAATGGTATGTGCTGATTTTCAGGCCATTGTCAGGCGCTTTGTCAGGCATGATGTCAGGGTTTGTATGCCTATGATTCTTTTGCCACTTACGCCATTGTGCGCGCTTTTTTGCCTCCTTTTCGTACCGTTTATTCGTAAATCCGGTGCTAGTTTTTTTGAAAAAATTCTGCAAAATAAATTCAACCGCAGATCGCTCTTCTGGAGTGTTTGCCTGACAGATTCGGTGGGCGTCTTCGGTCGACGGGATGCGCTGCTGTGTCGCATAGAGTTCGTCCAGGAGCAAGGTGTAGGCTCCGTGGTGCATCAGCGTCAGCTTGCGCGTGTCCTTCAAGTAGTCCCCTGGAAACCGTCTGTAATAGTTCAATCCCGTGTCCTCAGCTTGCTCCTCGATAGCGCGACTCGCGCCTTACCACCAAAACCGGGGTACCTTAAAAACTCTTTCTCTTTCCTCTCTCCGCCATGCTCACGCGTCAATCTCATGCAACAATTCCAAGCCAACTAACTTGACCCAGCGGCATCGGCGCGTAACCCATTTGCCGCTTTGGCCGATAGGCCCATCCTCGACTGTGCCGCCAACTACCTGCCGTTGCGCTTTGGCAACCGCCTGCAAGCCATCCCCGTTCGCAACAACTTTGAGTTGCTCTCGCTGCAATGCGCCTAACCCGGTGTACTTCGCATCAAAAGTTACTTTCCATAGGTTTTTTCATCGCCTTTCCTCTCTCAGTACTTTCCCTGCTTTACACTCCATGCTTCATCGGAGAACAGCGGGCGAAACTCCAGCCCAAATTTTTTTTACCGCGACAGCCAGCCGATCACGAATGCAATCAGTAGAGCGATGAAGCCAATCAGCTTCACGAAGAACCATGCCAAGTCACGGCCTGTCAGTTCCCGCCGTTGCTGCGTAGCCACAAACTCAGTCCACAGGCTCATTGGACGCGCTCCAGATTCGCCGTCTGCCCGTATTCCGCTCGCAAGGCTTCCTCCAAGTTGGCGCAGCCGAAGCAATAAATCCTCCGCTCCTTCCCGGTCGCGCGGTCAAACTGTCTGCGGTCATCGCAGCCGCACACCAGCATGTCCTCGCAGAAGTAGCAGCGGTGCCAGTGCAGTTGATTCACCTTGAAGTCGTGTTTGTTCTCCATTTGCTGTCTCCTTTCTCCCCCGCGAGGAACCTGAGTGCTGCAAAGCTGCTGGGGTCATAGGCTCAAGTCCTCGCAGGGGGATTTGTCACGCATCTGACAAACTCTCTCCCTGCCAAGCTGGAATCTGCGCTCGCGGCACAAGGCTTTCTCGCAACAGACCTTCGAGTCCATGCCGCAACCTCAGCGTCAGGTCGTCCACTTCTTTCAGGAACACGATTGCTTCCGCTTCCATTACCGCGATCTTCTGCGGGTCACGATTCAGCCGGCAAACGAACAGGTCTAGCGGGTCGGGGAAGTCGGGATTGTAGGAAACGAAGTCCACCCACTTCCGCCCGGTACACGCCAATTGCCAAGTCATCTGCGGGAGATATTCGTCGGGCACGGTTTCGCCTAGCAGGTACTCCGCATGGGTGTTGCGCTTGGGACACTTGATTTCCAGCAACCCCTCTTCGCCCACGAGTCCGTCAGGTGAGCACCCGGCCATCGTGATTTCGGGATGGAGAACAAAGTCCACGGTCTCAACCGAGCATTCCGTCCGCAGTTCGTAGGCGCATCGTGCCAGCGGCTCAAACTCGATTCCGCGCTCCATCCAAATCGAAACGTAATGGTCGGCGGGTTTGCGCGTGATGCGTTCAACGGCCAAGTCCATCCGCAGGTCGAGGTAGGCTTGCAGCGGTGTTTTTGGATCTCGCTTACGCTTGGTTACGGCGTCAGCGATGCGGGAAGCTGTCAGTTTCCCTAGGTGCTGCTCGAACCAAAGCTCAGTGCCCTGTCCGCCGCAGTTGATGATGTTCATGCGCGTAACTCACTCTCGCGCTTCTTGCGAGCTTCCATGTAGAGCGTCACGGCTTTGGCAGATTGCTTCTTGAGCCCGTCTGCTACCGCGTCTTTGTAGTGCTTTGTCAGTTCTTCGAGCGTTTGAGATTCCACGATCAGCGCGAGGAAGTCCGCCGCCTCGCCCATCGTCACGCCGTCCGTGTCCTCGTCGCCCGTGGCTCCGCCTGTCACACCCAGGAACGTATAGCGCCGCAGATAGCTCACGCCCGAACTGATGGACTGAACAGGATTCTTTGACCCGCTAGTATCGGGCGGCCCTTCCAACGTGTTCGTCTCGAAGTGCCCCGCCGTATGCTTGAGAATGCAGGTGACTGAGATTGACTTCCCGTCAGGGCTTTGGCTCTGCGTCCACTTGTAGCTGAGGCCGTGCTTCGCCATGATCGGGCGGTATTGCTCGATAGCCTCATCGAGCGGGGTGTACTTGTAGGCAGTTTTCCCCGGCCCGAAGCTGACTTCTTTCGTCTTTCGGAGCACCGGAGCCTCAGCCTGAAAAGCCGCGAACGCCGCGTCGAACGCCTTACGAGCTTCGGTCTTTTCAAATCGCTCCTGAAGCTCCAAGAGCTTTGTCAGTGTTTCCACGTCCGCGCCGCGCTGAATCGCTTCGTAGAGCACGCTTGTCGGCGTTGGCAGGGCTGGCGCGGCTTTCACGATCTCCGCTCCGCTCTCACCATTCGCCGGAACCAAAGTTGCCTGTTTAGTTGGCCCCATCGCTCACCTCCTCCTCTTGAATCTTCGGTCTCGGTCTGCTCAAAGGAGAGCCGCCGTACAAGCTGGAAAAGAGGTTGCGCTCTAGTTCCTCGATTGGCTCGTCCCACGGCCCGTCATGCCATTGGTAAGGAGGAGGTTCTAGGTTGCTCATAGCTGCACCGCTATCATTCGCTCAACAAGTTGGAGAGCGGATTCTTGCATGCTGGCGACGGTAGGAGCCAGCTTCGCCCTGGCAGCGTCCCAGGCAGCGGCCCTGGCAGCGTCCCAGGCAGCAGCCCTGGCAGCGTCCCAGGCAGCAGCCCTGGCAGCGTCCCAGGCAGCGGCCCTGGCAGCGTCCCCGGCAGCAGCGTCCCCGGCAGCGTCCCCGGCAGCGTCCCCGGCAGCAGCAGCCCCGGCAGCG
>Ga0209166_10000506_pt1 | contig 42811 bp, 39 predicted proteins | sample Coa_R1_3_FD_187151 | JGI IMG/M metagenome (GOLD analysis project Ga0209166, IMG submission 187151) | Surface soil microbial communities from Centralia Pennsylvania, which are recovering from an underground coalmine fire - Coalmine... | ecosystem: Environmental > Terrestrial > Soil >...
GTGAACATCCAGCCCGATGTAATACATAGGTTCCATGGGGGAGCCTCCTTGGTGTCTCTGAATCAGCGTCCGCTGAGTTCAGCTTTTCTACACCAAGCGCTCCTCCTTCGACCTATACATTCAAACTAATCGGGACTTGAACAAGGCCAACGACAGATTTTTAGCTGTGGTGATATGGAATCTTCGGTTGAAGCCAGTTCAGCGGCAAAGACGCGGTATGCCAACAAACGGAAGTGTTGCTCATGGAGTTTCGGTGGAAGCACAGACGGCTTATGCTGGCTTGTGGCTCCGCGTGGCTGCGACACTCATCGACTGCGCGACAATGTTCATCCCATTTTGTTTTGTCACTTTTGTGGGCGTGCTTGGGAGTAGATTGGTCAGCGCGTCGAAAGGCTACGAGCCCGCAGTGGTAGTCTTGGTGGTCCTGCCTCCGCTCATAGTCAGAGCTGCTTGTTCATACTTTGCGCTTATGGAGGCTTCTTTCTTGCAGGGTACGCTGGGAAAGAAGGTCGTCGGATTGCGCGTGAGTGACATCAACGGTCAGCGACTAACCCTTTCTCGTGCGGTGGGCCGAAATCTCGCGAAACTCCTTTCGTCTCTGAGTCTAGGTATTGGTTTCGTGATGTGCGGATTCACGAGGGAAAAGCAGACTTTGTACGACATGCTCTCAAACACTCTTGTAATCCGGCGCCGATGACGAGGGTCGAGTCCAAATCCTAATTAACGGGACTTGAACAAGCCCCGGGTCTCTCCGCCAGGAGGTAAGAACAGCCTGCCTAGGAAAAGAAATTGGCCAGCTTCGGGTTCGCGTTGAGAGGGTTGCTCGTACCGCTCATTGCGGTTCCCAAGAGCCAAAGGGTAGCTGCAGCAAAGGCTACCTTGAGGCAACCTGCTTCGACTCATTCCGCGGCGCATTCGTTTGCAAGACGCGAACGAGGTGGCGGCCGGTTTTGGGAATGGCGACTTTGTTGCCCAGCAAGATGGCTCTTGCGGTAATTTTGCGGCCGTAAATTCGCGCGTTTGCTTTTTTGTCCTGGCGCAAGGTGGAACCCTCGAGGGAAATCCCGGCAAACAGTCCGCGGGAGCGCGAATAGCTGAGGATCTCGGCGCGCATCCAGAGATCGGTATCTGCGGAAGCGTCGCGCCCTTTGGGACCTGCAGCGGCGGATGCATCGCCACCGAGCTTGATCTTGCTGCTCAAAATGGAAGCCGCACCTTTCTGGTTCATGACCAGAAGAATCAGATCGGTGGATTCGCCGCCAATCTGCATTCCAATGCTATCGCCTTCGAGCGCATACATTGCGGGAGCACCCCAGGGTCCATTGAACTCCTTACCGGTGCGGCAAACCATCGCCCCACGGCCGTAGTCTTTGCCCATTCCGAAGGCTAGCTTCAATACGGAGGGAAACACGATCACACACTCGGCTTTTGCCAAAACCTGCTGAGGCAGGTTATCCGGGATATCCAGAACTTCCTGCATGACAACGCCGCAATTTTCGAGACGCTTTTGTTCCTTGGTTGCCGCGTAAACCGCGCTCGCGGTAAACGAGAGACACGCTGCAATTACCAAATATCGCTTCATCACATACCTCCAGGACCAGAAATGCGTTTGCAAACGTTGACGTTCGCCTGAATCTCTGACGGAACGGTCTTCACCGGCGGACCCAGTGCAACGCGGGCCTCACGTTGCATCACGTTTGAGATCGAGTACTTTCGGCCGTTCACGTTGGATGACAACTGATCCTCTGCAGAGGGCTTGAGCAGGCCAAGGCTATAAGCCTGAAGCGGAGGAACCGGCCAACACCACAGTTGTTTTTCGGCATGACCATCCTAGGTGCTGCCGAGACCCGTGTCTGTTCACTTGTACACAACTTCGCATTTGTTGGCGCGGAGATGGTCTGTGGTATTGCCGGCGAACGATCCCCGAAGATTAATTGACCTGTTCTTTACACGACATCATTGCTCCAGGCTTGCGAGCAGTATTGGATATCTATCGGAGCGTGCTATGCCTGCAACTAGAAGTGTCGTGCTGCTCTTATCTCTTCTTCTGTCGCCGGCACTTCTGCGGCCCCAGACGGCTGTTCCGGACAAGCAAAGCGGCTCCGCGCCCGAGCGGCAGACTCAGCAGTCCGGAAGCGGCGAAGCTTCGGCAACGCAGCCGGACAGCGCAACCCAGCCAAAGCCCGAGTCGCCGGTAGCTACGCAAGCGCTGGTCGCAGCCCCCGTCGAGAAAAAGAAAGATGATTCCGAGGGCAAGCAGACCAAACGCATGTTTGGGGTCGTTCCAAATTTTGCGGCCGTGAGCGCCGACACACAGCTTCCTCCGCTTACCGCGCGGGGGAAATTCTGGCTGGCAACACAGGACAGCGTGGATTATTCATCGTTCATCTGGGCAGGAATGCAAGCTGGCCAAAGCATGGCTTTGAAGTCCTATCCGGAGTTGGGCCACGGAGTCGCTGGGTATAGCCGCTACTATTGGCGGGCTTTTGCGGACCAAGCGTCCGGCGCTTATTTCACGGAAGCAATCGTTCCGGCGCTGACGCACGAAGACCCCCGTTACTATACCCTCGGCCACGGAGGTTTTCTCCGCCGGGCAAGGTACGCGTTATCCCAAGTCGTCCGGACCAGGACTGATTCCGGCGGCACAGGCTTTAACTTCTCGGAGATTGTGGGGAATGGAATGGAAGCGGGGTTAGCCAACCTTTATTACCCACCCCAGGAGCGTAGCTTGCACAATACGGCAGTGAACTGGGCAGCACAGCTGGAAGCAGCCAGCCTCAATAACCTCGCCAGGGAGTTCTGGCCGGATATTCGCCATAAGTTTCTTCGACAGAAATAGTCAGGCCGTCATCGCCCGTAAGTAATCTGTAAGTGTTCTCCTTCGGCGCATTTGTGTGTAAGTGCGAGCATTTTTCAGCTATGGCTCCGGGCTGGCGATTTAGTTTGGAGCGACCAGAAGTCTCGTTCACTGCTTCTGCTGATCACCGACCATAACAAGGCCTCCCACCGACTATTGGACCCCATGCCGTCCATGAGAAGGCCGGTGTGCGTCAAGGCGATTTTTCTTTTTCCTTCCTTGTGGGAGGTTTTCCGTTCGAGCCGAGACGGCTCTGTCGCCATCCTGCCGTCCGCACTCTTTTTGAGCGATTTTCGTGCGGTACAAGTTGGGCGTCCTCATTTCAGGCGAGAGGCGGGGCTTGCCGGGACGTGAGTTAGCGACATTAGAAATGCAGAATCTTGCAAGCAGAACTTTTCGTGGTCCTATTTCAGCGGTTCCGCTTTTTGTCGGCAGGGAGCCGGCAAGGATCGCCAACCGAAGCGGCGAGCGATCCGTTGCTTAGCCGACGAGGCTACGGCAAGAAATTTGCGGTGACCTTTCTCGCTGCGCCGATGGTTACGGTGCAGGTCATGCCTGAGGTAGAGTCACACCCGCTCCAGCCGTCAAAGATGGAGAGGAATTGCGGTTTTGCTGTGAGAGTCACGACCGTGCCGTAATTAAAGGAAGCCGAGCACGTAGGTCCACAATTAATCTGTGCAGGGCCGGCGGGACTGGAGACGGAAGTCACGGTGCCGTTACCGAGGCCGAGGAGACTCGCTTTTTCGACGGTAAGAGTGAACATTTGTACGGTGAACGTAGCGGTTACCGATCTTGCCGTACTCATGGTCACCGTGCACGTGGTGCCAGAGGTTGAATCGCATCCCGCCCACGCGGTGAAGCTGGAGCCGACGGTGGGAGTCGCGGTGAGGGTTACGACTGTGCCGTATGCATAGACGGCCGAGCACGCGCCGCCGCAACTGATGCCCGAGGAACCGGCGGGATTCGATGTAGAAGTCACGGTGCCGCTGCCGGTGCCCAGCTTGGTCAGCGTCAGGGTTTCCGTCACAGTAAAGTTGCTGGCGCTGCTCGCAGTACCACCCGGCGTGGTGACGCTCACTGCGCCGGTGGCCGCTCCGGCAGGCACGATAGTCTGAATGACAGTGTCAGAGGGCACGGAGAAACTCGCGCTCAGCCCGTTGAAGGCGACCGCCGCGGCCCCGGTGAAGCCAGTACCGCTGATGGTTACGGCGGACCCCGCCGGGCCGGAGGTTGGCGAGAAGCTCGAGATTGCCGGCGGGTTTACTACCGTGAAATTATTCGTACTCGTTGCCGTGCCAGCAGGCGTGGTGACGCTCAGGGGGCCCGTGGCCGCTCCGGCGGGCACGATACTCTGAATGACGGTGTCAGAGGTCACGGAAAAACTTCCGCCGAGTCCCCCGAAGGTGACGGCTGTGGTGCCCGTGAAGCCAGACCCGTTGATGGTTACGGTGGTTCCTGCTGGACCGGAAGTTGGCGAAAAGTTCGTGATTGCCGGCGGGTTTACAACCGCGAAGGTGCTCGCGCTCGTTGCCGTGCCGCCGGGCGTCGTGACACTCAATGGCCCCGTCGTGGCTCCCGCTGGCGCCGTCGCCTGAATCGCAGTGTCTGAACTCACCACAAAGCTCGCGCTCACCCCGTTGAAGCTCACTGTCGTAGCCCCGGTGAAGTTCGTGCCGCTGATCGTGACGTTCGTCCCGACCGGCCCGCTCGTCGGCGTCAAACCGGTGATTGTTGGTGCGCCCGCCACAGTGAATGCGCCGCTACTCGTTACCGTGCCTCCCGGCGCCGTCACACTCAACGCCCCCGTCGTGGCTCTCGCTGGCACCGTCGCCTGCATCGTCGTGTCTGAACTCACGACAAAGCTCGCGCTCACCCCGTTGAAGCTCACTGTCGTAGCCCCGGTGAAGTTCGTGCCGCTGATCGTGACGTTCGTCCCGACCGGCCCGCTCGTGGGCGTGAAGCCGGTAATCGTTGGCGCGCTCGCTCCGCCGGCGATATCCCCGCCCTGCCACGCCGCGAACGTAAACGCCTGCGTGTACGCCTCCATTCCCACGTCCCCCGAAGGATAGGAACCGTCAGTCGTATAAGTGAACTGCGAGACGCCGTTCTGGAATACTTCGAGAGTGTTCCCATTGGCGGTCAGACGCCACTTGTCTCCGGCGACGATGGTGGGAGAGAAGGTTTGCACCGGAGCAAAATTCCCGTCGGGCGTCATTTTGTAGATCCCCGACGAGGATGGACTGCTCGCGTAAAGGAACAGAAGCCAGCCCGTTTGTCCGGCATTGGTGCGGTCGATTCGCACGGCCGGCCCACCGCCACCACTGCTGACGGTACCCAAAGTAACTTCGGAATACTGCGCGGGCGGCGGGGCGATACTCCATACGCCGGAGAGATTGTGATTGGGGTCGATGCCCGTGGCGAGACCGCCGGCTTTCATGAACCCGTGATAGTGCGGCAACGGGTACCAGCGGTCGCCTTCGTCGAGAGGATTCTCGTTTCCGGCAAAGTTGGTGGAGGCCCAGGTGCCTGAGGAGACGGGAGCGGGGCCCGTAGACCAGGAAGAGATGATGGCATTGGTCACGGCGCTATCCGCATATACTAATATTCCCGACGAACCGCTCGAGTACTTTGTGGAATCTGGGCCAGTGTTGTAAATAAAGTCGCGCACGCCATTCTTCAACCCATAAAGAACCGGACCGCGCGCGATAAGCCGCAGACGGTCTCCATCCACGACCGGTGAAGTCGAGATCAGGGTATTCGCAGTGTAGGAGGTGCCGCGGGTTTGATCCGGAACTCCCGCATCCAGTCGATAGAGGAAGTTCCCGCCGCCGGCGAGGCTAGCCCACCACAGATAGTTGCTATCGGTGCCTGCTCCGGACGTCTGAATGCGGACAAGTGGTCCCACGTTGTTTTTGGTATCTGCTATATGGCCCACGACGATTTCAGAATATTGATCAGGAGGGACGACTGCCGTCGTCCGCGAACCAGCGTGATTGAGGGCACTTAGCTTGTCGGCCATGGCTCCGTTGTTCTTTTGCAGTTGCGTACCGTATGGGGAAAAGGCGGTAAGCGAAACCCACGAGCCATTTTCGGAGAGCGGATCTTCAGCGCCAACGAAGCTGGAGGATGCGATAGGAGAGTCGGCGATGGTCATGATCGCCAGCAGCATCGCGGCCGACAGGGCGAGGAGAACGCGCACCTGCACGGGAGGATGGCAAAGCGTGCGTCGAAATTCGGAGAAGTGCATGGTCTGGGCTCCTTTAGCTACGCGGTGTTGCAAACGCTCTGCGCACTGCATTCTTTGCGACGGTCGAGAGACGACACGTCCCCGGCTTGCCGCGACCGAGGGTACGGTGGTTTATTTGGCGCAATCAGAAACCAGTGCTTCCATGAAAAAAACTTCGGGGACGTTGTAGCCAGCCGAGAAGGTAAACGACGGCGCTTTGGTTGCCAATGCGGTCAAGAATGCAAAGATGGGTACGGAGAATTCCGTAGTGCGGGGCGGGTAATTCCCGGAGTACCGCGCTACGGAAGCAATCCTGGAACCTGGTCAGGAGTTGGTTGAGGCATCGTAACGGTCGCTACTTGAAGACCAACCGCGCCTGCCGGCAGCAGACATGCTAAAGCGCGCCCCAACGGGGCAATCGAGAGCGAAGCATCTGTTAGACTAGCGGCCATGAAAACGCAACGTTTGCGGAGCTTCGGTTCCAGCTTATTGGGAGTGTCGGTTCTCGCTGCGGCAACGATCTTGCTTTCGGCGTCGCAGGCGTCCGCGCAAGACGTGATTCCGCTGTACCAGGGCACGCCGCCCGGAGCGGCGCCGGAAAATTATCCGGAGAAAGAATACTTCTCGAAGGTGTGGAACACGGAAGTGGTCAGCAACGTGACCAAGCCGACGCTGACGGTTTTCAAAGCTGCGCCGGAACAGAAGAACGGCACCGCCATTGTGGTGTGTCCGGGAGGCGGATTTATGGCGCTCTCCATCAACAGTGAGGGCACGGAGGTGGCCAAATATCTGGCGGCTAAAGGCGTGACGGCGTTTATCTTGAAGTACCGCCTCGCGCACACGGGCGAGGACGCGACACAGGAGTTCACCACGCTGATTGCCGATCGGCAGAAGTTTGGGGAGATGATCGGAAAGATCATTCCGCAATCGAACGCGGATGGTTTGGCGGCAGTGGCGTACGTTCGCCAGCACGCGGCGGACTGGGGCATTTCGCCGGACCGTGTGGGCATTATCGGGTTCTCGGCGGGCGGCGAGGTGACAGCCGCGGTCGCGTTTCAGTACAAAGCGGAAGGGCGGCCGGCGTTCGTGGCGCCAATTTACGCAGCGGCGACGGCGTTTAAAGATGCGCCGGTGCCGGCAGATGCTCCGCCCATGTTTGTGGCGGCGGCGACGGACGATCAGCTGGGGCTCGCGCCGGACAGCATTCTGTTGTACGAAAAGTGGCGGGCTGCACACAAATCCGTGGAACTGCACATGTATGCAAAAGGCGGGCACGGCTTCGGAATGCGCAAGCAGAACCTGCCGACGGATCACTGGATCGAGCGCTTCGCGGAGTGGCTCGACCTGCAAGACTTTCTGAAGAAGTAGAAAGAAATGCGGTGGCGCTTCGACGGCGTTCTGGACAGTCGAGCCACCGCGATTCCAAAAAAATGCAAGAGCGATTACAGAAAATTATTGCGCGAGCGGGGATTGCTTCGCGAAGGCACGCGGAGCAGTTGATTCTGAGCGGACAGGTGCGCGTGAACGGGGAAGTGGTGCGGGAACTGGGAACGAAGGCGGACGCGTCCACGGACCGGATTGAGGCGGCGGGGCGGGTGTTGCGCGCGGCCGAGCGGCACGTGTATCTGGCGCTGCACAAGCCGGCGGAGATTGTTTCGACGATGGCGGACCCGGAAGGACGAAAAACGCTGCGGAATTTGTTGCGCGGATTCAAGGAGCGCGTGTATCCGGTGGGGAATTTGGAGTATGCGACGGCGGGGCTGGTGTTTTTGACGAATGATGGGGATTTCGCGGCGGAGATGCAAAAAAAGTGGGAGAACGTTCCGCAAATATATCACGTGAAGGTGAAGGGCCGGTTGACGCTGGAGGAATTGGCGGAGTTGGGAAAGAAAGCAGGCGTGCGGCTGCGCGTGGTGCGGCAGCCGGATGCGGCGCGCGGTCAGAAAGCGGCGAACTTCTGGTATGAAGCGACGCTGCGAGGAGCGAAGCGGGATGCGCTGCGGGACGCGTTGTTTTCGGCGCAGCATCCGGTGGAGAAGCTGGTGAGAATCGGTGTGGGATCGTTGACGCTGGAGGGGTTGCCGGCGGGAAGATACAGATTGCTTGAGGAGAAGGAAGTGAAGGCATTGCGAATGAGTTGGGAGCAGAAGAAGAAAAGTTCGGAATTAACTCCGAGGATGCCGAGGCCGGCGCGCACAAGGCGCGGAGAAGTTTAAAGACGAACCGGAAAAAAGCGCGAGGCCGTCGCTTTCTTCGAAGCGCAGCGCAAACAGGGCAAGTAAGCCCTGCCTGTGGCAAGCAGGCCTCAGCAGTCCGAGATTTGGATCGGGTCTGAAGACCCGCCACTACAACGTGCAGGAACGATTGCAGAAAATTATGGCGGCGTGCGGAGTGGCGTCGCGGCGCAAAGCCGAAGAGATGATTGCGGCGGGGCGCGTGGCCGTAAATGGCGTAGTCGTGCGCGAGTTGGGGACAAAAGCGGATTTAGGTGTTGACGCGATTTTGGTGGATGGAAAACGGATAGAACGCTCGAAAAAGCTGGTCTATCTTTTGCTGAACAAGCCAAAGGGATATGTGACGACGGTAAGCGATCCGGAGGGTCGGCCGACGGTGATGGATTTGGTCGGTGCACGGCGCGAGCGCGTGTATCCGGTGGGGCGGCTGGATTATGCGAGCGAAGGCCTGCTGTTAATGACGAATGACGGGGAGTTGGCGCAGAAGTTGACGAAGGCGGGCTCGCATGTGGAAAAGACATATTGGGTGAAAGTGAGCGGTAAGCCGGAAGAGGAAAAAATTGCGCGGTTGCGTGCGGGAGTTACGATTGAGCTGGAAGACGGGAGGCGCGTGAAAACTTCGGCGGCGAAGATTCGCCTGGCGGAAGACGCGCCGAATCCATGGTATGAAGTGACGTTGATTGAAGGAAGGAACCGGCAGATACGAAGGATGTTCGAAAAGATCGGGCACCACGTGGAAAAAATCCGGCGCGTCCGCTTGGGGCCGTTGAAATTGGATGTGGAGGCAGGGGAGTTTAGAGAGTTGCGAGCGAAAGAGATCGCAGAGCTGCAGGCGGCAGTGGACGGAAGTAAAGGAGGTAGATGAGGCAAAGGACGCAAACGAGGTAAAGGAAGTAAAGGAACAGAGGCGCGGATCGTTGCGAGTGGAGCACGACTTTGGCCGCGGATTGTGCAACGTGGGTTTCGGCGTGCGAGAATGGAAACGCGGCGGAAGGAGGAAAAACGGGGGCCCTTCGGCCGGACTCAGAACAAGCAAGCTCCCGGACTCCAAAATGCGGACGATTGAAGAGCTGATACCGGATTACATACGCGGGCTGCCCGTGTACGTGCCGGGACGGCCGATCGAAGAAGTCGAGCGTGAGCTGAAAATTCACGCGGTGAAACTGGCGTCGAATGAGAACCCGCTGGGGCCGTCGCCGCGTGCGGTGGAAGCGGCGAAGCACGCGCTGTCGGAAGCGCACCGGTATCCGGACGGCGGCACGCACCGGCTTAAAGAAGTACTGGCGGTTCGAACGGGAGTTTCGACGGAAGAGATTTTTGTCGCGCTGGGTTCGAGCGAGATTATTGATCTGGCGGCGCGCGTGACGTTGCGAGGTGGGCGGCAAGGGTTGACGTCGTACGGAACGTACGCGCCGTTTTCCGTGGCGATTCGCGCGAGCGGCGCGGAACTGGTGCTCGTGCCGCAGCGAAATTATTCGTACGACCTGGACGCGATACTGAACGCCATTACGCCGAAAACCGCGACGATCTACGTGGCGAATCCCAACAATCCAACTGGGACGGCGGTTGCCACGCGCGAACTGGAGGATTTTCTCTCTCGCGTTCCCGATGGCGTGCTGGTCGTCCTCGATGAGGCTTACACGCACTACGCGCCGAGCCTGGACCGGCGTAAGTCCGAGGAGATTTATCGGAAGCGAAAAAACGTGCTGATTCTGCGGACGTTTTCGAAAGTGTACGGACTGGCGGGGATGCGCATCGGGTTTGCCATCGGGCAACCCGGACTGCTTGCGGCGATGAACAAGTTGCGGACGCCGTTCAATACATCGGGCGTGGCGCAAGCGGCGGCGTTGGAGGCCGTGGATGACCGCGAACACGTGGAGCGGTGCATCACGACAAACGCGAGCGAGCGGAAGCGTTTGACGGAAGGCTTGACGGAGCTGGGGCTGCGGCCCGTCAACAGCGAAACGAATTTTATTTTCATGGAAGTGGGACCGGACGCAAAGGCGGTCTGCGACGAATTGTTGCACGCCGGAGTGATCGTGCGGCCACTGGCGTGGATGGGATTTCCCGAGGCGATTCGAATCTCGGTGGGGACGGCGGAAGAGAATGAGAAATGTTTGCGGGCGATGGAGCCGGTGCTGGCGAAGCGCGCGGGACGCGGAGAGTTAGCCGCGCGGTGAATGAGAGAGCGGCGGCGTAAAGCTGCCACTACAGAGCGATGAAGATATTGCTGCCTGACGGCGTTGAGGCGAGCGCCGAACCAATTCTCGAAATCCTCAAAAAATACAAGACGATTGCGGTGGTCGGATTGTCGTCGAATCCGCGACGGCCGAGCTATGAAGTGTCGGAATACATGCAGAGGGCGGGCTACCGAATAATTCCGGTGAATCCGAACGAAACGGAAGTGCTGGGCGAGAAGAGTTACGCGCGGCTGGAAGACGTGCCGGAGAAAATTGAGATCGTGGATGTGTTTCGAAGGGCGGAGGAAGTGCCGTCGGTGGCGGAAAGCGCAATTCGCGTGGGAGCGAAAGTGTTGTGGATGCAATTGGGGATAGAGAACGAAGCGGCGGCGGAGCGCGCGAGGGCGGAGGGATTGGCGGTGGTGGAGGATGCGTGCATGCTTGTGGAGCATCGCAGGAGGCTGAACGGTGGTTAGCACCAAGTTTATCGCCTTAAGTTTCCTCTTTTTAGTTACGGTCACGGCCGGGATAGTGTGGTGGTCGCTTAGGGACTGTGGTGGCGTGTTCGAGCGCTATTACCACAAACTGTTCTTAGGAGATCCAGATTTCGTCGCTAAGGACGTTCGATTTATGAAGCAAGGCGCTGGAACTCTGGGCTTGCCCAACCGGCGCCTCGGTGGCATCACCTTTTTCCGTGCGTCTGATTGCGTGCGAGTTACCGCCGAAGATGAAGATCAGGGCTCGCCAGCGCAAGCAGCGGACGAATTGGAGAAAAGGCTTCGGGGAGCGGGTCGCGTCATAATGCAGCGGCCAGTCCGGTATGGGAAGCTTAGCGGAGAGAGGGTCGTTCTGCTGGCCCGTGAAGGCCGAGAGGCGGAAATCATATTCCAGTATGAGAACGATCATAGCTTGCATGTGATTCGCTCAGCTTCTTTGGCCCATGCGCTGGCATACGAGAAACTGATTCAAAGTGGGTACCGACTCGATCGCGACGGCTATGTCGTCGGGCAAGGCAACTGACCGGCGCGCGATGCCGCGCCCCTGAATCAACTGCAGCAGGCCAGCTCCCGCATTCCAAAATTAGTTGGGGAGAGGGAAGAGGAGAAGGTTGCGGCGGCCGGGGGCGACGACGGCTAGGAAGCGGCCGTCGGGGGAGACGGCCATATCGCGAAAGGTTACGCCATGCAGGATTGGTTGCGGAGTGGGTTGAAAGACCGGAACGGGCTGGTCCGGCCGCTGCGCGGGAAGCGTCGGTAAAGTAATCCAAACAACATCGCCGGATTTGCGTTCGACGGCGCGCTTGAGAAGGATGCGCGATTCGTCGGGCGACCATTGCACGTTACCGAGACCGACGCGCAGGCGCGCGAAGTGATCCGGCGCGGCGAGATCGCGCACTTCCAGAACTTCACGATCAATGAAATAGGCGACTTTTTTGCCGCTGGGAGAGAGCGACAGCCCGCCTTCGTAGCCATCGAGCGTAGCGATTTCCTTGTTGTCCTGCGCGAGAAGCTCGAGGCGCTGCAGCCGCGGCGGGCCGGACATGGCGCGATCGCGTTCGACGGCGAGCGCAGCGTTGCTGTTGGGAATGCGCACGTAGTCAATAAAAGTGCGGCCTTCAAAGATGGGGCCGGCGGGACCGGTATTGAGATTGGTGTAGCGAAAAGAGAAAAGCATGCGCGGTTTCACGGCTTCGGTGAGGTAGACGATGGTGGCGTTGTCGAGCAGGAAGCTCGGCTTGTAACAATCCTTGATAATGCTTTCGCCTTTGCCGATGTGCACTTCCTTGCCGTTGTCTTCGAGAGCGAGGGCCATGAAGGAGTCTTCGGTACGGCCGGATTCGTCGGTGACGGTGGTGGTGAAAAGCTGCGCGAGCAGATAGCGGCCGTTGGGCGACCAGGAGAAGCCGTCGGCGGCGTAGGAGAAGAGCTGGTCGCCACGCGAGAATTTGTCGCCCTGCACCAGGCGGCGGCGCTTGCCGCCGGTTTCCATGAGCCAGAGGTCGTCGTGCTGGAGATCGTATTTTTTGGTTTTGATGTTGTGGCGAACGCCGTAAGCGATGCGGCCATCGGGAGCGAAAGTGAAGGCGGTGATTTCGTCGTCGATGTTCTGGAGCGGCTTGTCGAGGTCCTGGACCGGGGAGGTCCAAGGGAGGAAGAAAAAGATAACGCAGAGGCACAGAGGGGCGCAGAGTTTCGCAGAGAAGAAGCGGCGAGCTTTGGAAAGAAGCAAGCGCGGGGTCATGGCGTGGGATGTCCCGCCGTGTAGGGATGGCAGCACGGTTTCTGCGCCGGAGCGAACTCCATAAATTCGATGCGCGTGCCGTCGGGATCGTAGACGTCGAGCGCCCATTTGCCGTCGCGGCCGATTTCGGGGCCGTCGAATTTCTGCAAGCCGTTTTTGCGAAGCTGGTCGGCGGTGGCGTGAATGTCTTTTACGCCGAGCGAAAAATGGTTTTGCACGCCAAGCTCGGCGCGGTCGGCGGTCGCCGGAATGTTGAGCATGTATTCAAGCCAACTGTGGCCGTTGGGGACCTGGATTTCGTACCAGTCCAGGCCATCGTCTTTGAAACCGCCTTGCCAGTAAAGACGGAAACTGAGAATGTCGCGGTAGAGATGATTTTCGGCTTGCAAGTCGTTGGCAACGAAGCCAGCGTGAAGGAGCTGGCGGCTGAGTTGCGTGGCCCAGGTGAAGAACGAGCCGGGAAGCGGGTCGGAGACGAACGCGATGCGATGATTCTCAGGATCGCGGAGTTCGAAGCGTTTTCTGTCGTCGTAACCGGTAAAAATCTCGCCGACACTGACGCCGGCCGCGGAGAGGTAATGATGGAGACCTTCGAGATCGTCGGTCCAGAAACCGACTTCTTCGAGAAAAGAGCCGCCGGGCGGTACCTCCGCCTGAACTAGCTCAATCGATTGCGAGCTCGAGAGGCGAAAACAGACGGAGTTCGTGGCGAGGCACTGGTTGAAATGATTGCCGAGCTGGAAGTTCCGTTCGTAGAATCCGCGAGAGACGGCGAGGTCGGAGACGTTCACGCGAACGAAGGCGAGGCCCTTGATTTTTGCGTGCGGATGTGGGGCGCGGCCGGCGGCCGTGGAGATCACGAGAATGAGCGCGACGCAAAGCGCGATGAACATCATCCGCATAGGCCCGGATTCTGACACGGCGAGGGACAGATGGGGAAATGGTTCACTGCTTCGGGCCGGGATGCGCGCCGGTGAATTCGGAGCAACACGGTTTCTCCACGGGTTTGAACTCCATAAATTCGATGCGGGTAAGGTCGGCATCGTAGAGGTTGAGCTGCCATTTGCCGTCGCGGCCGATTTTGGGTTCCTCCTTTGGCTGAACGCCGTGCGCGATTAATTCCTGCTGGCGTGCGTGGATGTCGGGAACGCCGAGGGCGATGTGGTTCACAACGCCGAGGGTGTGCTTGTCGGCGTTGGCGCGGATGTTGAGCATGTATTCGACCCAATCGGTGCCGTCGGGGACTTGCATGGCGACCCAACTGGTGGTGTCGTCCGTCATCCCGCCGTGCCAGTAGGGACGGAAACCGAGGGTATCAACGTAAAAGTGATCGATGAGGGCGCGGTCGTTGACGACGATGCCCGCGTGAATGATGCGCACGGGATTGCTCGGGTTCGCGGGAGGCAGGCCGGCGTTCAAGTCTTCGGAGTTCGCAACGTGATAGGCGTCGGTGATGGAAAGATGGTGGCCTTCGGGATCCTGGAACAAGAGACTGATGAGCTCGCCGCCGTGCTTCTTGCGGCGCTCGTCGAAGTCCACTTTGCGGAAATTGAGGTAGCGGCGAAAGCCGTCGAGGTCGTCGGTGAGGAAGGAGATGTCGGCGAGAAGATCGGAAGGCGCGGGAGAGGGCATGTTCTTGAAGGTGATGCGCTGGCCGCTCGGCAGGAGGAGGTAGGGCGAAGAAACACTGACGCAGTAATCGCAGGAGTGGCTGGGGTCGACGAGGTCGCGATAGTAACGATGCGCGGCGGGGACATCAGAGACGAGAATGGTGACGCCGGCTATGCCGAGGATGCGCGGGCGCTTGGGTGGCTTTTTCTTTGCCGCCACGGAGAAGCTTACAAGCAGACATGCGAACAGGAGTGCAGCTTTTTTCATGCCATGACCTCAAGTCTCCACAACTTGCGAACCGTAATTCTTGCGAACTTTGAGGCCGCGACGCAAGCGTGGCGCGTAGAAATCAGCGGGAGTTCAAAAATATTCACGAAATGGCGGCAAGGATGTCCTTCGAGGCTCGCTTCGCTGCTCAGGGCAAGCAGCGGAAACGGGCGCTACGGTTGCGGATGCGGACCGGTAAATTCGGAGCAGCAGGGTTTTTGGACGGGCTTGAACTCCATGAATTCAATGCGCGTGAGGTCGGGATCGTAGACGTTGAGCTGCCATTTGCCGTCGCGGCCGATTTTGGGTTCTTCGGTGAGATGGACACCGGCGTCTTTTAGGCGCTGCTCGGTAGCGTGAATATCTGTGACGCCGATGGCGATGTGATTCATGATGCCGCGAAGGCGCTGGTCGGCGTCGGGCGGGACGTTAACCATGAATTCGAGCCAATCGGTGCCGTCGGGAACTTGCATGGAGACCCAGTCGGTTTGGTCGTCTTTCATCCCGCCGTGCCAGTAGGGGCGGAAGCCGAGAATGTCTTTGTAGAAGTGTTCGGTGGCGGCGCGGTCGCGGACGATGAAGCCGGCGTGGATGAGGGAAGAGCCTGTATTAGACACCATCATGTCACCATCGAGCGCTCTCGACGTGAACATGATTGTGTGGGCTTCGGGGTCAACGATTTCAAAGTACGGCCAACCATCCTTGTTAGTTTTGATTGGTTCAGGACGCAATCCGGAGGAGAGAAGGTAAGAACGCATCTCCTTTACGCTGTTCGTCCAGAAGCCAATTTCTTGCACACGCGAGACCTCCGAGGCGTTTTGTGCGGGAACGACCTCGATAATTTGGATCAGATTCACCCAGAAACACATCGAATTTGCAGCGAAACATTTACCCGGATACTCCTGCAAGCCCAAGAGTTCTTTATAAAACATTTTGGACCTCGAGGTGTCGGCGGCCGAAACGCGAACCTGAGCAACGCGAAAGATTTTTGGGCGCCGAGGAGACGTTTGGGTGTGAGCGGCGAGCGGGAGAAGCGTCGAAGCGAACACGAAAAAGCAGATCCCTCGCTTCGCTCGGGATGACGGGGTAGGGGATCGGGATGATAGTGGAGCGGCCCGGCGCGCTTTGCCGAGATGGGGCGCAGCATCCCTTCGGGGCTCAGTACGCGGCTGGGGCCCTGCAAGGTCTGGGGCGGGCCGCGCAGCGCTGCCGAAGACGGGCACGGCATGCCGTGCCCCTACGGACTCAGGTGTTGGCATCGGAGGCTCCGCGGGATTTTAGCTTGCGGATTTCGTCGAGGCGGGCGCGGAGGCGTTGCTCGAAACCCTGGTCGGTGGGCTTGTACCAAGTGCGGCTGGCGAGATTGTCGGGAAGGCAGGACATGTCGGTTAGTTTGTCGTCGTAGTCGTGGGCGTATTTGTAGCCTTTGCCGTAGCCGATGTTTTTCATCAGGCCGGTGACGGCGTTGCGGAGATGGAGCGGAACGGGATCGGCTTCGGTTTTGTGGACGTCGTCGATGACTTCGCCGTAGGCGGTGTAAACGGCGTTGGATTTGGGCGCGAGGGCGAGATAGACCGCGGCCTGCGCGAGCGCGAGATGGCCTTCGGGCGCGCCGAGAAAATCGAAGGCGTCTTTGGCGGCGAGGGTGATGGCGAGAGCGGCGGGTTCGGCGAGGCCGATGTCTTCGCTGGCCATGCGCACGAGGCGGCGCGCGAGGTAGAGCGGATCTTCGCCGGATTCGATCATGCGCGCGAGCCAGTAGAGCGTGGCGTCGGGATCGGAGTTGCGCACGGATTTGTGCAGCGCGGATATGAGATTGAAGTGTTCTTCGCCGGCTTTGTCGTAGCGGAGGAGTTTGCGTTGGAGGACGTCTTCGAGGAGTTCGCGTGTGATCGTGCGGAGGCCATTGGCAGTTTTGGCGCTGCGCGCGGTGAGTTCAAGCGTGTTGTAGGCGGAGCGGGCGTCGCCGTTAGCGTAAGAGGCGATGCGGAAGAGGACGTCGTCGGAGGCTTCGATGTGTTGGTCGGCGAGGCCGTGTTCGTGGTCGGCGATGGCGCGGCGCAGGAGTTCGACGATTTGCGGCGTGGTGAGCGGGTCGAGAACGTAGACTTTGGTGCGCGAAAGCAGCGGGGAGATCACTTCGAACGAGGGATTTTCGGTGGTGGCGCCGATGAACGTGATGTGGCCGGCTTCGACGTAGGGAAGGAAGGCGTCCTGCTGGGCTTTGTTGAAGCGATGGACTTCGTCAACGAAGACGATGGTGCGCTGGCCGGAGCGCGATTTGTATTCGGCGGCAGCCATGACCTCTTTGATTTCCTTGATGCCGGCGAGCACGGCGCTGAAGGCGACGAATTCGGAGCGCGTGAGACGGGCGATGAGCCGCGCGAGCGTGGTTTTGCCGCAGCCGGGAGGCCCCCAGAGGAGCATGGAGGTGATCGAGTCGTTTTCGATTTGCTGGCGCAGCGGTTTGCCGGGGCCGAGGAGTTTTTCCTGGCCGATGAATTCGTCGAGGGTGCGCGGGCGCATGCGTTCGGCGAGTGGCTGGTGCGCGGAGGATTCCGCTTCGGCTTGCGGGAGTTTGGAGAAGAGGCTCACGGCGACGATCAGTTTAGACCAGTTGGTTGACTTCGCGAACGGTTCTAGAAATAGATGCTAGCTGCGAACGATGTCCAAAGCAGCAGAGCTGCTGAAAGTGTTTGCGGGCGGGCTTTTCCTCGAAGAGCGATTCCCAGGATCAAACCGAGAAGGCTGCACGCGAAAACAGTCCCCTCCAACTCAAAGTCTCCAAAAGGATTTGGGCCGAAAGCGCGAGACCAGGTCAGCAAAGCCATGAGTATGGGGATTAGCCAAGCGGTGAAAAGCAGGACAATCGCGATCAATCCAACGCCGCGGCGCCACGCGGGAAGGCTCGATCTTGGCCTTGTTAGCCAGTCCTTGCAGGCCAAAGCGAGGAGGGCGGGCACGCCCGCGAGACCCAGGATCGAGGCAGTAATGCGAACTGTTATTTCTATTTCTCCCCCTATCCGCAGCTTTAGAACAGACAGCGTAAATGAGAGAACGACGGATGAAGCTAAAAACAGGAGCCATGTGAGATTCGTGCGCGGCGTGCTAGGCGCGCGAGGCATGTCCATTTCGTTCACCAATCCTTCGCAGTTGGCCCGGATTCACGCGGGCTTGGACGGGCGGTGCGCTGGCGGGCGGCTTCGTAGAAGAGGACCGCGGCGGCCGCGGCGGCGTTGAGGGATTCGACGCCGCTGGCCATGGGGATGCGGATGCGCGCGTCGGCGGAGCGTTCGATTTCTTCGGGGAGGCCGGCGCCTTCGTTGCCGACGAGGAGCGCGATGGGCTGGCACCAATCGACTTGCCAGGGAAGGAGCGGCAAGGCCGTGTCCGAGTGGGACGGTTCGCCAGCGTTCTGTGTCGTGGCAGGGGACGCGCTGAAGCGCGCCTCTGCATTTGCTTGCTCGCTGCGCTCGCGGGGCGCGGCTTCGTGAACGGACGAGGCCAGCGTGCGCACGTTGGAGAGGCGAAGTTGCGTGAGAAGAATTGCGAGCGACATGCCCGAGAGGATCGGTAAGTGAAGAGCAGCGCCAGCGGAGGCGCGCAGCGCTTTCGGCGAAAACGGGCTGGAAGTGCCGGACTGGCCGGAGGCGACGGTGATGGCGCCTGTCGCGCCGAAAGCGGCAGCAGTTCGCAAAATGGTTCCAACGTTACCGGGATCTTGCACGCCGGCCAGGACGACGAGTAGCGGAGCGCAAGTGGAAGCCGGAGCGATGAGCAAGTCGTCAAGCGCCGCCGTGCGCGGTTTGACGAGTGCGGCGACGCCTTGCGGATGCTCGGTGTCGGCGAGACCTTCGAAAAGCCGATCGGTGGTTCGCAAAACGGGAAAGGCCATCTCTTCGCGGTTGAGAAACGGAGCCAGGCGGGTGCGGTGGCGTTCGCCGGACTCGCTGAAGAGCACGGCAGCGATCGGGCAGCCGGAGTTGAGCGCTTCTTCGACGAGGCGCGGGCCTTCTACGCCGACGAAGCCAGCTTCGGTGGGCAGGCCGCCGCGCAGCGCCATGCGAAAGTCCTTGAGCCAGCGATTGTCACGGCTGCTGAGGACACCTGCGGCTCCTGATGCAGCGCCGGAATCAGCGGGGCGGCGGGAGACTTTGCCAGGGGAGGCCATCACCGGGAGGGTAGCAAATTTACACTAGCGGACGCGAATGTCGCGACGCGCTAGTCGACTTGGAGGACGTAAATCATTTGGAAGACGAAGTACATCGATACGGACCATGCGAGCAGCAAAATTCGACCTTTTCCTTTTCCGAAAAAACTCAAGACTAGAGCGACTCCGAGCATCCACACAAGGGGCAAGCCCAACGATTGCCAAATCCCAGGCCCTGCTCCCATCCCGTGAGGGCTGCCGCCCGAATGGAGCCAGGACGCATTCCATATGATATTAAGAACCGTCGAAACAGCAGCGATTAACAGTGCGATCTTCACCGTATTTCGTCGCCAATTCGGGAGGCTTGGGGCGTTCTCCGACCGAAAGACGGCTCGCCATGCATAAAAAAGCAGCCCACAGGGCAGCAGAAATAATATCGCGGAGGCGGTATACATTGATCGCATGTCCGTCAATTCTCCCTGCCAAAGACCCAACCAGCCATCAAACGCGAGGGTAGCAAATTTGGGCGTCCGACCGCCAACACGTGCTACTCGAAGGCCGTTGAATTCGGAAGAAAAGCCTTAGTACCAGCAGGTTGCGGCGGTGCAAAGATACGGGCGGCCATTGCATGAGGCGCATGTGTGTGGTAGCGTCGCCGGATTGTAGAACACGCGGCGAAGTCTGCGGGGTGATGTACGTCTTCGCCAAAGGCCAAAAAGTTGCCGGCAGAACTGTTGCGCGTGAACGCGCAGAATCCGGAAGCGGAAGTGCTGCGTTATGCGGCGACGTTTATCTCCCGCGGAAGTGTCGTTGCAATCCCTACGGACACGTTTTACGGGCTGGCGGCGGACCCGTTCAATCTCGCTGCGGTGGACGAAATCTACCGCATCAAGGGACGCCCGGAGGCGCGCGCGCTGCCCATTCTAGTGCGTTCGCTGGAGCAGGCCATGACGCTGGCGCGCGAAGTGCCGCAGAATTTTTTGCGCTTGGCGCAGGAGTTCTGGCCCGGAGCGCTGACGCTGGTGGTGGACGCGGCCAACCGTCTGCCGCTAAAAGTGACGGCGAATACCGGAAAAGTAGCGCTGCGCTGGCCGAAGAGCGAAGTGGCGCGCGAGTTGATTGCGGAATTTGACGGGCCGGTGACGGGCACGAGCGCGAACATTTCGGGCTTTCCTTCGTGCGCGAGCGCGGCACAAGTGATGAAGCAATTGGGGAATCGGTTGCCGCTGGTGCTCGATGGCGGCGAGACGGGAGCGATGCTCGGGTCGACCATCGTTGACCTGCATGGCGGCGGCTGGAAAATCATTCGCGAAGGTGCGATCCCGCTGGCGCAGATCGAGAAAGCATTGAAGTAATTTGTTTTGGCTTCTTTTTGCATAGCGCCGGGCAGCTGCGAGTCGACATGTAGCTATGAGTCTTTCTCTCCACATGGGTCTCATAGTCGTTTTGTTTATGATGGTTGCGGGCATGCCCCTTATCGCTGCCGCAGTCGCTTACTTAGCCTCAAGAGGCATTCCAAAGACATTTGATCGAGAGATGTATTGGACTGCCTTTGCGACAGCGGGCATTGTGTCGGCCGTCTTTTTTGTCCGCGCTCATAAGCTGCTGGCAACATCGCCGGGCAGCCTACTGAGCGCAGTCTATCTCCTTCCAGGGATGCTGCTGTTCGGTCTCAGCATGGGTTGCGGCATTGGCATTTTCACATGGAAGCCGGCGGAGCCTTCCGCCGAGAAAAAAACTGATCTTCCACTCGGAGAAAACGCACCTGAGGAAATAAACGCGGATCAGTGAGTCCGCGGCGCGGTCGCTGCCAGAAAGTCGAAGTCGCGGGCGGGGGAGAGTTGGAGCTCGCCGAGAGCGCGGCGATCCTCACTTCGACAATCGTATAGCTGCATGGCGCGGCGGACGGCTACTTCGCTTTCAGGGCGCGACGCATCGCGGCAGAAATGCGCGACCACTCCGTCGTTTCCTGCTTGAGTTGCCGTCGACCCGCGGGCGTCAACTTGTAAAACTTTGCGCGGCGATGGTTTTCCGATTCACCCCATGATGAATTCAGCCAGCCTGCTGCGTACATACGGTGCAGGGCAGGGAAGAGCGAGCCCGGTTTGACGTTGAAGGTGCCGCCGGTGATTTGCGCGATGCGGTTGGCGATGCCGAGCCCGTGCATGGGCTGCAGCGCGAGCACCTTGAGGATGAGCACGTCCAGCGTGCCTTGCAGAAGGTTGGTATTGCCGCTCGTGGCCATCGTTGTGTCGTATAGACTGTCTATAGGATACGTATAGAGACTCTATAGGAGAGAACATCGGGTTGCAAGTGATTTGTTTGGGCGGTGGCGGTATCACGGAAGAAGAAACGAATAAGGGAAAAGAAGCCGAGAAGCAGGCTACGGTCGGGCAATGACAGGAGCGGCAAGAAAATCGAGCGAATCCGAGTCGTGCGGTTGCGTGTGCGCGCAACCGTTCAAAAGAAAGCAAAAGGATGTAACGCAGAGAACACCGAGGCGGCGCAAAGGGCGCGGAGGAATTGCGACGAAGCTAACGCGGCGGTGCGTACGCAATTTTACCGAGGATGGCGGGGCCGCGCGCGCCCGTGGCGGACGGAAGATTCGCGGGCCGTTGATGGAATGTTTCGTAGGCCATCAGCGCGAAGGCAAAGGCTTCTTTGGCTTCGGTTGGGATGCCGAATTCGGATGACGTCATGACGCGGATGCCATTGTGTTCGTAAAATTCGCGAAGCATCTCGTAAAGGACCGGATTTTTCGTTCCGCCGCCAGAAACGATGAGCTGATGCACTTTTGTTTTGGGCAGAACGAAAAGCTCCAGCGCCAGGCGTATGCTGACGAGCGTAAACCACGTCGCGGCGCGGATCAGATCGTTCGGCTTGGCGCGATATTTGCGGCCGAGGACGATCAGTTTCTTTACGTAGTCGCGGCCGAAGTATTCGCGCCCAGTGGATTTGGGCGGCAGTTGGTACAAATAGGGTTCCTTGAGAAGCGAGGAAGAGAGCGGCACAATGTCGCGTCCTTTGAGCGCCAGACGCCCATCTTTGTCGTAACGCTGGCGGCCACGGGTGAAGTGCGCGACGAGGCCATCAATCAACATGTTGGCGGGGCCGGTGTCGAACGCGAAGACCTGGTGTGGCTTTGCCGCCGCGGGAATCACGGTGATGTTCGCGATGCCGCCGAGGTTGAGCGAAACGCGACCGTATTTTTCGTGCCGATAGAGCAAATAATCGGCGTACGGCACAAGCGGCGCGCCTTGGCCGCCGAGCGCCATGTCCGCGGGGCGAAAATCGCCGACGGTGGTGATGCCCGTGCGCGCAGCAATGACGGAAGGCTCGCCGATTTGCAGGGTTGATGCGGTACGCCGGCCAAAGTAGGGCGTTGGGCTACCTTGGTGAAAAATGGTCTGGCCGTGGCTGCCGATGAGCGCGATTTTGTGTGGAGAAACGCGGAATGTTTTGCAGGCGGCGAGGACGGCGTCGGCGTACACCTCGCCAAGACGAAAATTCAACTGGCTAAGTTCTCCCGCCGTGATGGGATGCTGTTCGGCGACACGCAGAATTTGTTTGCGCACCGCGTCCGGGAATTTGCTCGAAGTGTGCCCCAGAAGCTTTGCCGTTAGCCGCGGCGGCGCGCCGGAAATGCGCGCGAGCGCGACGTCAATTCCGTCCGCGGAAGTGCCGGACATCAGACCCAAAACGAGCATGAGTGCATTATGAGGCCGCTAGCTTTTTGACCGGCGCAAAGAATCGGCCACGCGTCCTCATTTTCGAAATAGGCAGGATCAGATGATCTGCTTTTTCAGCTCGGCGAGGAGGTTCAGCGCGTCGAGTGGTTTGAGGTTGTCGAGGTCGGAGTCGCGGAGCCTGTCCAGCACCGCGCGATCCAGCGGGGTGAAGAGCACCTCCTGGTGGCCATTGCTGCGATGCGCAGCAGGAGTCGATGCTCCCGAGGAGTTAGCTTCCGTCTCATCCACCGCGCCCGGCGAAAGTTTCTCGCTCAGCACGTGCTCGCTCTGCTCGTGCTTTTTCAGCACCTCACGCGCACGTTCGATGACGCTGCGTGGTAACCCCGCAAGCTTCGCGACTTCGATTCCATAACTTTTGTCGGCACTGCCCGGCTCGACGCGCCGCAAGAAAATAATTTCGCTGGGCGTCTCTTTCACGGATACGTGCACGTTTTTCACCGCGGGAAGCAGATCCGCCAGCTCGGTGAGCTCATGATAGTGGGTGGCGAAAAGCGTTCGCGCGCGGGTGTGCTTCTGCAAATGCTCGACGACTGCCCAGGCGATGGACAGACCGTCAAACGTCGCGGTGCCGCGTCCCACTTCATCGAGCAGCACGAGGCTGGACGGCGTGGCGTGATGCAGAATTGCGGCGACTTCGCTCATCTCCACCAAAAACGTTGAACGTCCGCGCGCCAGATTGTCGCTCGCGCCGATGCGCGTGAAGATGCGGTCCGTGATCGGCAGCTTCGCTTGCTGCGCCGGGACGTAGCTGCCCATCTGCGCCATCAGCACGATGAGCGCCGCTTGCCGCAAGTACGTGGACTTCCCGCCCATGTTCGGCCCGGTGATGAGCAAAAGCTGTTGCGTGCCCGGTTCGAAATACAAGTCGTTCGGCACGAAGCGTTCGCCGCTCTGGCGCAGCAACTCTTCAATGACCGGATGCCTGCCTCCGACGATCAATAACTCGCCAGTGCTGTTGAATTCCGGCTTCACATAGCCGCGGTCCGCTGCCAGTTTCGCGAACGTTGCCAGAACGTCTAGCTGCGCGACCGCGGACGCCGTTTTCCGCAGGCGCGCCGCCTTCGCGGCGATCGTCGAACGCACTTCCGCGAACAATTGCCGCTCGATTTCGAGAATTCGCTCGTCGGCCGCAAGAATCTTGCGCTCGTATTCCTTCAACTCCGGCGAAGTGAAGCGCTCCGCGTTCACGAGCGTTTGCTTGCGCTCGTAGTCGTTTGGCGCAAGATGCAGGTTGGGCTTCGAAATTTCAATGTAGTAGCCGAAAACCTGGTTGAAGCGAATCTTCAGGGAAGCAATGCCGGTGCGCGTGCGTTCGCGCGCTTCCATGGCGGCGATGATTTCTTTGCTGTGCTTGCTGAGATTCCGCAATTCATCCAGTTCGCCGTGATACCCGCTGCGAATCATGCCGGGATCGGTGGCGAGGGCGGGCGGTTCGTCGGAGAGCGACCGCTCGAGCAGTTCGCGAACGTCGGTCAGTTCGTCCAGTTCACCATGCATCTGGCGAAGCAGCGGGCTGCCGCCCAGCGGTGGCGGCGTCAGAAAATTTTTCAGCACCGGAACGTGACCCAGCGATTTGCGCAACGCGAGCAATTCGCGCGGCGAGGCCAGCCCAAGTGAGATGCGGCTCGTGAGCCGTTCGAGGTCCTGAATGCCGCGCAGCTCTTTGCGGATTTCGCCGCGCACGACGGTTTGTTGGATGAGATGCGCCACGGCGCCGAGACGCGCTTCAATGGTGTCGCGCTCGAGCAGCGGGCGCAAAATCCACGAACGCAGCAGCCGCGCGCCCATGCCGGTGACCGTGGCATCCAGCGCGGCGACAAGAGTTACCGGGCCGCTGCGCGACGATTCTTCCGTGAAAATCGGCGTGAGCAGCTCGAGATTACGCACCGAAACGGGGTCGAGCGTCAGTGAGTCGTGCTGCTCGTAGTAACGCAGACGGTCAAGATGGCGCAGCGCATCAACGCTGGGTGTAACCTCGCCGCGCGCCGCGCCTGCAGGTTCTGCGCTTCGCGAGGCGTTTTCGCGCAAGTAGTGGACGATCGCGCCCGCTGCGGCCAGCGCCTGCGGATGGCCGTCCAGTCCGAAGCTGGTCATCTCGGCAACGCCGAATTGTTCGCGCAGGATGCGCTCGGCGTAGTCGTGATGAAAAATCCAGTCTTCAAGCCGCGTTTCTACCCCGCCGTTGCCGTCGAGCATCGAGGTCTTCGCGGTTTCGAAAAGCTGCTGTGGTCGGGGAAGCAACGTTTCTCTTGGCCGCAGGAGTTGTAACTCGTCCCGCAACGCTTCCTCGGCGTTCGCGCTGGGGAACTCTGTGGACTGAAATTCGCCGGTGGAAAGATCGGCAAACGCCAGACCAATCGTCGTGCCGGCGGCGCGTTGCGCCACGGCCGCCAGGTAATTGTTCTCGCGCGCGTCGAGCACCGCGCCATCCGTCGCCGTTCCGGGCGTGATGACCCGCACGACTTCGCGGCGTACCAATTTCTTGCCCGGGCCGGGCTGCTCCATCTGGTCGCAGATGGCTACCTTGAAGCCGTTGCGCAAGAGGCGCGCGATGTAGCCGTCCGCGGCGTGATACGGCACGCCGCACATCGGAATGGGCTGCCCCTTCTCGCGGTTGCGCGACGTCAGCGTAATCTGCAGTTCGCGCGCGGCGAGGATCGCGTCTTCGTAAAAAAGTTCGTAGAAATCACCGAGGCGGAAAAGCAGCAGCGCGTGCGGATAACGCGTCTTGATCGCGTGATACTGCTGCATCAAGGGGGAGGTGGGTTCGCTCATCGCGCCGTCGCCGATCGCGCGCCGCTCATGCGCGGATTCCCAGTTGCGTCAGAAAAAACGCGTAGTCGAGCGCAATTTCGCGCAGATAGTCGTAGCGGCCGGAAGCGCCGCCATGCCCCGCGCCCATATTGATTTTGAACAGCAGCGGATTCGCGTCCGTTTTCAGGTTGCGGAGTTTCGCGACGTATTTCGCCGGCTCCCAATACATCACCTGGCTGTCGTTCAACCCGGTCTTTACCAGCATGATCGGATACGCCTTGGCATCGATGTTCGTGTACGGGCAATAACTCTTCATGTAGAAGTAGTCGTCCGCCGCTTGTGGATTGCCCCACTCTTCAAATTCGCCGACGGTGAGCGGCAGGGAAGTATCCAGCATCGTGTTCAGCACGTCCACGAACGGCACGTGGCTGATCACGATGCGAAACAAGTCCGGCCGCATGTTCGTGACTGCGCCCATCAACAGGCCGCCGGCGCTTCCGCCCTCGATCGCAAGCTTCTGCGGCGAAGTGTAGTGCTGCGCGACGAGATGCTCCGCCGCCGCGATGAAGTCGGTGAACGTATTGCGCTTCTGCCGCATGCGTCCCGCGTCGTGCCACGGCTTGCCGAGCTCGCCGCCGCCGCGAATATGTGCCACCGCGTAGATGACGCCGCGGTCGAGCAGGCTGATGCGGTTCGAACTGAACGTAACAGGGATCGCGTGACCGTAGCTCCCATAGCCGTAGAGCAAGAGTGGCTCGGAACCGTCGAGCGGCGCAGAGCGGCGGCGCACCAGCGAAATCGGGACGCGCACGCCGTCGCTCGTAGTGGCATGCAACCGCTCGCAGACGTACTTCGACGCGTCGTAGCCGCCCAACACGGGCTGCTGCTTGCGCAGCGTGCGTTGGCGAGTCCGCACGTCGTAATCGAAGACGGACCGCGGCGTGACGAACGATTCGTAGTTGTGGCGAACCGTGGTGGTATCAAATTCCGGATTGTCTCCAAGCGAAGCCGCGTACGTCGGCTCTTGGAACGGAATGCGGTGCGAGACGCTGAGCGCATCCGGCGCAGCAACGCTTAAATCAATGATGCGCAGATACGGCAGTCCGCCTTCCCGTTCGAACAACACGATGTGCGAACGGAAAACATTCACGGCGGACAGCATGACGTCCGGACGGTTTGGAATGATTTCGCGCCAATGCTCACGCGCTGGATGCGCTACCGGGGCGCTCACCAGACGAAACGTTCGTCCGCCGGAATTCGTGCGGATTATGAAATATCCTCCCGTGTCCAGAGCGTTGGCTCCGCGGTTCTCGCGGCTCAGCGGATTCGGGTGATGATCCACGGAGTATTCGTGGTCGGCTTCGCGCGGCGCGATCACGCGAAACTTGCCGAAAGGTTCGCGCGCGGGCAGAAAGTGGACTTCACTGGCCGTGTGGCTCTCGATGCAGAGAAAGAGAAACGCGCCGCTCCTGCTGAAATCTATCGACACGCGAAACCGCTCGTCGGGCTCCTCATAAATTAGCTCATCGGACTGCACGGAGCCGGCGATGTGGCGATACAACCGGTGCGAACGCTTGGTCGTAGCGTCTTCGACGGTGTAAAACAGCGTGCGGTTATCCGCAGCCCACGCCGCGCTCGTCGCGCGCTCGATAGCTTCCGGAAAAACTTCTCCGGTCAGTAGGCTCTTGATTTGCAGCTTGTACTGGCGGAATCCCGTGGTATCGAGCGAGTACGCCAGCAATTGGTTGTCGCGGCTGACCTCGCACGTATCCAGCCCCAGGAAGGAATGTCCTTCCGCCAGTTGGTTCAAATCCAGCAGCACTTCATCCAGCGAACCGGGCGTATCCAATCTGCGGCACCGAATTGCGTACTGCTTGCCCTGTTCCGTCGCCGAAAAATATTGGTAACCGCGCAGGCGATATGGAACCGTCACGTCGGTCTGCTGAATCCGCCGCAGCATCTCCTGATACAACTCGTCCTGAAGTTTCTCGGTGGGCCGCAGAAACGCGTCGGTATACGCATTTTCCGCTTCGAGGTACGCAATAACCTCCGGGCTTTCCTTTTTCCGCAGCCAGAAATAATGATCCACGCGGCGGTCACCGTGTAGAACGGTCTCCACCGGTTCGCGGCGCGCCCGCGGCGGTTGCAGAGCCGCGGCGCGTGCTTCTTCGGATGAATTGGAATGCGTTTCCGCCGTCGCTCTGGCTCCTGGTTTCATGCGTCTCTTGATCTAACTTGCGGCGGGGGGCGCCCCGTCTTCGGCGCGACTCTCTCCGAGTCGCGTTCTCATGATGAACTGCGTTCGTCCGCTATACTATCGAAAGTCAGTGGCTGGACAAAACTCCGCCGAGCTATTGTGGAAATCTCGATGCCGCGAGAAGTCGAAGTCAAACTGAAAGTCAGCGACGCCCGGGCCCCCCTCCGCGCCTTAAAGAAGCTCGGCGCGCGCCCTGATGGCCACGGCTCCGGCCGCGTCCACGAGATGAACGTCATCTTCGATACGCCCCAAGGCGGGCTTGCCAAGCACGGGCAGCTCCTGCGGATTCGTACTGAGACTCCCGAAACGGCTGCAAAGAAGGCAAAGCGGCGCGGTGCCAGGCGGGATCTCGGCCAGCGGTCGGTTCTCACCTTCAAAAAGCCGCCTGCGGATTCTCCCGATGCTCCCGCTGAGCGGTCCTCCGCACGCCACAAGGTCCGCGAAGAGCTCGAAATCGCAGTTACCGAACCCGGCAGACTTACGCAAATCTTTGAAGGCCTCGGTATGAAGGGTTGGTTCCGCTACGAAAAATACCGGACCACGTACCGGGTTCCAAGGGCCGCTTGGGCAAAAGGCTTGCTGATCGAACTCGACGAGACGCCGATTGGCACTTTTGTCGAACTCGAAGGCCCTCCCGAAGCCATCGACCGCGCCGCGCAGGCCCTGGGCTACTCGGCGCGCGACTACATTCTTAAAAACTACCTCGTGCTTTATCTCGAAGCGTGCCGTCAATCGGGCCGCGAGCCGTCCGATATGTTCTTCGAACCCGTGAAGTAGCCCCGCTCCGAGAAAATCTTCAAAAAAATTGCCTGGAACGCCATTCTTTTCTTGACTTTGCTTTGCATGCGGCTTATCAAGGCTCATGGAGTTGCGAAAGGGCACTGCAATTGCTCTTTCACAAGTCCGGTACGCGCGGTTCCGGTTTGTGCGCGCGTCAGGGTGAATTTTCTGCGATGAGCAAGTCCAACGATCTGGAACCTGGCCCTGGTAGTTGCAATATGGTCCGGTCTGAGGGTCCGCGGTTTGGGAAGAGCGCTTGGACAGCGTCGCGCGAGGCGCATCGCCTTCCGCACGCAGTAGGGTGGGGAGGGTTCGCGCCAGGCTAAAGGTAAGTCCATTTGTATCAGGTACTTGCCCGCGGCCGAAGCATCTCGGCACGCGGGTTTTTTTGTTATTCGGCGATGCCTAAGCGTCTCGCGGAGTCGCGTCGAACCGACTTCGTGAGCCAGTTGCCGGAAAGTGAGGTCAGGATATGGAAATGTACGCCACAGAATTGATGGGCGCGGAAGCCTACGACGCCCAGGGCAACTTCGTTGGCCGCGTCCGCGAATTCTTCATCGAACCATCGCAAGCGCCGAACCGCCTCTCGCACTTTCTTTTGTCGCGCGGGAAGTATCAGCCGCTTATTGCGCGGCACGACCAGGTCGCATCCTTCGCGCCGGGAAGTATGCGTCTGAACGTCGGCGAACGCGCGTTGCAGATCTACGAGCCCAACGAGGCGCTTCTCGCCGTGGGCAAAGACCTGATGGACCAGCAAATCATTGATACACAGGGCCGCAAAGTCGTCCGCGTCAACGACGTGGACCTGACTGAAAAACGCAACAACGGCCATGTCGAGCTGCGCGTCACGCAAGTTGACGTCGGCTTGTCCGGTGCCGTGCGCCGCCTATTGCAGGGATTGCCGTCGGGATTCGTCCGCAAGCTGCAAAGCAAGATGCCGCAAAGCTCCATTCGCTGGGAATTTGTCAATTTGATCGAGTCGGACCCACTGCGCCGCGTCAAGCTGCGCATCACCCACGAAAAGCTTGAAGATTTGCACCCCGCAGACCTCGCCGACATCATCGAGGACCTCTCCGCGTCGGAGCGGCAGGGCATTATCGCCTCCCTGGACGAAGAAACCGCCGCCGCCGTGCTCGCCGAACTGGATGAGCGGCTCACTTCGCAAATCGTCGAAAAGCTCGACCCCGAAAAGGCCGCCGACATTCTCGAAGAGATGGCCCCCGATGCCGCCGCGGACCTGTTGGCAGACCTGCCGAAAGAAACTTCCGACGAGTTGCTCGAGGAAATGCCCGGACAGGAGGCCGACGAGGTTCGCGAACTTCTATCTTTCGATCCTTCCACCGCTGGCGGCATGATGAACAGCGACTACGTGTTTGTCGGGGAGTCCTCGACACGCGACGAAGTCCTGGCCTGGGTACGCAGCCTCGATCTGAATCACGACCAGTTGGATAACATCGTTTTGCTGGACCACGCCGCAAAATTCTCCGGCACCGTTTCCGTCGCGCGCCTGTTTCTTGCCGCTCCGGAGCAGACCATGACGGACCTGAAGAGCGAACCGCTCCTCAGCATTTCCGCGGACTCCGACGAAAAAGACGTCTTCGAGCTGTTCGACAAATACAACTTGCGCATGCTGACCGTCGTTGACGACGAGAACTGTCCGATCGGCACGGTCACCGTCGACGACGTGGTCTCGCGCTTGGTCAAGAAATAAAGCTGAGAAATACGTTTAAGAGAGGAATTCTCGCGGGAATCGGCGGTTGCGAATGAACTGGCAAGTGCTCAAGTCGGGATTGGAAAGCCTGCAAACGCGCGGCGAAAGCCTGCAGCAGCGCATACGCGGGCTACGCCGCCGCCTCACGCTGCTCCTCGCGGTCGTCGGGCCGGGTCTGATCACCTCCAACGTGGACAATGACGCCGGCGGAATCTCCGTCTACACCCAGTCCGGCGCGCAGTACGGCTACATGCTGTTGTGGTCGCTCATTCCCATGACCATCGCGCTTTACGTAACAGAAGAAATGTGCGCGCGCATGGGCGTCATCACCGGCAAAGGCCTGTCGGACTTGATTCGCGAGGAGTTCGGTTTCCGTCCGACTTTTTTTGTGATGGTCACCGGTTTTTTCGTGGACCTGGCCAACGTCGTCGCGGAATTCGCCGGCGTGGCTGGCTCGATGCAGTTGTTCGGTGTCAGCAAATACATCGCTGTGCCCGTTGCCGCCGTCGTCGTCTGGGTTCTCGTTCTAAAGGGCACTTACCGGCAAGTCGAAGTGATATTTCTCTTTGCTTGCGTCCTCTATCTGTCCTATTTGTTTTCGGCAATCTTAGCCAAGCCGGATTGGCTGCTCGCCGCGAAGGAAACCGTCTTGCCCCATCCGCAGTTCAATTCCGCCTATTTGATCATGCTAACCGGTCTCGTAGGAACGACCATTGCGCCCTGGCAATTTTTCTATCTCCAGGCGGGCTTCGTCGAGAAGAAGGTTGGTCCGCGGCAGTATCCGCAAGCGCGCGCCGACGTGCTGGTCGGCTCCATCAGTTGCATGGTCATCGTCTTCTTCATCATCGTTTGCTGCGCAGCGACGTTGTGGGCTTCTGGTCACCGCAATATCACCGACGCCACGCAGGCGGCGCAGGCGCTGTACCCCCTGGCGGGCGCGTGGGCCGGACGCTTGTTCGCTTTTGGCTATCTGAACGCCTCTTTGTTTGCCGCGACGATTCTGCCGCTTTCCACGGCGCACGTGATTTGTGAAGGATTGGGATTTGAAGCCGGAATTGACCATAAATTCAAGGAAGCGAAGATTTTTTACGGTCTGTACACGCTCTTGATCGTCGTCGGCGCGGGGATCATCTTGATACCCAACGCCCCCTTGTGGAAGATCGCTATCTACTCGCAGGTGGGCAATGGCATCTGGCTCCCCATCGTAGTCATTTTCATTTTGCTGCTGGTCAACCGCCGCGACTTGATGGGCGACCACGTCAACACGCTGACTTTCAACATCGTCGCCTGGGTCACCGCCATCGCCATGATCGTTCTGACCGTCGTGCTGGCCTACACTTCGCTCTTCCAGAGCGCTGCGCCGCCCGGCGGCTGATATTTATCAAGACACTACAGGATTGCGTCACCGCCAAGGCGTATGTTAACTTTGCGGCGTAAAGAAGAAACCTTCGAAATACCGTGCCGCCGACGAAATCACACACGACTCTGCAGGTTCCCTCGTCAGGTTCCCTGGGCCCGCTGTCTCCGGAAGAGGCCAATCTCTTCGAGAAGCTTGATTTGACGAACCTCCCGCGCCATGTCGCTGTCATCATGGACGGCAACGGCCGCTGGGCGCAGCAACGCCATTTGCCGCGCGTGGCCGGACACCGTTCCGGCACGAAATCCGCGCGCGTCACCATCGAAACGTGCGCCCGCCTCAAGATTGAAGCGCTTACCCTCTATGCCTTCTCCGTCGAGAACTGGCGCCGCCCGAAAACGGAAATCGATTTTCTGATGCAGTTATTGCGCGAATATCTGCGGAAGGAAATGCCGCTGCTCCAGAAAAATGAAATTCGCATGCGCTTTTTGGGCCGCACCGACGAGTTGCCGAAAGGCGTTCAGGAAGACGTGCGTGATGCCATGGAGCGCACGGCGGGGAACAAGGGCATGGTGCTCTGCGTCGCGCTTAACTACGGCGGCCGCGCGGAAATTGTGGACGCCATGAACGCCATCCTCGCGGAGCAGAACGGCAACGCCGGCCGCGTGCCCATCACCGAGGAAACTCTGGCGCGGCACATGTACACCACGGGCCTCCCGGATCCCGATTTGCTCATTCGCACCAGCGGCGAGATGCGCGTCAGCAATTTTCTGCTCTGGCAGATCGCGTATGCGGAAATTTTTGTCACCGATACGCTCTGGCCGGACTTCAACCGCGCGCGCTTGCTCGAAGCGCTCGTCGAATACCAGAAGCGCGAGCGCCGTTACGGCGGAATTCGCGAAGGCCAATCCGAAACCGCCACCCCCGCCCGCGTCGTCGGCGAATAGTCCGCAACGGTTGCACCGCTCCGATCCACTCAAACTATCCTGCAGCTCATCGCTTCAGGGTTGAGGGTTTTTTTCTGCGTGCAGTTCACGCCGTCGGGAGTGCCGGTTCTCGCGCTCCGCGTTCAGTCGCAGAAAATCCTCAGGCCTGAAGGCCTAAGCTACAAGTCTCCGCCGTGATTTATTTTCTCTATTGTGTTGAGATAGAACGCTTGAATCGTCAGGGGAATCCTCTCGTATGACCTGGAAGCGCGTGGCGACTGCCGTCGTCTTGATTCCTGGTGTGGTCGCGCTGGTGCTCTTCGGCTCCACCGCCATGCTCGCTATCGGCATGGCGCTCGTCATCCTGCTGGCGCTGTTTGAATATTTCGCGCTCGGCGACGCCATTGGCCATCGCGCCTACCGCTTCTGGACCGCAACTTGCGCTTTGCTTTTGGTGTTTGCGCAGTGGACAGCAGTGAGCTTATCTCAAATGGCCTACGTCGGGTCGTCGACAGGGATGTACTTGCGCGACCAAGGATGGTCGTACGTGCCTCGATTCGTGTTGCAGTTTCCGTTTAACGTTGGCGACGCGCTTTTTTTATTCCTTCTGGGCGTGACCGCGTTGACGCTGTGGACCAAGCGCCCCATGGTCGAAGCGCTCCCCGCAGCGGGAATTAGTTCGAGCGGCCTCGTCCTCATCGCGCTCCCGCTGACCTTCGCCATTCGACTGCATGGGATCGGTATGTTTGGACCGCCCGTGCTGCTCTTCGTCCTCGTCATTACCTGGGTCGGCGACACCGCAGCGTATTTTGTCGGTCGAGCGCTCGGCAAGCACAAGCTCGCGCCGGTTCTAAGCCCGAACAAATCGTGGGAAGGCACCATCGCGAGCGCGCTCGGCGCGCTCCTCGTCGCAGTGATTTTCGCGCGTTACGTCAATATTCCGCTTCCGCATTTGCTGGGCATGGCCGCCGCCGGCAACGTCGCCGGCCAGATGGGCGACCTGCTCGAATCCGCTTTCAAGCGCAGCGCGGGCGTGAAAGACTCCGGCACGCTGCTTCCCGGCCATGGCGGCGTTCTTGACCGAATCGACGCGTTGATTCTGGCCTTTCCGGTTGTCTGGTACTATTGGATTTGGATTTATTTGCCCAGCCGTTAGGCCGTCCCGGTAGTTCCTCAGGAAAGTTAAGGGAGAAAGTTTTTCATTGAAGCTGCTTGCCATTTTAGGTTCCACCGGCTCGATCGGCCGCCAGTGCCTTTCCGTCGTGGAAGCTTTGCCGGAGCGCTTCGCCATCGCCGCGCTCGCCGCGGGCGGCAACCTCGAAGAACTCGCCGGCCAAATCGCTCGTCATCGCCCCGAGCTTGTCTCCGTAGCCAACGCTGAAAAAGCCGACGAACTCGCGGCGTTGCTGCGCGCTAAAGGAATTTCGCGGCTTCCCGCCATTCATCACGGCCGCGAGGGAATGCTCGCCGTCGGAACTCACGCCAAGACGGACATCGTGGTTTCCGCTGCCGTCGGCGTCGTCGGTCTCGAAGCCACTTACGAAGCCGTGAAGCTTGGAAAAACCGTCGCGCTCTCCAATAAAGAAGTCCTGGTCGCCGCCGGCGAACTTGTTATGGCTGCGGCAAAAAAATCCGGCAAAGAACTTTTGCCCGTGGACAGCGAGCACAACGCCGTCCATCAATGCCTTCGCGGTGGAACGCACGGCGAAGTGCGCCGTCTCGTTCTCACCGCCAGCGGCGGGCCATTTCGCAAAACGCCCCTCGCGCAACTCGAAACCGTAACTCCCGAACAGGCCCTCGCCCATCCCAACTGGAAAATGGGCAACCGCATCACCATCGATTCCGCCACCATGATGAACAAAGGTTTCGAGGTCATCGAGGCGCGCTGGCTCTTCGGCATGCGCCCGGATCAGATTGACGTGGTTATCCATCCGCAATCCACCATTCACTCCATGGTCGAATACGTGGACGGCTCGATTCTTGCGCAACTCGGCCCTACGGATATGCGCATGCCCATCCAATATGCGTTAACCTATCCGGAGCGCGTGGCGTCTAATGAAGTAGCCCTAGACTGGCGAAAGCTGCGGCGGTTGGATTTCGAAAAAGTTTCCGTGCGGCGTTTCCCCTGCCTGCGTTTGGCTCGCGAAGCGATGAAAAAGGGTGGGGCCTTGCCGTGCGCTTTGAACGCCGCGGATGAAGTTGCGGTCGCAGCGTTTCTCGAGCGTCGGCTCGCGCTCCGCGGAATTGCGGAAGTCATCGAGCGCGTGCTGGAGCGCACTCCGCGCATGAAATTTGAAAAGATGGACGACGTGCTGGCGGCGGACGCCGAAGCGCGCCGCATCGCCAGGGAAGAAGTCGATCGGGTGGCGCCAGCAGCGGTAGCAGCGTCATAATAACGGCAGGGAGAGGAAAGACGGAGACATGGACGTTGTTTACCTGTTAGTTGGCGTATCACTCGTGCTGGGCGTGATGGTTCTCATTCACGAGTGGGGACATTTTATAGTTGCGCGCATGTGCGGCGTTCGCGTGGACGTCTTCTCCATCGGATTCGGCCCGCGGCTCTTCGGCTGGAAAAAAGGGCCGACCGATTACCGCATCAGCGCATTGCCGCTCGGCGGCTACGTTCGAATGGCGGGGCAAGACTTATCCGAAATTGACTCCGGAGATAAACCGCCCACCGGCTCGCCCGACGAATTGATGAGCAAGGCGCGCTGGAAGCGCGCGCTCATTTCGTTCGCCGGACCTTTGGTAAATCTCGTTTTCCCCATCTTTCTTTTGACCGGGATGTTCGCAATCGCCGGCGTGCCATTTCCGGCGTATTTCAACGCTCCCGTGCGCGTAACGCAAATCCCGCCGGGACCAGACGCGGCAGGCAATCCCCTGAAATCCGGCGAAACGGTTCTCTCCATTAACGGGATGTCCACGCCCAATTGGGAGCAAGCGATCGTGGCGTTGAAGCAAGTTGCTCCGGGTACGTCCGCAAAAGTGGAAATCGAGGATTCCGGCACGCGCAGGACGGTTGATGTTCCTGTGCAAACCAAACTCGATACGTCCGATATTCTCGGCTACGCACCGGTGCGGCCCGAGATCGACCAGATTTTGCCCGGCTCGCCCGCGGATACCGCCGGTTTGCACGAAGGCGATCTCATCACCGCCATTAACGGTGCAAAAATCGAATACTGGGAGCAGTTTCAACAACTCGTGCGCACTTCCAATGGCCAGCCGATTGCCCTGGAAGTTTCTCGCAAGGGTCAGCCCGTGCGCGTGACCGTCACGCCCAAAAAAGGTGCCGCGGAACCCGGTGACAACGTCTACCAGATCGGCGTCGGCCTGCCTGCCACCAGCGTTTTCAAGCACGTTTCGTTTGGCGAGAGCGTGAAGCTCTCCGGCGCCGAGACCGTTGATGTCATCGGGCAGACTGTAGACGTTGTCGGCATGCTTTTCAGCGGCCGCGTATCCATCAAGCAGTTGCAGGGGCCGGTCGGAATTTCGCACATGGCCGGGCAAGCCGTGCGCAAAGGCCCGCCGTACGTGATCAACCTCATGGTGCTCATCAGCATCAATCTTGGCATCTTGAATTTGCTGCCGATTCCGATTCTCGACGGCGGAAATATTCTCCTGCTGGCGATTGAAGGCGTGTTGCGCCGCGATCTGAGCCTCACGTTCAAAGAACGTTTCGTGCAGGTCGGCTTGGTCTTCCTCTTGGTCATCTTCGCCATCGTTATGTACAATGACATTTTGCGGCGGATTACTAGCCACAGTTGAGCCTTTCTTCGCCGCAGCGATTCTGGAGCGCGACACATGTCCGCATCGCCGTCCCACCGCGTTTCGACCGGCGAGCGACTCAACACCGCCGAGACCACCGGCAAACTCACGCAAGCCATCCGTCAGCGCAGAATCCGCATGACCCGGCAAAGGCGCGTCATCCTTGAAGTCATGGATCGCGCCGAACAGCATCTCGACGTCGACCAAATCCTCGCACGCGCCCAGAAAATCGATTCCGGCGTGCATCTTGTCACCGTCTACCGCACCATCGACCTGCTCAAAAAACTCGGGCTGATTGATGAACTCGATCTGCTCCACCTCCGCGGCGACCGCCACTACTACGAAAGCCACGGCCCGCGCGATCATATCCATGTCGCGTGCCTGCGTTGCGGCAAGGTCCGCGAGTTCGAGAGCCGCCTTTACGAGCACCTCAAGCAGCAGATTGCCCGCGACTGCAAAATGAAAGTCACCGTCTCCCGCACCGAAGTCGGCGGCTACTGCGATGACTGCCTCGCCAAAATGCCCGCCTAGCGTCGCGGTTGGACTGCTGTTGAGCAGACGAGAAGAAGCGACGCCATCTAACCGACGACCGTCGCGAGCCGCCTTGCGAGCCACAGGGCAAACCCTACGCTGTACGGCACGGCAGACCAAAAAATCATCGCCGTTAGCTAGTTGGTAGGATATAAAATGGTCATTTGAAGAGGGCCACATGAGGGACGAAACCACCAAGCAGGCGGCGCAGGAGTTTCTCGCCACCAAACTTAGCGAGGAAGGGCAGAGAGAAGAGGCGCGACTCAATCAGGAAGCCGCCGAGGCGCGTTCGCTGCAAGTCTGGAAGAACCTGCGAGATGTGATTTTCGCGCAGTGCACCGAATGGAACGCCGTCACGAAAGAGGAGTCGCTGACCTGCAAGGAAACGCCCATGGGGGACCTGCGCATCTGGTGTCCGCTGCGTTCCAAACAAATGACCGTGCACTACGATTCGCGCAAGCTCACCGTGACCATCAAAAACGCACGCGAACTCGGTCAAAAAGACCTGGTGATGACGATTGAGGGCTATGCAACCAGCGACGGTGGCCGCGACGCACGCCTTGTCCGCAACGATGAACCGGTGAACGTGCCGGTGCTGATTCTTAGCGAGCTTCGTCTTCTGACCGGCATTGGACGGCAAAGATCGGCCTAGGTGGCGCCGCGGCGGCACGCATCGGCGGGCGGGGCAACCTGCATAATTCGGCAGACTCAAGTGAAAACACGCAACCCAATCATTACTCTTTTCCGCCGCTTGTTTGCTTTGGACCTGACCCCAGAAGAGCAAGCAAAGTACACAGGTATTTTGGAAAAGGTCGATCCACTCTGGAGGCTTACTGGCCCACCGCAGAAACCCGCTATCTGGAAGATGCTCACAATATGGGTACTACTTGCTGCGGGACTTAGTGTACTCATAGCGTACTGGCGGTCACCGTGAGTCAGGGATGGAACCCTCCGGGGGACATACGCGACGTTGAGGTAGCCGCACTTCAGATCGGCTTAGGCGGCGCCGCGGCGCCACGTGCCGGCGCTATTTTGGTGTCCGCAATGCGGTCACGAACGAACGACGCCGCCCTGACGTTTCCGACCTTCAAAACACTTTTTTTCATTTTTTCACGCATCACCCGCCAATTCCTGATTCACCTATCTCGTTGGCGCACAAGCACTTGTAGTAATCTTTATTTTTACTAACTTTTTCCTTGACAGGTATATGCCGACTTTGGTACAATAATCCCTGTAGAAAAGTGCGCCCCGACTTCGGTCGGGGCGTTTTGCTTTTACGGCCAGATTCTTCTTCCTGCCGCGCCGTCTCTTCGCTCGCTTTTAGACCTTTAACTCGCGATCTCTCTTCGCCGCCGGTTGTCGTCTGTCCGATCTCCGAAGCTAAACTCTTGAACGTTTCAACGCTTCGATTCTTCGACTTTTCTTTCTGCTGTGACCTTCTCCATTCCACTCTCAGGACGCAAACCAATGCCAAACAAAAAACTCAACCCAAAACTCCTCTGGATACTGTTCGAAGATGTTCTCGTGCCGCGCCTCGGCCTCACCGTCTGGGACCGCGCCGTTTATTCTTATCTTCTGCGCCATTCTCTCGTCGAGGGCAATCTCCGCCTGCACTTTGCGGTGTTGTCCGTAGCCCGCGATCTCGGTCTGTCCAACGGACCCGTGCGCCAGGCGGTGCGCCGCCTCGATGAGCTGGGCGCTTTGCGCTTGCTCGAACGCAGCAAAACCGGCCATCTCGTCGAGATGCGCCTGCCCGAGCAGATCCTCGCCCTCCGCCCGGCCAAAGGTGACATCTTTGCTCGTCGCTCGCCACACGCCACTCGCCACTTCCTCAATGGCGCGTCCGGAGCTGCCGAGGACCCCTCGGCCTCTGCCCTCGAGTCCACCGATTTCCTCAGTACTTGGGCGCTCCGCAAAACCATTCACGATCGCGAACGCGGCGCGTGTTTTTACTGCCTTCGCCGCACTCCCGCCCAGCTGCAATGCCTCGACCACGTCGTGCCCCGCGCTCGCTCTGGAAAAAATTCCTACCGCAACTTGGTTTCCTGCTGTATGGAATGCAACTTCAGCAAGGGTGAGCATCCCGCCCCCGATCACCTCCGCGATCTCTACCGCAAGGGGCGCCTCACGCCCGCCGAACTCGACGCCCGCCTCCGCGCCTTGAAAGATCTCGCGCGCGGCAAGCTCCGTCCCCAGCTCCCGCCCGTCCAGTAGGAAACCCATCACTCCAATTGAAATATCCTATGATATGTGACATCCTATGTGATGTCGCTATGCGCCGGATCGTCCTTGACACTTCGGTCGTTGTCGCGGGACTTCGCTCTAGCCTCGGCGCTGCAAACGCGGTCCTCCGCTTGGTGGCCCAGCGTCGCCTCATACTTCTTGCCACTCCGCCTCTATTTCTGGAGTATGAGGATGTCCTGAAAAGGCCGGAGCATCGCCTGGTTCACGGGCTTGCTCCAGAGCAAATCGATGATCTGCTTGCAGAACTCGCCGCCTTGGTGGAACCCGTCGAGTTGCACTTTCGCTGGCGGCCGCAGGTCGGCGATCCTTGCGATGAGATGGTGCTCGAGGCCGCCATCAACGGTGACGCCGACGCCCTGGTGACGTACAACGTTTCGGACTTCACCATCGCGGCTGATCGCTTTGGCCTCTCCGTCCTTCGGCCCATCGATCTTTTGAAGAGGATGAAACCATGAGTAGAGCTACTTATCCATTGAAGCTTCCGCATTCCATCAAGAGAGCGGCTCAGCGCCTCGCCAAAGAGGACGGCGTGTCTTTGAACCAGTGGATCGCTGCCGCCGTCGCCGAAAAAGTTGGTGTCATTGAAACCGCTGCTGACTTTTTCAAGAAGCGTGCGGGAAAAGCCAAGGGCGACGGCCTCATGAAATTCCTTCGCAACGCACCTCGTGTCGCCCCGGAACCTTCAGACCAGCTTCGCTAACCGCGGCCACCATGGAGTGCGCCGGCTTGCCACCGCTTTTCTTCCGTCCGAGTCAGGGCACGACTCGAATCGTGCCGAACCGGTGCTCGCTAACTCGCCTGCCCACCGTTCCTCGTTTACCCCGAGCGGTTTTCGCGCGGGCTGCTTCCTTATAACCTCCATCGCAGCTGGGAAGCGCTCCCCCGGTAGCGTGTACGTATGATATAGTATGTACAAGAAGATAGGTACAGGATGAACTTCGCGTGGGACGAGCGGAAGAATCGTGGGAACCGCGCAAAGCACGGTGTGAGCTTCGAAGCTGCCACCCTCGTCTTTGACGATCCTCATGCCGTCAGCGTTCTGGACCACGTCGAGCAAGGCGAGGAGCGCTGGAACACGGTGGGAATGGCCGCCGGGGTCGTACCGCTATTGGTCGTACATACCTATCGCGAAGATGGTGGAGAGGAATACATACGGATCATCTCGGCGCGCAAGGCAACACCGCGGGAAAGGAAGACTTATGAAGAAGGTCTCTAGGAAAGTGGCCAAGGAGCTTGCTGCCCTGGCGCGGATGCCGGACGACAAGATCGATTTGACGGATGCGCCGGAAGTGCGGGCATGGAGAGGGGCGGTCGTGGGGAAGTTTTATCGCCCCATCAAGAAGCCGGTTACGATTCGCGTGGACGCCGACGTGCTCGCTTGGTTGAAGCGCGAGGGCCGCGGCTATCAGACCAGAATCAACAAGCTCCTTCGGGAAGCGATGGAAGGGAAGCGCCGGGTATAGCGGCAGGTTATCCTCTTTTTCTCGCCACCCGCCACCCGTCCCTGACACGTTACTGACTATTCGATTGCTGTGCTATCATTCATCTCGAACGGAGGTGCTCGATGCATCTCGGCCGCCGAACCATCCTAATTCTCACCGTAAACTTCTCCTGCGCCATCGCGGTCGCTGCACAATCTGGCTCCGTGAATGCTCCCCCGGCCACGACGAACCTCGGCGAGCGCCGACCCGCCGTTACTTGCGGAATGACCGTCCGCCCCATGCCTCCTGCGATGGCCGCAGTTCGTGGCGCCCCCTATTCCGTGGTTCGCGAGTCTACCCAGATTCGCACGCTCGCCGATGGAACTCACATCACTCTTTATGCGACCGCAGAGAAACGGTTCCGTGATTCCGAGGGCCGGACTCGGACAGAAGCTTCGCTCTGCGGGCACACGACGGACGATCCGGATGCTGTCCTTATCCAAATCCACGATCCGGTCTCCGGTTCTGCCTATATCCTCGACGTGCAAAACCACCTCGCCTACAAGTTCGCGCTGCGCGTGTTGGGCACGTTCACCGCCCCCGGTGGCCCGGCGACTTTCAGCCCCGCGTTGCCCCAGGTAAGAACCGAGCATCTGGATTCCACCAATCCTCCCGGGGAGAGCGCCGAGCCGCTCCCTCCTCAGACCGTCGACGGCGTCACCGTGGACGGCACCAGGACCACCACCGTCATTCCCGAAGGAGCGGAAGGCAACGACCGGCCGATTACGGTGGTCCGCGAGACTTGGTTTTCCCCTTATCTGGGCCTCCCCCTTCTTGCCAAGACCTCTGACCCTCGCTCGGGAGAGACGACCAGCCGTATAACGAATGTGGACACCTCGGAGCCGAGTCCGCTGTTGTTCGAACCACCCCCGGACTACAAAATCGTTGACGCGACCGAACCGGTCGGCATCATCTACAGCACCAACTCGCAACTCCATGCTCAGTGAATCCTCCGTCTGACGGCCCGGTGGCGCCTAGAACGTAGATTTTCGTCGATTACTCGGCAAGAGGAGCACGCCCTACTTCGGAAACTCAGTGGGAAACTCAGGGACGAAACTCAGGAAACTCATGGAAACTCAGGAAACTCAGGGACAGGAACGTTTTCTCATATTCTTTGAAAAGACCAGTTTTGCTGATAATGATTGGAGATTTTCAGAATGGGGAAACTTCCCGCCTGTCCCCAGGTTTCCGACAAGCTCATCCGCCGCATCGAACAGCAACGGGCCGCGTCCAGGAAGGATTCCGGTGATCCCTGTGGCGCAACCAGGAAGAGACACTGCGCGAAGAAGAGGACGTGTGACCGTAAACATCCCGGCTCTCAAAGCGACTGGATGTGAGTCTTAAGGCTCCTGTCCAGTTTCCCGATATAGTTAGCACCATCCGGGGAGCCAAGAAAACCGGTTTGCCCTGACCAATCGAAGCCACCGTTCATTTCCCTGGCGACCAGTTCAACGGCGGCCAAGATTGCCTGAAACCGTTCCAGATTCATGTAACCAACGAGTGCTGGCTCGTTCTGGCTGCACCAGTTAATCGCAGAATGCATAATGAAGTTTAACCTTGCAGCCTGTGGCGGATGGCTGAGGCGATAGACTGTGGCGTTATCTACCACCGCAGGACGCAGAGCATACAAGAACGCTCCGATGGCGACGATCACGGATGAAAACAGGAACTGATCCTGGAAGTTCTTCTCGCGGTCCTCCAGATTCAGAAGTTTCAGCGCGTGGGACCTTCGGTTGCCGTCAATCAAATCGGCCAAGACGTGATAGACCGCATAGCAATCCGCGTCCACTTCATGCGCCTGACGGTCAAGATTGCCTATGTACGGCTCATCCAGAAACTCGCTCCGAAACTCGCCTACGTGACCATGAACGTGGTGGGTGTATTCATGGGCCACCACAAAGGCCAGTTCCGTTCCCAGCAAGAGAACGTGCGTCCGTTCGGAGCTATCCTGCGTGAGTGACACACCTAGAACTGCGGCCAGCGCTTCCGACTGGCTCAACCGATACCCTGCATCCCACAGCATGTACACCAGTTCCATGGTGATCCCAATGAACGAGAAGCCCTCGAACTGGAAGGCCAGCGCGTTGGGAACTCTGGACTGGACATAATCAAAATGAAAGGGCGGATGCGCCACGTGTTCCCGCACACCTTGTTTCTCATTTCGGAGCGCCTCATTGAGCGCGACCTGAATATCGGCCAGCGCCGACCGCAGTTCGGGTTGCACCAAAGCACCCAAGTCCTGCTTGCCTCTGTAACGGGCGCGGTTAGTGTAGCTCAATGCCTCCGATTGAAAAAATCTGTGGAATACGACCTCCGGGTCCGACATAAAGAGTATGTCTCCTCTACATCGTGTGCGGTCCCCAGTAAGGAACTAAGGGAACTAAGGGAACTAAGGGGAACTAAGGGGACGGAACTAAGGGGACAGACGAAACGTTTTCCATATTGTTTGAACGCTTCGAGATTTTCAGGATGGTCGAAACCTCCCGTCTG
>Ga0209166_10000507_pt1 | contig 42583 bp, 81 predicted proteins | sample Coa_R1_3_FD_187151 | JGI IMG/M metagenome (GOLD analysis project Ga0209166, IMG submission 187151) | Surface soil microbial communities from Centralia Pennsylvania, which are recovering from an underground coalmine fire - Coalmine... | ecosystem: Environmental > Terrestrial > Soil >...
CCGCCCGGTGGTGGGAGTGGATGTGTCAGGTTTGGGCGACGTCCTGCCGGAGGGAGGGATGAGCGCATGTCAGCTCGCCTCGCCCTGCGGTAAAGCCGTGTTAACTCCCAGCTCGATTGCCAGCTTCTCCAGCTCCCATGGCAAGTAGTACAGCCGGCCGTCACGCTGGACAGCGTGGATCCTGTCTCGCTCGACCCCGCGGTAGACCTGCCAGCGACTGAGGCCGAAGTCCCGCTCCGCCTCTTGCAGGTTGAGTAGGCGCCAGATTTTCTCGCCGGTCGGCTTCTTGGGGTAGCGAAGACTCAAGGTTTCTGGTTCAAGTTGTTGCGGCGCAGCGCCTTTCCGGTTAAAGTAGTTGTGTCGTGCAGGCAGGTGTTCCATTTGTTCGCATCGTACCCCTCGACAGCAGCTCTGAGGCTGAAGACGCAAGAGCTTTCGAGATCAGAGTCCTGAGTGGTCTATCCCACCCCCCCTTCCCGGTGGACGACATCGCAGCCCGCCTGCTGAGGCTCCGTACGCCTCGCGAGCCGATCTCGCCCCCCGGGGGCGACCTTGACGCCGGCCGCCCGGCACTACCCCAGCCTCCGGCGGCCGGCAACCCTCCCCCTGCCTCCCTCCCATTTCAGCCGGCGGTCCCGCCCCCGGGGCCGCCGGTCCCCCCAGCCACTCCCTCCTTTCCAGCCGGCGGCCCCTCGCTGGGGCCGCCGGCTCTCAGCCGCCAACTCTCCCGCTCCGGGGGGTCGGGGTCAGTCCTCGGCCCCCCACTCCCGCTCCGCCGCCATGGCCGCACGGTCGCGCTGCGCGCCCTCGGTCGCGTGGTCTCGGACCTCCAGCTCGCCGACCAGGCCAGCCAGCTCTTCATCGACTGGCTGGTCGCCGAGCTGGCGCGAGAGCGCCCAGAAGCATCCGGCGACGAGGTCCTGGAGGCCTGCCTCCTGGACCCCGGCTATCGAGCGGCCCTTGACCTCTACGGCCAGCTGCTGCAGCTGAGAACGGCGGCCGAGGAGGTCTGGTCCCTCATCCAAGGAGGCACCTGATGGCCCACGACCCCGCGTCCGACGTCGAGATCACGCTCAAGCTCGACCCCACCACCGCGGCCCGGCTCGGAACCCTGGCCCGGGCAAGGAAGGCCTCCTGATGGTCTGGCAGCTCGTCGCCCGGCGCGTCAAGCACCTGTGTCAACTGGAGGTCCTGGCTCGGGCCTGGCCGGCCCTGATGGTCACGGCCCTGCTCCTGCTCCTGGTCGCCGCCCTGAGCCTCACCCCGCCGCTGTGGCCGCTTGCCGAGGGCCACTGGGACCTCCTCCTGGTCAGCGGCGGCGGCTCCTTGGTCACCGGCTGGGCGGGCGTCCAGGCCTGGTTCGTGGTCGAGGGGTCGCGCGTCCAAAGTTGAGCCGCACCGAAACCCTCCTGATCGCGGGCGTGGCCATGTTGGACCTGGTCACGCCGGCCTGCCTCTGCCTGCTCGCCCTGCTCTGGCGGCGAGATCGAGCGCCGATCGACCAGCCGGCCCGCCTCGCCTTCTTGGACAGCGCCAACCAGGGCCGAGACCACCTGCTCCAGGCCCTGGTCCGCTGGGTCGTCCGCCGCGACCCCGAGGACACCAGCGCTGAGCTTCGCCGGGTCGCCGAGGACCTGGACATCGAGCTCTATGGCTGACGACCTCCACCGGGGCCCGGAGCACCAGCTGCCAGACGGCGGCCGGCGCTACCTGCTGGCGACCGCGCTCACGGGAGGCGAGGGCTGATGGCGCTGTCGCGTCCCGTGGTCGTCCAGGTTGCCCTGGCCCTGGTCGGGCTCGAGGGCTCGGCCGGCCTGGTCGGGGTGGGGGTCGACCTGGTCCGCGTCTCGCCTCTCCTGCCTGGAGCGATGGAGCACCCGACCGCCTTCGGGGTCCTGCTGGCGGTCGCGATCGGGCTCGTGGAGGCGGTCTGGGTGCGCTGGCTCTGGCGGGAGGCCGCGCTGGCCAGGAGGCTCGGGTGAGGGCCCAAGAACTGCTGGAGGGCCTGGCCGTGATGGCGGGCGCGCTGGTCGCGCTCGCCGGCTGCCTGGTCCTGATCCTGGGGAGGCTGCCGTGAGCCAGGCTCAGCCGCGCAGCCAATTCCTGGTCGGCCCGGGCCTCAGCCAGCTGGACCTGGAGCAGTTCGAGGCCGACCTGGACCGCACGGTCCACGTGCTGACCGAGGTCATCGACGACCCCCTGACCCAGGCTGAGACACGCCAGCTCGCCAAGGACGCCCTGGAGAGGGTCGACCGCATCCTGCAGCGGATCGCCCGGATGCTCGGCCGGCCGAGGCCGACCACGTGAGCACGCTCCAGGCCGAGGTCGACGAGATCCTCCAGGGGCGGGCAGGCCAGACGAAGGTCCAGATCCCGCCGCGGCGCCTGGAGGAGGTCTGGGGCGACGTGCTCGCGCCGGGACCACCGGCGGCGGCAGAGGGGTCGACCAGGCCCTGGGCCTGCCGGGGCGGCTTCTCCGGCATCACGGCCCCCTCGCTGCGCACTCGGCGCCTCTCCCCCTGGCCCTGGCGGCTGCGGGCGGGGGTGGAGCTGGCCGGCTGGCTGACGGTGGCCGGGACCCTGGTCCTGATGGCCAGGCTCTGCGCCTGGGCCTGGTGGGGCGTCTGATGCGCACCACGCCCCCGCCACCCGCCGTGATCCTGCGCCTGCCCGACGGCTCCCGCCTCAAGAGCGTCCAGCCCCTCGGCCCCCCTGACCACTCATTCCCTCTCCGTGAAGGGGCGGCCCCCGCTCGTCCGGGGTCGCCTCTCCCGGAGCGCTGGCGGGCCGCCCTGGCCCGTGCCGGCCAGCGCTGGGCCGAGCGCCAAGAGCCGGAGCCCCCGGCCGGTCCGCCCGCGGACCTGCGTCGGAGCGTCCGCCGCATGCACCTGGCCATCCTCGCCGAGTGGCTCCAGGCCGAGGCGCTGGAGGAGCTGGCCCGGCACCGGAACGTGGAGCGGGATCCCGAGCTCTTCGGCCACCTGGTCCGGGCCCACCAGGGCCTGAAGGAGCTCCTGGCCGCGGTCGACCGGGAGCTGGAGATCAGCGGCCGATGACCACACCCAGATCATCAGAGGAGGCCCAGATGCCCGATTCCCCGCCTGCGCCCGCGCGTCCGCCGCTGACCTACGAGATCGCTCCCGGCTACACCTGGATCAGGTGCCTCCGGTGTGGTGCCACCAGCCACAACTCCGACGACATCGGGCGGCTCTGGTGCGGCCGCTGCAACGTCTTCCACGAGGGCGAGCGCCCGGACTGGTGGCGGGCAGCCGGGTTCGCCCCTCCGCCGGACCTCCTGGAGTCGGTCGCCGACCGGCTAACGCAGGGTGCCACCCAGGACGGTTGGACGTTCCGGCTGCTCCAACTGATGCGGCGCGCTGACGGGCACAATCGGCAGCGGCTGGCGATCGCCTTCCCGCGAGAGGCGGCGGCGCTGGAGGCCTGGGAGGCCTCCGACGGCGGGCCCTGGGAGATGCCCGAGTTCCAGCTCCCCGCCGCTCTCTGTGGCTGCCCGGTGGGGCCGGGCGTTCGCTGGAGCCGGGCCCAGGTCCGGGAGCATTACCGGCACACCTGGCAGGTCCTGATCCTCTGGGAGCTGCTGATGCGACTTGGCGAGGGCCAGGACGTCGAGGCCGGGATCGTCCTCGGCAACGTTCGGGCACAGTTCCTGGAGGTCCTGCATCAGGCATTCCCCGAGCTGGTCCGCGAGCTATCGGCGCCGGAGCCGGCCGAGGCCAGCTCGTGACCAGGGAGTTCACGGAGGAGGAGGTCGACCGGGTCATGCTCGACCTGGCCCGCCAGACCGAAGAGGAGGCCGAGCGCGGCCAGCAGCCCACGATCACCATTCGCCTGCGCCCGCTGGAAGCCTTCATCTACGTGGTGGCCGCGCGCGCGGTGGTCGAGGAGAACTGGCCCCCTCTCGGCCCGGGAGTGCGGGCGATCCTGCTGACCGGAGCTGACGCGGTCCAGGCCCAGCTGGGGGGAGAGCCCCGCGAGGTCCTGGACTGGTTCCAGGTACCGCTGGCCAAGGCGCCAGCCCCTGAGCCAGCCGAAGAGGCTCCCGGAGGCGAGCGGTGATCGTCGCCGTCGCGCCGCTGCCGGCGCTGCCCGAGACCGACTGCGAGGCCTGCGGGGGCACGGGCGTCATGGATGAGCAGTTCGCGATGCCGTCCGATTCCCACCCCGTGCTCGCTAACGTGCTCTGCCGCTGCCAGGAGGATCTCCTGGAGGAGGCGTATGTCGACGACGTCCTTGACGAGGTGGAGGGGCCGGAGGAAGAGGAAGAGGACGGGCTGGAGCCATGCCCCTCCTGCCGGGGGCGGCGGTGGAACCGGCTCCAGGCCTTCGAGGACGACCGAGTGGTCTCCCTGCGCGTGCCCTGCGGGTGCATGACTGCGTTCTGCTACCTGGTCGACACCGAGGAGGCGGCGCCCGCTGCCCAGCGGGTCTGCCGGGTCTGTGGCTGCACTGACGAGAGGGCGTGCGAGGGCGGCTGCGAGTGGGTCGAGGGCCACCACCTCGAGGACCCCGAGACGGACCAGGGCCCCATCTGCTCCAGCTGCTACGTCAAGCGGTGGCCGGTCCAGGACACCGAGGGCCTGGAGCTGATCAGCCAACTGGTGGAGCGCTCACGCGACCCCGGCCAGATCTCCATCAGTCCCCACGAGGCATTCCTGGTCGTCGGCGCCCTCCAGCTCACCGTCACCCACACCGACCTCGGTGAGGACCTGGTGGCGATCCTGGGCAACTTGGGTCGCCAGGTCCAGACCCTGTTCGGCGGCCGCACCTGGGCGCTCCTCGAGCAGGGCTGGCACCGCGAGTTCGATCGCTACGACACCGACGACACGGTCGGGCACGAGCTCACGGACCTCCACCCCATCTGCGGGACCTGCCTGGCGGTGCGGAGCAGCGGTGGCTGTGGCTCCGCTGCTCCAGACGCCCGCACGCGGGACCCGATCCCCGTGTGCTGCTGCTTCTGCGGGCTGACCACCGACGACGGGAACTACGTCCACGCCGATCCGGAGATGGTGCCGGGCTGCAGCCGGCGGGCCGCGGGGGCGGCCGGCCGGTGAGGGGGTTGAGCCTGCGCCGGCGACCCCCAGCTCCTGGCCGGCAGCCCTGGGCTGAGATGCACCTGGTCCGCTGGAGCCTCGAGGAGGGGCGCTGGGTGTCCAGCTTCTCGCCCCCGCTCAGCATCCTGCCCGGCACCAGCGTCGGCTGGTCCCAGCCCCTGCCGCCTCCGCTGGGGGGAGCCGAGGAGGCCATGGTGGAGGTCGTCTTCACCCCGGTCGCGCCCCCGGTCGACCCGCTGCAGCGGCACCTGCCGAGGTGCCGCTGGGCCTGGTGCGGGATGGTGTTCTTCGTGGGCCTTGACCTTGCCAGCCTCCGTCGTCGACCTGGTGACCGGCGGGGCCGCGCCCGCCGTCTCGGGGTCGAGCGCGCTTCTCATTGGAGCCGTGGGCCTCTGGCTGACCGTGCCCACACGCCAGCAGCTCCGCCGCTACCAGGCTTGGGGGGAGCGCATCGCGCGCTGGCAGGTCTGCAAGTGCCAACACGATCCCCGCCTCCACGGTCCGCGCGGCTGCGCCTACGGCTATGTCTGCGGCTGCAGGCGGTACCGCCCGGCCGGCCTGGAGATTGCGAGGTTGGTGCTCCGGCGCCGGCTGCGCTGGGCAGCGTCTTGGATCCAACACATGAAGAGGTGGGCAAGATGAACCTGCACACGATCGAGGTCCCCCGCGAGGAGGCCGTCCGCCGCTTCCGGGAGTACCGCGACACCGTCCGCCGCGGTCGCGACGAGGTCGACCGGGCCCTGGCGGCCGGCTACGAGGCCCTCTCCAAGGGATGGACCCTGCTCCGCCTCCAGGACACGCTTGCCGCCGGCGGCATTGACGAGCTCCGGCGGCCGCGGCTCGCGATCTGCCGCGCCACCGCCGCCTGGTGCCGGTGGTTCGGCGACTCTGGCACCTCGGTCTACGCCGCCGACCTGGAGCGGATCCCGGCCCGCTGGCCGACCCGCATGGTGAGCGACCGCTACGTCGTCACCCAGGCTCTGGAGAACGCCGCTGGGGCCCAGACCGGCCGCTGGCGGGCCCTGGTCCCCCTGGTGCCGCCCGCGGCGCGGCCGGCTGATGGGCTGGAGCGATACCACGTGCTCTGGGAAGCGGAGTGGGTCGAGCGCCAGCCGGTCGCGCCGGGGGACCCGGCCCTGGTCCGCCACCTGGGCGGCGACCTCTGGATCCTGCTCGCCACCTGGGACCTGACCGAGCTGGAGCGGGCGGTCCTGGAGGGGGCGCGGCGATGAGGCCGAACAGGGCCGCCGCCCGGGCGCTGTCGTGGCCGCTGGCGGTCTGGATCGAGGCCGGCCTCTGGTTCACCCTGGGGCTGGCCCTGGTCGCCGGGACCTACGTCAGCTGGGACTCGGTCGCCACCGTTGCCTCGAAGCTGGCGGGCTTCGGCGACAGCCAGTCACGGGCCTTCGTGCTCTGCATCTCGGCGCCGCTGTGGGGCTCGATCCTGGCCCAGGCACTCCTGGCCAGGTGGTGCGCCGGAGAGGCCGCCAGCCAGATCGACGCGGCCACCATCCGCAGCTGGCGGGCCTCGCTCCTCGCCGTCACCATCGTGAGCGCTGTCGCCGAGCTCAGCTGCAACGCGCTGCGCGGCCCCCTCGACGCCGGCCAGATCGTGGTCAAGAACGGCCTCATGACCTTCACTCCCGACGTCCCCACCCTGGTCGCTACCGGCGCGGTGTCGGTGGTGCCGGCGGCCTGCATCGTCGCCACGGCCCTGTGCATCTCGGTCGCGCTGACCGCCAAGTCCAGGCTGATCCAGCTCGCCGGCGGCACCAGCGGCCCCCGCAGGGTGGACACCTCAGGCGGACAGGCAGGTGGACAAAGAGGTGGACAGAGGTCCACCGGTGACCAGCCTGTCCAGCTTGTCCAGCGCCCGACCCTGCGCGTGCTCGCCGTGGAGCGGGTGCGAGATGCCCTGAGCGCGGACCCGGTCCTGGCCAGGTCCTCCCACCAGGAGATCGCCGCCCGCTTCGGGGTCTCGACCAAGACTGTGCAACGTGCCTTCCGCGAGCTGGCGGGCACCCCCGGCTGGCGGGACGCCGACGCCCGGCTCCAGACGGCCATCAGCGGAGGCTCGCCCTCGTGAGCGCTGCGGGGCGATCGGGGATGCGGGTCTTCCGGGTCCGCTATACCTACCGGCCGCTGGAGGCCGAGGCGGAACTCAGCCGCTGCTCGGCGGTCGTGACAACGCGCGCGGCGACCAACTCGGCGAAGTGTCACGCCGACGCCCTCGACCTGGTCTGGCGCCACATCGAGCGCGACGGCGGGCGCCGGGAGCACGTCGCCATCGAGGCGATCGAGGAGGTCCTCCCCCGCCAGGTCCTCCTCTTCCCGGAGGAGCGGTTCTAGATGGCCCGAACTGTGGAGAAGGGCCGTATGGAGGAGCTCGTCGAAAAGGGCGTCCTGGACGTCCAGCCGCGGCTGTCTGGCATGGGAGGGCCCATCGAGATCCGCCCCCTGCCCGTCCCCGAGGAGGCGCCGATCGAATAGAGCTCGCCCCGTCCGCAAAGCCTCGCCAGCACCAGTCCCGCCTGCACAACCTGGTTGCCGTCCTAGCCCAAACGAGGTATCGCCGACCCGCCCGTGTCCGCATCGAAATCGAGCCGCTACCGCGGCAACCGTCCAACCTGGTCCGAGGGACCTGGCAGAAAGGCTGCCGCCAAGAAGGCGCGGGCCGACGTCTGGGGCCCAGTGCTGGTGGAGGCCCTCGCCGATCCGACCGTCACCGGCACCGGGAAGGCTGTGGCCGGGCTCTTCATCGCCATGCACCACAAGTGGTTGACGGAGCCGGGGTCGCGCACGGGCAAGGCTGAGATGTTCCTCATCGGGTTGGGCGGCAGCCGGTACTACAAGGACGGCCGCACTATCCAGCTCAGGCCAGGGCTGGCCGACAAGGTCGCCCGATCCCGGGGCGCCATCATCCGGGGCGTCCATGAGCTGGCTGAGGGCAACTACATCGCGATCGTGCCCGGCGGCGGCCTGGCCATCAAGAACTGCGGGCGCGGCGGCCGGGGAAAGGCCGCCGATCGAGAGGGCCGGCCGCACGTCTGGAAGAAGGTCGGCCGCGGCGGCCGCCAGGGCGGCGTGGGGCAGGCCAACGGCTATTGCCCGCCCCCCGGCCGCGGCGAGCTGCCGCCCGAGCAGCACCGCCTCCTCCAGGACGCCATCTGGGCGGCGCCCTGGCCCTGGGAGCTGTCCTGGCCATCGCTGGAGCTGGCCCTGGGGCTCACGGGTGAGGACGTGGCCGAGGCCTCCGCCAGGCCGCCCTGATGCCCGGCCTGGACCAGGTCCTCGCCGGCCTCCAGGCCCAGCTCGACCAGGTCAAGCTGGAGCTCGAAGGCATAGCGCAGCAGCGCGGCTCTCGCACGCTCCAGGGAGCCCAGATCGTCCGCCTGAACGCCCGCCGCGAGCGTCTCCAGCGCCGCCTGGCGCTCCTGGAGGGCTGCTGGGTCCGGAAACGCTTGCCGTAGGGGCCAACTGGAAGACGTTCGGGGCCCAGATCGCCCAGCCCCACTAGCAGGTAACCCCTCCCCCCCACCTCCCACTTGCGCGCTTACCCTCTCGAAGGGTGCAATCCTGGGTTCCGACCCTGCACCCTTGCTGGCCTGTGGAGAGCCGGGCCCGTTTGGGGCAGGGGTGCGGATGCTGCACGTCATCCCCCTCCTCGTACCTGCGGTACTCGGAGAGATCACGTCTTGAGCGGATGGACACCACGTGCGCCAGCACGACCAGCAGCCGGAACCCCCGTTGGATGGGAGAGCGCGAGAGGGAAGGTTGAACAACCTGGGGACGGCTGTGGACGGGCGCTGGCGCGCCTCGACACCGTTTCCGCCTCACCCTGACGACCCCCAGGCCAAACCCGATTACGCCGTCGGTCCCGGAACCGCCGGCAGTGCTCTCTCAGAGCACCGGACAAGGGGCTTGGGCTTGACGTTGACCCCAGAGGAGCAACGCCGAGGCCCTCGGCCAGCGGAAGGCGACCGGATAATCAGAGGGCCGTGAACCTCGACGACTTCGTCGCCCGGTGGGAGGGCCAATACGCCCAGGCCCCCGGTGGCCTGGGCGGCCAGTGCGTCGACCTGGTCGAGCTCTGGGTGATCGCCAACGGGCTGCCGCGCTTCGGCGGCAACGCCATCGACCAGGCCGGGCACAGCTGGCCCGGCGCCAGCTGGGTCGCCAACGTGCCCGGCGACCTGAGCAACTTCCCGAGCCCGGGCGACTGCGTGGTCTGGGGGGACTCCCACTCGATCCACGGCCCGGGAGTCTTCGGCCACATCGACATCTGCCTGGCGGCTGGCCCCGACAGCTTCGATGGCTTCGACCAGAACTGGCCCGCCGGCGCGCCCTGCAGTCGCGTGCATCACACCTACTTCGACGTGCTCGGCTGGCAGGCCCTGGGGGTGGCGCCGACGCCCTCGCCGCCCCCGCCTCAGCCGCCTCCCCCTCAGCCCCCGCCTCCACAACCACCCCCACCCCTGCCGCTCCCGACGCCGACGGGGGTGAGCGGCGCGGCGCTGGTCCTGCTGGCGGCCGGCCTGGCCGCCGGCGGCTGGCTCTACCTCCACCGGCGGGAGCGCCCGCTTGGCCGCCGCGAGCTGAAGCTGGATCTCACGGCGGCGCTGGAGCTGGCCGAGCGCGATGCCCGCGCCGGGGGCCGCCTGGCCGAGCGCGAGCTCACGCTCCTCGAACGCCGTTTGGGGGGTTAGGATTTCGGGGCATGGCGACCTCGATCTCCGATCACCCGGCGGCCGCGGCCGAGCCCACGCCCGAGGAGCACGGCCACGCGGGCACCGGCCTCCTGGTGGTCGCCGGCGTGGGCGCGATCGCCGCGGCCGGCTACCTGGTCCTCCGCCGCAAGCCGGCCGCCGCCCCGGCTCCGGTGCCGGTCCAGCCCCCGCCGCCGATCCAGCCCCCGCCGCCGACCCCGCCTCCATGCGCCCACGTGGACCTGGGTCGGACCTCCAGCGGCGGCTACGTGCTGGGCCACGGAGGCCTCCGCCACAACTCCCAGTGGTACAACTGGTCGGATCTCCGCCCTCTGCCGCTGGACGGCGGCCCCTGTGGCCCGGGCCGCGGCGGCGACACCAACTGCACGGGGACCCAGGTCGGCTGGGATATGTCGTGGAGTGAGGGGAAGCTCTCCGGCGGCAGGTGGTACGTCCGGATCTTCAACGTCAACCGGCCCGGGGACTGGGCCCTGCTGGCCGACGACATCGGAGCTTACCCGCAGGCCTTCTGCTGATCGTCCTCGCTATGCTTGGGCGAGCCTGCCCGGAGTGACCTGCACCACCTCCAACACCGGCGGCGTGGAGGTGCGACATGGGTCTCACGGGGTACGACGTCTCGACCTTCCAGCGGGTCGACCACGACCAGCTGGCCTGTGACTTCCTCCTGATCCGGGACGTGTACTCGACCTCGGTCGTGGACGACCAGTTCGCCTACAACCTGGCCGGCGCCAGGCGCACCGGCCGGCTCCGGGGGTCGTACTCGTTCGCCGAGCCGGGCTACGACCGGGCGGCCGACGCGCTGGCCTTCACGCTGAAGGCCCACGACGCCTACCAGCCCGGCGAGCTCCAGCTGCTCGACCAGGAGCGCGACATCGGCCCCGCGGTGGTCGACTGGAGCCTGGAATGGCTGACCCTCTTCGAGCGCGCCTGCGGCTTCAAGCCGGGCATCTACCTGAACCGCGACCTGCTTCACCGCTACGACTGGTCGCGGGTGATCGCCGGCGACTTCGCGCTCTGGCTGGCGGTCGGCGACGCCCAGCCCGACGACTTCAGCGGCGACCCCGACCTCGGCGGCTGGCCGGTGCTCGCACTGAAGCAGTACATTCTGGCGGGCCCCGTGGTCGCCGGCGTGACGGGCGGTGGCCTCGACTACGACAGCTTCAACGGCGACGCCGCGGCCTTTCAGCGCTGCGGCGCCCCTGGTGTCCCGGTGGTGGTGGCGCCGGCGCCGCCGCCGGCCCCGGCCCCGGCGGTCGGCGTCGACTACACGGTCCAGGCCGGCGACACGCTGAGCGGGATCGCGGCCCGCTGCGGGATCACCTGGCAGGACCTGCTCGGGTTCAGTGACAACGCCTCGCGGATCCCGAACCCGGACCTCATCTACGCCGGCGAGGTGGTCAGGACGCCGGCGAATGTGGGCCCGGCGCCGCCGGCGCCGCCGCCCTCGGGCTGCGAGTACACGGTCCAGGCCGGCGACACGCTGAGCGGGATCGCCAGCGACCACTCCATGAATTGGTCGGACCTTTGGAGCTTCGGCGGCAACCGGGCGTTGGTGCCCAACCCGGACCTGATCTACGCCGGCCAGGTCATCCACGTCCCATGCTGATCGATCCCAACGGGCAGGCCTTGCCCTCGCCGCTCACGGCGGAGACGTCGGAGGACGGGATCGAGCTGGTCAAGGCCTCCTGCGGCCACTACATCCCCCTGCCCGGCGGCTGGGGAGCGGTCGACACCGCCAACCTCAAGATCATGAGCCTGGCCGGCCTCCAGGCCAAGATGGACGAAGCTGCGGCGGCCCTGGGCACGCGCTACTTCGAGCAGATGGCCTTCCCCCAGCTGGGCGGAGAGGTCCGGCGCGGCGTCCTGCTCTGCCCCGACTGCGAGGCGAGGGTCCGCGGCCTCCTGCGCTGACCTATGATCAGCGGGTGCTGCAGCTCGGCGCCGCCACCCAGCTCTCGATCAGCCCGGCCTGGCTGCTGCTCCTGGGCGGAACGGCGGCGGTCGGCCTCTGGGCGATCCACGAGGGACGCGAGCACCACGCCGCTCCCGCGCCCTGCTGCCCGCGTCCTGTACCGCAGATCGTGCCCGCCGACATGTGTCCGCAGGTCCTGGGAGCCGCCTGCTGCGGCGACATGGGGATGCGCTCATGGACCGGCTGACGGCCCAGGACCGAGCCGGCGTGGCCATCCTGACGCTGCTGGCTGGCGTGGCCGGGTACTTCATCGGCTCCAGCTTCGCCGCTCCCCAGGTCGAGGTCGACCTGGTGATGGCCGCCCCCGCCGACTGCTCCACCTGCGGCCTCTGACCGCGAGGTCGCCGTGCTGAAGGGGTTCCAGAGCCCGGTCGTGCAGGCAGAGGCGATCGTCGCCGGCGGATTGCTGCTGGGCATCGGGCTGGTGGCGGTGGCGGTGGCCCAGAGCTGCGGGCGGGCTGAGAGCACCTGCCGCTCGGCCCAGTCGGATTGCCACTTCTGCGTCGACCTCGCCCACCGAGTCGGCCTCTGATCCCCCGCCGCCGGCCGCGGCCCAGACCTCGTAGGCTTGGAGCCACGCCTGCACGGCCATCCACAGGAGGATCCATGGGCGATCACGTCATCCACATCCGGTCCACCGGGCCCAAAGGCCACCCAAGCTACGGCCGCACCCTGGCCGAGCGCCGGGTCCAGGAGGGCTCCGCCGAGCACGTCGCCACCGAGGTGGTGCACCGCCTGCGCTCGACCGGGCACACCGTCCACGAGGCGACCCTGACCCACGTGGCGGGCGACCAGGGCCAGCCCGGCGAGGCCACCGAGGACCTGCTCGCCGAGGAGTAGGCGCCGCCCGGGGCCTCGGCGCCGAGCCGGGGCCCAGCTTGGCTATGGCGGCGGCGGCCGCCCTCCCCTATGCTCCGAGGCGTGATCACACGCGACCTCCTGCTCCTGGTCCAGGCCATCGAGGAGCGGCCAGCGCTGCGCGGCATCCTGGAGGACGCCCTTCGCCTGGAGGGGGAGCACGCCGGCGACGAGGTCTGGGGGGGCTTCAACACCAACCAGGTCCACGCCAGCTCGGCGATCGCCAAGCAGCTGATCCTGCTCAGGGTCTTCAACGAGGGCTACTCCTCCAGGTCCACTGTCGAGTACCGGCTGGCGGACCCCGAGGGGGTCCGCCGGGCCCTGGAGATGGCCGACGCAGACCGGGTGCCGGAGCCGGAGGATGGAGAGATCCCGCCGGACCTCTTCGAGATCGTGGAGGGCCACGAGCGTGCCAAGGAGGTGCTCTGGGCCGCAGTCCGGGCGTCGAGGCCGGTCCACGTGCTCCTGGTCGGTCCCCCCGCCTCGGCCAAGAGCCTCTTCCTGGCTGAGCTGGAGCGGCTGCCGGGAAGCCGGCGGGTGCTGGGGTCGACCACCACCAGGGCCGGCATCGTGAGCTACCTCCTGGCCGAGCGCGGCTGCCGGTGGCTCCTCATCGACGAGATCGACAAGGCTGACGGGCGCGACCTCACGGCACTGTACGGCCTGATGTCCGAGGAGCGCGTGGAGCGGCTGCAGCACCGGCACCAGGAGCAGGAGCGGCGCCCGGTCTGGGTCTTCGCCTCCGCCAACGACGCCGAGCGCCTCCAGGCGGCGCTGCTCAGCCGCTTCGCCGTGCTGCGGATCCGGCCCTATGAGTCGGAGGCCGAGTTCCGCCGGGTGGCGGAGGCGGTCCTGGTCAGGCGGGAGGGCGCCGACCCCGAGCTGGCGGCCGAGATAGCGGCCCGGGTGGCCAGCCGCTCCCGCTCGCACGACGTCCGCGACGCGGTCAAGATCCACCGCCTCTGCCGAGGGGATCGGCGCCGCGTGGAGGGATTCGTCGAGGAGCTGCTGGCGTCGGCATGACCGGGCGCAGGCTTCGGGCCCCCACCCTTTCGTCGAGGTCTGGACGGATCCTCCTCGCCCAGGTCCTCCAGCCCGACTACTCGCCAGCCAACCAGGCCCTGCTGGCGACGACCTACCACCGCTGGAAGTCGCAGGCCAGCGCCATCGAAGGGGGCCACCCGGAGGCTGCCTTCCGAGCCCACTTCGCGGCCGAGGTGGCCTGGGTGGCCGCGCGGGAGCTGCGGAACTTCCAGAATCAGCCCCGGCACCTGCTGGTGGTGGCGGTCGACGAGGTGTCCGAGGTCCTCGGCATCAACACCGCCTACTGGGTGGAGGCCGAGCAGGCCTGGTACCTGGCGGTGGGGACGACTCGGCCGGTCGACCAGCCCGGCTACCCGAACCCGGACCAGGTCCGGGGGATCGGCTTGGAGGTCCTCGGGGCCCTCGTCGCGCTCATGAACGAGATCGTGTGCGCCCCGGTCACCCTGGAGCCGCTCGACGATGCCGCCCGGCGCTTCTGGGCCGCGCGCGGCTTCCACGACGAGGGGCTGGAGATGAGGATGAGCTGCCCGGAGTCCCAGGTCCTGGCCAGCCACTTGGCGCATTCCGAGCGCGACGACCCGGGAGCGGGCGATGCCCCCTTCTTCACCGAGCATCGGCCCGGCACCGCTGGAGGCTTCCGGATGGCGTCCGCGACCCGCAGATAGGGGGTCCGGCTCCGCCGCCGCACAGTCCTGCTCTTGCTGCTGCGCCGCGGTGGAGGAAGACCCAGGGGTCTACCGCGCCATCGAGTCGCGGTAGTTGCGCTCCCACTTGTCCGCGGACTGGGCCGCGCGCTGCGCGATCTCCTGTCCGCTGACGCTCTGGATGCCCTCGGCGTAGGAGCGCTGGGTCAGCGGGCCGATCGTGATGCCGAGGTGCCGGAACCCCTCGGCGTAGTGGCTGGCCATGTTGGGCTTGGCAGCGTCCCACTTGGCCCCCGCCGATCCCTGCATCTTGCGCGTGAACTTCTCACGGGCGGCGGCAAGGCTTGTCGCCATGTCGTTGCACCTCCTCCTCGCCCTCAGATTCGGAGGTGGTGCAGGTCACGACCAGGGCGAGCCTGCGGTGAAGGTTACCCCCTCAGCGGCGTTCGAGCAGGACTCGGATCACGCTCTTCGGCAGGCCGTCGTCGACCACCTGTTGGAAGCGGGGCCAGCTCGTGAAGTCCAGGCCCTCTGCGGCGACCAGGTCGCGGGCGATGCAGACCGCCCTGATCAGCTGATAGACGGCCTGGGCGCCCATGGCGTCGACCTCGATGCGTCCCCGCTGCTCGATCCCCTTCACGATCGCGGCCGCCACCTTCTCAGGCGGCGAGACGGCGGAGACCTTGAGGATGGCCGGCAGCGGCTCGCGCTCAGCCACCTAGAGCTGCTCCCAGGCCTGGGCGGCGGTCTCGGCGGCCGCCTGCCAGGCCTCCGCCTTCGAGGTGGGCGCGCCCAGGAAGCGCTCGACGCCGTCGGCGTAGCGACCGGTCGCGATCGCCCGCTCCAGGCCGCGGCGGTAGTCTCCGCGGGCCCGGGCCTCCTCGACCCCCTTGAGCCAGGCGTCGGAGCCGGCCAGCTGCCGGGCGAGGAGGTCCTCGAATACCGCCTCCCGTAGCTGAGGGCGGACGTGGCCGGCCAGTCCCAGGGCGTAGCCGGCCGCCCGCTTGGTGGCCGCCCGGGCGTCGATCAGGGAGTGCCCCTTGACCTGGAGCTCAAGCTCGGCCAGGGCCAGCCGGGCGGCGACCTGGCCCGGCGTCACGAGCCCGCCCGCCAGAAGGCCCAGGCGAACTCGTGGGCCTGGCGCCGGCAATCGCGCGCCATCGCCGCCACCATCGACACCCCCGGCGGCGTCAGCGTCACCCCGAGCGCGTCGATCGTCTGCCCCACACAGGCGCCGAGGTAGGTGAGCTCCCAGCCGATGCTTCCCTGCAGCCTGTGGATAACCTCGTCGGCCTCAAGGAGGCGCTGGCGCGCGAGCGGGATGGTGCCGCCCAGGCCGGCCGGGACTTGGCCCGCCCGGATCGCCTCGGGTGCCAGATCCTCCAGGAGGGCGGCCGCCACCGCGATGCGGTCGTAGACCAGGCAGACGGGGCACTCGGACACCGCCCCATCGTAGGTGCTGGCCAGCTCGCCGGCGAGATCAGGCCGAGGCCCTCATCAGCCGCGCATAGAGGCGCTCGCGCTGACGCCAGAGCCGGTTCAAGGCGCGATTCCCACACAGCCGGTAGGGAAGCTGCCGATCGACCTCGCGCATCGCCTCGAGGTGCAGCGTGTCCAGTCGCCGTGAGCAGCCCAGGCACGGCATTAGGCCCTGGCCTCCCGCGCCCGCATCTCACGCTCGAGGCAGGAGAGGTAGGGCTCCAGCCGCTCTCCCTCGGGAGCGGATCCGGCCTCCTGGCCGCAGGCCTGGGCGGTCTCGGCGAAGAGGTTCAGCCGGGCGGCCTGCTCCGGGGTCACCTCCAGGCGGTCGGTGCCGGCGGAGCAGAAGAGCTCGCGCTGCTCCGAGTCCAAGGGGCCGACCACGCCGTGCGAGAAGCAGATGTCGCCGCCGGCCTCCAGCTCCCGGCAGAGGCAGGGCGAGTCGCGCGCCAGGCCCTCGTCCACCACCACGCCGCGGCCCTGGTAGCCGGTTACGAAGTCCGCCAGGCTGGGAGGGCCGCCATGGAGCGGCGTCCCCAGGTCGACCTCCGCCATCTCCGACATGGAGCGAGTCTACGCCCCCGGGTAGGCCCTCAAGATGGCCTCCGCCTCCTCGGTGCTGGCGATGCACTCGACGCAGCCGCAGAAGCCCTCGGCCACGTGCTCGCCAGCACCGAGGCCCGGGCAGGAGGTGGTCGGCGGAGCCGCCGGCAGCCACATGCCCCAGCAGCGAAGGCAGCGAAGCAGTTGGGTCGGGCTCCGGTGAGAGCCCACCGCCACCCAGCCGAGCACCAGCAGGTCATGCTCCACCGGGGGGTCAGCGCCCGGCTGCCTCCAGGAGTTGCCGGCGCTCCTCTGGGGAAAGGCTCCGAACCCACTCCAGGACCTTGTCGCGCTCCGTGAGGGGCCGGGGCGCGAAGTAGGCGTCCGCCAGGTCGACCGACTCCCGCCAGCAGCCCTCGACCTCGACCCGGGCGCGCTCCGCGCTCCAGCGGTCCACCGCCGCGCGCGCGGGCAATCCCGAGCGCGCGGCCGCGACCCGCTTCCGCAGGCGATCCGTATCGCCCGCCAGGTCAGGCCGCTCGCTGCCGATCACCGAGAGCTTGTCGTCCGCCAGGCGCAGCCGCTGGTCGACCAGGACCACCGTGGCCGCGATGTGGCCCGGGACCGCACCGTCAGGACCCGCCTTCAGCGCCATCCCCTCCAGCAGCGCGCGCGCCTCCGCCATGTCCGCGTGCAGCTGGCAGCACGGGCAGCCATCGGGCAGGTGCGCCGCCCCCTCCGGAGTCTGGGGGGGTTCAGCCTCGACCGGGCGGTTGCGGACCCAGTCGGCGGCGAGCTTGATCCCGGCGGGCGCGAGCTGCTGCACCACCATGTTGATCACGACGCTATCGTAGACTCGCTCTATCCGCTTGGGCTGCGGCGACGGTCGGTCGGCGGGGCCGCGGAGGATGGGTTTCTCGTCGGGCCCGCCCCCCGTACCCTGTCGGCCGCCGCTGGCGCGACACCCGCCTCCTGCGAGATCAGATCGCTGGCGCGACACCCAGCGCCGCCTGTGGGTAGTTACCCAGGAGTAAGATCCGAGCGTCCCCCACCTGCACGTGGCCCGGTCCTCGTGTGGGCGGCGGGCCGCGTGGCAGGTGACCGCCCCCCAGGAGGTCTCCCGTGCCCCAGCGCCTGGTCCCGATGCCCCCGCCCGACGCCAAGGCCTACAAGTGCTCGTGCGGGCGCTACACCGGCAGCATCTTTGGGATCACGACCCATCGCTCGAAGGCCAAGGCCAAGGGCGCCACGGAGGCCGACCACCAGATCCTCATCGTCCTGGAGGAGGAGGACCTCCCCGGGGCCGAGCCGGACGGCGCCGAGGCCGCCGCCGGCGAGCCCGAGCCCGCTCCAGGGGGCTCGGACCTGGTCCTGGTCGACGGCAAGGTCGAGCCGGGCACCGTGGTCGAGCCCAAGGGGGCCGTCCCGACCGCCTTCCGCCAGCAGGTCAAGACCACCGCCGAGTTGCGGGCGTACTACGACTACTTTCATGTCGCCCTCAAGTACGGGGCCGGCTACGACCAGTGGCTGGAGGAGATGACCCGGCTGGCGGTGACCGAGCTCTTCGGGTTCGAGCTCGTGATGCAGGTCCGCGGACAGCGGCCAGCGCTGGCGGCCGCCGGTGCCTGACGTCCAGACCCTCTACCGTCAGCTCAGGGTCATGGGCGTGCCCCGGGGCGCCGAGGCCCCGGCCAATGGCGACGGCCATGCGGCGCCGGCCGACAACCCCATGGCCGAGGCCCTGCAGCGACGCCGGCAGATGGTCGCCGACCAGCTGGAGGCGGGCACGGCCAGCCAGCTGACGGCGCAGTCGGCGCTGGACGCCCGCCGGCTCGAGGTGGAGGCGGCCAAGCTGGAGCTGGAGGAGGAGACCGCCCGCGCCAAGGTGGTTGCGCTGCGCGCCGAGCTGCAGAGGGCCCAGCAGGCCCTGGAGCCGGGCGGCAAGGGCGACCCGGCGCTGGGGGCGCTGCTCCAGCTGATCACACAGGACCGCGAGCAGGCCCGCGAGAGCCAGGTCCAGTTCCTGACCCTGATCCACGAGCAGATGGAGGCATCGAGGCAGCCGGCCGGGCCCGAGCCGGCCCCGAGCCTCTCCATCGCCGAGCAGATCGCCCAGCTGGTCCAGGTCCGCCAGGCCATGGCCGAGCTCTTCCCGCCTCCGGCGCCGGCGCCGGGGGTGAACCCGCACCAGCTCATCGAGCTGCGCCAGATGGAGCTCAACATGGAGTTCCAGCGCGCCAGGCTGGCCGAGGAGTCGGCGGAGCGGGTCCGGCGCCTCCAGCTGGAGGAGCGCAAAGCGCTCTCGCAGCTGGAGGTGGCCAAGCAGCAGGCGGACACCGATCGCGCCCGCAACCAGCAGATGGGAGACCTCCTCGAGCGCCTGGGCCCGGCCGCGATCGCCATGCTCCAGCAGCGGTTGAGCAGCTCAGACGCGCCCGCGGACGGTGGCCAGCTGGAGTCGCCCTCCACCCAGCAGCAGGGCCAGCAGTATCAGCAGCGCACCTGCGGCGACTGCCACCAGGACTACCTGATTCAGCCGGACGCGTCCGCCGCCATCTGCCCGCACTGCCAGGTCTACCAGCAGCTGGCGTAGCCGGGGGTCGGACGAGGGGGGTAGGCTGTCGCACATGGCCACGCTCCAGGATCTGCTCGCGATCCCCCAGGGCTGGACGGTGGCGGCCCAGCAGGAGGTCGTCGACCTCGGCTCGATCGATCCCCTGCACCCGGTCGAGACCGAGACGGTCGAGCTCTGGGCGCTGGACCTGGCCGGGATCGAGTTCGGCACCCCCAACATCGTCCAGGCCCTCCAGCAGGCGGCCCAGCAGCACGGCTCGAACGTCTACTTCGTGGCCCTGCTCCGAAAGGACGACCCCGACCCCGTCTGCGACCCCTTCGGGATCGGGATCTGCCTGCCCGGCAACCTGGTCAGCATGACCCGCTACCGCTTCCTGATCGTGCACAGCCAGTTCCAGGCCCTGGCCATCCTGCTCGGGGCGCTGATCGCGATCGGGGTGGTGGTGGTCTGGGTCTGCGACAACAAGCCGGCCACCCAGCCCTGCGGCCAGCAGGTCACCTCCTACGCCCACGACACCCTCCAGCAGCTCTGCCAGATCTTCGGCGCCGGCTGCGCGGTCCAGGCGCTGGCCAACACGATGATCTGGTTCTCAGTCGGGTCGATCGGGCTCGCGGCGCTGATCTTCGCGCTCGAGTTCGGGCTGGCCGAGAAGTTGAACCTGAAGCCACCGCAGCTGCCGCGGATCCCGCCCCCGATCGGGGTCCAGCCGCCGCGGCTCTCGGCCACGGTGGGAGCGCCCGAGATCGGTCCCCAGGTCCGCGTGGCCACGGGCGGCCGCGCCGGCGGCCGCCGGCGGATGGGCTGATGCCGCCGTCCATCACGCCCCGCCTGGGCTGGGCCCTGGGACTGGCCGGCGTCGGCCTGCTCGGGGTGGTGCTGGGACTGGCGATCAAGCGGCCGGCCTCGCCACCGCCTGCCTCGCCACCGCCGGCGGGGAGCTGATGGCCCCGGGCAGCGGAGGTCCCTCCGCCACCGGCTGGGCCATTCTCGGCGGAGGCCTGCTCGCACTGGGAGCCGCCTACTGGTGGACGCAGCGGAGTCCAGGTGTCGCACCCAGCCCGCCCCCGCCCTCGGGTTCCTGCCCAGCCGGCCAGGTCGAGATCGACGTGTCGATCGTGGGCTCGGGGGATGTCTATGTGAACGGGTTCGGGTTCGGGCCCGGCCCCGGCGGGACCTCCGCCTCCATCCCGGCCTGCCTCGCTCCCGGCTCCCAGGTCCTCTTGAAGGCCGTCCCCAGGCCGGGGGCCAGCTTCGCCTTCTGGCAGTTCGCCGACGGCTCGACCACCAGCGAGAACCCACACCAGGTGACCGCCCCGGCCTCGGCGACGACGATCCGAGCGCTCTTCTCCTAGCTCTCCTCAGCCCGACGCGCCCGGCATGGGCTATGCTTGCCACGTTCCCACCTGCACGTGGCCTAACAGTCGTGCAGGCGGGAAGGCCACGTTGCAGGTGACCCTTTTTTCAGGAGGTCACCCAGGACGATGGCGGCAATCCTTCCGCTCGCGGAGACAGTGCTGCTCGGCGGCGTCGACGGAGCGCTCAGAGCCGCCGACGTAAAGGCCGGACGGAACACCACCTTGAAGCAGTGGTCGACCTACCTGGAGGCCGGGCTGGTCGTGGCGGGGGCCGTGGCGGCCACCCAGCGCGTCCATCCCGACTACTGGGAGCCCATGGTCGTGGGCGGGCTCTTCGCGCTCAGCCAGCGCGGTGGGGCGGCCGCCGCCCACCAGGCCGGATTCGGTGGCCCGGACGGCAACGGCTACGGCGCCGCCGCCTACCTGTCCGACGGGACCTTCGGCGGGCCCGCGCGCAGCTCCGGGCGGCCTGGACAGCGCGCCTTCGGCTACGGGGTGAGGCCCTACGGCGGCCCCGACCCGACGCCGCTGCCGGTCGGCCTGCCGGCCGGCCAGCACGTGATCCCAGCCGGAGTCTTCGGCTGAGCCATGGCCCAGCCAGCGCCGATCCTCGCCGCCGCCGCCGAGCTGCTCCCCCAGCAGATCACCTACCAGCGGCAGACCGCCGCCCAGGTCGTCATGCAGCTGCTCCGCCAGCGCGGCGGCAACCTGCAGGGCAAGATCATCGTCCGCGACCTCCAGTTCTCGGACCTGCTCTCGGGCACCGTCCGCGGCACCAACTCGGCGACCGTGTCCACGACCTACGTGGGCCTGATCGCCAACGTCACCCTGCCTGTGAACCAGGCGGTGGCCGTCTTCGGGATCGTGCTCTACGACGGCACGCCGACCATCGATGCGCTCAAGTTCCAGCTGGGCGGCGCCCAGACCATGGCCTGGGTGAACCTGGGCCCCATCCAGGGCGACAACCGGCTCGCCAAGGGCTACTTCGAGCCCTGCTACTGGGGCCCGCAGGAGATCATCCAGATTCAGGCCGTCTCCTCCACCTCCCAGACCGCCGGCAACATCAACTTCGATCTGATCGGCCTCATCGCGGAGCCGGTGGGGCTGAACGTGGCCCCGCGCGAGGATCTCGACTCCCTGGTCGCGGCGGTCAAGCAGGCCGGCGGGATCATGGGGCCAGTGCCGGTCCCGATCGGGATCCAGTAACCCATGGGGGTCATCGGGAACCTGCCCCGCGGCCTGGGCAAGGGCGTCCGCAAGGTCGCCTGCACCCAGGGCGCCATCACCGGCACCGGGGCCATCGCGACCGGACTGGCGGCGATCGACACCGGCGGCAACTTCGGAGCCGGCGCGGCCGGCTCGGGTGCCGTCGCCTGCGCCATGAACAGCGCCACCACCATCCCCACCAACCTGGCCACCATCACCTCGATCTCCGCCGGGACGGTGAACATCGCCGTGGTGGCGGCCGCCGCCACCGCCAACACCATCTCCGGCGTGGCCGCGAACGTCAACGTCGTGGCGATCGGGTCCTAGCGATGCTCGACGCGCTGCGTGAGTTCACCGCCGCCGAGGTCCTCTGCCCGCATCCCGAGGAGCGGGCGCGGAGCGTGATCTTCGTCCGGGATCCCGCCGGCGGCCCCTCCATGGGCCTGTGCACCGGCTGCAAGCGGGCCATGGAGGACCTGATCGAGCGCCGGGCCTCCCGCCTCGAGGTCCTGGAGGTCTTCGAGAGCCTGGGCTACCAGCCCGAGGACGCCGAGCGGTTCTTCAGCGACATGCAGGAGGCGGCATAGATGGCCCACGTGGACCCGGAGACGGGCAGCTTCATCACCGACGACGGTCAGGTCCACGGCTTCCTGCCCCCCGATCCCCCCGAGAGCCCGCCCAACACGTTCCACGCGGAGGTGAGGACGGACGAGGGCTGGGTCCAGAAGACGTATGAGGTCGACCCCGAGCAGTGCGCTGCCTACTACCGCGCCCAGGGCAAGACACTGCCCGCGAGCGTGATCCTGCACCTGCCCGACGGGACCAGCGAGACCCACGACTGGGTGGGCTACGGCAAGCGTTTCCGGGAGTTCCACACCCAGCAGCCGAAGCCGGCCTCGGCGGGGTAGTCCGTGCCGGGTCCCAACCACGGCCTCGGGATCCACCGAGGCGGCCGCCTCGAACCGGTGATGGAGATCGGAGGGCGGGTGATGCTGCTCGACACCACCGGCCCCCTTGCCGGCGAGAGCCCCACCAGCTGGTACGAGGTCACCTTCTGCGAGCCCGTCTTCGGGCTCGGGCCCAAGGGCGGTGTCGTGCTCTGGTCCCAGTCCGCCACGCCGCCGGCGGGCTTCGGCACCGCCGTGCCCTCGGGCGGCGCCACGGGCAACATCGCGTCCGGAGCCACCGTCACCTCAGCACCCAACGTCTTCCAGATGGGGCGCCACCAGCTCCTGCAGCTGAGGTGGATGCCCAGGTTCGTGGGCGCGCTGCCAGGAAGCTTCGCGGTCGACGACCTCGACTTCCAGCTGGCGCTGCCGGCCGCCACCCCCCGCAACATGACGCTGAACCAGCAGTCGCGCTGGAACATGCGCCTGCAGCCGCTGGAGCCCGGTGACTCCACCGTGGCTCCAGCCCAGGGCGCCTCCCAGGCCAACCAGGCCGCCCCGGTCTCGCTGACACCCTTCGACTGGATGCAGATGACCGAGTTCTTCATCTACGAGCAGACCTACACGCCGACCTGGACCATCATCAACAACTCCTCGGTCGCGCTCAACTCGGCCAACAACGCGATCGTCCTAGACGTCATGGGCTACCGGCTGGACCTGGCCCCCATCGCCACCCCGGACGACGACTGGACCACGCGGACCCTGATGGGAAAGCGGGGCAAGCACCCCCGCGACAACTACGTGGTCCTCCCGATCGCCGGCCGCGGGCCCGCCGCGATCACACAGTAGCCATGGGCCTGCCCCTGGCCGCGTCCGCCGCCGCCCTCCCGCCGTCCCCCCGGCAGCTCTGGCCTCGGCTGGCGACCATCCTCCAGGACCAGGCCGGCGCCGCCAACCTGGGCAGCCTGGCCGGGCTGGTGCGGCCGGCGCTCCTCGATGTCGCCTTCAACGTGGGCACGGCCTCGGGCGCGGTGGCGCCAGACTTCGTGGCCAGGGCGGACACCCCGGGCGGGCTCGAGATCGGGCTCCTGGGCCCGGTCACCGTGCGCCTCTCGCTGCAGCGGGTGGTGACCGTCAGCGTCCAGGTCGACGCCGCCCGCCTGGTCCAGGAGCAGTTCGCCGTGGGTGGGCTCAAGAAGCCCGCCGGCTGGACCCCCTTCGACGTCCAGGCCTCGGTCTCGGTCCACAACCCCAGCACGAACTTCTACGTCATGGGCTGGATCTGGGCTCCCGTCTTCTACATGAAGCGAGCGCTCTTCGACGCCCTGAAGCACGAGCTTCAGGACGTGCTCCCAGACCAGGGTGCCGAGGCGGGGACGGCGGCGCTGTGAGCGCCAGCCTGACCGACCTCGGCGTGCCCCAGCTCATGACCGACGGCCAGGGCCGCCTGGTGGTGGGGGACGACCTCGAGATCACCTCCGCCCAGAGCGCGGTGCACGCCTCGCAGACAGTGGCCACCACCGGCAGCCTCAAGCGGCGCCTGCTCCAGGTCACCGCCCACTACTCTGCCGCGGTGACGGTGAACGTGACCGTCACGCTGGTCTCAGCCCTCGGCGCGGCCTGGAACACCATCCTCGACACCATCGCGCTCTCGGCCAGCCAGGACGGGGTGAGCTCGAAGATCATCGGCATGGAGATGGCCCCGGGGGACCAGCTCAGCGTGGCGGCGCCCGACGGCGGGGTGGGCGTCACCTCGGCGGTGGCGATCTACGACCAGATCCTCGGCCAGACCCAGCGCGCGGTGGACGCCACCAGCTGATGGCGATCGGCACCCCGCCACCCGACGGCGTCCACACCCACTGCAACACGTGCGGCCGGCCCCTGCGAGAGGGCGACGCCTGGGGGGATGACTGCGAGTGCGGAGGGCAGCTGAGCATGAGCGAGGACCGTCTCACCATGTACATCAGGAGCCTCCAGCAGCTCGCCGCCCGGCGGCTGGCTGAGGGCGGCCAGGCCGACCCCGAGGGCGCGCTTCGGAGGCTCGGGCTGCTGTGAGCGCCCGGGCCAGCCTCGGAGCCCGCCGAGGCATCCTCGAAGTCACCCCCGCTCGTCCCTTTCGGTTTCGTGACGAGAGCCCGGAGCAGGTCCGGGACGACCTCGACCTGATCCGCCAGGGCATCCTGACACGCCACGACTTCCACGCCGCGCGATCGTGGCGGGCGAACCCGGTCCGGGTCGAGGTGCGCGATCGTCACGGCCGCCTGAAGGCCGTCAGGTACTCCCACAACCTGCGTACCAACGACGGCATCAACTGGCAGGCCCGGCAGATGGGCGGCGGGCCCAGCTCCACCACCCTGGCGGCGGCCGGCTTCCGGCAGACCAACGCCGCCAACAACGCCATCACCGCCCCGACCGGGACCACGGTCGGAATCCTCACCGACACCAACGCCAACATCACGTCGGCGACCGCGGCGCTCAACCAGTTCATCGGCTGCCTGCTGGTCTACGGCAACCTCTGCGCCCACATCGTCGGCAACTCGGCCAGCGGCGCCTCCTCGGTCAAGTGGTACTTCGACCAGTGGTTCGCGGCGGGCGACTTCTCGACCTCGGTCGCGGCGCCGGCAGCCAACCTCGTGTACTCGATCATCCCGGGCGGGTCGCCGGCCTTCTACGTCGGCCTCTCGACCAACTCGGGCGCCCAGGCCGCCACCGACCACCTGATCGGGGGCGTCACCTCGGGCGCCTCAGCGGAGATCGGGTCGGGCCTGGCCACGGCGCCGGCGGCCAACGGCCTGGGCCGCGTCTTCGCGGCGGCCGCCAACAACTGGTCGCACACCGCCGGCACGGCCAACTACGTCCTCAAGAACGTCTTCACCGCCAGCGGCACCTTCACGGCGGTCCAGCAGTGCGGCATGTTCACCGGCTTCGTGCTCCCCGGCGACACCGAGGGCGGCGACCTCACCAACGCCGGCCAGGGCGGCGGCGTGATGGTATTCCAGAACTCCTTCTCGTCGGTGAACATGATCTCGGGTGACACCCTGACCCTGACCTGGACCCCGAGCTACTGATGAGCGCGATCCTGGTCCCGCCGTCGGCGAGGGAGCGGCTGGCGCGGCTGCGCGAGCTCGAGCGCCTGGTCGCCAGCCCGATCGATCCCGACCTGGAGGCCTGGCGCGCGTCGCGCTACCGCTACGCCTCGGACCAGGGCCTGGTCGTCCGCGTGCGGCGGATCCGGGGAGGCTCCTTCACGACCGGGACCCAGGCCGAGGCGATCTACGCCAACCAGAACGTCGGCACGGCCAAGAACACCTTCACGACCGAGGCCGTGATCAACGACACCGCCGGCATGGGGCCGCAGCCGGTGCTGCTGCCCTACTTCTGGCAGGCCTCCCCCAACCTCTCGATCGGCCGCGCGGTCCGGATCGTGGCCAGGGGCATCATCTCCACCACCCTCACGCCGACCTTCCAGTGGTTCGCGCGGCTGGGCGGCGCCGCCTCCACGGCGGGGCCCAACATCGGCTCCTCGGCCGCGCTCACCACCGGGAGCGGCATCTCCTCCCAGCTCTGGGAGTTCGAGCTCGACGTCCAGATGGTGACCCCCGGCGCGACGGGGGGCAACTCCACGGTCCGCGGCGAGGGCATGCTCTTCTCCCCGGGCGGGCTGGCCAGCCCCTTCGGCGGCGCCCTGTTCGGCGGCGGCGCCACCCCGGGCACCGTGGCCACGGTCGACCTCTCGACCACCAACTACCTGAACCTCGACGCCGCCTGCGGGACCAGCTCGGCCTCGAACGGCATCACCGTCCACCAGCTCCTCCTCCTGGGCCTGAACTGATGGCGAGCTTCGACCACGCCTGGCTCGCCGGCCTCACCGCCCAGGATCGGCAGCAGCTCTTCGCGCTCCTGATGGGCCAGGCCCAGCCCGAGCTGGTCGAGTACCACCAGGAGGGAGGCCGACTCTACGCCCGGGCTCACAGCGGTCCCCACGCCGGCGCCCTGGTCTGGCAGGTGAGGGCGGGCGACCTCTCCAGCGACGACCCCGGCTGGATCGACCACCGGCACCGGCGCACGGGCGACGTGGTCCGCATGCTCCGGATCCACGGACCCTTCGGCGCCGGCGACCAGCACTGCCCAGATGGCTGGGTCCACCTCGGCGCCGAGGGCCAGCCGCTGGCCGTCAGCGCCGAGCAGCACGAACATGACTACGAGGAGGCCTGATGTCCACCAGCATCCCCATCCCGCTCACCACGCTCTTCGCCAACCTGGTCCTCTCCGTACCGGGCACTCCGATCCCCACCGGGCTCACGGACATGGTCCTGGCCATCAACCGCAATGTGGGCACCAATTCGCTCGACAGCGAGCCGACGGCCACCTTCACGCTCACCGCCGAGATCTCGCTCGACGGCGGCGCGACCTGGGACGGCCTCATCAGCGGCACCTTCGTCGGGGGCGTGTTCAGGGACCTCAAAGGGAACATCCTGGAGGTGTCCGCCCTGGAGACCTCGCTCTATGGAGATCCCCAGAGCACCCTTCGCCAGATCCGGGGATCGTTCGCGAACGGCCCCGTTGCGGTCTCGATCTCCGGCAGCCTGACCGTCAGCTAGGCCCTCATGGCCTTCGTCCAGGGCAAGGCGGGGACGGGGTCGGTCGGCATCACATCGCTGGCGGTCACCGTCACCAGCAACCCGACCGCCGGCAACCTGCTCTCGGCCGGCGCCGCCATCCCCGACACCACCGGCCTGGCCGCGACCGAGACCGCCGACGGCGCCTGGAGCGTGGCCATCAACCACGTCACCACCAACGCGGCCGACGACCTGGGCATTCTGTACAAGGCCAACACCGTTGGCGGTCTCGGCGCCAAGACGGTGACCGTCTCCTGGACCAACGCGGCCAACCAAGCCGGGGTCACCATCCGGGAGGACTCGGGCGTGCTGACTGTCACCCCGCTCGACAAGACCGGCGCCGCCGATGCCACCGCGACGACCACCGTCACCTCCGGGTCGCTCACCAACACCGGGTCCAACGGCGACCTCTGCATCGCGGTCCCCTCGGCATCGGTCTCGACCAACCAGACCTGGTCCAACTCCACCGCCGGCTGGGCGGTGGACGTCAACAACAGCCCGAACGCTTCCTACGACGCCGCCAGCGCCTCGCGCTACCAGACTCCCGCCGGGGCCTTCACCACCACCTGGACCCTGAGCACCTCGGCGGATCTCTCGGTGGCCGTGGCCACATTCAAGCTGGCCCCGCCGGCCGGGGGCGGGCTGCCCGTCTTCAACCCGGGGGCCACCTGGCGCCGGTTCTACATGCCTGCCGCTGGCCACGCCTTCCCGGGCACCACCCCCAACGCCGCCAACCGCGACAACCCGGTCAGCCTGACCGAGTCAGTGGGCCCGGCCTCCGACAGCGTGGTCAGGGCCTGGGCGGGCGCCCGGGCCCCCACGGAGTCGGTCGGCCCGGCCACCGACGCCGTCACCCGGGTCTTCGGCGGCACCCGCGGCCCCACCGAGAGCGTGGGGCCGGCCTCCGACGCGGTGACCAGGGCCTGGGCGGGGGAGCGGGACCTGACCGAGAGCCTGGGCCCGGCCTCCGACAGCGTGGCCAGGGCCTGGGCGGGCACGCGCGGACCCACGGAGTCGGTGGGGCCGGCCACCGACGCCGTCAGCCGCGCGCTGGGCGCCGGCCGCGGTCCCTCCGAGAGCGTGGGCCCGGCCTCCGACAGCGTCACCCGTGCCTACGCCGGGTCACGAGCTCCCTCGGAGGCGGTGGGCCCGGCCTCCGACAGCGTGGCCAGGGCCTGGGCGGGGACCAGGTCGCCCTCTGAGACGGTCGGTCCCGCCTCCGATGCGGTCTCCTCCCAGCTGGGGCACCCCCGCAGCACCGCCGAGGCGGTGGGGCCGGCCTCGGACGCCGTCACCCGCGCCTTCGCCGGGACCAGGACCCCGACCGAGAGCGTGGGGCCCGCCGCCGATGTCGCCGCGGGAGTCAAGAACGCCGGCGCCGGCGTGGCCGGCCAGGACCTGGTCTACTTGGACGGCCTCACGCCCTGGCCGCACCAGACCAGCTGATGGCACCGCGACGCCGGAAGGTGACCGTGAACGTGCCCCCAATGGCGGGGCTGGTCGCTGCCGTTCCCGGCGGAGCGCCGCCGGTGGTTGGGGCGCAGACGGCGGCCCGGATCACGCTGCCGCAGATCACCGTCACCGCCAGCCCCTTCGACGTCGACCTCCGGGTGGGCGGCCGGCTCCGCGAGCCGCCGGGCGAGGTGCAGGTGTTCAACGAGAGCGCCTATGCCTTGCAGTTGACGATCGGGCCCGACCAGCACTACCTGCCGCCGTGGATCGGCCACGTGTACCGCGCGGGGTACGCCAGCATGCACGTCGTACCCCTCCTGCTCACCAACCCGCTGCCGCCGGCCCCCAGCGCCACCCTGCTGGTCACCGTGGCGCCGCAGGGGGACGCCTTCGGGGGCACCTGGCCGGCCCCGGCCAGCCGGCACTCGTCGTCCTATTCGCAGCCGCAGGCACTCGGCCTAGTCTCTGCCGCCGCGAATCAGAACGCCTCTAAGAGCATCGGCCTCCCGTCTGGCCTCGCCTGCATAGGGTTCTCGGTCGACTTCTCGGGCGGGAACTCTTTTCCGTTTGAGGTTCAGGTCACCGGCGACCAGACGGCCACCACATATCTTGACGTCACGCATCCAGAGACCGGCGTCTACGCGGCCATCCTAAGCCCCGCCGACACATCGGTCACGCTGTTTCTAACGGGAGGGCCGTCTACAACGGCTGTTCGACTGCTCGGCTGGACCAGCCAGATTGTCTCGATTGCCAGCCCTACCAGCCAACCGGCGGCCTGGCAGGCCCCCAACAAGGTGCCCCAAGCGTTCAGCTTCTCGCTTGCCGCAGGGGCATCAAGCACGGTGGTCAGCGGCCAGACGGACAAGGTCGTGACTCTGTTCGGGATCTTAAGTCAACTACCAGCCGCCATCCCCGGCTGCTTTGGGGAGTGGCAGACCACCGATGGCTTCACGCTCTCGCATGTGGATCTCAGCCAGACCTTTCATGTGGATCACAACCTTCACGGAGGCGCCCTCAGTGTCGGCCAAGGATTGGCGTTCAAGAACACCTCAGGCGCGGCCATGACGGCATCCTTGCAGGGCACGGTGGTCTACGGTCGAATGTAGAGGGGAGAGACGGATCGGGCGTGACCGTCCACGCCCTCAACGGGGGGGAACACGGGGTCAGGCCTACCAGGGGCTGGGGACGGCCACTCCGGCGATCAGGGAGGCGCCTCCGACCACCAGGGCGATGTCCACCTTGTCCGGAAGGTGTCGCACCAGTTCGACGTCGACGCCGCCCAGCAGGACCAGGGCCGCGCCGGCGGTGAAGGCCAGCACGTGGGGCGGCAGGCTCGGCAGAAACGGGATGGCGGGCGGACGCGTGGCCACGCCCACATACTAGGCTGAGCATGGCCACCTCGCTCGCCGACCTCGCCGACGCCGTCGGCCCCCGGAGCCCACTCACGCTCGTCGACGGCCGCCAGGTGGTGGACATGACGGTGGCCGTGACCGTCGGCTTCGTTGCCGCTGGCGTGGTCGCCTGGGGCGTTCAGCACCTAGTCCAGCCCCTCAGGTCGACCGTCCGCGGCCGGGTCTACCAGTGGTGCCCGGGAACGCCCGCCCTCGCCCCGCTGGCGGGCGGCAAGCTGGTGCTGATTGGAACGGCGGGCCCGGGCGCCAACGGCGTCTATGACGCCGGGATCCACGGCGACGGTACCTACTCCACCGGGCTGCCGCCGGGGATCTACCTCGCCGGCGTGGTCCTTCCCAACGGGCACCAGGTCCCGCCCATGGTGCTCACCCCCGCGACCACCTCGGGAGAGGTGCCGCTGCCCTCCTCGCTCGAGCTGATCTACGACGTCTGGGGCCAGTTGCTCGTGCCCCAGGCCTCGGCGATCGCCGTCGACCTGGTCGTCGCCTGCTGAGCCGATGGCCTGCTGGGACCGCGGCCCGCTGAGCGGGAGCGAGATTGCGAATCTTGTCTCGGCGCACTGGCCCGCCGGCCAAGTCCCCCAAACCGGCGAGGACGTCTGGGTCACCGCCTGCGCCGTGGCCAGGGCCGAGAGCGGCTGGAATCCGTCCGCCTGCGGGGACGGGAACGCCTCCATCGGGCTCTGGCAGATCAACACCGCCGCCCATCCCCAGTACGGCCGGGATGCCCTCTTCGACCCCGACAGCAACGCCTCGGCGGCGGTGGACGTCTCCGGCGCCGGCAGCAACTGGAATCCATGGTGCACCTGGGAGGCCTCCGCCTGCGGCGGCGTCGGCCGCGGCGAGTATCGGGCCCACCTCGACGAGTGCCGGGCGCTGCTGGCCAGCCCTCCACCTCCTTTGCCGCCCCCGCCGCCGCCGTCCCCCCCTCCCCCTTCGCCGCCTCCGCTGCCGCTGCCGGTCCCGCAGGCCAGCGGGACCCTTGTCGAGGTCCTGGCCCTGGCGATCGCCGCCGGCGCCTTCGTCCTCGCCTACGAGGAGCGCCGACACCCGGGGATGGCGGCCAGGCTGGGGCGCTGGGCGCTGGGGGTGGAGGCGCAGGGATACGCCGCCCTTGACTTCCTGGGGAGAGGGGCTCGAGGCATGGCAGCATAGCGTCGTGAGCCACACGCTCTACGAGACCCCTGCCATCGCCATCTCCCGCCACGTCGGGCCGGCCGCCGAGGGCGCCGACCGTCGCCGCTTCCAGATCACCACCGGGCCGGGCGGCTACGCCGAGCTCACGCTGCGTGAGCGGAGCGACCTCCGCTCGGCGATCGACGCCGCCATCCTGGACGCATCGCGAGGCCCCCATGGCGTTTGAGTGCGTCATCGAGGGCGGGGCCAGGCTGACCCAGGGCTTCGGATGCACTCACCTCTGGATCGAACCGGCCTGTGGCGCCTGCGACCACTGGCACTCGGGCTGGGACCTGGCCGCCGACCAGGGCCGTGAGGTCTACGCGTCCTGTGACGGCGTGGTGGTCGGGATCGGCGACGACCCCGGCTACGGCGCCAACTCCGTCTTCATCCAGCGCAACCAGGACGGCATGGTGGAGCTCTACGGCCACCTCCAGGACAACGTGGTCTCGGTGCTGCAGACGGTCAGCGCCGGCCAGGTCATCGGCCACGTGGGCTCACGCGGCAACTCCACCGGGCCCCACGTGCACTACAGCGTCCGGCCTCCGGACGACCGCCAGACCGAGTGCCGCTCGGTCGACCCCGCCCCCTACCTGTGCTCCTGCAGCGCTATCGCCGCCCCGCCCGCCCGGCTGCGGCCGGCTCCGCCCTCGGGGCTGGCGGTGCTCCTGCTACTCGGCGCGGGGCCCGTCCCCGGCCTCTCGATCTACTCGCCGGCCGGGCCCGGGCTCCGGTGACCAGGCGGACCCCCCGCTGGCGCCGCTGGTGGCGGCGGCTGTGGTGGGTCTACAGCCGGTAGCCTGAGGGGGGCATGGTCGACATCGGGAACCTCGAGACCGTGATCGCGGTCGGAGCGGCGCCCACCATGGCCGTGGTCGCCTCCTCCATCCTGGCGGGCCGGAGCGCCAAGAAGGCCCAGAAGGCCACCGCCGACCAGGCCGAGGCGGCTTCGCAGGCGCAGCTCGGCATCCTGCGGGCACAGGAGGACGCCGCCAAGGCCCAGAAGCAGGCGCTGCAGGCGGCCACCGAGCTGGTCAGGGTGGCCCGGGTCACGGATGCCCGCCTTGAGGGTCTCAAGACGGTGGCCGACGCCACCCAGACGGTGGCCAACGCCACCCACGCCATCGTCAACAGCGACCGGACGACGATGCTGCGGGTGGTCGCCGACCTCCGCCGCGAGCTGGCCAGGATCAACCCCGGCGACCCCCAGCTGGCGGAGGCCGCCGCCCAGGCCGAGGTAGAGGCTTCGGCGGCCGAGGCGGCTCAGCAGGCGGGCACGGGGGCCATCCCCCCGCCGCCGGCGGGGCCCGGTCTCCAGTGAGCGGGCGAGCCTACGCCGAGCTGCTGGCGGAGCTGGCGAACGCGCCGGGGATGCCGGAGGTCCGGCTGCCCCGCCGCGATGCCCGTGCCATCGCGGAGGTGCTGGGCGCCTGCGCTCAGGCGATCAAGCCGGAGACGCTCCGCGAGGTCCACCTCAACATCGAGTACGGGCCGGACGAGGATCCGCCCGCCATCGTCCGGTGCCGCGAGGCGCTGGCGGCGCTGGACGAGCTGGTCTGAACCTCAGGGTCATGCCCGCTCCCACCGCCCACCACGGATGTGGCCGTGGTCCCCACAGTGACAGAGGAGGGACGGGGCCAGCGTCAGCGGATCCCAGGACTCCACCCTCCACGTCGGACGACCCGGCGCCTTCTCTCGGCTGATCGGCACGTCGAAGGTGACGGCGCCCTGACACCAGGTGCCGTCGGCCTTCTTGTGGGTGACGATGGCGCCGCCGAGCGCCTCGGCGGGGTCGCCGTACCAGGTCGTGAACTGGAGGCTGTGATCGTCCCCGAGGTCGAGGTCGACCTTGACGTGATGCTCGCCGCTCTCGGTCTGGACCTGGAAGCCCATCTGTCCCACCCGAACCTCGCCGTCAGGGGATGCAGACCGGGCCCAGACAGAGGTCGAAGTTGGCCCGGAGCCAGCCGTTGGCCCAGCCGCTGGGCCCGTCGTTGGTGAGCGTGATCGGGTTCTCCAATCTGGTCCCGGATCCGAAGCCGCTGCCCTGCCAGCCCTTGAACTGGTAGCCATAGTCCTCGATCGCCCTGAAAACGCAACTGCTCCCGCGGACGAACTGGGCTGTCGCCTGGTCTCGGGTCAGCTGGCCGCAGCCGTCAAGCCGGCCGAAGCCGGTGACCATGAGCAGGAGCGGGTCGGACCCTGGCCCCGGTGGCGGCTGGGGAGGCGGAGGCGGGGGCGGAGGACCCGGCACCGGGCCGGGAGCGGGTGGCTGCACGCCCTGGGTGGCCTGGACGGCTACCACGGCCAGGAGCAGCCCGCCGCTGGCGGCCGCGAACGCCAGGGCGAGGCGGGTGTTGTTCACAGCTCCGAGGATATGCCTCCCGGGACCCCACAAGACAGCCTCCAGCAGGGAAGGCCCGGGGCCCACATCTTGTGGTCGGCGACCCCAGGGCCAGGATGTCGCCCTGGCCAGGTCCCGGGCCGAGATCGGCCGAGCTGGTGATTAGCGAAAATTAACCACCGGGTGGCGGCCTCCGAACTTGATAGCGATGGTGCGCTAGCCAAGCCTGTACTTGCGGAGGGCGGTGGTCGTTTATCGGGGCCCTGCCATGATTGGGTGTGGCGCAAAGACGGGCTGGAAGCTCGTCCCCCCCTGATCTCGGGGAGGAGCTGTGGACGCTGGGCCCGGAGCCTGGTCAGACCGGGTTCGACTCCCGGCCTCCCCTCTTCCCTCGCTTGGCGCCGTTGACCAGGTCCGGAAGGACCGCCTGACCTACTGCGGGTCGATCGTCTTCCACCCGTACCTCTCGGCCAGCTCGGGCAGCTCCCGGCCGGCCAGGCCGTGGAGGGCGATGTAGTGGCGGGGCACGGAGTAGATCCGGGCGCCGTAGTGGATACGGACGTCAGCGCCGTGCTCGTCGACCAAGCCTTGCATCACCAGCTCCACGGTGCGGCTGCTGTAGTGCAACGGCCGGCCGCAGGGGCAGTCTCTGGTCACCCGATGCACAGCGAGAGCGGTCCGAGGTAGAGATAGAGCTGGAACGTCCGAGCGGGCGCTGACACTCCGTGCGCGTCCGTCATGAACTTGCGCTGGACCTCGAAGCCGACCAGGAAGCCTCGCATTAGGTAGGCCTTCATCGCTACGCGGCTCCGAAGCGAGCCGAGACCACGGCTGCAATGTCTGACAGGCTGTCGGCGGTGGCCGTCTTCGCCCAAGCTTTGTCGGTCCAGACCTCACAGTGGAAGCGGCCAGCCTCGAACCAAATGTAGCCGGCGAAGTTCCAGGCCGCGTAGAAGCCGAGGATGGGCGTCTCGGCGAGCAGCTGCTCGGCTCCGGGCTCGATCAGGGTGTGCCTGTCGATGTCCTGCTCGAGGAAGCTCCCGAAGTTGGTCATCACCGCGGGCCCGGGCCTCAGGTGGTCTGGTGCCCGACGGTCAGACCAGGTCGGCTCCGCCGTGGAGGGGGCGATCATCTCGGCAACGATGCCTCAGCCAGCCGACGGTTGACTGGAGCAGCCGATCTCGAAGCTGTCCAGGACCTGGGAGTAGCCGGTGATCGAGTCCCGGTTCCACTGGTCCTCTCGCTGCTGGCTGTCACCCGGCCAGAGCACCGGCCTCCCGATCGCCGCCTGGTGGAGCGCGATCGCCTGCGACAGAAGCATCTCTGCCCACTGGCAGCCCGCCGGCGTGACGTGGGGCGGATCCTGGGCGTAGAAAATGATCGGCGGGTTGGGGGCGGTGGAGATCGGCTGGCCGTTGCCGCAGGCGGCGATGCGCACCAGCACGCTCATGGTCGCCCACTTCTGGGACCACGTGTCCAGGGCCCGGCGGTCGGCCGCGGTCAAGGTCGGCGGGCGGTTGTTGAGGTCGGCCTGAGTCTCGAAGTCGAGCCACTGCTCGGCCTGTTCGCACCTGGTGGGGCTCCAGCTCGTCGGGGGGGCGGGGGTCGGGTCGGGCGTCGCCAGCGGCGTCGGCGAGGGAGCGGGTACGGGCGGCGAGGCCGGCGGCTCTGCCTCGCTCCCGGATGGGAGCGGGGCCGGGGCCTGGTCGACGGTTGCCGCCGACGGCAGGTCGTAGGTGACGCTGTTGCCACCACCCGGCTGGCTGAGGACGACGTAGGCGGCGATCGCAACGGCGGCGACGGCCAGGAGCGACATGAGCAGCAGCGAGCGGTTCACCGGAGCCCCCTGGGCTCGGGCAGAACGCAGGAGCTCCAGGTCCCGCTCGGAGGATCCGGCCGCTCCGCCATCTGGCGTATGGCGACCCCCAGCTCTGCCAGGTCGGCGAGGACGTCCTTGCAGTCCACCCAAGCCCGCGTCCCCGGCGGGACCTCAATCGTTCCTCGGCCGTACCGCTCGGCGACGGCGGCGACCAAGTCGGCGGCCCCGAGGATGTCTCGCTGGTGGTAGGTGTGATGCCGGTTCATCGCGGCAACCCCGCGCTCGTCCTGCAGACCCCGGGCCTCGATGTCGTCCTGAAGGGATGCCTCGCTGAACGTCGCCACGTGGAACGGGCACAGAGGGAGCCAGAGCTGGACCAGCTTGACGCCCGGGGCCAGGTAGAGCCGGACATCGGCGCCCGCGTGCGGGGCAACCGGCGCGCTGCAGACCACGCACTCGTCGACGTCGTGCAGGGCGGTCATGGCCGCTCCAGGAGAGTGAGCGCCTCCCCGTACTCGACGTCGCCCCGCCCGATCGGCTGGCGCCCGGCCTCGATGTCCAGCTGGTGGAGCCACCTCTGACCGTCCGCCCACGACCAGTAGGTCTTGCGAGCTTCAAACGGAGCCAGGCCCGTGGCGCGGCCCACCTGCTCCCAGCTGGCGCCGGCCAGGATCGCATCCCTGATGTTGAGCGCTACCCAGCGGCGGGCGTAGCGGGCGATCGCCTCGCGCAGCGCCAAGAGCTCGAGGTGCTCGTCGACCGTGAGCGGCTTGTTCGCTCTGTGCGCTGCCGCCAGATGCTTGGCGTCGAAATCCCGCATCTCCAGGTCGTTAACGCGCTCGACCAGCGTCGCGAGGGTGATCATCCGCATTCCCTCGTGCTTGTCGAGCAACGCCTGGGCCTTGTCGAGCAACGCCCGGGCCGCGGGATGCAGGTCTACGACGCTCCGGTGACCGTCGAAGTCGTCGGGGGTGATCGTCCTGTCTGGGGTGATCGTCCTGTCTGTGGACATGGTCTGTTGCATCTCCTCTGCTAAGCCTGTCAGAAAGTCAGAGCCAGCTGGGTGGGTTGAACCTCCGCCGGCATGGGACCCTGGTCCTGCACCGGCTCAGGCTGCGCCGGCGCCCGGTCGGCGGGTTGCGGATCCGCGCCCGGGCGCCGGTGCTCCCTGATCTCGTGGTAGGGGACCCGGTCGGTCCAGCTGTAGCCGGTCTCCACGCTGACCGTGGTCCGGTTCACTCGAGCGACCTTCACCCAGCGGCCGCGGACCTGGACCAGGTCGCCGCGCTGGACGTCCGCCTGCGTCCACTCGCCGACCTTCCCGGACTCGACCTGCTCGGCGTGGATCCGGCGCCAGTGCTCCAGCTGCTCTCTCAGGTGGGCGGCATTGGCCTCCAGCTGCTCGCGCCACTGGCTGGATGGAGTCTTGCAGCCGTAGGCGACGCTGCGGCCTTCGAGGACGGCCACGGTGCGGCGGAGGTCGGTCTCGAGGCGGTCGATCCGCCGGGCCACGACCAGGGGGTGTTCGCGGTGGGCCATGTGGCGGCCGGCGGTCTCGGCGGCGCGTCCAGCTTCCTTCGCCTCGTCGTAGGCCTCGCAGAACCTGTTCATGTGGTTCTCGATCCGCTTCAGGTCCGCCCGGTGCCCGCGCTCCGAGTGGTGACCGACCAGGATCGGCTGGCCGAACGGGATCCGGTCAGAGATCGCGTGGGCGGCCGCCAGGCGGTTGGTCGCCTCCCGGTCCTTGCGCTCGGCCTTGGCGGCCAGCGCGTCCGCGCGATCGTCCAGGCGGGCGGCGCGATCCGCCTCGGCCTCGGCCTGGCCGCGCGGCGTGGCGTCGACCTCGACCTCGACCTCGAAGCCGGCGGCCCGCAGCTGCTCCGCCGCCCGCTTGATCCGGTAGAGGTCCGGAGCGTGATCGCGCGACATCGGGCGGAACCAGCAGCTGATGGAGCGGCCCCACCTGAAGCCCTCCGCCTTCAGGACCTCAGCTGACCCGTCGCCGCGGGCGGTGCCATCGACGAGGGTCCCGGTCTCGGACGTGTGGCGAATGACGATCATGCGGCCCTCCTCGCCGGCGCTACCGGTCTCTCGGTGTGGTTGGTGGTGTTGGTGCTCCGGGCCGGTCGCATCGGCCAAGCCCCCAGGACGCCGGCCAGGGCGGCCGGCAGGGTGAAGGCGGAGGCGAGCCAGGCCACGGGGACCGCGGCGCCGGCGACGGCGGCCGCCAGGAGCAGCACCAGGGCGAGGGCGGTGATAGCGGCAGCCGCCATCCCGGCCAAGAACAGGGCCCGGGCCGCGCGGGCCGGCCGCCGGCGGCGCACGGCCCGAGGCCTCGGCGCCGCGGCCGGCCGAGCAGCTGCCGGGCGGGCAGGTCGAGACTGGCGGCGCTGGCGGGGCCGGTCGCGCTCCTCGGCGAGCTGCTCGAGGAGCTGGTCCCGGTCGGCGTCGTCGCGGGCCAGGTCCTCGACCAGGGTGACGAGGTCATACTCTCGGCGCTGGGCGCGAGTGACGCGGCCGGCCGCGGCTGCGGCCCGGACCTTGCCGCGCAGCTCGGAGTCGCGGGGCCCGAAGCCGGTCGGCTTCAGGCGGGGCCGAGCAGCCGCCGCGGGCCGGGCCGCCTCGCGGCTGGCGGCTGCTGGCTGGCGGCGGCCGTACCAAAGCTCCAGGATCGGGGCGACGGTGGCCGGCTCGGGGTCGGGCTCGCCGACGGCGCCGAAGGCCTCGGCGACGGCGTAGGCCTCGCGGTCGGCGAGGTCGGGCTCCGGCAGCGGGTCGACGTCGACCACGTGGGCGGGAGCGGCCGCCGCGGGCCGCGAGTGGGCGACCTGGTGGGCGTTCCAGCCCTCCCAGGCCTGCCAGAGCGCCTCGAGGACCTGGTCGCCCGTGCGGTCGGCCAGCTCTGGCCAGCCGGCCGCGGACAGCATCAGGGGGAGCTCGTCGTAGGGCACCCCACGGCCGCCAGGTCGCCGCCAGAGCCCGCCGGGGACGCCGGCCGGGCTGATGTCGCTCAGCGTGTCGATTCCGCCCATCCGGCGGATCGTTCGCGCCAGCTCCGGCCAGGCCGGCCGGGCGCCGCGGCGCTCCGCTTCCCGCGCGAGCTGGTCGGCCTCCAGCTCCGCTCCCAGGCGGTCGAGCTCCGTGGCGAGCATGGCCGTGCTCATGCCCAGATGTAGACCTCTTCCCAGAACTCGCGAGCGTCGTGCCGGCCGGAGGCACCGGCGGCGGCCGCCTGGTCGCAGGCGAGGACCCAACGCAGGTGAACCATCGAGTCATTGCACTTCATGTATCTAACTGTATCTTAGGGATACAGGAAGTGTCAAGAGGTATTTTTTGTGTTTATTTGCTTTGTATGGCGCCTAGGGATACCATAGGGGGGATATGAGCACTCTCAACGTCCGGGGGATCGAGGATGAGGCGGCCGAGCGGATCAAGCGCGCGGCCGCCGCGCGTGGGATCACGATCGGGGAGTTCCTCGCCCGTCTGGTCGACTTCTGGGAAGTGGCCCGGGCCCAGGCCGACGGGGGCGAGTTCGAGCTAGGCTCCGAGCTGGAGAGCCGAGGCCTGCAGACGATCCGGAGCTAGACCCCGGCCAGCTGCTGGTCCAGCCGACGCACCGCCGGCGTGTCGGAGTACGGGGTCAAGTAGCGGTCCCTAATCCGCCGGACCCGGGCGACCCCGTCGTGGCGGTCGCCCACGCCAGCCACGGCCAGGGCCTCGAGCTGGAGTTCCACGCAGCGCTCCGGCTCCCCTGCGAGCGCGTAGGCGGCGCCCAGGTTGGCCTCCGTGGCCGTCCTGTAGCCAACCAGGTCGACGGGGGTCGCCGGTGCCACCCGCTCGAGGAGCTTGGCAGCTGCGGCCGCGTCCCCGGGTCGGTTCAGGTGGAGCAGCACGCTCGCCCGCCAGCCATCCAGACGCACGCGGTCCCAGTGGTCGTGATAGCCCATTTGGAGTCTGGCGCTGCTGGCTAGGGCTGTGGCGGCCTCTTCCAGATCCCGCTCCGCCTCCCGGGCGCGGCCCAGGGCCGCGAACTCCTCTGCCCGAGCACAGAGGAGCATCACCCGCGCGACCGCGGGAGCCGATGTCCCCGCGGCCTGATGTGCCGCATCGAGCAAGTCGATCGCCTTGGGGGACCCAGGGCCCCGGGTATCGGCCGCGCTGACCAGGACCCGCTGCGGCTCCAGGGCCCGGGCGAGCATGGGCCCGTCCTGGGCGTCGCGGGCCAGTAGCTCGGCCCGGAAGAGCTCTTGGCGAGCGGTGCCGAAGTCGTCCAGGCAGTAGGCGGTCAGGGCGAGCAGGATACAGGTCTCGGCGCTCACCACCTTGAGCTGCCGCGCCTCCCCCGCCGGCGCGGTTGAGAGCGCAGATAGGAGGGTCGACTTGTGGGTGGCGAGGAGGGGATACAGGTACACACTGGGCTGCCGGAAGAACCAGGATCCAAGCTGGGCCGTAATCTGACCGAGCTGCTCAACCTGGCGGGGCGGGCCCGCCAGGACCTGGAGCAGCTCGCCCGGCGCCACCGCGGCCACCAGGGCGACCTCCCCCGTTCTGTGCAGGAAGTCTCTTCGCTTCACGTCTTCGGCCTCCTCAGCCAATCCCAGGACCGTGGCGACGTCGACCCGCAGGGCAGCCGCCAAGTGCTCGATGTCGCAGAGGTCCGGCTTGGCAGTCCCTGCCTCGATCGTCCAGAGCCATTTCTCCGAGCGCCCGCAGAGCTCTCCCAGGTCTCGCTGGGTGAGGCCGCGCCTGACCCTGAGACGCCGGACCTGGTCACCAAGGCGAGCATTTAACCCGAGCTTCACCGCCTCGGCCTCTCCCTGTATCTAGTGATTTCTGACGGGTCTCCGGCTATCCGCTGTGTCACGTTCATCCCAACTACAACATACGGTCACACCGGCCAGCACGCAAGATGCCAGACACCCAAGATCCGATTCTCAAAGACGAGAGGGGCACGGTCGAGGCCACCAGCTGGGGCGAGATCCAGGTCACGCTCCCCGATGGCCGCTGGAGCTTCTGGAAGTACCCGGCTAGCCAGTTCGTGGCTGAGGGGAGCCTGACCAGTGGGCAGTCCGACCCCGAGGGGGTGGCCGAGCAGCTGGCTCGGGAGGCGATCGCGAAGCTGAAGGGAAAACCACCGGAGAGGAGGGGATGATGTGGATGTCGATGCTGCCGCCTGACGAGCCGGTGAGCGAGACGGAGCGGCTGCTGCTCTGGGCGGTCGAGGTCGGGGCCCGTGGCCGCAATGAGGTGCTGCTCAGGGCCTCCCTGAGCCACAGAGAGGGCGTGCCGCTCCTGGCCGGCCTCGCCGAGCGAAGGTTGCTGCGGGAGTTCGGTCGTCTGGAGGCGCCCAGCTACGAACTCACGGAGGCCGGGCGGGCGGCGCTGGGGAGGGCCCGGTGAGAGAGGATCCCGCCGCCTGGCTCAAGGACGAGCGGGGCCGGGCGGAGCTGTCCGCGGGGGATATCCGGGTCACGCTCCGGGACGGCCGGCGCTCCTGCTGGAAGTACCCGGGCTCGGAGGGGGTCCCGGAGGGGACCTTCCTGGCCGGCGACGTCGATCGCAGGGGCCACGCCGAGGGCCTGGCCCGCGAGCTCATCGCCCAGATCAGGGGATCGACCGAGGTCAGCGAGCGAGAGCGGTCGGTCCTGGAGGTCCTCCGCGGAGCCCCGCGGAGCAGCGGGCTGGAGGTGGCCCAGGCCACCGACCTCACAGCGCTCACCACCATCGAGATCCTGCACCAGCTGGTCGACCGGGGCCTGGTCAGGGACCTGACTGGGGGCAGCCCCTGGTCGGCCTACGAGCTGGCCCGGGCCGGCTGGGCGGTGCTGGCGCAGGAGCCCGAGCGGCCATGAGCGGGGCGCCGCGGATTCTCCCGCCCCAAATGGTCCAGCGGCTGCACCGGGCGATGGGACGGGGACAGCGCGTGGTCGGGATCGGCTCCCGGGTGGAGGTGGAGGTCCGGGGGGAGCTGCCCGAGCAATGGCAGATCGTCTCGCCGGACGAGGCCGACGTGCGCCGGCGCCGCCTCTCGACGGCCTCGCCCCTGGCCCGGGCCCTGCTCGGGCACGCTGTCGGCGAGGAGGTGGTGGTCCAGCTGACCGTGGCCGGACACTGCGCCGCCACCATCCTGCGCATCGATTGAGGGCCCGCTCAGGCGGATCGCTTCTTGCGACGTCGTGGACGTGGGCGCGCCGGCTTAAGCAGCCGCGGCCGCGGCAGCGGCGGCGCCGGCTCCACCGGGACCAGCTGGTCGAGGTCCTGGACCATGCGCTCCCGGCGCCTGAGGTCGACCCTCACGTAGGTGGGGATGGTCTGGGTGTTGGAGTGCCCCATGTGGACGGCCTTGTCGATGTCGGACCAGCCCAGGCCGTTGAGCTCGGTGGCTGAGGTGCCGCGGATCCAGTGGCTGGTGAATTTCGGCAGTCCGAGTCTGCGAGCCAGCGCCTCCCAGATCGCGTTCGCGTCCTGAGGCTTGAGGGGCCGGCGGCCCTGCCTGGTCTCCGCGATCCAGAGCGCCGGCAGGCTGTCGTCGCCCCTCGCCTCGAGGTATTGAGAGACCCAGGCCCTGGTCCGCTCGCTGACCACGAGAGTGTGGCGGCCGCCGCCTTTCTGGACCACGCAGAGGCGGCCCTCGAAGGCCTCGCGGGTGAGCGACAGCACCTCGGAGACGCGCCCGGCGCTTGTGAAGATGGCCAGGAAGAGCGCCCGGTCTCGCAGGCGGGGCAGGCCCTGGGCGGGGGTGGGCGGAGGCCCGCCGTAGTGCTGGAGGATGGCGCGGAGCGCCTCGGGCTCCAGGGTGCGGGGATCGCGGTCGGGCACGTGGACGCTATCCACGAACTCCCAGAGCCCGAGCGGGATCCCGAGCTCCTCCCTGGCGGCCCAGCGGAGCAGGCCCCGGATCACGGTGGCCGCGAGCGAGAGGGTGCCGGGGGTGAGGTCGCGGGCCTGGAGCTCGTCCTGCCAGCGGTGGAGGTGCTCCCGCGAAATTGCGCTGGGGCCTGGTATTTCTGTCCTAGAGAGGAATAGGCCAAAATCCCGGAGGCCCCAGCCATATGTCGCGATCGTGCCTGGGCGCCGGTTCCGCCGCCTGAGGCTTCTGGCCCAGGATTCGACGATCTCCAAGTACCAGGGGGGCCCCAGGTGCTCTGCGGGCTTAAGCCCCACGGCTTCCCTCTCCCATCCCGGTCCAGCTTTCCAGCCCTGACGCCGATTCTCAATCCGTGGGATAGTGTCAGGTTATGGCCGTGGTCCTGATTCCCAAGGCGTACCAGTCCCGCCCGGTGGTGGGAGTGGATGTGTCAGGTTTGGGCGACGTCCTGCCGGAGGGAGGGATGAGCGCATGTCAGCTCGCCTCGCCCTGCGGTAAAGCCGTGTTAACTCCCAGCTCGATTGCCAGCTTC
>Ga0209166_10000508_pt1 | contig 42511 bp, 33 predicted proteins | sample Coa_R1_3_FD_187151 | JGI IMG/M metagenome (GOLD analysis project Ga0209166, IMG submission 187151) | Surface soil microbial communities from Centralia Pennsylvania, which are recovering from an underground coalmine fire - Coalmine... | ecosystem: Environmental > Terrestrial > Soil >...
ATCTCGTCCCAGCGGCCTTTCATGACGTGCTCGGTAAAGAGCCGCAGCGCTTCCATCTTTTCCGCCGGTTCGTCCACAAGCTTCGCGGTTCCCAGAATGACGACCGAACGATAGTTCACCGAATGGTGAAACGCCGACCGCGCCAGCACCAGGCCATCGACCAACGTCACCGTAACGCACACCGGAATTCCCGCGCTCAGCGTGCGAAGCATTCTGCTCGCCGCGGAACCGTGCAAATAAAGCTTGTCGCCCACTCGTCCAAAGTTTGTCGGAATCACATACGGTTGTCCGTCCACGACAAAGCCGACGTGGCAAACAAACGCCTCATCAAGAATTTTGTAAACCGTCTCGGCGTCGTACTTGCCGCGCTTCGGCAGGCGCTTGACTTGGGTGCGGTCCGTCGGTGCGAAATCGCTCATGATTTTTCTCTTCGCCGATTTTGTCGTGGCGGGTCTTCAGACCCGTGTTTGAGAATTTAGCCTAGGCGGTCCATTGCATCGCCACAAGGGCCAATCTGGCCGCTATTTCACAGGTTCGGGCTTCGCCGCTCCGCGTACCACGCGCAGCCCGACATACGCCGAATTCGGCGCGTGCGTCGACCGCGCATCCGCCGGCTGATCCGCGCTGCCGCCGATCGCTTCGCCCTTGCCATCCGGCAGTAACACCCACTCGGCGACGTTGCCGCCGAGATCGAAAATTAATTCCTCGTCTTCTTTGCCGCGCCCTGCAAAACTTCCGGCGGGTTTGAGCAACGGTGCGCCGCCGGAAAGTTCCGCGCTCTTTTTCGCCAGCAGCGCGGCGTCTTCCGGATTCAGCGCATAACCGGCCCAGTAATCGAGCGTGTTTTCGCCGTCCTTCTTTTCGTAGAGTGAAGCAACTTCGCTCTTGTTGGGAATGCGCCATGTTTGACTGGTGATTTTGGAAAGCCACGCCGCGTACGATTTTGCTTGCTCCAGCGTGATTCCGTTCGCGGGATAATTTTCCGTGCCCGCGTCGAATTTATACGTCTTGTCGAATTCCGCAAACTGCGCGCACGTCACTTCAAATCGTCCGATTTCCAGTTCGCTTCGCTTCACAACTTCCGGCGTCAGGACAGGTTTCGGTTTCGCGCTAAAATCCACGCCGTACCGCGCGCCGCTCCTCGCGATATTTTTCGCGCGGAACGCCGCTTCGAGCGGCGAACCTTCCTTCAGCGCTTCGTTCGCGGGTTTTTCCGACTTGAAGAAATATTTGTCGAACCACGCGATCTCTTCGTCGAGCTTGCGCAATTGATGCGTTAGCTTGCGCGGCCCGTGCGGCTCGCCCGGAAATATCACAAACTTCACCGGAACTTTTCCGTGCCACTGCAGGGTACGGAAATACGTCCAGCTTTGCGCGAAGGGAACGTTGCGGTCCGCATTGCCGTGGAAAATCAGCACCGGCGCCTTGATGCGATCCATCTTGAAGACCGGAGATTTTTTGATGTACAGCTCCGGATCTTGCCACGGCGATTTGCCGAAGTAATACGCGTCAAACGATTCGCCGAAATCCACGTTTGCCCAGTCGCTGATCCATTCCACGTCGCCCGCGCCCACGCTCGCCACTTTGTAGCGGTCGGGATACGTGATCAGCAAGCTCGTCGAAAGAATCGAGCCGTTCGACCAGCCCATCGTTCCGATGCGATCGGGATCGCCCAATCCTTTCGCGATCAAATAATCCACGCCGGCGTTGATGTCCGGCGTTTCGAGGTCGTAATATTTTCCGCAGCAGATCGATTCCGCCCACTGCAATCCGTAATCGGCGCTGCCGTGATAATTCGGCCGCAGCACAAACGCGCCGCGATCCGTGAACAATTGAATCGGATAGGCCCAGCTTTCGCCCCACAAATCCTTGTCCGCGCCCATCGGCCCGCCATGGATCGCCGTGATGATCGGATATTTTTTTCCGGCTTCGTATTTCGCCGGATAATACAGAATTCCTTCCACTTCCTCGTTGTTCGATCCGGTCCAGTGGATTACTTCGCTCTTCGCAAAATTCCGGCCATTCACGAGGCCTTGATTCAGCTTCGCGATTTGAACGGGCGATGCGATTTTGCCGCCGTCGATTTGCGCGCGATAAATTTGCGAAAGTTTGCTCGCCGTCGACGAGCGGTAGACGATCGTCTTTCCATCTTCGGAAACTTCAAACCCCTCGACGTTTTTCGCGTGCTCTCCTTCGAGCGTGCTGCGCTTCCACGTCCATGCGTCGCCGGATTTTTCCCGTGTGTACCGCGCCATTTCATAGTGCGCGCCGGACGCCAGGGCGATCACAAGTCCGTCGCCGGTGGCCGCCACATCGCTGCCGATTCCATTCGCCCAATCGAGCGGCACTTGCACGCTCTTGCCGGCCGTCACGTCAAAAAAATAAAGCACTTCGATGCTCGCCGTGAGAAATCGCGGATCGGTGGAGAACGGCGTCTCCGCATAAAATCCCGAATTGTCCGGCGCCCAGACAAATCCGCGCGGCCGAATGCGGCCCTCCGTAAAAATAGTTTTCTCGGTTCCATCCGTTAGATTGTGCAGCACGGAAATCGGCGGGATTTTTTGGTCGAATTGGTAGCGCAGGCTCTTTCTGTGAACCGCCGCCGCATACTTTCCGTCGCGCGAAACTTCCCACCCTTCGATCCAGTCCGTGTTGGTCGTCAGCCGCGTGACTTTTTTATCTTTGATGCTGTACTTGTACAAACGCACCGGCGGCTCGTGCGCTTCGTCGTCCACCACTTCCGAATCGTCTTTTTTCTTTTTTGCCTGCTGCTCGAAAAGCGATTCGTCCTCTTGCGCGCTGAAAAGCAGCGTGTCGCTGTCGAGCCAGTCCACGCGGTGCGGCGCGCGCGCAAATTCCGTGACGGGCCACGGCTCTCCGCCACGCGGATTGATAAGCCAGATCTGCGTGCCGGCGGCGTCGCCCTTGCCGTTCGGCCGTTTGCGGTCGCTCAAGAATGCGATGCGTTCGCCGTTCGGCGACCAGCTGGGAGCGTTGTTGTGGTCGCTGCCGCGCGTCAATTCAATTTCGGTGGCGTCGGTAAGGCTCGACAAAATCAAATTCGAGAAGCGCCCGTCTTTCTCTTTGTCCGTGGTGGATTTCACCCACACGGCCCACTTCGCGTCGCGCGACATGCGAATCGCGCCGGCCGATTCGCTGTAAACAAAGTCTTCGGTCTTCCATGGTTCGGTTTTCTTCGCGCTGTCCGCTGCGGATTTCGGCTCGTCCGCGCCCGCCGCACGTTGCGCCTCGCCGTAAAAAATAACCGCCGCAAGAATCAATCCCGCCGCAAGCCACTTGTTTCGCATTTCACGTCACCTTATTCCATGATTTGACGAACACGCCGAACCCGCACCCGCAGACCGCAAAGGATAGACGAATTGACGGCCATTTGGAAAGGTGTACGCTGAACTGCGCGAACACGGGGTGAACGATGGCGGCCAGGCAGGCAATCTTCAGCAAAGATACGTTCCAATTTTTTCGCGATCTGAAAAAGAACAATCATAAGGATTGGATGGACGCGCATCGCGAGCGCTATCAGGCCGCAGTCGTGCTGCCGCTAAAAAAGTTGCTGGAAGAGATGGCGCCGGCGGTTTTGGACCTCGATCAGCGCTTCGAGACCACGGGCCGGCGCGGCGCAAACCTGTCGCGCATCAATCGCGACATACGCTTCGCAAAAGACAAAACGCTCTACAAAACAAATATGTATCTGAAGTTTTCCGCGCCGATTGGCGGCGATCAGGACGGCGGCGAATTGTACGTCGGAATCTCCGCGAACACGGTTACCGTCGGCTTCCGGATTTACGGCGGCTCCAAACGAAAGCTTTCTCCCCTCGCGCTCATCGCCGAGCCGCGCCTCGAGAAAAATCCCAAGTGGCTCGCGCAACAAAAAAAGAAGCTCGGCAAAAAATACGATAGCTACTGGTATTCCACCGTCAAAGGCGAATGGACAAAGAATTCCGGCTGGCCCGCCAACGAAAACTGGCCCAAGCTCCAAGCCTGGATCGTCCGCAAACAATTCTCTCCCGCCGCCGCAACCCGCGCCTCATTTCCCTCCGAAGCCGCCAAAATCTTCCGAGACGTGTTCCCGTTGCTGAACTACGTTTCACTTACGGACTAAAATAATTTTTCGTTCCTGCATTTTATTGTTGCAATGCAACTCCCTTGCGCGTAGGAAATGAATTACGGCACGCGTTGCCGCGGGAGGTGCGCGAACTTTGATTCTGTTTGTTTTTGTTTCATTTGTCGCCGTCGTTCTATTCGTCCAGTATCCCAGTGGGCTTGCCGTTTTGTTCCCTCCTTTTGCCGCGTTCCGTACCTGTCGAAGACTTACTCGGAGTCTCCTGATAACGCTCGGCGTCTGTCTTGCTGCGAATCTTGCCGTGTTGCTGACTATTTCCTCGGCGGATGTACGTACGGATAGCGATGAAATCGCTTTTTACCTGGCGATTACTGCGGCATGGCTGGTGCTTTCCGTTTTCGGATTCGAATATCTTGGAATCAGCTTTCGAGATGACGTTGTGTCGAGGAGAAATCCCGCTGCTGCGGTCGCGATTTGCGGGCTGATGGCAGGCGAATCGCTTTGCCTCGCGGGGTCCCACACCGGCAATGGACCGGGGCAGGAAGCCGTTCTGATATGTGCCGTGCTCTCCACAGTGTCGTTATTCGTTTCGTGGACAGTGTTTAATTCGTTTTCAGGAATTGTCGATCGAGTGTCCGTAGAAAGAGACCTTGGCGCAGGGATACGCAGCGCGGGATTCCTGGGTGGTGGTGGAGCGATTCTTGGAGCTTCGGTCGCGGGAGATTGGACTTCGCTCGAAACCACGCTGCGAGACTTTGTAAGGTTTTGCTGGCCGATTCTTTTTCTGATCGTGGCGGCGGTCGTGGTCGAACGAGCAGCCGCAAATCGACGATTGAATCAGGGGGCCGCGAATGGCCTGTCGCTGACTTACGCGGGAATAGCATTTTCGGCGAGCTTAATTTACGCAGTACGGGTCTGGAGCCGGGCATGAGCGCAGGCCTTGAGGCGGGACCGAATCTGGAATTGGGCGCTTGGCAAAAACTCCGCATGCGCGCGATTTTCGAGCACTGCAAGTGGGATCCGCAGTCGCAGGATCACTCGGTGCTTGCGCGATACCCACTTTTTCTTTGTTCACGCCAACTCAGTGAATTGCGGTCGCTCGCCGAGAACCTGAGTAACGAAGCGCTGCAAGCCGAGAGCGAGATTTCGCGAAGGCCGGACCTTTGGCCGGTGCTTGGCATTGCGAGAAGAATTCAGCGGGCGCTGCAATCCGGCGTTTCACAAGGCGCGACCCAATATGTGCGCGTAATGCGTTTTGATTTTCACCTTACCGATCTAGGATGGCGAATTTCGGAGGTCAACGCCGACGTTCCGGGCGGTTATGTAGAGGGGGCTGGATGGAATTCACTCTTTGCGGAAAATTACCTAAACGCGCAAGCGCCACCGAGTCCTTCGCGGCGGTTATGCGAGTCGATTCGAGACCGGCTGGACGCTGGCGACGTGGTGGCGCTAGTGCATGCGACGACGTTTAGCGACGATCGGCAAGTGATGATGCACCTTGCCGGGGAATTAGGCCGCGCGGGGCTGCGCCCAGTCCTCGCGGGGCCCGAGAACATCGAATGGCGCAACGACTTTGCCTGTCTTAAAGGGGAGACAGGTTCAGTCAGGGTAAATGCCGCGATCCGTTTTTTTCCGTCGGAATGGTTGCCGCAATTGCGGGCGGAAAGCCAATGGGCGAACTGGTTTTCGGATAGCCAGACGCTGTTGTGCAATCCCGGGCGCGCGATTTTGCTGCAGTCGAAGCGCTTTCCACTTGTATGGGGCGATTTGAAAACAAACATGGACACCTGGCGGCGCGTGTTGCCAATGACGGTGAGTCCTGACCAGGTTCCGGGAAACGCGAGGAAAGATTGGGTGATTAAACCTGCGTTCGGCCGCGTCGGTGAAGGAATCGGCATGGAAAATGTAACGAGCAATGAGGAATTTCGCCAGTTGCGACGATTGGCTGAAAGAACGCCGCAAGAATGGATCGCGCAAGAACGCTTTGAAACAACCCCGGTACGAACGGATGACGGAAACGTTTATCCCTGTGTGGGGGTTTTCACCGTAAATGGAGAATTTGCCGGAATTTATGGGCGGTCAAGCCGCACGCCGCTCGTCAATCAGGACGCGCAGGATGTGGCAGTTCTCGTGCGAAATGACGCGAATCGAGGAGAGCGATGACGAGAGAAGAAGTGTTTTTGACCTGGGCGCCGCAGGATTCGATTTGGTCGCCGTGGGTCTTGCCGGTTCCGTTTGCGCAGTTAAATTGTTTGGACTTCACGCGTCCTGCAGCGGCCGAACAGGCAATGGCTGTTCCGACTTGGCTGCGCGAAGGTAATCGCGAAGGCCAGGCATTCGTTGTCGATATTCCGGGGCGCGACGCCATGAAGTTTGGTCTTGCACTGGCAGACATTGGAATCAGACCGGTGCCAGTCATTGATGGTTCGCCCGGCGCGGGCGATTTCTATTTTGGCCGGAACCCGGAGGCTTCCACGAAGCCGACGTGGCATCCGAACGTTGTGGTGGATATGACGGAGTTACTGCGGACGCTATGCGAAGGTGCCGCGCGGCTGAAGGAGGTGGTGCTGCCACCTGTCGCCTTGCCTGCATTTCTACTCGATTCAGATCGAAGGACCGGTCATCGACCAGCACAGATCGGGATGTACGACAATCGTTGGCAAGTGTTTGCGCAGGATTTCCCGTCGGCAAAATTTCTGTTGGGGCATGGAGTGCGACGCGTGTTGCTCGTGCAAGAGCGCACGGGCCAGCCGCAAGAGGATTTGGCGCATGTGCTACTGCGTTGGCAGGAAGGCGGAATAGCGATTGAAAGTGTTGGAACGAAGGATGGAAGTGTGCCGGAAGCCATTCAAATAGCGAAGCCATCGCGATTTCGGAGAATCTGGTACAGAGCGCTGGCGATGCTCCGTTTTCGGCGAAACTGGACGGGTGGCTTTGGAGGGTTTGAAAGTTTTCCGATGGGCTCGGGTGGGTGATGCGGAATAATTTCGAGTCAGCTGGCCCAGAGGCGGAGGGCGAGGAGGTGGTAGTGGGCGAGGAAGATGGTGAGGAGGCAGGCGGCGAGGGAGACGAGAAGAGAGTGGATGCGGATGGCGGGGTGGATTTCGAGGCGGGGGACGGAGACTGCGAAGTAGAGGCCTAGCAGCGAGAGTACAGCGAAGGCGACAGTTCCGACGAAAAAGAGGATGGACCAGAGGCTGAAGGCGCCGAGCGTGTCGAAGGATTTTCCGCCGCAGAAAAATGAAAGGATGAGCGTGAGCGCGGCAAAGAAGGGAACGGCGCGGACGCGGAGATGTTTTACGTCTTTGAGGCGGCGCAGGATCCAGAGAAGAATCCAGAAAATCGCATAGAGCAGGGAACTGGCGAGGAAGAGTCCGCAGAGGGCGAGCAGGCAGAGGCGCGCGTAGGGCCACACGGGATTGATGCGCTCGGCGTACGGCGTACCACCGGCGGCCGCGAGGCACATTTGGCCCGAAGAATTTGCGAAAAAGGCGACGGTGGCTTCGGGGTCTTTTTCGTTGCGAAAGAGATTCTTGCCGACGGGAATGAGCGGCTTCGGCGCGCTGAACATGCCGGCGAGGGTGAGCTGATTGTTTTGGACGCGAACGCGAGTGTTGTCGAGCAGATCGGTCGTGAATGAGATGAGTTGATTGCGCGGGGCACGCGAGGCGTAAAAGCCAGCGAATTTCCGGAGTTCGGCGGCGGAGAGCTGCGGCACGGGCGGCAGCGGTTTGGGAAAATCCTTCGACAGAAAATCGGTGGCGAGCTGATTGAGGTCGCCCTGCGCTTTGCCGGAAAAATCCGCGTTTAACAAAACGACGTAGCCCCAATTCTGTTCGGGCATGTAACGGTAAGTGGAGAGGAAACCGTCAATGCCGCCGTCGTGGCCGTGGGTGACGACGCCCCCTGTTACCTCTGTGTAATTTGCCAGGCCATAGCCGAGACGAAGGCCATTGCGCGAGGAAAGCTGCGTCTGCGGATATTCCATGCGCGCGATGGTTTCGGGCTTCAGAAGCTGTTTTTCGCTGGTGGCGCCGCGGCGAAGGAAAAATTGCACGAGTTTGGCGAGCTCGGCGGGAGAGGCTTTCATGTCGCCGGCGGGACGAAGATAGATTTCCTTGTACGCGACGGGCTGGACGGGTTTGCCATCGGGGCGTTGGTAGCCTTGCGCGAGAAGCGCGCGATTTTGCGGCGTGAGATCGAAATCGCCGGTGGAAATTTCAAGCGGCGAAAGAAGATTCGCGCGGATGTAAGCGGTCCACGGTTGACCGCCGATTTTTTCCACGAGGTAGCCGGCGATGCCGTAATCGGGATTGGAGTACGCGAAGCGGGTGCTGGGCGGCCAGCGGACGTTTTGTGGATTGGGAAATCGTTGCAGAACTTGCAGGATGGGAATATTGGGCGAGTCGCTGGTGTTGTACACCTCGCGGAGGGCCATGTCGTCAAAGCCGGCGGTGTGTTCGAGAAGATTGGTGATGCGAACGGGATTGGTGGATTCCCACGGATTTTTTAAGGGCACTTCCGGCGCTACGTCCTGCAGGCGGGATTGAAGATTAATGCGGCCTTCTTCTTCGAGCTTGAGGAGCGCGAGGGAGACAAACGTTTTGCTGATGGAGCCGACGCGGAATTCGGTGTCGCAGGTGATGTCGCGATTTTGCGAGAGCTCGGCTTTGCCGATGCCGCCGCACCAAAGCACGGAGCCGTTGCGGATGAGTGCGATGCCTGCGCCGGGGACGTGTTCGGCGTCGAGAATCTTTTTTGCGGCAGATTGAAATTCTTCGAGCGTTTTGGGATGCGGGAGTTCGTCTTTTTTTGACGATGAATTTTGCGGAAGGACGAGCGAAGGAGTTACGAAGAGCGCGAATAGAGCGAGAACGCGAGATTTATGCATAGTACCTCGACGGAATTGCGAGATGGGCGAGGAGTTTAGCAGAGAAGTTGTTGTAGCTTCAGCATGGCGAGACCGAAGGCTAAACACACAAGCTCGTTGCGAAGTATTGCCGGAGCTGAAGCCCCTGCGCTACACGAAGCGCCCGCCTCAGAAGGCGGCCGCTACAACAGCTTACCTTGTGTTGGCTTGGTGGTGGTGGGCAAGAGCGGGCGCACGCTGAAGCGTACGGTACAACAGCTTACCTTGTGTTGGCTTGGCGGTGGTGGGCAAGAGCGGGCGCACGATGAAGCGTACGGTACATTGACGGTTGAGGCGGCGTCGCATACGATTTCGCCCGGCGCAATTATGCCGACAATTGATTTTCGAGAGGGCTTTCCATTTATGTGCAAACGGCTTCGTTTCCTTTTTGTGGCGGTCTTTTGTTTGTGCGCGAGTTTTGCGGTGGCGCAGCAGCCTGGCGGCGAGAAGGCGGCGGATAAATCCGCGGACAAAGCGGGAGAAAAACCGAAAGACGACAAAAAAACGCCGGAAGACAAGAGCGTACAGACGAAGCACTCGGTGAAGATTGGCGGGCAAGAGGTGAAGTACACGGCGACGGCGGGAACGATGGTGCTGAAGCTGGAGGATGGAACAGCGAAGGCGAGCGTGTTTTATGTGGCGTACACGAAAGACGACGTGACGGATGCGTCGAAGCGGCCGATTACGTTTGCGTTTAACGGCGGGCCGGGCGCGGGATCGCTGTGGCTGCATATTGGCGCGCTGGGTCCGCGACGGGTGGAAATGGGCGACGTGGGGAATTTGCTGCCGCCGCCATACAAGTTTGTCGATAACGAAGCTTCGATTCTGGATGTGACGGATATCGTTTTCATCGATCCGGTGACGACGGGCTTCAGCCGGCCGGTGCCGGGCGAAATGGACAAGCAGTTTCATGGCGTGCAGGAAGATGTGCAATCGGTGGGCGATTTTATTCGGTTGTGGGCGACGCGGAACCGGCGATGGGGATCGCCGAAATTTTTGGCGGGAGAGAGTTACGGAACGACGCGCGCGGCGGGATTGAGCGGTTATTTGCAACAGCGGTACGGAATGTATTTGAACGGGATTATTTTGATTTCGTCGATCTTGAATTTCGAGACGGCGGAGTTCGACACGGGAAACGATCTGCCGTACATCCTTTATTTGCCGACGTACACGTCGATCGCGTGGTACCACAAGAAACTGCCGGGGGATTTGCAAGGGGATTTGCAGAAAGCAATTGCGGAGTCAAAGGCCTTTGCGGTGGGAGCGTACGCGGACGCATTGATGGCGGGCGACGCGTTGCCCGTGGCGAAGCGGGCGGAAATTGCGCAGAAACTTTCGCGATTGACGGGAATTTCCGCCGACTACATCGATCGGGCGGATCTGCGGATTGAGATTCAGCGGTTCGACAAAGAGCTGATGAAGAGCGAGCGGCGGACGGTCGGCCGGCTGGATGGAAGGTTCACGGGAATCGACGCGGATGCGGCGGGCGAGCAGCCGGACTACGATCCGAGCCTTGCGGCGATTGTGGGGCCGTATACGGCGACGATGAACGAATACGTGCGGGGCGAGCTGAAATTCGAGAGCGATTTGCCGTATGAATTTTTGACGGGGCGCGTGCGGCCGTGGAATTACGCGCCGTACGAAAATCGTTACGTGAACGTGGCGGAGACACTGCGGCGGGCGATGACGCAGAATCAGTTTTTGCACGTGTTTGTCGGCAAGGGTTACTACGATCTGGCGACGCCGTTTTTTGCGGCGGATTACACGTTCGATCATTTGGGATTGGACCCGACGCTGCGGTCGCACATCAGCGGCGGATATTACGAAGCGGGGCACATGATGTACGTGCATCACGAATCGCTGGTGAAATTGAAACAGGATTTGGCGCAGTTCATGCAGGCGAGCCTCGCGAAATGAAGAAGTTTGTTTCCGCTTTTATTTGGATTGCCATTGCGGTGACCGGTGCCGGCGCGCTGGCGGCGATTGCGTTGCAGCGGAATGAGAGAATCAGCGCAACGTGGTTTGTGGTGGCGGCGGTGTGTTTCTACCTGGTGGCGTATCGATTTTACGCGGCATTTTTGGCGGCAAAGATGGTGGCGCTGGACGATACGCGTGCAACCCCGGCGGAACGAAACGACGATGGGCGCGATTTTGTTGCGACGAACAAATGGGTTTTATTTGGGCATCACTTTGCGGCGATTGCGGGGCCGGGGCCGCTGGTGGGGCCGACGCTTGCGGCGCAATTTGGTTATTTGCCGGGAACGCTGTGGCTGATTGCGGGCGCGGCGTTTGCGGGGTGCGTGCAGGATTTTGTGATTTTGTTCTGCTCGATCCGGCGAAATGGAAAATCGCTGGGCGAGATGGCGCGCGATGAAGTGGGGAAGCGCGGCGGATTTATCGCGCAACTTGCGGTGCTGGCGATTCTGATTATTTTGCTGGGCGTGGTGGCGCTGGTGGTGGTGAACGCGCTGAAGACTTCGCCATGGGCGACGTTTACGCTGGCGATGACGATTCCGATCGCGTTGCTGATGGGCGTGTATTTGCGGTATTGGCGGCCGGGGCGCGTGCTGGAAGCTTCGGTGATCGGATTGGCGCTGGTGATGTTTGTGGTGGTGGCGGGGCAGTGGGTGGCGGAATCGGCGTCGTGGGCCGGCGTGTTTACGTTGAGCGGGGTGGCCCTTGCGTATTGGATTATCGCGTACGGATTTGCCGCGTCGGCGCTGCCGGTGTGGCTGCTGCTTGCGCCGCGAGATTATTTGAGCGCGTTCATCAAAGCGGGCGCGATTTTTTCTTTGGCGGCGGGAATTTTGATCGTGCGGCCGGAAATTCAGATGCCGGCGCTGACGAAATTTGTTGACGGTTCGGGGCCGGTGTTTGCGGGGAAGATTTTTCCGTTTTGCTTTATCACCATTGCGTGCGGCGCGATCAGCGGATTCCATTCGCTGATTTCAAGCGGCACGACGCCGAAAATGATTCAGCGGGAAGGGCACGCGCGGTTTATTGGGTATGGCGCGATGCTGCTGGAATCGTTTGTGGGCGTGATGGCGATGGTGGCGGCGTGCGCGATGCAGCCGGGCGTTTATTTTGCGATCAATTCGCCGGCGGGGGTTGTGGGCGCGACGCCCGAAGGAGTGGCGGCGACGATTTCCGGGTGGGGCTATCAACTCGACCCGCAGACCATGATCAACATGGCGCATGCGGTGGGCGAACAGACACTGTTCAACCGAGCGGGCGGCGCGCCGTCGCTGGCGGTGGGAATGGCGCAGATTTTTTCGAGCACGATTGGCGGCGAGCGATTGATGAGCATCTGGTATCACTTCGCGATCATGTTCGAGGCGCTTTTTATTTTGACGGTGCTGGATGCGGGGACGCGCGTTGGAAGATTTATGGTGCAGGAGATGGGCGGGCGCGTGTGGAAGCCGTTCGCGCAGACGAGCTGGATGCCGAGCGTGGTGATTTCGAGTGCGTTTGTGGTGGGCGCGTGGGGATATTTTCTGTATCAGGGCGTGATCGATCCGTTCGGCGGGATCAATTCGTTGTGGCCGCTGTTTGGAATTGCGAACCAGTTGCTGGCGGCGGTGGCGCTGGTGGTGGCGACGACAATTCTATTGAAGATGGGGCGGCTGAAATGGATTTTTGTGACGGTGGTGCCGATGGCGTGGCTGATCACGGTGACGATGACGGCGAGCTGGCAGAAAATATTCAGCGACAATGCGCGGATCGGATTTTTGTCGGGAGCGAAAGCACTGAAGGCGCAAATCGCGGCGGGGAAAATTCCCGCGGCGAAAATTACGGAGATTCAGCGGACGATTTTTAATTTGCGCATGGACACGGTGGTTACGGCGGTGCTGGCGGCGATGATTCTGGTTCTGGTGGCGGAGGCGCTCTTTCGGTGGACGGCGATTTTGACGAAGCGGAGCGAAGCGGTGTTGCACGAAACGCCGTATGTGGCGACGCAATGGGTGGCGGGCGCGGAGGGGGATTGATGCGAGGCGCTTGGAGAAAATTGCCGGGCATGGCGCGAAGATTCTGGATGCAGCTGCGCGAGTGGTGCGGCGACGCGTCGTATGAACGTTACCTTCGCGCGGCGCATCGAAAAAATGCCGCGAATTTGGCGACCCCGGAACAGTTTTATATTGAGCAATTGGAAAGACGATACTCGAAACCGAATCGTTGCTGCTGAAGCGCAGGCAGGCGCTTGTATTGGACGTTTGGCAGGCATAGAATCCGCGGTAACTCCCCCGGCGGGCCCCAAGTAAAAGTATTCAAAAGGAGGTCGAATGCGCAGAATTTTTAGCCTATTCGCAGTGGCGTGCTTGGTTGCTGCTACGGCGCTCGTTTCTTCCGGGAAACAAGACGAGAAAAAAAACGCGAAACCGGATTTTGACATGACCGCTTCGTACATCGAGGCGTGCAGTTGCGACATGTTTTGCCCGTGCTACTTCAATACGCACTCCACGGCGCATCACGGGGAGAAAATGGAGGAGCATTTCTGCCGGGCGAATCTTGTGCTCAAGGTGGATAAGGGTTTTTACAAAAATACGAAACTCGATGGCGCGAAGATCTGGATCGCAACGGATCTAGGCAGCGACTGGAGCACGGGCAAGGATTCCTGGGCGGTGCTCAACTACGATCCAAGTGTGACCGCGGAGCAAAGGCTCGCGTTGAACGACATCATCGGCCAGCTTTACCCCTTCCAATGGCAGAAATTTGACGTGGATACACAGGGCTTCACGTGGAATGTGGACGAGAAGGCGGGAATCGCGACGGCGAAAATGAACAATGGGAAAGCGGAAGTTGTCCTGAAGAAGGAAAAGGGCGACGATCCGGGCCGCGAGATCGTCATGCAAAACCTGAAGTATTGGACGGCGCAATCCAACGACGGATTCCGCATGTGGAAGAGCGACCACGAGGGATTTGACGGCAAAGGCCACAAATTCTCTTACAGCGGGACGAATGGATTTTTGATTACCATCCATTTCTCGGGCAACGCGAAGGCCGCGGCCTCGGGAAACTGAACGAAGATTCACGGACGTTGTCGAACCGGAAAGCGGTAAGGCGAAGTGTCGAACCCGGCGCATTCGCTCATCGAGCTGCGGTCAAATTTCTTCTTCGTCGTCGGCGATGGATTTGAGGATGGTGATTTTCTGCGCGATGCGGAGAACTTGCGAGCGGACGCCGGAGAGAATGGCGCGGCGCAGTTCGGCGGGCAGGGATTCCGGCGCGAAGACACCGGATTCTTCGCGCGGAAAAAATTTCACGAATTGAGCGGCGACGTGCGCGGTGGCAAACGCGACGGGCGTGGTGAAGCGGCCTTGCTTGCGAATCGTGTAGAGCGAAGGAAAGAGAACGTCGGAACGAATTGCGAGATGGACGTCTTCCTTTGTGCTGCGCTTGATGCCGCGGACGACGACGGCCGCGGCAAACCGGGCATTTTGCAAAACTCCCTGGCGAATTAAGGCGGCGATTTTTCGGGGCGAAGATGTGTCCGGGAAATGGCTTTTGCGCAGGCCGTGGGACTTCGAAAGTTTCCCCTGTTTGTGCCAGCGACGCAGGCGGTCGATTTCATTGCCGCCGATTTTGACGTCGAGATTGCGCATGGGGATGAAGCGGGGCAGCGTGGCGACTTCGTCCTGCGCGTACAGGACGACGCGAGCGGTTCCAACCGGATCGACGAAGCGAAATTTTTCTACTTCCGAAAATCGCTTGGCGAGCGTGAATTTTCCTTCGCGGTAGACGCGAGGGTGAGAGATGGCTTCGTCGAAGGAGACTTCCGGCGACCATTGCGAAATGGGGTCGTCGCTTTCGCTGCTTTCGTAAAGGCGAATCTGGACGGAGATGACTTCGTCGAGAAGATCGGCGGCGCGCTTGACGAGAAGATTGGTGAGGCCGGGCGCGGCGCCGGCGTTGATGACGGCGGAGCGGTTTTTTTTCTCGAAACGTTTGGCGTAGCGGAACTGTTCGGAAAGAAAAGGGTTTCGCGTGAGATGAGAGCTGAGGTCGAGATAATGCGCGCGAAGACGAAGCGCGGCGCGAAGAACGATTTCGTTGAATACGGACGCGCTGGCATTGACGATGAGCTGGCAGCCTTTTGCGGCCTTGACGATGCCGCGCAGGTTGCGGGCATTCACTTCTTTGACGGGAATGGCGCTTTTTTTGCCGAGGAAGCGACGGGCGCGGGCCAAGTTGCGGTCGCCGCACCAGACGGTGTGGCCCTGGCGCTCCAAAAGTTGTGCGAGGAGGGAGCCGGTCGCTCCCGCTCCCAGAACGAAGATCCGCATGGCGTGAAGGAGACTTTATCATAGGAGGGTTGCCTTCGAGAGCGAGAGGCGCGGCGCTCGCGGTTACAATGGCCGGAAAAACCGGGAAAGAGGCTGTCCAAATCGCCCAGCTTCGAACGTCATTAGATTGGGAGCGGCAGTCAAATCGAAGACTGCTACCCGACGAAACCAAACGAGGGAGACCCTGAATGCAATATTTGCTACTGCTTTACGCCGATGAGGCGGGCTGGACCAAGATGTCAAGAGCTGAACAGGAACAGGGGCACGCTGCGTATATGGCGTACACGGAAGCCCTGAAGAAGGCGGGCGCTCTGAAGAGCAGCAACCGCCTGCAACCGGTCGGGACGGCGACGACAATCCGGACCACGAACGGAAAACAACAGGTGCTCGATGGACCGTATGTGGAGTCGAAAGAGCAACTTGGAGGGTACTACCTGATCGATGTGGCGGACCTGGATGCGGCACTTTCCTGGGCGTCGCGTTGCCCGGGAGCCGGGCATGGAATCGTGGAAGTTCGGCCGATCTGGAGCATGTAGTTGGCGGCGATATTGACTGGCCATGATGAGTGGTAATGATGAGCGGCGAAGAACGTAACTTCCTGGCGCGCAACACGGCGGAAACCGTTGCGCGCCAGAGTTACGGAAAGCTGGTGGCGTTTCTCGCCGCGCGCACACGAGACGTGGCGGCGGCCGAAGATGCGCTTTCCGAGGCGTTTGCTTCGGCTTTGGCGGATTGGCCGAAGAACGGGTGCCCTGCAAATCCGGAAGGCTGGCTGCTGACGGTGGCGCGGCGAAAATCGATCGACATGTTTCGCCGCCGCCGGCACGAGGAGACGGCGGATGAGTGGCAAGCCATGAGCGAAAGTTTGCAGGTAGCGGGAACCAATGGACAGATTCCGGACCAGCGGCTTGCGCTCATGTTTGCCTGCGCGCATCCGGCAATTGACGCGGCGGTGCGCTCCCCATTGATTTTGCAAGTGGTGCTGGGCCTCGACGCGGAGGCAATCGCTTCGGCTTTTCTGACGTCGCCGGCGGCGATGGGGAAACGATTGGTTCGTGCCAAGGAGAAGATCAAACAGGCGGGAATTCCGTTTGCGATTCCGGAGAAGGAAGAGCTACCCGGCCGGCTCGATGTTGTGCTGGATGCGATTTATACCGCGTTTGCGGAGGGATGGACGGATCCTTTGGGCAGCGATGTTGCACGGCGCGATCTGACGGAAGAAAGTTTGTTTCTCGCCAGGCTCGTGATCGAACTGCTGCCGCGGGAGCCGGAAGCGCTCGGCCTGCTTGCTTTGATGCTTCACGCCGAGGCTCGGCGGCGGGCACGCCGGAGCGAAGCGGGCGAATTCGTTCCCCTTGCCGAACAGAATGCGGAGCGATGGGACTCGGAAATGATTCGCGAGGCGGAGGCGTTGCTTCGGCAAGCGAGCACGATGCATTCGCTGGGGCGCTATCAATTGGAGGGTGCGCTGCAGTCGGCCCACGTTCATCGAATCAGGACGGGCAATTGGAATTGGCAGGAGGTGGTGCAGCTTTACGATGTGTTGCTGGCGATTTCTGGTTCGCCGGTGGTTGCGATCAACCGGGCCCTGGCAATTGCGGAACTGGAAGGGGCGGAGGCGGGTCTTAGGAGTTTGCATGAGCTGGCTGCTGATCCACGGTTGGCGGAGTATCAGCCGTATTGGGCGGCTCGAGCGGAGTTGCTGGCGAAGACCGGATTCCCTGAGGAAGCCCGCGAAGCCTACGAAATGGCGATTGGACTGGAAAGCGACGCGGCCGTGCGGCGCTTTTTGCAAGGGCGTCAATCCGCGCTAAGACACTGACGTGCGCCAACGAAACGGCGCAACGACGCGCTCTCAAATTCTTGATTGGTGCTTCTGCAGAATTAGCTGACTAATCAGGAGCGACTCGCGGGTGGCAGAAACGGCTCCTTCGCTTATCATCCGCGGACTTAGGATTTAGGTGGAGTTTTTCTAATTGTTGAAACACCCTGTCGTGAAATGCCTTCGTCCGAGTGATGACATTCACAATCGAATCATGGCTTATGTGTAAGAAGAAATCACCGGTGCCGTGTGACCAGATTGGCAGATAATAGCTATCCCACGCGAATATCATCGGCTGCAACAGCATTCCAATCGCATCGGGAAGTTCATCCGCCCTAAATTGATGCCCAGGAGAAGCTTCGAAAGACCTGGGTTGACCAGCACCTATATTCAGTTTTTCAACAATGCGATAACCGATGCCTTCGTTGAATAAATTCCAAACACCCCAGTTGTCAAACCAAATGAACGCACCATCGAAGTGTTGATCCTGATAACCGATTGTAGCGACGCAATGTGCAAAGAACGGGAGCTGCTCCAACTTTGGCGGATATTCTAGGTCGATGCAGGCAGCCTCAGGATGTGTGAAGAAGAGTCCGTCTTCATCGGCATGCACATAATCGGACTCTACTCCAAGATTCTCAAATCCTTTAAACCACTCAGTCACTTCTTCCGCACCAAGAACACGCATGTTTGAAGTTGTCCTTTACGTGTATTTTTTCTTTTCGGGCCGGCTGCGAACGAGTGTCTGGTATTGTGCCCTTACATTATCGTTTATCGGAGTCGGGCGCGTACCCCGAATTTGCGATTATTGGCAAGCCAAGCGTACACTGGCATCAGAAACTCCGACCCTGAAGGCCTGACGGGAGAAACAACCCGTGGCTGCCAGGGCGATGCCCGAGGAAGTTTGGGCTGAGGGTTCGGCTGGAAACGGCCGGGCCTCCCGCAGTATGGAAAGGAGTGCACTGGACGAAAATCCGAATATTTTCGTCGGGCACCCGATTCCACACCGCGAATCGGGTTTTTTGTTTTTTTAGAGCGGGTTTTAGCAGAAGCGATGACCTTGCACGACAAATTCGGGCGGCAGATCACGGACTTGCGGATTTCCGTGACGGACCGGTGCAACTTTCGGTGCGTCTATTGCCGTTCGGCCGATCCGGAAAATTATCGCGACCACGATCAGATACTTTCCTGGAAAGAGCTGGAACGGCTGGCGAAAGTTTTTTTTGAGCTGGGAATTCGCAAGGTGCGGATGACGGGCGGCGAACCGCTGGTGCGGAGCGGCGCGGAAGAGTATGTGAAGTATTTGTCGGATTTGGGTTTTGCCGATTTGTCCATGACGACGAATGGACACCTGCTGGCGGAGCGATGCGCGGGGTTGATGGCGGCGGGGCTGCACCGGATCAACATCAGCCTTGATTCGCTGAGTCCGGAAAAATTTGAAAAAATTACGCGGACGAAGTCGTTCAAATCGGTGATGAATGGAATTGACGCGGTACAGAACTCGAAATTGGGCCCGGCGAAGGTGAATGCGGTGCTGGTGCGCGGGATGAACGACGATGAAGTGGAAGCGTTCGCGGAATTCGCGCGCGAGCGCGGCGTGATTATGCGGTTCATTGAATTTATGCCGCTGGACGCGGACCGGCACTGGTCGCGCGAGAAAGTTGTCGCGGCGGCGGAAGTGTTTGAGCGGATCAACGCGCGGTGGCCGCTGGTGCAGATTCCGCACGAGAAAAGCGAGACGGCGCGAAAGTATCGCTTTGCCGATGGCGCGCCCGGAGAGATTGGGTTGATTGCGCCGGTGACGCAGCCATTTTGCGGGCATTGCTCGCGCATACGATTGACGGCGGATGGAAAATTGCGGACTTGCCTGTTCAGCAAGGATGATCACGATTTGCGGGCGTTTTTGCGCGACGGCGCCACGGACGAGGATTTGACGACGTTTATCACGTCCGTGGTGAATGAAAAAGAGGAAGGGCACCACATCAACGATCCCGGTTTTGTGCAGCCGAATCGTACGATGGTGTTTATTGGCGGGTAGCGCTAAATCTCACTTTTCGGCGACGAAAATCATCTAATATGGGAGGCAAGAAAACGCCTTCATTCCATCGAAAACATGAACAAGATTCCTTCCAATTTGGGCACGGCCACACTTATCGGCATCGAGCAGCCGGAAACGCTGCGCGCGCCGGAGATTGAAAAAGGCGTTGGTTGCGATTTCGACAATTATTTGCTGGTGCCGGACAACACGCTGGACGAACGCATCGCGGCGGCAAAAGCGAAACTCGGAAAAGATGTGGTGATTCTGGGGCATCACTACCAACGCGATGAAGTGGTGAAGTTTGCCGATTTTCGCGGCGATTCGCTGAAGCTTTCGCAGCAGGCGGCGGAAGTGGATGGAAAGTACATTGTTTTTTGCGGCGTTCATTTCATGGCGGAAAGCGCGGACATTTTGCGGCGCGATCGGCAAGTCGTGGTGCTGCCGGATTTGAGCGCGGGCTGTTCGATGGCGGATATGGCGGACATCGGGCAGGTGGAAGCGTGCTGGAGCGAACTTGCCGGAGTGACGGACACGAGCAAGATTATTCCCGTGACGTACATGAATTCGACGGCGGCCATCAAATCGTTTACGGGCGAACATGGCGGGTCGGTGTGCACGAGCACGAATGCGCCGGCGGTGATGAAGTGGGCGTTTGCGCGCGGCGAAAAAGTTTTGTTTCTGCCGGACGAGCACCTGGGGCGCAACACCGGATACCGGATGGGAATTCCGCTGGACGACATGATCGTCTGGGATCCATTTCAAGAACTTGGCGGAAATACCGAAGAGCGAATTCGCGCCGCGAAAGTGATTTTGTGGAAGGGCTACTGTTCGGTGCACCAGCGATTTACGATGGAACATGTGGCGCGCGTGCGAAAAGAAAATCCGGGAATTCGCGTGATCGTGCATCCCGAGTGCCGGTTTGAAGTGGCGCAGGCGGCGGATCAGATTGGCTCGACGGAAGGAATTATCAAGGTCATCAAAGCGTCGGAGCCGGGTTCGCAATGGGCAGTGGGAACGGAAATTCACCTTGTGAACCGGTTGACGAAGGAATTGACGGATCGAAAAGTGATGTCGCTCGACCGGAGCGTGTGCGTGTGCACGACGATGTTCCGGATTACGCCGGTGCACTTGCTCTGGGCGCTGGAAAACCTGGCGGCGGGAAAGATTGTGAATCAGATTTCGGTGGATGAGCGCACGCGGAAGTACGCGCGGGTTGCGCTCGACCGCATGCTCGCCTTGCGATAGCATCGAAGAGCAAGTTTTTCCCGCGCACGAATCGAGCACTACGGAAACCCAATGGCCGACGAAGACGACGAGCTGCCGCAAGAAGAAGAAACTCCCGAACCAAGATTATTTACGCTGACCGAAGCGGAACGCACGCGGCGCGAGTTGGAGCCCGTGCTGATTGAAGCGATGGACTGCCGCAGAAAACTTTCCGGGCTGGATACGGAGCTCGCGGCGGTGGCGGCGCGAATCATGATGATGGGCGGCATTCTGGTGCCGCACGAGAAATTGTCGCTGGTGCGGAAAGAACACACGCGGCTGGCGCAAAATTTGAAGTCGGCGCTGGACCAGATTTTGGAAACGGGATGCGTGATCAAGGATTTGGATGTGGGGCTGCTCGATTTTCCATCGGTGATCGACAACGAGGAAGTGTATTTGTGCTGGAAGCTGGGCGAGGACAGGATTCGTTTTTATCACCGGCAGAATGAAGGGTTCGCGGGAAGAAAGCCGCTGGATCCGCGGGATTTGGGGCCGGGAGACAAGATTCAGTAGAAGTCTAAGTTGGCTCACACGGTTTACTGAGAAGGGGCGCCTCGACCGGGTCGGGGCGCCCCTGCGAGTTTGAGGGCCCTAGGAATTTGGAGAAGCGATGAGCGAAAAGACCGAAAACAGATTGAAGGATTCGGCGAGCCCGTATTTGCGCTCGGCGGCGCATCAGCCGATTGACTGGCATGAGTGGGGCGAAGAAGCGTTCGCGCGCGCGCAGAAGGAAGACAAGCCGATGCTGCTCGATATCGGCGCGGTGTGGTGCCACTGGTGCCATGTGATTGACCGCGAAAGCTACGAAAATCCGGCCATTGCAAAAATCATCAACGAAAATTTTGTTCCGGTGAAAGTGGATCGCGACGAGCGGCCGGACGTGGACGCGCGGTATCAATCGGCGATCAGCGCGATTTCCGGGCAAGGCGGCTGGCCGTTGACGGGGTTTTTGATGCCGGACGGAAAACCGTTTTTTGGCGGAACGTATTATCCGCCGGAGGATCAATTTGGCCGGCCGGGATTCCGGCGCGTGCTGCTGGCCGTGGCGGAATCGTACAAGACGAAGAAAGCGGAATTGTTGAAGGCGGCGGAGTCGCTCGCGGATTCGGTGGCGCAAGCGGAAATTTTCACCGGTGCGCACGGAAAGTTCGATGCAGAGATCGTGGATTCGCAAGTGCGCGCGATCACGCAACTTTTTGACATCAAGAATGGCGGATTTGGGAAGGCGCCGAAGTTTCCGCACTGTTCGGCGATTGACTTGGTCTTGGAACGGTATCAGCAGACGAAAGAGCGGCACCTGCTGGCGATGGCGGAAACGACGCTCGAAAAAATGGCGCGTGGCGGCGTTTACGACCAGCTGGCGGGAGGATTTCATCGTTACTCGGTGGATGAACGGTGGCTCGTGCCGCACTTCGAGAAGATGAGTTACGACAATTCGGAGCTGTTGAAGAATTATTTGCATGGCGCGCGGCTTACCGAGAATTGGCTGCTCGATGAGACTGCAAAAGGAATTGTGGCCTGGGTGAATGAGACTCTTCGGGATCGCGAAAACGGAGGCTTTTATGCCAGCCAAGATGCGGATTTCTCACTCGACGATGACGGCGACTACTTTACTTGGACGCTGGACGAAGTACGTGCGGTTCTTACTCCGGAAGAATCAAGAGTAGTGGAACTCTATTACGACGTCGAAGCTCATGGAGAGATGCACCACAATCCATCAAAGAATGTGCTTTGGGTTGCACGCGATTTTGAAGAGATTGAGAATCAGTTGAAAATCGAGAAAAACACCTCCATGCAACTTTTGCTGCAAGCGAATCCCAAGATGCTGGACGCTCGGAATCTTCGGCACACACCGTACATCGACAAGACGATGTATGTCAGTTGGAACGCGATGTTCGTTTCCGCCTATCTTGAGGCGGAACGATGCTGGGAAGAAAGGGAGTATTACGAGTGCAGGGAATTCGCACTAAAGACGCTGGATCGGACGTTGCGCGAGACGTGGACGGCGGAGCAGGGGTTTGCGCATCGGATTGGCGGACCGGCGCTGCGTGGAACGCTCGATGACCAGGTGTTTGGCGCGATGGCGCTGCTGGATGCATACGAAGCGACGCTGGACGCGAAATATTTTCAAGCGGCCGCGCGGACGATGGACATCGCGATTGAAAAATACGGCGACGCGGAAGGCGGCGGTTTTTTCGATCGCGCGAGCGATGCTCCACCGATGGGCGGACTGGATGTACGGCGAAAACCGTTTCAGGATTCGCCGACGCCCGGAGCGAATTCCGTGGCGGCGATGGCGCTCACGCGGCTGCACAATTACACCGGCGAACAGAAATATTACGACTGGGCGAAGAAAACACTGGAAGCGTTCGCGGGAATTGCGCCGCAATTCGGAATGTTTGCGGCGACGTATGGACTGGCAGCGACACTGTTTGCGAATCATCCGATTCAAGTCGTCGTCACCGGCGTGGACGGAGATGCCACCGCGAAGGAATTGGAAGCGGCCGCAAATTCCGTGTTTCGATTTGGCAAAGTGGTCTTGCGCGTGAAGCCGGGGATTGCCGCGGAATATCTTCCGCTGGCACTGCGCGAGACGCTGCCGCATCTGCCGGCCGATAAAGCGATGGCGCTGGTTTGCTTTGGAAATACCTGCATGCCGCCGACGAACGAGCCGGAACGCTTGAAGGCAATTTTGGAAAACGGCGCCGTCGAAGCCGCGAAGAATTAGCGCATAAAGCAAGAAGGGCCGCACGCCGCGGCGTGCGGCCCTTACAACGATCACGACCCGATTCAGTTCGTCTTTTACTTCTTCGGCCGCGATTCCGGCGGAACCATTCCGTTGATTCGGTAGTAGACGACGAGCTGGCCGTAGTGCTCGCCCGAGTGTTCAATCAAGCCATTTGCCAGGTCGGAGAGACGCGTTTTCGCCGGGCCGCCGGCTTCCACCTCCGCGTTCAAGCCTTTGTCACCCTTGGCCTTGATCACGGCGGCGCCATCTTCGACGCACTTTTTCACAAAGGCCACAACCTGCGCCTTGGTCTTAATTTCATCGCGCTTCGGGTCGTCGCCGTAACGCGCTTTCTTGCCGTCGGCAGTGTCCGTGAAGAAATACATTGACGCCGACGCATGAAGCAAATTGCCGACAAACGTGCGCGAATCGGGGTGCGGTTTGTAGTCGTATTTGTCTTCCGGCAAATCTTCCGCGATGGCGATCAGCTTGCGGCCGATATCGTTCCACGATTCAAGAATGGCCTGCGATGGGCTCGGAGCCGGTTTCGGCGGCGCCTTCGTTGCCGCGTCCTGTGCGAGAGCGGGCAGCGCCAGGAACGCCGCCGCCAACGCGATTCCTGCCAAGCAAAACAGTTTCTTCATTTCATCCTCCGTCGCGCTTTGGTGGCGCAGACTATCGTTTGAGACGTATGGGGCTGCGAGAAGTGTTTCCGCGGTACGGCAGATTCTACTCCGCAAATGGGACGCCGGAACAGGGAAGCCGGTGCGGAAACTCCGGTCGCCCTGCCAAATTGTCTCCCCCGCCGCGCATGGTAAGCTGAAAGTGCAAGCAGGGAGGCATTTCTGTGAATGTTGGCTGGCTGTTGGCCCGGCTGGTAATCGGCCTCGGGTTGTTGTCGCTCATCATTTATTCCCAATATTTCTGGTACCGCGGACTTTGGCGGCTCACTGCGAATTGGGGCAGCACGGCGCTGCGCGTGGCGGCTCGGCTTTTTTGCCTCGGGCTTGTGACGATATCGACGCTTGCCATTGTGGATGCGATGCGCATGGGCACCAGCCATTGGATTCCGCGCGGAAATATTTTCCCATCGTTCGTGGGCATGTGGTTTACGTGCGCGTTCTTCGGATTTCTGGCGGTCCAATTTGTGCGCGCGCTGGAGCGAGCCTGGCGATTGCTGGCGAAAAGAAGCAAGGCGCGGAAAAATGTGGCGCCCGTTTCTACCGCACCCGTGCGTGAAACGGCGGAGGTGGTTGCCGATCCGGGGCGGCGGCACTTCTTTAAAGCAGCGACGGCGGCGGCCGGTGCGGCGCCCTTTCTTGGCGCCATGTACGGCTTTGCCGCGGAGCGATTGAACTATCAGATCCGGCGCGTGGAAATTCCGATCGCGAATTTGCCCGATGCGCTCGACGGAATGAAAATCGCGCAATTGAGCGACATTCATTTGAGCGGATACATTTCGACGGATGACGTGCGCCGCGCCGTGGACATGGCCAACGAGTTGTCGCCGGATTTGTCGGTCGTAACCGGCGATTTTATTACCGGTGCGAGCGATCCGCTGGAAGATTGCATTGCGGAAATTCGCAAACTTTCGGCGCCACTCGGGGTTTACGGCTGCAACGGAAACCATGAAATTTATGCGAAGGCGGAAGATGCAGCCGAGCGCCTGTTCACGCAGGCAGGCATGAAATTGCTGCGGAGCGAGAACGCGACCTTGAACTTTCGCGGCGCGCAATTGAACTTAATCGGAGTGGACTACCAGCGCGAACGCGGCCCCGGCGGTCACAAAATCCCGACGCTGGCGGGCGCGGGAAAACTCGTGCGGCGGGACATGCCGAATATTCTGCTGTCGCACAATCCGAATTCCTTCAACCGCGCGGCGGAATTGGGCATCGAACTTTCGCTTGCGGGACACACGCACGGCGGTCAGGTGCAGGTCGAAATTCTGGATCATCGTTTGAGCCCGGCGCGCTTTATCACCGATTACATTGCGGGGCTGTATGCGCGGCCGCTGGGTTCGCTTGCAAACGGCGCGCAAGCGCCACTTGCGAAGTCGCACCTGTACGTGAATCGCGGCCTCGGCACGGTCGGCGCACCGGTTCGCCTCGGCGTACCGCCGGAAATTACGCTGATTACGCTGCGCAGGGCCTAGGCCAGGGTTGCGCGCCGCATGATCGTGCTCGTGATGGGAACGACGGGAGCGGGCAAGACGACCGTCGGCAAACTGCTCGCGGATAAACTGGGCTGGGAGTTTCTTGACGCGGACGATTTTCATCCCGCGGCCAATATCGCAAAAATGAAGCAGGGAATTCCGCTTGATGATGCGGATCGGGCGCCATGGCTTGCGGCCATGCACGACGAGCTTGTTCGCCAGAACACATCCGCCAAGAGCTGCGTGCTGGCGTGCTCCGCTCTTAAAAATAGCTACCGAAAAACAATCGGCAACGCTTTGCCGATGAAGATTGTCTATCTGAAGGGCACGTACGAAGAAATGCGCGGGCACATCCTGGCGCGGCAGGGGCATTTTGCCGGCGAAGGAATTCTGGCGGGGCAATTTGCCGATCTGCAAGAACCACGGGATGCCATGGTGGTTTCCGTCAGCCATCCTCCCGAGGAAATTGTTGCCGACGTGCTTCGCGAACTGAAACTCGCGTAGAATCGCGGCGGCGATTAATCCACGCGCAGCCGGATTATTCTTGAGAACGCAAACGAACAACGCGGCGGCAAGCGAAGTTGTGCCGAAATTATTTTGGCGGTTGATGCCGTTCCTTCTGCTGCTCTATGTGGTGGCGTATCTTGACCGCATCAACGTGGGATTCGCCGCGCTGCAGATGAAGACGCAGCTGCATTTCAGCGACGCCGTATATGGACTCGGCGCGGGAATTTTCTTCGCCGGCTATTTTTTCTTCCAGCTTCCCAGCAATCTGATTCTGTACCGCGTCGGGCCACGGCGATGGATCGCCGTAATGATGATTGCGTGGGGCATCGTTTCGTCCTCGATGATGCTCGTCGCGACGCCGCGCGGATTCTATGCGCTGCGATTCCTGCTCGGCGCGACCGAAGCGGGTTTTTTCCCGGGCGTGATTTTGTACATGAAGAATTGGTTCCCGGCGGGAGTGCGCGCCCGGACTTCCGCAATTTTTCTGACAGCGGGTCCGATTTCCGGAATCCTCGGCGGACCGATTTCCGGAGTTCTGCTGGGCCTCGACAAACTGCACGGACTTGCCGGCTGGCAATGGTTGTTTCTGATGGAAGGCCTGCCTGCCATTTTGCTGGGCGCGATCGTTTTTTTCACGCTTGCGGACAATCCGCGGGAAGCTCGCTGGATGACTTCCGAACAACAACACTGGCTGGCGGAGACACTGCGCAGGGAAGATGCCGAGGTAGAAGGCGGCGCGAAATTAGGCGCGTTTGCCGCTTTCGGCATGGGCGCCGCGTGGCTGCTGGCTTTCGTTTACTTTGCCCTGAATTTCGGTTCTTACGGGATCAGCTTGTGGTTGCCGACGGTTTTTCATCGGGCTTCGAACTTTGGAATTCTGGCGCTCGGATTTCTGACGGCCATTCCGTATTTATTGGGCGGCGTGATGATGATTTTGAACGGGCTCGATTCCGACCGCAGGAACGAACGATTCTGGCACGTGGCGATTCCAGCTTTTGTCGCGGCGGCAGGGTTGGTGGGCGCCGCCTACGCGGGCTCTTTCCCCGTGCTGGTGGCCTGTTTCGCGCTGGCTTACGCGGGCGTGCAGTGCATGAACGGGCCGTTCTGGGCCATCTCTTCGCGCACACTGGCGGGAGCGGCCGCGCCCGCGGGAATCGCCATGATCAATTCCCTTGGAAATTTGGGCAGCGGACTTGGGCCGTACATGATTGGGTTTGTGAGTTTGCACACGGGAAATTTTCGGTTGCCGCTCTTGCTCGTCGGCGCAGTGCTGGCGGTGGGTGGAATGGTTGTCCTCGAGGTGCGCAATTTGGCGCGGCAAGGCCGAGCGAGTGGCTGAGTTGCTGGCGGTGTGGCGCGGTGCCATAATTTGACTTCATCGTAGCTATACGCTGCTGCAGTTCCGGGGGAATTTATGGCGATGCGCGACAGTTGGGTGGAAAAAAGAGAAGCCGAATCGGCCGGGAAGAACGGCAGCAGAAACATGTCGCAGATGCATCTGGCGCGGCAAGGCGTCGTTACCGAAGAGATGCAGTATGTCGCCAAGCGCGAAAAGCTCGAACCGGAGCTGGTGCGCAGCGAAATTGCGCGTGGGCGAGCGATTATTCCCGCGAACATCCATCACCGGAATCTGGAGCCGATGGGCATCGGCGTGGCGTTTTTCTGCAAGATTAACGCGAACATCGGAAATTCCGCGACCACGTCGAACATTGAAGAAGAGCTGAAGAAGCTGCACCACTCCGTGCACTACGGCGCGGACACCGTGATGGATCTTTCCACCGGCGGCGATATTCCCACGATTCGGAAGGCGATCATCAACGCTTCGCCCGTGCCCGTTGGGACGGTGCCGGTTTATGAAGCGATTTCGCGCGTGCGCCGGCCGGAAGATTTGACGATCGATCTGATGCTCGAAGTGATCGAAGAACAAGCCGAGCAGGGCGTGGACTACATGACGATTCACGCCGGCGTGCTGCGGCAGCATGTGCCGCTCGTGCGCAAACGCATCACGGGAATCGTGAGCCGCGGCGGATCGCTGATGGCGCACTGGATGGAGCATCACAAACAGCAGAATTTCTTGTACGAGCGATTTGACGACATCTGCAAGATTTTCAAGAAGCACGACGTGAGTTTTTCGCTGGGCGATGGCTTGCGGCCCGGCTGCATTGCGGATGCCAGCGACGAAGCGCAGTTTGCGGAATTGAAAGTGTTGGGCGAGCTGACGAAGAAAGCGTGGGAGCACGACGTACAGGTGATGATCGAAGGCCCCGGCCACGTGCCGATGGACAAGATCAAGGAGCAAGTGGACAAGGAAGTCGAGTGGTGCCACGAAGCGCCGTTTTACACGCTGGGGCCGCTCGTGACGGACATTGCGCCGGGCTACGACCACATCACCAGCGCGATCGGCGCGGCAATGATCGGCTGGCACGGGGCCTCGATGCTTTGCTACGTGACGCCGAAAGAGCATCTCGGTCTGCCGAATCCCGAAGACGTGAAGCAGGGCGTGATTGCCTACAAGATTGCCGCTCATGCCGCGGACGTGGCGCGCCACCGGCCCGGGGCGCGCGATCGCGATGACGCGCTAAGCTATGCGCGCTTCTTATTTGACTGGAACAAACAGTTTGAGCTGTCGCTTGACCCCGAGACGGCCCGCGCGATGCACGATGAATCTCTGCCCGACGATTTTTACAAGGAAGCGAAATTCTGCTCGATGTGCGGACCGAAGTTCTGCTCAATGAACATCACGCAACTCGCCGAAGCGGAATCCGGACAGGATCAAGCCGAGCGAAAGCAGAAATTCGCGGAGTTGCTGGTTAGGGTCCAAGGCGCGTAGTTCCGTGGGCGTTGCAACGTTCTTTCGGGCTTCGCTTTTGCTGGAAGTTTCAGGTCGGTGGTATGTAGATTGGCTCATTTTGTTCTTCATCGCAGTGATTTGGGTTGCCGCATTCTTTCTGTCCAAGCGGAATGTGGTTGCAAACCGACGACGGAGAAGTCGCGAACTTGCCGAAAAGATAATCCGGAAATCAAAAGAGCCGTACGAATACATCCCCGTTGAGGCGCAGTCCGTTACCGGGCTTCGGCTCAACGAGCTTCAACAATCCACCGAAACTCTGGAGAGACTCGGTTTTCGACGGTTGTCGGATCATCGTCTTCTTGGTAAGGGCGAGACAATACCCCATTCGTTTGCAAGGAACCTGGTTAACGAGGACCTTCATTGCTTCGCTGACTTGATTGCCATTCAAAAGACCCTCGATGCACGAGGCCCGCTGATCTTTGGCTTTAGCACTTTTTTCGAGGCGGGCTGGTCTATAGGGGCATCGTCAAGTGGATACATAGCAGGAAAATATTACCGTCGGGTTCCTAGGTCGCTCTCACTGATTATTCGGGACTGCGATTTAGAAGAACTCTTGCGCCGGCATCTTGCGATGTGTGACCGCGTCATGAGAGATCTCGGCGTTAGCGTCCTGCAGGACGTGTCGCTCGAAGGATATCGGCAACGACTGAGAGAGCGCATGAGCGAACGGCGACAGGCATTCTTGCAGCGCGATATCTTGGCGGAGACGACTGAAGCGAAGCGGATTGAGGCGCAAGGGCACTGGGAATGGTTGGGCGATTATCCCCGGTTCGCAGACCGAAACCGGGGAAAACAGACTGTGGTAACTGGGTGAGCTTCGCGGAGGTTCACCGAATCGCTGAGGTAAATCCATGGCGTATAGTTGGTCACATAGCGAGAAAACCTCAAGCTTGTTACTTTTTGGCATGGGTCTCCGCTTCCACGTTACAGTGCGCGCCTTCCTTTGATACGCTATTAAAAACAAAGCGAGCCCTGTTCCCCTTGCCGATACCAAGTCCAGAAAGGATGTCGCGCTTCGCGCGCCGAATGAGCCAGTCTGGTCCGTCGCTATCCATTTTGGTGGTGGATGATTCTCCAGTTTGTCGCAAGCTGGTGGGGCAGGCGCTGGGAGGGCAAGAATTTTGCGTCACGTTTGCGAAAAGCGGGCTCGAAGCGCTCGATGCTTTCGCGCGGAACGCTCCAGACATCGTCATCACCGATTGGATGATGCCGGACGTTTCCGGCGTGGAACTTTGCGAACGGATTCGCCGCACGGAACTTGCCTACACATACGTGATTCTTCTCACTTCGATTTCCGACAAAGCCATGCTCGTCAAGGGCCTGGCCGCCGGCGCGGACGACTACCTGACCAAACCGTTTGATCCCGGCGAGCTCAACGCGCGCATCGGCGTCGGGCGTCGCATCATCCGTTTGCAGCGCGACATTGAAGCGAAGAATCTTCTCCTGCAAGAAGCCGCGCGGACGGATTCGCTCACCGGATTGCCGAACCGGCGCGCAATCGAAGAATGGGCGGACCGCCAAATCCGAGGGGCCACGCGCCACGGTTATCCGTTGTGGGTCGTGCTGGCCGACCTCGATTCGTTCAAGAACGTGAATGATACGTACGGGCACGACGCCGGTGACGCGGTGTTGCAGAAATTTTCCGAGCTTTTGCGCGCCACCACGCGAGCTTCGGACATTTGCGGGCGCATGGGCGGCGAAGAATTCGTCATGGTCATGACGCATGTCGAACCGAAGGACATTGTGTCCACGGTGGACCGGCTGCGCGAGCAGTTTGCGTCCATGATTTTTCGCTTTGGCGCAGCCAGCGCTTCCGTCACGTCAAGCTTTGGAATCGCCGGTTTTGAAGCGAAAGGCTGCACCGAATTTTCGCAATTGCTGCGCCGCGCCGATGCCGCGCTCTATGCCGCCAAACGCGCGGGCCGCAACCGGGTCGAACTCGCCGGCAACTGAATTCCGGAACAAATTCGGCCCTTTTCGCGTATATTTCTGCAGAAGGCCGTAAGTTCGTTTGCGGCTGTCGTCTTGGCTTTGTGGAAAGAGGCGCGCCATGCTTTTTCTGCTATTTCTCGGTTTGATGTACTTCCTCCCGACGATCATCGGGCGAAACAAATCCGACGCGGGCATCATTTTCCTCGTAAATCTGTTTCTGGGTTGGACGGTCGTCGGTTGGATCGCGGCGTTTATTTGGGCCTGCGCGGCGGATACGAGGCCCGTGCCGGTGCGACTGGTGCCGATTGCCAGTTTCGGGCGCTTTTGCAGCCAGTGCGGCTCGCTGAGCGTTGGTGGGGCGCATTACTGCACGGCCTGCGGTCGCGCCGTCTAATCCCGGCGGCGGGCCCGCTTTTCTTTCTCGCGAAATTTCCCCTATACTCTTGTCGCGTTGTTCCTATATCGATTGAGGAGACAGCATGGCGTTCGTACGCGCAGCGAAGGCGGCAGACGTGGCCGCCGGCACGATTCGGGAAGTGCAAGTGGGCGCCACCAAGGTAGCACTGGCGAACGTGGGCGGCAGTTTTTACGCCATCAACAACACGTGCCTGCACCGCGGCGGCCCGCTCGGCGAAGGGTCGCTCGAAGGAAAAGTCGTCACTTGTCCCTGGCATGGATGGCAATTTGACGTCACAACGGGGAAAGCCAGCACCAATCCGGACGCCGGGGTGTCGTGCTACGCCACCGAAGTGCGCGGCGACGAAGTGTTTGTGGATATTGGCTGAATACCTGTAAAATACTGATTATAAATGATTTAATGAAATTTTCGGATTGGGATGGCCGCCGTCACCCCGCGCCAACTTTCCCCTAACCCTCATATTTTGTTTGGTTTTGCCGGTCATGGCGTGTATAGTACCGCCGACCTTTTTACTCGATGGCGACTGCGACCGCGACACCGACTAGACACTACTGGATCTTTACCGCCGACCCACATCACTATCATTGGGACACGCTTTTCGTTAAAGGCAAGGAAATGTGGCACGGGGCGGGTTCCAAGCCCGATGCGATTCGTGCGCTCAAACAAGTTCGCAAAGGCGACCGCGTGCTTTGCTACCATTCCGCGCCGGATCGATCGTTCTATTCGATCGCGGAAGTGACGCGCGATCCCTATCCCGACCCGCATGACCGGAAAGAGAAGAACCTCGTGGCGGACTTGCGCGCGTTTGAGAAATTGCCGCGCCAGGTGACGCTGACCGAAATGCGCGCCAACAACGCGCTGCGCAAAGTAAAGTTTTTGAAAAACATCCGTCTGATCGTCTCTCCCATCACGGACGTCGAGTATCTGGAAATTCTGCGCATGGCCGGGATTGTGCCGCAGCCCGGCATTCCGCTTCCGTAAGCGCAAGCTGAAGGAAGTCCGCCCTGTCCATGCGGCAAATGAAGCTGAGGGAATTATGGCGATCACGCGTCGCACACTGTATCTGTTTGTTCTCGTAATTGTGTCCGTCGCGTTCGCGCCCGCCCAAGCCAGGCAATCCGCCGGCGCGCTCGAAGGAATCGCCTCGGGCAAAACTCGCGTCGTCGATCTGAGCTACGCCATCAACGACAAACTCGTCGCATGGCCCGGCGATACCAAAGTATTTGAAGCAAAGGCGAATGGTACGGTCGAAAAAGACGGTTATTTTACGCGCAGCTTTTGGATGTTGGAGCACTACGGCACGCATCTGGACGCGCCCGCCCATTTTCCTCCGGGAAAAAGCACCGTCGAGAAAATCGCTCCCGAGAAATTCTTTGGGCCTGCGGTTGTCCTCGACGTCCGCGCGGAAAGCGAAAAGAACGCGGACTATCAACTTACGACAGCGGTCATTGCAGCCTGGGAGAAACGGAACGGCAAAATCCCTCCCGGCGCGATCGTATTGCTTCGGACCGGCTGGGCGTCCCGCTGGCCGGCCGTGCAACGCTATCGCAATACCGACGACAAGGGCGAAATGCACTTCCCGGGATTCTCCGTGGAAGCGGCGAAAATTCTGCTCGACCGAAAGGTCAGCGGTCTTGGCTGCGACACGCTCAGCATCGATCCCGGCAACTCGAAGGATTTTCCCGTGCATCATCTCGTGCTTGGCGCAGAAGTCTACCAACTCGAGAATCTACGGGATTTGAGCGCTTTGCCGGAGGCCGGAGCTTCACTGGTTGTCGCGCCAATCAAGCTCGAAGGCGGTTCCGGCGGCGCCGTTCGCGTATTCGCGCTCGTTTCACAGTAATTCGAGAGAACTTTTTAGCGGTTTTGTGCGTCTGAGAAAGGGAAGGTTTGCCCTGAGGGTGTACTCATGAGAATAACCAAGCGTTTGGCAGTGATCGGTGGATTCGTCTGCGCGTTGGGACTTGCGACTCTTGCAAGCGCGCAAAACGAAGCCCAGCAGTTTCCCGTCGCAACCAAGACTCTGAAGAACGGAATGAAGGTTCTGGTTCAGAGCGACCACAGCATTCCAAATGTGGCCCTGTACATTTTTTATCGGATCGGGTCGCGCAACGAGCATCCCGGCACGACCGGCCTTTCCCACTTTTTCGAGCACATGATGTTCAACGGCGCGAAGAAGTACGGTCCGGGCGATCTCGATAAAGTGATGGAAGCGAACGGTGGTGAGAACAACGCCTACACCACGCAGAACACGACGGTTTACCAGGATTGGTTTCCGCGTTCGGCGTTGCCATTGATTTTCGACATCGAAGCCGACCGCATTCAGTATCTCCAGTTCGACCCGAAGAAAATTGCCTCGGAACGCGAAGTCGTCGCGAGCGAACGCCGTCTGCGCACCGACAACGACAACGGCGGATTGCTCGACGAACAACTTTGGGCCACCGCGTACATCGCGCATCCCTATCAATGGCCCGTCGTGGGCTGGATGAGCGACATTGAGCAATGGACGATGGACGACCTGAAGCACCATTTTGAAATGGGCTATGCGCCGAACAACGCGACGATGGTCGTGGTCGGCGACGTGACGTCGGATGAGATTTTCCAGCTTTGCGAAAAATACATCGAACCGATTCCCACGCACGCGCCGCCGCCGCCGGTCACGACCATCGAGCCGGAACAACTCGGGGAGCGCCGGCTCGTGGTACACAAGCCCGCGGAATTGCCGCTGCTCATGATCGGCTATCACGTTCCGAAAACAAATGATCCCGATTTTTACGCGCTCAACATCTTGCGGACGGTTTTGTTCCAGGGCGAAAGTTCGAGAATGTACCAGCGGCTGGTGGACAAGGATCAAATCGCGCTGGACGTCTCCGCGTTTGTGCAGCCGTCGTTTGATCCCACATTGGCGATTGTCGTCGCGCAACCCAAGCAGGGAATTGATCCCGCGAAGTGCGAGACGGCGATCTATGAGGAACTCGACAAGTCCAAGTCCGCGCTGATTTCCGACCAGGAGCTGGAAAAGGCCAAGAACATTCGCCTCGTCGAGTTTTACCACGAGATGCGCACGATCAACGGCCGCGCGAACACCATCGGCACCTACGAAGTTTTTTTCGGCGATTACACTCGGCTTTTTGACGCCGCCAAAAACTATAGCGCGGTGACGAAAGACGACGTCCAGCGCGTCGCGAAAAAATATTTCGGCGCCAACAATCGCACCGTGGCGACACTGATTCCGGACAACGAAGGGAAAGCCAAGCAATGAGAACCGTCAATTACTTCGCCAAAGCGCTCCTTGCCGCGTGCCTCGTATTCGTCTTTTGCGCAGCCGGCTCCGCGCAAACTCTGAAACTTCCGCCGCACGAGAAAATCGTTTTGAAGAACGGCCTGACCTTGCTGGTGATGGAGAAACACGGCGTTCCCATCGTCAGCTTCTCCGCGATTGTAAAAACCGGATCCGCCGCCGACCCGGCCGGCCAGGACGGCCTCGCCACAATTACCGCCGGCCTCTTGCGCAAAGGCACGCAAAAGCGCACGGCGCAGCAATTTGCGGGCGACCTCGATTTCATCGGTGGCTCCTTTGACGCCGGCGCCGACACCGACTACACCACAATCTCCGCCGAATTCCTGACGAAAGATATCGATCGCGGCCTGGATCTTTTTACGGATGCGGTTTTGCACGCGTCGTTTCCACAAGCCGAAGTCGACAAGCTCCTCGCGCAGAGTATCGACGGCGTCAAAGCTTCCAAAGACGAAGCGGAAGCCGTGCTCGGCACTTATTACGCCGGCTATCTCTACGGCGCGCATCCCTATGGCCGGTCCGGCGGCGGCGACGAGCTGACGCTGAAGCGAATTCAGCGCGACGCGATCGTGAAGTTTTACTCCGCGAACTACGTGCCATCGAACACAATTCTTGCCGTCGCCGGTGAATTTAACCCCGCCGAACTCAAGAAAAAGCTGGAGGATGCGTTTGGCGCGTGGCCGGCAAAATCCGCGCCGCCTGTTGCCATCCCGGTTCCTTCGGCGGCAAAAGGCAAGCGGCTGCTGCTGGTGGACAAGTCCGACGCGACGCAAACCTACTTCGAAATCGGCAACGTCGGCGTGAGCGCCACGGATCCCGACCGCGTGGCCATTCGCGTTGTCAACACGGCATTTGGCGGAACCTTCGCTTCGATCCTGAACACGGCGTTGCGCATCGATTCCGGTTACACCTACGGCGCACAATCCTTCTTTCAACAGCAGAAAGTCGCCGGCCCGTTTGTGATCGGCAGCTTCACCAAGAACGAGACGACGGTTCCGGCAATCGACCTCGCATTGAAAGTGCTCGACGACCTCCACAAAAACGGCCTCACCCAGACGCAACTCGACACCGCCAAAAAATACATCAAAGGCCAGTTTCCGCCGAGGATCGAAACATCGGGACAACTCGCCGGCCGCATCGCTTCCAACGAATTCTATGGCCTCGACGACAACGAAATTAACCAACTGGAAGCGAAGATCGATGCCGTCACGCTGGATTCCGCCAAGCAAATCATTGCAAAACACTTTCCGAACGAGAATCTCGTTTTCGTCCTGATTGGCAAGGCTGACGAGATTCGTCCTGCCGTCAAAAAATATGCGGCCACCATGGACGAGCGAAAAATTTCCGAACCGGGTTTTTGGCCACCGGTAAAGTAGCGGTATACGGTCGTTTGCAGCGGTTCGATTGCATCGGAGGAACTATGCGTGTTCGTCTTGTTCTGATTCTGTCGTTGCTGACGATCGTTTCGGCCGCCATCGTCGCGGCGGAGGAAACCCCGCTTCTTGCCACCTGGCCCACGGTGAATCAAACCAGCATCACGTTTTCCTATGGCGGCTACTTGTGGACCGTTCCGCGCAGCGGCGGAGATGCGCGCCAGTTGACGACCGGCGGCCACGAGACAACGCCGATCTATTCCCCGGATGGCAAGTGGATCGCCTTCCTCGGACAGTATGACGGCAATGGCGACGTTTTCGTCATTCCGGCCGACGGCGGCGAGCCACGACGTCTCACTTGGCATCCCGGTCAGGACACTCCCGTGGGATGGACTCCAGACGGCAAGAAGGTTCTCTTCACTTCCGCAAGGCAGGCGTATGCCGATTTCGAACGCCTCTACACCGTGCCGATAGAAGGAGGAGTGCCCGAAGTACTCCCCATGTGGCGCGGTGAGAGCGCGTCGTTCTCGCCCGATGGTTCGCGCATTGCCTATGTGCCAAACATCAAATGGCAAGAATCCTGGAAGCGCTACCGCGGCGGTCAAACAACGCCGATCTACATCGTTCGTCTCCGAGATCTGCAGCTCGAAAAACTTCCGCGAGAGAATTCCAATGACGATGATCCCGTTTGGATCGGAGATACGATCTATTTTCTTTCCGACCGAAATGGTCCCGTAACCCTGTTCGCCTACGATACGAAGACAAAAGCAGTGAAGCAGGTGCTCGAAAATCGCGGGTTCGATCTCAAGTCGCTGAACGGCGGTCCCGACGTACTGGTGTACGAACAATTTGGCGGCGTTTACCTTTTCGATCCCAAATCCGGCAAGAGCACTCATGTTGCCATCAAAGTGACCGGCGATCTGCCTGCTACCAGGCCTCACTGGGTGAAAGTTGGAGACAAGATTCAAAATGCGGCAATTTCTCCGACCGGCGCGCGCGCGGCGTTCGAGGCCAGAGGCGAAATCCTCACCGTGCCGGGAGAAAAGGGCGACATCCGCAATCTGACGCGCACCACGGCTAACGCCGAACGCGATCCTGCGTGGTCTCCGGATGGAAAGTGGATTGCGTACTTCTCCGATGAGTCCGGCGAATACGCACTGCACTTGCGCGATCAGTCGGGCCTGGGCGAAGTGAAAAAAATCGATCTCGGCAATCCGTCGTCCTTTTTCTATTCGCCGACGTGGTCGCCGGACAGCAAAAAGATTGCTTTCTCCGACAAGCGGCTCAACCTTTGGTACGTCGACATCGAGAAAGGCGCGCCGGTCAAAGTTGTCACCGACATCTACGATGCGTGGGGAACTTCATTCACTCCCTCGTGGTCGCCCGACAGCAAATGGATCGCGTTTTCGAAATTCCTGTCGAACCATCAGCGCGCCGTGTTTGTCTATTCACTCGAATCGAGTAAGAGCACTCAGATCACCGACGGCTTGAGTGACGCGCGCTTCCCCGTCTTCGATAAAGGCGGCAAATATCTTTTCTTCGCGGCCAGCACGGACGTCGCCCTTTCGGGAAGCTGGCTCGATCTTTCCGGGTTCCAGCGGCCCGTCACGCGCAGCGTCTATGCCGTTGTGCTGAAGAAAGGCGAGCCCAATCCGATGGAGCCGCAGAGCGACGATGAAAAAGTCGCCAAGGCCGAGGAAAAAGGAAAAGACGCCGACAAAAAAGACGAGAAGAAAGACGACAAAAAGGAAGACAAAAAGGAAGAACCCGTAGTCGTCACCATCGATTTCGACGGCATCGGCCAGCGCATCATTTCTCTGCCGATTAAAGCCGCAAACTATTCCGAGCTCGACGCCGGCAAGGCGGGAACGCTTTACGTTGCGGAAACTCCAATCATTCAACCGCTCGACGGCCCGCCTTTCCCGCAACTTACCGTGAGCAAATTCGACCTGACCACTCGCAAGACCGAGCCGTTTCTCAGCGGCACGAGCGGCTACGCGCTTTCCGCAAACGGCGAAAAAATTCTGTATCGCATGGGCACCGCGTCGTGGTTTATCGCGGCAACCGCCGCTTCGCCGAAACCCGGCGACGGCGCGCTCAAACTCGACGACATGCAGGTCTATTCCGATCCACGCGCCGAATGGGCGCAGATGTATCACGAAGTCTGGCGCATCGAACGCATTTTCCTGTACGACCCGCACTTCCACGGCCTCGACATTGCCGCCGCGGAAAAAAAATACGCGCCCTACGTCAAAGCCGCCGGCGGCCGCAACGACTTGAACCACTTGTTCGTCGAAATGCTCGGCGAAGTCACCATCGGCCACATGTTCATTTTCGGCGGCGACGTTCCCAAGGCGCCGGAAGTGAAAGTCGGCCTCCTCGGCGCCGATTACACAATCGAAAACGGCCGCTTCCGCTTTGCCAGAATCTTTAACGGCGAAAATTGGAATCCCGATCTCCGCGCGCCGCTCACGCAACCGGGAGTCGACGTCAAATCCGGCGAATATCTGATCCAGGTCAACGGCGTCGACGTCAAAGCCACCACCGAAGTGCATCGCTTCTTTGAAAACACCGCCGGCAAGCAGATCCGCATCAAAGTTTCCTCTAGCGCCGACGGCAAAGACGCGCGGGAGGTAACCGTCGTTCCCGTGGACGATGAGAGCAGTCTCCGCAATCGCGCGTGGGAAGAAGACAATCGCCGCAAAGTGGACGAGCTGAGCGGCGGAAAAATCGCTTACGTTCACGTGCCGGACACCGCAAACGGCGGCTACATTAATTTCAATCGGTTCTACTTCGCGCAAACCGACAAGCAGGCCGCGGTGATTGACGAACGCTTCAACCATGGCGGCGCCATCGCGGACTACATCATCGATCTGCTCGGCCGTCCGCTGCGCAATTGCGCCATCACGCGCGAAGGCGAAAAGTGGTGCTCGCCGCTTCAGCAAATTTACGGGCCGAAAACAATGGTCATCAATGAAATGGCCGGCTCCGGCGGCGATGCGCTGCCGTGGATGTTCCGGCAGGACAAGCTCGGACCGCTCGTCGGCATGCGCACCTGGGGCGGACTCGTCGGCATCGGCGGCTATCCGCCGCTCCTCGATGGCGGTGGCGTGACCGCGCCGCGCGCCGCGATTTACGGTTTGCACGGCGAATGGGAAGTGGAAAATCACGGCATTGCGCCGGACATCGAAGTGGAAAACGATCCCGCGTCCGTGGCCGCGGGCCACGACGCGCAGCTCGAAAAAGCCGTCCAAGTCACGCTCGATGCCCTCAAGAAAAATCCCGTCGTGATTCCGGATCATCCGCCCTATCCGAATTATCACCAGCAGCCGTGAGCGCAAAACTTTTCAACTGTTCGGCGCGGCGGAAGTACGTTCATGGTTTTAAGCTGTACGGAGCCTCGTCACGCGATTCGCTCTTGCCTCGCTGACGTTTCGATTCGTGCCGTGGTAGTGTCGGTCTTCGCCCTTATGCCGGAACTTCCTGAAGTCGAAACCGTTGCCCGCGGACTCCAGATGACCGTAGCCGGTCGCCGAATTGTTTCCGTCACACTCGGCAAAACCGACTTCATCGACAATCCTTCCGATCTGGAGCAACACCTGCCCGGCCAGCTCATCGCTCGCGTCGAGCGCTTCGGCAAATTCATGCTGATGCGCCTCAGCAGGGAAATATCCGGCGCCACGGCGTCGCCCTCCGCGCGCGGAGATTCCCTCCTCGTGCACCTCGGCATGACCGGCCACCTTTCGCCCCACGCTGCCGCCGAGCCATTTCCGAAACACACTCACGCGCGGTTTCTACTCGACGACGGCAGGGAATTGCGGTACACCGACGCGCGCCGCTTCGGCCGCATGGCGTATTTCGCGGCCGAACATTTGCCCGCGGAGCTCAGCCGATTCGGTGCCGATCCGCTCGAAATTTCGGAAGCGGAATTCGCCGCCCTTCTGAAATCGCACAAATCCCGAATCAAGGCCCTCCTGCTGGACCAAACCGCACTTCGCGGCGTCGGCAATATTTACGCCGATGAAAGCCTTTGGCGCGCGCGCATTCATCCCATGCGCATCGCGGCAAAAATATCGGGCGACGAGGCACTGAAATTGAGAAGCGCCTTGCAGGAGATCCTTCGCGAAGCTATCGCCCTGCGCGGATCGTCCATCATCGATTTCCTTGACGCCGAAGGCGAGCCGGGGGAATATCAGCGCCGCCATCGCGCATACGGACGGGAAGGGAAGCCGTGTTACCGCTGCAAGACGCCAATTCGGCGCGCGATCGTCGCAGGCCGCAGCAGTTATTTCTGCTCGAAGTGCCAGCCTGCGCCGCGAGTCGCGGGCAAAAGTACGAGGCGGAGCAAGCATGTAACGGCGCACGGCAAGCGTACGTCTTAGACGGAGGGCAAAATTCAGGTAGATTCTTTCGATCGGTGAGAAATCTTCTTTCAGATGAAAAAAACAAAATGAGGCGGGAATGAACGCAAAACGGGTGGTCGTGTTGTGCGCGGTGTTGTTCATCGGACTTTTGTCGAAAGCATTGCTCTCGTCCAAAGCGGACGATACTTCTCCATTCGCCGCGGCCGATGCAAAAATTCTTGCGGAAATTCACGACCATAGCGAAGCCGCGCAAAATCTCGAATATATTTCGGACAACATCGGCCCGCGCTTGACCGGCTCTCCGCAGCTCAAAGCCGCCAACGATTGGACCGCCGAACAGTTCCGCAAGTATGGCCTCACCAACGTCCATCTCGAATCCTGGAAAATCGGCCACTCCTGGACGCGCGGCACCGCAAAAGCCCGCATCATCGCGCCCACCGAGCATCCGCTCACCATCGCTTCCGCCGGATGGGCGCCCGGCACAAACGGTCCCATTCGCGGGCCAGTCGTTTACTTCGACGCGCAGAAGAAAGAAGACTTCGAAAAATTCCGTGGCAAGCTCAAGGGCGCGATCCTCATCTTGACCAAGCCGGAGCCGCTTTCACCTCCTCGCAAGGACGAGCCGTACGAAGACGTCACCCGCCCCATGCAAGCGCCTCTTCCGCGCAAAGGCGACCCGATTCCCGCCTCGCCTTTCGCAAACTTTGCCGCCACCGCGCGCGAACGCACCGAATTCTACAAACAGGAGGGCGTCGCCGCCGTTCTTCGCGACTCCAACAAGCCCCACGCGCTTTTGAATATGACCGGCGTCGGCGGAGAAAAATTTGACATCGGCCCAATCCCCAATGCCTTCATCACCGGCGAGGGCTACCGCATGATTTTTCGTCTGTTGCAGCACGGCCCGGTTGAAGTCGAAATCGAAATGACGAATACGATCGTCGACGGTCCGATGGACGTTTACAACACCGTCGCCGAAATTCGCGGCAGCGAAAAGCCCGACGAAGTCGTCATCCTCGGTGCGCACCTCGATTCCTGGGACCTCGGCACTGGCTCGACCGATAACGGCACGGGCAGCGCCGCCGTTCTCGAAGCCGCTCGCGCGCTTGCGAAGCTCGGCCTCAAGCCAAAACGCACGATTCGCTTCGTGCTCTTCAGCGGCGAAGAAGAAGGTCTCGTCGGTTCCAAGCGTTACGTCGAATCGCACAAAGACGACCTCGACAAAATTTCCGGTGTCCTTGTGCATGACACCGGCACCGGAAAAGTTCTCACCATCGGCCTCCACGACAATTACCAGGACCGCCAAATCGTCGATCAGGTTCTCGCGCCGCTCGGCGAACTGAAATTGCTCGAACCTTCCATCGTCCGCGCGTTCGGCACCGATCACGCTTCTTTCGACGACGCGGGCGTTCCCGGCTTTTTCTGCATCCAAGACGGCGCCGAATACAACAAGACCCATCACAGCCAGTCCGACACGTTCGACAAAGTTTGGAAAGACGATCTCGATCAAGGCGCGCAAGTTCTCGCCGCGTGGGCGTACAACACGGCCGAGCTTCCAGAAATGCTCCCGCGCCGTCCTTTGCCTTATCAGCCCGACGCGGAAGCCCGCAAAGCCGCTGCGGCCATTCCCGATCCCACCTCGGACATGGACAAAAAAATCCTCGAGCAAGTCAAAACAGACAAGCCGCAACTCAAAGCCGACCTTACTCATTTGACCGACAATATCGGTCCGCGCATGACCGGCACGCCTCAATTGAAGCAAGCCAACGAATGGGCGGCCGAACAATTCAAAGCCCTCGGTCTCTCAAACGTTCATCAGGAGCCATGGAAAATTGCGAGCAGTTGGACGCGCGGTTCCGGCACCGGCGCATCTGGACGAATCCTTTCGCCCACGCCGCACGAACTTACGCTCGCCGCCGCCGCGTGGTCGCCCGCCACGAAAGGCACGCTTCGCGGAAAAATCGTCGGCGTCGCGGTGGACAATCCCGATCAGCTCCAGCAATACAAAGGCAAACTAAAAGGCGCGATCGTGCTCCTCGGACGCCCGCGAGACATGGAACCGCCCATGAACCCGCTGCTCACGCCATGGAATGACGACGCCATTCCCATCTCGCGCCCGAAAAGCGACAAGCCGTTCGATTTTCGCGCGTACGTTCGCACGATCATCGCCGAACTGAAATTTCTCTCCGAAGAAAAACCCGGCGCCGTCCTCTTCGGCTCGGAAAAACTCTACGGCCTCGAAAACATGTCCACCGTTTCGCGCGAATATAAGTCCGCGTCCTTCGCCGCCGCTTATGTGACCGGAGAAAGTTTCCGCCAGCTTTGGCGCCTCGTGGATGCGGGCGCCGTCGAAGCCGAAATCAAAATCGAAGCCGACTTCAGCAAAGCTCCCGTCGAGGTGTACAACACCGTCGCCGAAATTCCCGGCACGGAAAACCCCGACGAGGTCGTCATCCTCGGCGCTCACCTCGATTCGTGGGATCTCGGCACCGGCGCC
>Ga0209166_10000509_pt1 | contig 42486 bp, 44 predicted proteins | sample Coa_R1_3_FD_187151 | JGI IMG/M metagenome (GOLD analysis project Ga0209166, IMG submission 187151) | Surface soil microbial communities from Centralia Pennsylvania, which are recovering from an underground coalmine fire - Coalmine... | ecosystem: Environmental > Terrestrial > Soil >...
AAGGTGTCGCGGCGGACATCCATGAAGTGCTGGTGCGGAACGAAGGAATGGCCAGGGAGCTGAAGTTCGTTGGCTCTCCTACCATTCGAGTCAATGGCCGCGACGTTGCGGGGGAAACCGAGTTGAATTTCGCGCTGAGTTGCCGGCTGTACCCGGGATCGAAGCAAGCTGGTCTCCCGCCAGCGGAAATGGTGCAACGCGCAGTCGTTGAAGCCGGCAAAAAGGAGCAACGGTGAAGCAGGGGACGGGGATTTCGGTTTCGGTGGGGGCGATCGTTAGCTCCATTGCGACCCTTAGTTGTTGCTTGCCGCTCGGATTTGCGGCGGCCATTGGAGCTGGGGCGGCGAGCGCCTTCTTTACAACTTTGCGCCCCTGGCTTTTGGGCCTATCGGTGGTGTTGATTGGCTTTGGATTCTGGCAGCAACATCGGGCAAAGCAATGCGGAGTCCGAGGGAGATGGGCCGGTACCGTGCTGCTTTGGATGGCCGTGGTTGTGGTGCTGGGAATGATTCTGTTTCCGCAGGAGATTGCGGGATTTCTTGCGGACCACTTGGGCGGAGCCTGGAAGTCATGAAGAAGCGGGTAATCTTTGTTGCGGCCATTGCAATCCTGCTGGCGCTGGCAGCCGGTTATCTATGGGGTCCATCTTCGGTCCCGGCGGGCCAGGAACCGCTAACGGTGCTCTCGAATGCAGGCCTAAACCAGTTTGCATCCGCGTTCGACCACGACGCGGAAGTTCCCCGGCTGGTTCTGCTGTTGTCACCCACGTGACCGGGTTGTCTGCGGGGGTCTTCCGCAGCAGAGGAGCTCCTGGCGCGGTATGCTGACCGAAAGATGCGTGTGCTGGTGGTTTGGGAACCGATTCTGGCAACCGACTGGCGGGCGCCGGGCGCGAGAGTGTTGGGACGGATTCCAGACCGGAGAGCGCAGCAGTTTTGGGACCCGCACCACCTGGTCGCGGAGCAATTGGCTCGCATGGCGAAACAAAGGCCGGGAGAACCACAGCCGGATTGCTGCGTGAAAAGGGGTTTCCATTGGGATGAGGCCATCTTGTATCCGCCGCACGCGCGGTGGGGGGATGAACCCGATCCCGTGTTTTGGAATGGACCCGTCTATCGGATAGCCGCCTCGCTGGATAAAGCGCTAAACGAACAGCCTTGACGGCCTACTGGAGCAAGGGAACTTTGGCGCTTCTCGACAGTATTCGTTCTTGAGCTCGGGACTTGCTGCGAGGAGCACAAGAGCTGGACGGTGGCGTGGCGCGGATTATAGGACAAAGCGCAGGTTAATGTTATGAAAGCACTTAGATTCGAGCAACGCAGCGCCTGACTGTTACCCACCTTGCTTCGTCTAATGCTCCTTGGAGCAAGTTCCCGGTTCAACTTCGTCGCCAAGGAGCGTTCGATGCGGACTCTCTTCCAGGATTTGCGGTTTTCGTATCGTGAGTGGAGCAAACGGCCGGGGTTGGCGCTGACGGCCATACTTTCGCTGGCGCTTGGCATTGGGGCGACGACGGCGGTTTTCAGCGTGATTTACGCTTTGCTGGTCAATCCGTACCCCTACCGCGCCGCGGACCGCATGATCCACCTGATCGTCCTAAACGAAAAGGGGGAGGACTGGTGGGTGGAGCTCACGGGGCCGCAACTCAAGCTGGTGAGCCAGGCCAAATGCGTGGAAAGCGCGGCCGCCACTTGGGGAACCTGGAATCTCACCACGACCGATGAGGAACTCCCGGAGGACGTGCCCTCGATCAACATGACCGCCAACGCGGGCATTCATTTTGGCGTCCCGGCGCTGCTGGGCCGCACGCTGCTTCCGTCGGATGCCCCTGAAGGGCAGGACCCGGAGCCCGTGGCGGTTTTGAGTTATTCGTTTTGGCAACGCCATTTCAACGGCAATGCTGCGGTGGTCGGCCGGAAGATTCAGCTGGTTCACAAAACGTACACGATTGTGGGCGTGATGCCCGCGCGGTTCACTTGGAATGACGCTGACGTCTACCTTCCCCTTAAGCTGCCTGGCGGGCCCAACGAAAGTTATGCCCCGACCATCCGGCTGCGGCCGGGAGTTACGCACGAGGCGGCCAACGCGGAGTTGCAGCCGCTGCTCGAGCAGTTCGCGAAGGAAAATCCGAGGCAGTTTCCGAAAAAGTTTCGGGTGCACGTGAAGGGTCTCAATGACCAATTCATGGAGCATCTCGGTCACTCTCTATTTTTGTTATTCGGGGCGGTGGGACTGTTGCTGGTGATTGGATGCGCCAACGTTTCCATCCTGCTGCTGGCTCGGGGCACGGCGCGGCAGCAGGAGCTGGCGGTGCGCTCGGCGATTGGCGCGAGCCGCTGGAGGATTCAGCGGCAGCTGCTGACGGAAGCTCTGACGCTTTCGCTGGCCGGGGCGGTTGGGGGAATCGCGCTCGCTTACGGTTTGCTCGGGGTGCTGGTGCGCTGGCTGCCGGAATACTCGTTCCCGCATGAGATTGTGATCAGGATTAATTTGCCAGTGCTGGCGTTCAGCGTTGTGGCCGCCATTCTCACCGGCGCATTAGCAGGGATTTCGCCTGCATTCCAATTCTCGAAGCCTAACGTTTCACAACTCATGCAATCGGGTTCGCGCCGCACCACAAGCGGCGTACACGGCAGACGCGCGCACAGCATGCTGGTGATGGGACAGATCGCGCTGACGCTGCTCCTGATGACTTCGGCAGCGGCGGCGATCAACGGCTTTGTCCGCATTGTCCGCGCGAATCTCGGCTATGACCCGCACAACGTGATGTCGGTAGGCATTCCCGTGCATCAGAACGCGCACGTTCCGTGGGAGGACCGCACGAATTATTTCGAGCAACTCCGCGAGCACATTGCGGCGCTGCCGGAAGTCGTTTCGGCGGGCATTTCGACGAATGCGACGCCTCCCTGGAATGGAAACGAGACGACATTTGAAATCTTCGGGCGGCCCTCGGATCAGCAGCAAAGCGCGCGGCTGAATTTCGTGGACTCGGAGTATTTTTCAGTTTTGCATATTCCGCTGCTGGGCGGGCGGCTATGGGACCATCCCGAATTAATGCGCGGGGCGCGGATGTGCGTGGTCAACCAGACTTTTGCGCGGCAGTATTGGCCGCAAGAGAGTCCGGTGGGCAAGCAATTGCGCTTTCCTGATTTGAAAAGCGAGCCGCCCTATTTTCAAGCTGTACCGGACAGCAATAACTGGCTGCTGGTGATCGGCGTGGTGTCGGACGCTCGGGACGATGGCTTGCGCAATCCGGTCAAGCCCGCGGTGTTTGTGCCGTTCTCGCTAGCGGTGCGAGTATGGACGCAGATTCTTGTGCGTACGCACGCCGAACCTTTGGCGGCTCTCAACCGAGTTCGCGCCGCAGTCAAGACGGTGGATCCGGACCAGCAAGTGTTTGGGCAGACGCGCGACCTGCAACAATGGATTCAGCGAATGCCGGAATACGCTTATGGGCGCCTCGTGTCGGGAATGTTCGGCGGGTTCTCGATTCTGGCGCTGGCGCTGGCCGCTACGGGGCTTTTCAGCGTTGTTTCTTACAGTGTGGCGCAGCGGACGAACGAATTTGGCATTCGCATGGCACTGGGAGCAAATGGAGCGCAAGTGCTGCGGTTGGTGTTTGCGTCAACGGCGACGAGCGTGATCGGAGGGCTCGCGGGAGGCGTGGCGCTGAGTCTTGCGTTGAGCAAGCTCCTGGCGCGTTGGGCGGAAGGCAGCGCGCAGAGCCCGATTCTTTTTATTGCGGCTACGGTGTTGTTGGTTTTAGCGGCGGCGCTCGCAGCGTTTGTGCCGGCGCGACGCGCGTCGGCGGTTGATCCCATGGAAGCCTTGAGATACGAATAGCTGGAGCTTAGGCGACGAGGAGTGCCTTAGGGTTCTTCTTGGCGATAGTGAGGAGCTTGAGGGCGGCTTGACGGGGGCGGCGCGTGCCCTGCTCCCAACTCCGAACCGCGTTGACGCTGACGTTCAGGTAGATAGCGAAAAGGGCCTGGCTGGCCTTCAACGAGCGGCGGATGTGGCGAACTTCTTCGGGGGAGAGCGGTTTTGGTCGCGCGGGAATGCGAGTAACGCGAAGGTTCACAGGCTTTCCCGCGCGGTAGTCGATCACATCCTGGAGGGCTTCTTTGAGTTCGTTAAAGATGTTAACGCGCTTCATGGCCATGAGGCTTACCTCCTATTGCATGCCCTTTGCGGCAAGCCCACGGAGCAGTTTTCGCTCCGCGGCACTCAGGTCTTCCCGTTCACCTTTGTCGAGCAGGTAGAGCAGGCCGATCTGCTGTTCCGTTCGCCAGTACAAGTAAAAGTAGCGGAATCCTCCACGTTTACCTTTACCTCGTCCTGGATTTCCTATGCGCGCCTTCCTCACGCCAGCCAGTCCGGGGACCAACGAGCCGCGTTCAGGATTTTGCTCGAGCTCGCGCTGAATCGCTCTCAGCAATTCGTCTGCGGCATCGCCAGCCAGGTCGTGCAGCCGACGCGTGAAGAGCCGAGACTCGATGAACTCCACAATGTGATAGTATCACAATGTGGTAGAGGCGAGAAGAGCCGGGCTGAAGCACGGCCCCTACAAAAGGCGCGTGTCTCAGCGGCCGCGAGCTGCGGCGTGCTCCGGAAGAGCGAAGGCGTAAAGAATGTTTTCAATCGGAACGAGCAGGTATTGGCGGCCGTCGAGTTCGTAGGTCATGGGAGAGGCGAGCAGCTCGCCACCCACGTTGAGGTGCCAGAGAGTTTTGCCGGTGGCGGGATCGATTGCGAGAAGGTTGCCGGAATTGTCGGCAGTAAAGAGCAAATGCCCGGCGGTGGTGAGAATGCCGGCGATCGTTCCACCGTTGCCGAGCTCGTGATTCCAGACGACTTTGCCGGTCTTGTAGTCGAGCGCGCGCAAAGTCGCGTTAGCCCATAAATTGCGGTCGCGGCCGCCCCAGCCTTCCGCCTTACCTTCCGTAGTGCGGTAAAAAACGCTGAAGATGCGGCGGCAATTGACATAGAAGAGATTGGTCTGGGGATCGAAGCTCGGCGCCATCCAATTGGTGCCGCCGTCGGAGCTGGGCTCGACAAGCGCACCGTCGGGGCTGGGAGCGGCGTCCGGTTTGGCGATGGGACGGCCCTTCGAGTCCACGCCAGAGGCCCAGGTCTGATCGATGAACGGTGCCGTGAGGAGATGCTCGCCCGTGGCCCGGTCCAGGACAAAGAAAAAGGAATTGCGGCTGGCTTGCGCGAGAAGCTTGCGGGGCTTGCCTTTGAACTCGGCGTTGAACAAAACGGGAGTTTCGACGGCGTCCCAGTCGTGGACGTCATGCGGCGAAGGTTGAAAAGCCCAAACGAGTTTTCCCGTGTCCGGATTGAGCGCGACAATGGAGCAGGTGTAAAGATTGTCGCCGGGGCGCTCGTCGCCAACGAGAACGGGATTGGGATTGCCGGTACCCCAATAGAGGAGATTCAGGTCAGGATCGTAGGTTCCGGTCATCCAGGTCATGCCGCCGCCGTGCATTAAGGCGTCCGTATCTTTCGGCCAGGTTTCGGAGCCGGGTTGACCGGGGTCGGGCTCGACGTACCAGCGCCATTGGATTGACCCGGTTTCCGGATCCAGGGATTCGAGGTAGCCGCGAACATCCGTAACGTCGCCGGAGATGCCCGCGATGATGTGATCGCGGACTACCAGAGGAGCCATGGTGGCGAAGTAGCCAAGTTTGGGATCGGCGAGTTCGACGTTCCAGCGAAGGGTTCCGTTCTTGGCGTCGAGACAAATCAGGTGGGCGTCGGGCGTGGTGAAGTAGAGCCAATTCTTGTACATGCCCAGACCGCGATTGCCGATGTGGTCGCCTTCGGATTTGCGGTAGTAGTGCCAAATCTCGCGGCCGAAGCGGGCGTCCACGGCCCAAACGTTGTCGGGGGAAGTGAAGTAAAGGACGCCGTTCACTTCGAGGGGAGTGGATTTGAGTTCCTGGTGCGCGGAATAGATCCAGGCGAGTGTGAGGGAGTTGATGTTGGTGGAGTTGATCTGGTCGAGCGGGCTGAAGCGGCGGCCGGAATAGTCACCGTTGTAGGTGGGCCAGGTGTTGGTGGCGGGCTTGAGAAGAGCGGTAGGATCGAGGCCCTGCGCGGCGGCGAACGGGGCGGTCAAGCCGGAAGCGAGAAACAAGAACAGGATGGTGATTCGTATTTCTTGCGAAGCGTAACGAAGCATTGCGGTTCCTCTTGTTTGCCTCATGACGATGATCCCTACTTCAGACCGGCTAGATACGCAAAGAGATTGTGAACATCCGCTTGAGTAAGCTTGTTGAGCAAATCGCGATGGGCGGCGAGCGGATCCTGGATTTCGACCTTCACGCGGTCGCGCGAGAAGGAACGATACCAGCCGGAGGCGTCGCGTAAGCCAACCACGAAATCATCGGCATGCACCAACTCTCCTTTGATTTGCTCGCCTGAGGGAAGCGTTACGATGGCGGTGCTGTGAGGGCCATTTTTGCGATGGCCGGGATAAAGCATGTGGGCTTCCAGCTCGACGGGAGAGTATTTTCCTGCGACGCCCGCAAGATCGCCGGTGGGCGAATGACAATTCTTGCAACCGCCTGCGCCGTTGAAGAAGGCCTTGCCCGCGTCGGGGCTGCCGGTGAGCAATTTCTCAACGGGATAGGATCCCGGAATTCCGGCGGACTCGAGCCCTTCCTTGGCGCGCTCATGCAAAAAGGCAGCAATGTCGGCCACTTGTTCATCGGTCATGTTCGCCAGGGGCGGCATGCCCTTGTCGGGGCGGCCTCGGCGAATCACTTCGCCGATCTGGTCGCCCTTGACGTCATGAGCAACAAGCGGCGAGCGCACGAGATCCGGGCCGCGCGCGCCGGTGGCGTCGGCGCCGTGGCAGAATCCGCAGGATTCGGCGAACTGTTTGCGGCCGCGCTCGATGGCGGGATCCTTTGCGGCAGAATCTTGCGCGGCGGATTGCGAACGGGCCGCGGAGTTCCAGAGACCAAAGAAGAAAAAGAGTGTCAGCCACAGGGTAAGGAACTTCGCAGATTTTCTTTTTTGAGTATGTCGGCGCTTCAGCATTTGTTCCCCTCACAGGAGGTATTCTACAACCCACCATCAATTGGCAAACCTAGACTGTACCGGAAATGGGGGAAAAATCGAAAGGCTGGGCCCTTCGAGGCTCAGGATAAACTAAAGCCCAGCCTCTACAAATGGCCCTATGCGCAAGCGGGCGGCTGCGAGCTAGTGAGTGCCGGATGGGCGGGGGCGAACGCCGAGGATGTTTGGAACCGGCCAGGCGACGGAATTCGAGTCATTCTCTTTGAAAGAGGTTTCGTAGCTGCCGTACAGTTCCATTTCGACGGTTCCCACATGCACGTAAAGCTGCGCTTCGGGGCCGCCTTCAAGATGCTGGGCGGCGACGAGGCCGATTCCGCCGACCAAGAGCTCTTCGTTGAGGTCGTGCATCGTAAAGGGTGATCGCGAATAAATAAACAGAATGCGGCCTGCATCGTCTTCGCCCAAAGCCGCTTCGCTCCACTTGCGTTCCTGGGGACTCCATTGATTCAAGCCGGAGCGTTTGACCAGGCGCAGATTCTGCAGAACGGAAGAGTAGTCCTTCAGAATGTCTTGAAAATGAACGCCCGGAGCATCCAAGTCAAAAATATGAAACCGAGCAAGGGATTGCGAACCGCGCGGCTCGAATGCGGCGACGGATTGATAGGCGTTGGGATGGCTGTTGTTGATGTGGCTGGCAGAGCCCATGTAGCCGAGGTGCGTCTTGTAATCTGTGGCGAACATTCCCGCATTAATAGCAGCGGAGAAATTACGGCTTTGCGACCACGCGCGTGCCGTATGACCCGCGGATTCGCCCGTTTGCGTGATGCCTACAGCTTCCAACTGCCATTCGCTCGGGTCCATGCGGAGGATGACGATGCGCGAGTCGCCAACGGTGCTGGAACGCTTTGCGGCCACGTATTTGAGGTCCATGCCAGGAGCGAGTGTTTTCCAATCTGATGGAGCGGAGGGAGCCTGAGCCGGCAGGAGCGCGGAGAGGCTGAGAGAGAGGGTCGCGAGGAGCAGTCCTGTCTTGCAGCGCAAATGGGAGAGCATGTTGGGGGAAAGTGTAGCAAATTGGAAATTCACAACATCAGGGTTTTCCTGACGGCCGCATTCAGGACAAAACCTGATTGTTTTTGTCACCCCAAGAGCGATGCTTAGTTAGTGCCCGGGGCTTCTTAAGGGGGGAAATGCGTGTGAGGAGAATTCCGGGCGCATCAGCTTCTTTTACAAACTATTTTCCGGGCGCATTGTTTCGTTCACGAAAAACAAACAGCGCGGCGAAGAAATGTTTATCGTTTGTGGCACTGTTTTTGCTGTGGGGTGCTGAGGCTTCCGCGCAAGACTCTGCGCCTCCTTCGGCTGCACAGACTCAGGAACCTTCCGCGCAAAGTGCATTCCCCACTCCTCCCCCGCCAGCGCTCGCACCGCCCGAGGTTCCCCCACTGTCTCCGGTTTTGCCTGCCAAACCGCGCGCGAATCCGCCTGCTTTCGCACTGGCCCCTTTGCCCGCTGCGTTGGCGCCGGCCATCGAGGCGCGAGTGGCTCTCTCGGCTCTCTCGCGGGTTTCTTCGGCTAACAACAGGATCCTGTTCAAAGGCATAAACGCCAGCGTGACTGGGCAGTCCTCGGACCGATTTGGCGCGACGTTCGAAACGAGTTACCTGCGGGCGTCCAACGTTTTTGGGACAGGGCGATCCAACAGGGTGTTGACGTTTCTGGGCGGGCCGGTTTTCTATCCTTACCGGCGAAGCGGCTTTGTAACTTCGGTCCACGTTCTGGGCGGTGCTGCGAGGGTTTCGGGAGTGGTGGTTCTTACGCCGAGCACCGGAGGATTTCTCAAGGGGACGGTCGATGACCTGGCCTGGGCTTTTGGGACCAGCCTGGAAAAATGGTTCACGGAATCTCTGGCAGCGCGGGTGGACATCGATGCGCTGCATACATCTTTTTACAACAGTTCGGTGAAAGTACACGGAGAGTATGATCTTCGGGCAACCTGGGGGCTGATTTATTATTTTGGCGGAAGAAGAAGGAGCGCCAAGTTTCGAAGCTTCGCCGGCAAGCAGATAGAGTAAATCTATTCAGAAAATTCGGACACAGTCGCCCGGAATCCCGATCAGAACCGCAGCTCGAGAGGGCGTCCGTCGAACTCGATGTTCTTGGCAGAATCGCCGATTTTGACTTCGATGCTGCGTCGCATCGGCGAGCGCATATGAGAACCTGGCGCTAAGCGCATCGCCAGAGTGCGTCGCGATTCGTTCCACTTCAACTGAAGGCCCATCCAATCGCCCTTGCGATAATTGAAGGAGATGCCGTCGTCTTCGTAAAGGAGAAACTCGCCGTCTGCACCGGGATAGACGGTGATCGCGAGCGGGCCTTCCACTTTTTCATTGACGTATTGTTTGACAGGACCTTGCGGGAGAATTGCGCCTTCGCGGACGAAGAGAGGAAGCGTCTCAAGGTCGACGGCGCGCTCGATTTCGCGTCCGCCGTCGTGGCGCTCGCCGTTCCAAAAATCGTGCCAGTGGCCGCGAGGAAGATAAACACGGCGAGAAGTGGCGCCCTTCTCCACCACGGGTGCAACGAGAATGTCCCGACCCCACAAATACTCATCGCCGCGCTTTACGGCTTCAGAATCGTCAGGATAGTGCAGCCACAGGCTGCGCATCGCGGGCATGCCGGTAAGAGTGGCTTCGCGCACCGCGCTGTACAGATATGGCAGCAGACGATAACGCAGTTCGAGATATTTGCGGCAAATCGGCTCGACCTGCGCGTTGTGCAGTTCGCTGGGATCGGGGAGCGCGGAGCCGCCGTAGTTGCTGATTTCCGTGGGCCCCGTTTCGCCGGTGTTCCAGCCCCAGGGCAGGCGGAGCTTCCACGCGCGTCCGTGGCAACGGAAAAGCGTGCAGAACGCGCCGAACTGAAACCAGCGCAAGTAGAGCTCGGCGGTGAATTCTTTCGTGGGAACGAAGCCGCCGATGTCTGTGCCCCAGTAAGGAATGCCGGTGAGCCCCGTGTTGACGGCGATGGGAATGTGAGTCTTCAGAGTTTCCCACGTGGAATAGACATCGCCGGACCAGAGGAAGGCGGCGTAGCGCTGCATGCCGGCAAAGCCGTTGCGATGCAGCGCGTAGGGGCGTTCGTTGGGACGATCGAGCTGAGGGCCTTCCCAATACATGCGATTGCGGGCGAGACGCGCTTCGATGCCGAGTGGATCGCCTTCGTCGGGCCACCAGCCATCAACGCCAAGCGCGAACGTTTTGCGATGTCCGTCCCAGGCGCAACTCACTTGCTCTTTGTCGAAGCGCGTGGCGTTGCAGGGATCCTGGACGGTTCCACGCAAATCGTTTTCGAGAATTACGGAGTGCAGGACGACACGAAAATTTTCTTTGTGGAGTTCCTCGATGGCTTGCTTGGGATCGGGAAAGACGCGCTTGTTCCAGGAGAAGGAGCCGTTCTCGGTGTTCCACCCGGAGGGGCAAAAGCCAGTGCCGAGATAGATGAGCGCGTCACAAGGAAGTTTCTTCTCGCGAAAAGTTTTGGCCTCGGCAATCACTTCATCGTGGCTTGCCAGAGTCCGGTGCGATTGCTGGTAGCCAAAGCTCCAAAGAGGAGGAAGCTCGGGATGGCCGGTGAGGCGGGCGTATTCGGCCATCAGAATTTTTGGTTCTTGAGAAATCAGGACAAAAATGTCGAGTGGGAGAGCGCTGGCGGGATCTTTGGGGATGAATTTGCCTTCGGTGCCAGTGAAGTCGAAGGTGCCGAAGGGCTGATGAAAATAGAGCGCCCAGCCAGTAGTGCCGATGAGCCACGGAATGGGAACACGTCCGCCATGAGTTCGGAGTTGGAAGCCGCCCTGGCCGCTTCGCATTGTGTCTTGGGACCCGCGGCGGTCGAATTGCGGACCGCCTTCACCGAGGCCCAAGAGGGCGGAATCGCCGATAGCAAAAGAAACTGCGCCGGTTTCGGAATCGATGGTTAATTTCTGAACGATCTCTCTTTCGGCGTTTTGGACTGTCGCTTGGAGCGGTTTCGCAGTGAGTTTGATGCTGAGTTCGCCGGTTTTCACAATGCGTTCGCGTTCTTCGATCGTGAATTTTGCCAGCGGAAGGCCCCAGGATGCTTGCACAAGCGAGCCGTTGCCTTTGACCGATTGTGGTTGACCGCTTTCGATAGGGAGAACGCTGAGCCGAAATGTGTAGGCACTGACCGGCGCAATTTGAACTTCTACGTTACGACCAGCAGTTTGAAGATTTTGCGGTGCGGCTTCGAGCCTGGGAGCAGGCAAAAGACTTGTAGCGCATATGGCGCCGACACCTTTCAAAATGTCACGGCGATCATAACGGTTGGTCATTTCGGTATCCCGAAGAAAGCAAAGACTCGGTGCGCCCTCGATGAAAGCGGAAGCAAATTATACATAGAAATACCGCTACTGAAAGCGCTTGCAACACCTCACACTAAACGGTACTGGGCAGTCACCCGCAGCAGGCAGGCCGACTCCACACAAAGATGCGAGGCTGCGGCTCGGCGCTTTAAAAGGAGAAAAACCTATTCCTGCAGGAAGGCGGAAGAAGTTTGGATGAATTCATGCCAGCGGTTGCCAATGACGGGGCCGTGGCCCGCGTTGGGGACGATCCAGAGGCGCGAGTTGGGAATGGCTTTATACATTTCGACGGAGAGTTCCACGGGATAGAGCGGGTCGCGGTCACCTTGGATGATGAAGGTTCGGGTTTGGATGGTAGAGAGAAGGGGAGGCGTGAAGTTTAAGTCGTCGTAGCTGGTGGCAAAGGACTTGGTGCTTGCGAGAATGGCTTTGATTTGCGCGTCTCCACCCGGATGGCGACGGCGCAGGATTTCCCACTGCTCTTCGGGCAGATTGTCTCCGTACTGGCTCATGATGGCGCGGGCCTGCGCGGGAAAGTAAGGAGTGGCGCTGACCAGCACCATGGAGCTAATACGATCTGGTTGCTTGGTGGCCATGTGCAGGAGGACGTTGCCGCCAGCGCTGATGCCTACGCCTTTGCAGGTGCGGATTCCGAGGTGATCGAGCAGAGCAAAGATGTCCGCAGCAGCGTCATCGTGGCGGAAGGGTTTTGAGAGAATGCCGGAGCGACCGTGGCCGCGGAGGTCTGGCAAGATGAGCTGAAATCTTGTTCCCCATTGTGTGAGAGAAGGAATCCAATCCTGGCTAGAGCCGGAAAAGCCGTGCAGTAGCAAGAGCGGCGCACCGGTTCCGTGAACTTCGAAATAGAGTTGCTGGCCGTTGAGCGTTTCGATTTGCCCGGGCGGGCGTGTAGGCGTCATCGTCGTGTCTCCCTTTGCAAAATTTTGTGGTGTAAAAGAAAACCGCCCGCGCTTTCGCACGGGCGGTTCGGCGTTCTTTATTCAGCTTAGCAGGAAAACGAGAAAGGTCAACGGTTAATCGCGGCGAAGAAGTCGGTCAGTTTTCAATCAGCGTGCTAATTGCGCGGAGTCCTTGCCTGCTTCGCAAGTCGTAGGAACCACCACACGAATAAGATGGGAATGGCTAAGCCGAGGAGGGCCCATGGAGGCGCGTCGCCGCTCAAGACTTGTACCACCCCGAGCACAATGCCACAACCGTAGACGGCAGCACTGCGCAAAAAAATGCGTCGTTTATATTTCGGGTCCCTCTCTGCTCGTTCCATGGACTTAGAAAAACGGAACATTATCCACCCGAAGAGGGCCGAGGCGGCAGATACGCCAAGGACGACGCGTATTAACGTCCAGACTTTCACTGCACAATCTCCTTCAGCGTATCTTATGCCTATTAGGCCACTAGCAGGGAGACTGGCATTGGCATCGTGTAGAAGGGCAAGGCTATCCCGCTAAAGTAGCGAGGCGTTTCTTGGCGAAGGGGACGGCGTAGGCGGCGGGAGGATTATGGGCCGTGGCAGCAGCGGCTTTGCGATAAGACTCGATGGCTTTGTCTTTCTCGCCGAGTTTCTCGTAGGTTTGGCCGAGCAGGCACTGGATGAAGGGATCGTTCTGATTGGCTTTTAACAATTCGTCTACTGCGTTTTTGTAATCCTGCCCATAAAATGCGACGTAGCCGCGAAGATAGGGGAAGAACTGCGTTTGCTCGGGATTTGTGCCCTTGTCGAGAAGCGCTTTCGCGGCGTTGAGGTGGTCCTGCGCTTCGGCCAGGTTTCCGCGACGTGCGGCGATACGGGCTTGCGCATGCTCCCAGCGGAAATTCCACAAATCCACGCGAGCGGGCTTGATGTCAGGCTCTTTCAAGCCGGTGTCATGGCCGAGCTTGTACCAGTGGAGCGCGGCGTCCAGGTCACCGTCGTCAATGCAGACGCGGGCAGCTTCGTCGGCGATTTCGCCTTGTTGGAAAAAATCATTTGTCTCGACAAAGTAGTCGAAGACTTTCTGCTCGTATTCGACGGTCTTTTTGCAACTACCTTCGAAAGCGTAAGACATGGCCATGGCGCGATTCGCCGAGGCTTTCTGTTCCGCCTTCTCGGCAATGTCGATGGCCTTCTGAAAATACTTGCGAGCCTCGTCACTCCTTCCCAGCAAGTCCAGCACGCTGCCGGCGGCGATGTTGGCCGAGAGAGACAACGGCTGGGCTTGGAGCGTTTGGCGATAAAGAGCAAGCGCATCTTCCAGCTTTCCTTCACGCATCAATTGCTGGCCCTGCTTGATGAACTCGGGTTGTTGGCGCTGCGCGGGAGCTGGCGCAGCCTGAGCAAAGAGAGTGACTGGAACGCAGAAGAATGCAACCAAGGCCGAGAAAGCCAATTGAGCGACAATTTTCACGCGGCCATTATCCCACGAACTTTAGAAGAGGCACACCGAGAGTTGGTGTAACGTAGGAGCAAAAGCTGGCAGAGGCAAATAGTTTGAAGTTCAGCGGATCTACAGCCAGCGGTTTCAATTTGAAACGTCGAAAAATATGAGAGTTTTTGCAGACAGATTAATCCTTTTCTGAGATAACATAGATGCCCCGCCCAGAAATAGGGGGCTACATGCATCGAAGTTTGCGGTTTCCTACCCCGGCTCTTCTCCTCATATCCTTCTGCTCTTTCTGCATGCTGCTTCCGGCTCCAGGTTTAATCGCGCAGGACAGCAAGGTCATGGGTGAGTTGAAGCTCAAAGGCGCCAGTGGCGTTGAAAAAGACGCAGGCGTTTGGATCGACGGCACTTACGTTGGATATGTAAGAGAACTCAAGGGCGATAAGAAATTGCTGCTCTTGCCAGGCAGACATCAAATCACCGTGCGCCAGTCGGGTTATAGTGATTTTGTGAGAGACGTTGTCGTCGAGCCGGGACAGGTACAGAAGGTGCAAGTGGCAATGCCTTTGATCCCAGGGGCACGCCCACCTGCAATCACCGCCGAGCTAAAGTTAACGGTGGATCCCGGGCGCGCAGCGGTCTTTGTGGACGACAACTATGCCGGCCATGCCAGCGAGTTCGGAGGCCACCATTCTTTGCTGATCAGTCCCGGGAAGCACCACATCCGCGTGGCGCTCGCCGGCTACCAAACGTTTGAGACCGAAGTCTCTCTTCTGACTGGGCAGAAGTCGGAAGTGAAGACCGAACTTCTTAAGGGAAGCATCGAGCAAGCCAGCTCAGACATCAAGAAAGACCAGAATATTCAGAAAGACCAGTAGTTGTGCGATCGCCAGCCGTCGCCGGACGCGGCATGACACTCTTGTGGTGTCTTTCGACTTTGGCTGGACCGGGGCGGGGCTGGCTTAGTTCACCGTGAGCTGGGTAGAGGTGGCGTGACTTACGTTCCCTGAGGTCCCTGTGACAACGATCGTGTAGGTACCGGCCGGCGTCCCCCCGGGTGGTCCTTTGCTGGGAGTAGGCGTAACGTATCCCCCGCCGCAGGAGGAGCAAACCGCCGCGAGGAATACGGCCAAACAAGCCAGGACGAGTCGCAGCCTGCGCTGCTGAGTCTTGCACGAATTCAGCAAAGCGATCCCAAACAGAATGCACACGACGAGAAGAATCTCTACGCTCCCTGGGCCCATTCGCGGTTGAACTCGCGGCCAAGCGAAGAAACCGGAACGATGGGTGGTCATCACGACTACTTTTGCGGTCGAGGCATTAGTTCCATCCAACGTGACCGAAGAAGGCGCTACGGTGCAGGAAGCTCCCGTGGGCACTCCGGAGCAGCTAAACGTAACAACCTTGTTGAACCCGCCGCTTGGCGCGATGGAAACTGTGAAGTTGGCGGACTGTCCCGCGCTGATTGTATCTGTGGTTGGACTGACCGAAGCGCTGAAGTCCGCAGTGTTTCCCTGCGCTGGCGAGACTGATTGCAAGGCTTGCACCAAGTCCAGCCGCCCATTGCCCATTCCCGAGCCGACTGGGACCGCGTGCGCAACAGCAGCTGCGGCCTTGGACTCGTTCGTCGTCGGATCGAGACTCAGCAGAAGCGCGCCAGCGCCGGATACAAACGGCGCGCTAAAGGAAGTGCCCCATCCCGCAGCGTAGGTGCTGAAGGGATAGGTGGAGATTACTCCTTCTCCCGGCGCAGCCACCCACACGATGGCGTTGCCATAATTGGAAAAAGAAGAGCGCGTATCGGTGTCGCTGGTGGAGGCAACGCCCATGACGTCATTTTGATAAGCCGCGGGATACACGGTCTCCTGCATGCCATCGTTCCCTGCGGAGGAGGCGCAGATCACGCCGTTTTGATTTGCATAATCCAGGGCCTTGTTGAACTCGGCCGAATTGGATTTCAAGTCGAAGCTCATGTTGATGACGTTCGTGCCGCTCTGCACGCCGTAATAGACGGCATGCAAAATATTGGACAAGTACCCAGTTCCGTCAGAACTGAAAGCCTTTAGCGGCAGCAACTGCGCCTGCGGCGCGACCAGGTGGATGATTCCCATCACCATGGTGCCGTGACCGAACGCCGCATACTGACAGGGCGTTTGCTGGTTGCAATCAAGCACTGCGGCCGTGGACTGGTCCAGCACGGCGGCGGTGGATTGATTCACAGTAGCGATGTTTGTCGTGTTGCCCGAAGGCGGAGGGCCGCTGTAGTCCGTCATCTCCGAACCGCCAGGCTGATTGCGCGTAAAGTCGTACCCCGGCAACAACACTGGTTTCAGTGCGGGATGATTGGGGTCCACACCCGTGTCGATATCCGCAACAATGCCCCTGCCCATGACGTTGAACGTGGTTTGCGCCGCAGAAACCCGCACAATGTTTGATGCGGGTTGGTTTACGTAGCCGTCCCACACAGTGGAGCCGGAATACTGAACGGGGGTCGTGTCTGACAGCCCGGCGGGAGGTGTTCCCACTTGGTTTAAACCACCAACGAGATTCAACAACTGGTCGGCTTCGGCATCCACGATTCCAACGGTGCTGCCTAGCAGGTTCAGAAAACTGGTCACATCAAGAGGAGTGGTAACAAGGAAAAGCTGCCCGAGTGCGCCGTCCAGGCCGCCAACGACCGTGCAGTTTTGCAACAACGGAAGGCCATTGCAAAACGCCTGAAGGCCTTGCAGGCCAAGCGTGGTACGTACGATAACGCGATTGTCCGCTCTAGCCGCATTGCTGCACAAACCACAAACAAACAAGGGAATCCACAGCCATCGCCATCTCATACTAGTCTTACCTTTTTTGCAGAATGCTTTGTGTCAATCGTTGGGAAACTATTTGACAGGTCAGACCCACTCGTCGCCGGACCCTTAGCCTTGGCAGCCCAGTCCAGGGGAGGGGTAATCAGCAATACCCATTCATTGGGGCTGACTTCAATTTCGAGGGATACGGTGCGTTCATCCTGGAATTCAAATGAAAACTCGCCAACCTCACTGGTCATCTTGACATTGAGGGGGCCATTCCGGCTCTTGAGGACAACCGAAACCCCGTTCAGAGGAATCTGCGGTTCTTTGGTCCTTAGGACCTGGCCCAACAGAGTTATGCGCGGGGAATTGGGAGAGCTTTCAAAGGAAATATCCGCCGTTAGTGCCGGAGCCTCGTAGACTAACTGGCGAGTATCAGGTTGCAGGTCACGGATGCCTGCAGGCAAGGGCTGCAAGAAGGTGTCTAGGACGAGGCGAGCCACTCTGGTGACGCGGCGGCTTCCGAGCTGTGGATACACCATGGATTCCAGACGAGGCCAGAGATCCACCGCCAATCGATCGCGTTGCACGGAAGGAATGGAATATTTGGAGATTAACCCACTGGTCGGAAGGCCTGGCGCTCCATCCGTCAAAACGATGATGCGTCCGGGAAACCTCACGAGAAGCTCTCGAATTCCTTCTTCGAGTTTGGCAGGGTCGGAAACTACCCCAGGTAGCTCAAGCAAAGCAGCAGAAGTTCGCTCTCGACCAAGCAGCGTCAAGGCCTCCTCAATTCCCGAGGCAAGCACCCACTGACACCCCATCGTGCCCACGAGTACACGAATCGTGTCTCGTTCCGCTGCGCGCTCGCAAATGATTAACACCCTGGGCTGCATACGGAGGGATTACCCCCATCCGCTACTCATGTGGACAGGGGTGGGTCCTGCGCTCATGATTTTCTGCACGCGCGTGCCGTAGCTGCGCAAAAGTGTAGGAATTAACCGGACGTCAAACAATTGAGGCAATACCGGATTCGTTTATAGGGTAAAGACCTTAATGCTAAAGGGGAAGACTCGCCCGGTACCAGCGACGGAAGGAATCAATTAAGAAAGAACGAAGAGTCTAGAACAAAAATGCGCGAGAGGGCTAAATCCACCGAATTTGCGTGGCATTTTTTGTGATGACGAAGACTCGAAGGTTGTTGGAGCGGGGATCCGCAGGCACCAGGAAGAAGCCGATCTTTTGGGGATTATAGGCATCTGTGGTGCCAACCAACTTTTCCCCGTCGCGAAAGGTGACTTCGGCTTTACGACACCCATTCTGGGAAGTCAGAACCTGGGATTCCGTGTATTCGCTATTGCCCACGAAATCCCTGGCGAAGAAAATGGCCTTCAAATCCTTCATTTGCACTTCGGTGCCTTCGCGCTGGAGGGTGTCTTGCTCAAAAAAAAGTCGGAAGCCGTCTTTCTGGGCGGAAAAATTGTAGATGTAACCTTTCAAACGGCGGCCATCGAGGAAGGCCACTACGGCTTTATTCCGATTGTCTAGAGCGCTTGCTGTCGCCATGCGAACCCGATCTAATCTGATCCAATAAACTGTTCAAACTGGCCTAATGCTTCGCCTGTTTGGCCAGGTCCCATCCTTCCATCACAACGGCGCGATAGTTCTGCTCCGTGCGGACGGCGTCCTGGACAATTTCTACGAGCCTGCTCTTCATTTGCTGCGCCCGAGGATCCTTGGCGTCTAATTTGCCCTGGCTCTGCCACGACTGGACTTGGGTAACAATTTGCTTCAATTCCACGATCAGCTCACCTTCATGAGAAACGTAGTGTTCTTTGGCAGCGTAAAGCTTGTCTTCCCATGCACGCCGATTGGGAAAATCTACGTCGTTGTCTAAGAGGATGGCCTTCGCCAGGGTTGCACGATCGAGCGACTCCAGTTTCCTGAGCCCTGCTTCCGCTTCTGCGACTTTAGCCAGCGCTCTATCCATTGCGCCGCTGTCTACCCCGCCCTGCGAGCCACCGAGGTCGCCGAGTCCGCTCAGCCCCTTGCTCGAAGGCATATTTTCATCGGTGATTACGGTCTTGGGCTTGGCGGCGTTCTTCTCTTTGTCTTTGCGGGCCTGGCGTGCCACATCCGCCAAGGACGGCTGGGGTTGAGCTTGAGCTGGATCTTGGGATTGATCTTGGGCGTGGCCAGGTGTCGCAAGAAGCGCGAGCCAAAGAAGACTCGCCACAACTCCTATTGGCCGCAACATTTTGGGCATGAGGATCTCCGTACGGTCCTAGAGATGGGAACACCAGACCCTATTGAGCATGATCCCGTTTCGAAATGCAAAGAAGCCATAGGCAAAGAGTACTGCGGTGGCTAAAGCGGCATTATTCGATGGGGGGGCAGAAAAGGGTTAGCTGACGACGGATTCCACAGCCTTCACTTCGATGGAGATTTTGGGCGGATGAAGCAAGGTATTGTGAATCAAACAATGATGGACTGATTCTTCCACTCCTTGCTGATCCAGGGGGCTAAGTTCGCAGGGAACCTCGACCGCGATGCGAAAGTTATCCAAGCGCGCGGGATCCTTCGCCTTATCTGCGGTAACGCGGACAATCGTGCCTTCCTCGGCCAGCTTATGCTTCCTCAAGTACTGTGCGGCATAATAGCCTGCGCACGACCCAAGAGAGGCCAGGAGCAGTTCTGGCGGTGTCATCCCTTCATCGAAACCCCCGTTTTCCGCTGGTTGGTCGCTCGCAATGGCGTGTTGCCGAGCCTTAATTTCAAATTGAAAGCCACCAAGATGTTCCACGTGGACTTCCATTCTTGCCTCCGCCGACAACGGTGCATGCGCGCACGCCATACGCTTGCCAGTCACAATCCTGAAGCTTTGTGAACTTTACCGCAGTGATGCCGCTCACCAGAGGATGTGTCCGCCGTCACTTAGGGGCACTGTCGATGACGGCCATCGGCTATTAAGGGGCCGTGAGGTAGGTCTTGCGGTGGCGAACCTGGTAGTTGCCCATCGTTACCTTAACTTCGATGGAACGGTAGGTGTTAGGGAGTCCGCGAGGATTGGGATAGTAGGCCAGGCGGTATTGGGTGCGAAGCTCGCGGTCGATGCGGTCGAAAATGGCGGTAAGTTCCTGGGGCGTGTCCGGATAAAACATCGCGCCGCCCGTGGTATCGGTCATGGTCGCGAGGGCGTGCTCGCCGGCGGTGTTGCGCCCGTTTTCGTTTTTCACGGGGCGGATAACGATAGTGTAAAGAAGCACGTTGGCGCTGACGGCCTCTCGGCGAGCGGCATCGAAATCGGAACGACTGGTCGTTTCACCGGCATCCGTAACGAGGACGATCACGCGGCGGCGGTCGTCTCCGCGATGCGCCAGTGCGCGGGAGCCCAGAAGCACTGCATCGTAAATGGACGTGCCAGCACCATCAGGAATCTTCCTCACCGCCGCTTGAAGAGCGACGACATTGTCGGAAAACCCAGGCGGATGCTGCTGGACATCCTCATCGAAGGAGAAGACCGCCAGACGATCTCCGGGCCGGACAACCTGACGGATGAAATGAGCCGCTGCTTCCTGCTCGAACATGATTTCCTTGTGGGCGCTCATGCTCGCGTCAATCATCAGGGCCAGATCGAGCGGCAGAGAAGTTTCCGGCTCGAAAATGTCGATTTTTTGCTCGTTGCCCTCATCAAAAAGCTGAAACGCTTCGCGAGGCAGGTCAGGGGACGGGCGATTGTGCTCGTCCAAGACGCTAACCAGCACGGTAACGAGATTGACGTTGACGCGAATGCGATTACCCTGGACGTCGGGCTGCGTAGATTCTTCCTTGGGAGGCGGGGGAGTGGGCTGAACGATTTTGCCAGGCTCGCCATCAGGAGGAGAGCCTGGCGAAGAAGTGCTCGCGCTAGAGGTGGTACTGGAGGAAGACTTAGCCTTGGCCTTGGACTTTTGCGCCCAGGGAGGGCGGTTGGGGTCCTCCTGCGTGAAGGCAATTCCACTTGCCAGAAAAACGGTAAGCGCCACGAAGATAACGCGGCTGGAGTGGGGCGTTGGGGTGAGCATTGAGAGTTAAGATGCGGGTTTTGCCCGCGGCGTCGCCACGGGGGCGGGGGGCAACTCGCCGTCGGCCCAGACAGCTCCGTCCTCGAAATACTCTTTTTTCCAGATGGGCACTGTGCGCTTGAGCGTATCAATGGCGAAGCGGCAGGCGTCAAAGGCAGCCGCGCGGTGTGGGGCACTAACGGCGATGAACACGCTGGTTTCGCCGACCTCCAGGCGGCCTAAGCGGTGGACGATGGCGACGCGATGAATGCGATACTTCGTGTGAAGCTCGGCCGCGATTTCACGCATTTTGGTGAGCGCCATGGATTCGTAGGCTTCGTAATCCAGGTAAAGCGTGGGGCGGTTGTGCGATTGATTGCGCACAAAGCCGTCGAAGGTGACGATGGCGCCGTCTTCGCGGGCGCGCACGTGGTGGATTAGCGGCTCCGGGTCAATGGGCTCTCGTACAAGCTGGAAAATGTCGTCGTGATCGAGGGGCGGGGTCACGGTGCAGCCTAGCCACCACTGACCGGCGGAAGGAAGGCGACTTCGTCGCCAGAATGAAGCAGTGTGTCCCACCCAGCAAACTCTTGATTGCGCGACGCCACGACGGATGAGCGATATTTGGCCAGTTCGGGAACACGCTCCGAATAGAGAGCAAAGAGCTGCTCGATGGTGGAAGACTCGTTGAGGTCAAGAGTCTCCTCAGAACGGCCGGCAACGTCCTTCAGGCGGCCGAAGAACAGGACTTTGACGCGGACAGTTTGGGAAACAGGAGGCACAAGGGAATTGTAGCGCGAGCGGCGGAAAGCAGCCACTCTGGGAAATGACTTGAGACCCGCACGCGCAGGCGGGCTCTTGACTTGTGAAAACTCTGAAGCCGTGGCGTTAGGAGTGAAACAAGCGGACTGTGAGGACGGAAACTTTGACACTTTCAACCTCAAAAGATGCTTTGCAGGATTCGATAGCTTGACCACAAAGCGCGAGTTGCGTAGGTTGCGAACAAATGAGTTCAGCTGCGTTCCGATGAGACAAGGCAGCGGAGGAAGCGATGAAAATCTTAGTTACTGGCTCGACCGGCTTGGTGGGAACTGCTCTGGTCAAAGCGCTGGCCAGCGATGGCCACACCGCCTGCCGGTTAATACGGCCGCAGAGCAAAACAACCTTTGGCAATAAAGATGGATTCGATGTCGCGTGGAATCCTGAAACGGGCGAATTGGGCGGCGCGGGCGTTGGGCCCGATGCGGTCGTCAACTTGGCAGGAGCGTCGATCGCAGGTGGACGCTGGACAAACAAACGAAAAGAACTGCTGCGCACGAGCCGGATTGATACTACGCGAGCCTTGGTCCATGCGCTGGCAAAAATGAATGCGCGGCCAAGAGTGCTTGTGTCGGCGTCGGCGATTGGGATTTATGGCGATTGCGACGATGAGGTCTTAACCGAAGAAAGCAAGCCGGGAACCGATTTTTTAGCAGGCGTGGCGCGAGAGTGGGAAGCGGAAGCGCTAAAAGCGGAGGCGCTGGGAATTCGCGTGGTGCTTGCGCGTTTCGGAATCATTCTGGCGCGGCATGGCGGCGCGTTGGCGAGGATGCTTCTACCTTTCAAGCTCGGAGCAGGAGGCAGGCTGGGTTCCGGCAAGCAGTGGATGTCATGGATCACGCTCGACGACGTTGTCGGCATTATTCGATTTGCGCTCGAGAACGGCGCAGTGCGAGGCCCGATGAATGTCGTCGCGCCTCAACCTGTACAAAATGTAGAATTCACGAAGACGCTTGCGCGGGCGCTGCATCGTCCGGCGATCTTCCCTGCTCCGGCGTTCGCGTTGCGGCTGGCGTTGGGTGAAATGGCAGACGCGCTGCTGTTATCCAGCCAGCGCGTCAAGCCACAAAAGCTACAAGAACTCGACTATTCCTTTATGCACTCAGAATTGCCCTCTGCGTTGAGCGCCGTGCTCGCATAGTTTCCAGGCATCCTATTTTTGTGTGTTAATAGTGATGGAAATATGCAAGTTGTGGCCGTTGAGCGGATCGGTCGAAAGGACACCTTCGACTGTCTGGCCATCCTTCAGAAGAAAATTCTGATTCGCGCGGAATGCTCGGATCAGTGGCAGGCCGTTGGGTTCCGACACGAGTCTTTCTCCTTCCGAAGAACGGTTAGGGTAGAGCGCTGTACGCTCGAAGATTAGGTTGAGGCGAAAACGGCCCTCGTCATCCACGACAACGCGGCAATCGATATTCGAACCCACGTCCAAATAGGTGGTCTTCTGATCCTTGCTTTCAATTTCAATCGGAATGCGAACACCGTTGCGGATACTGGTCCCTGGGTAATCTTTTTCGCTTACGTAAGAGACAAAAGAATAAGGCATGCTGGAGATTTTCTTCTCGCCATCGAATTCGGTGAAGACAATCATCACCTTCACGGGGATGGCCGGCGATTTGGCTTTTTCCTCCGACTTGGGCTTGTCTTGCGGACGCGCGATTTGCAACGGCCACAGCATCGCGGCCAACAGGCACAGATAGACAGTCCTCTTCATTGCATTCCTCCTCGGAAGCTCGAAAACGAGTTTGTTTAGCGTTCTATAGCGGGAGTCATTGCGATTTCTCTCCAGCCAAAGACTTGACGTCAAGCTGGTCAATTTGGATCGGAGCAACTTCCAGCAGCGCTACAGATGTATCGTCAGGATTGACCGGCACGAGCGGAGGACGCTTGCGAGCCTGCCATTGTTCGGCGTAACTGGCTAACATGCGTTCCTGGTCTTTCGGAACAAGTACTTCGGCACTTGGGTTGTCGTTGCGAAGCGCAGGGAGGGAGCCGGCACCTGTGCGGAGAGCTTTCCGCCCAATGGGGGTGGAGCCTTCTGTGGTTGCCAACGGATGCGTGCCCGACAAAGCGGCTGCGTGCGATCGGGAGAGAGCAGGGGCGCCCGAGCTAACCACGGTAGGCGATGGCCCTTCAGGGATACTGCCATGCCACACCGCTCGCGACCCGAGCAAAATGAGAACCATTGCCGCAGCGACGGCGAAAGCGTACCAACTGGTGAATCCGCTGCGTGTTGGGAGCGCGACTTGGTCGAGACGCGCTCGGACGTGAGGCAAAAGCGTAACAGGCACCTCGGCGTTGGCATTTGCGTATAGGCCCGATTCAATGGCCGCAAAAAGGGATTGTTCCTGCTCGAATGCCGAGCGGCAGGAAACACACTCAGAAAGATGCGGCCGCAGCTCGCCTTGTGGAGCGGCGCCGGAAGCGGCGGTTTCGATTAACGCGTCTTTATAGTGTTTGCATGGCATCGCAACTTCTCCCCTAATTTCTTCCGAGCGATAAAAATTCGCGACTTCACGGTTCCGAGTGGAACATCGAGCATGGAAGCGATTTCTTCAATCGTGTAGCCGTCCATTGCCGAGAGCAAAAGCACCAGACGCAATTTCTCCGGCAACTCCCCGAGCGCCTGATCCAAGTGAGCCTGGAACTGATTTGAAGCCGCAACATCTTCCGCGCTAACAGCAGGCGCCAGCTGGTCCGGCTTTGCCCACAACGTGTCACGCTGCTCGCGGCGTTTCGCAGAGCGCAAACGATCGAGCGCCAGCCGAAACGAAATGCGCACCAGCCAGCCGCGAAAACGGCTGCGGTCGCGCAGCCGCTCGAAACTCCTGTACGCCCGCAGCAGGGCCTCCTGGGCAACATCTTCCGCATCCGCAGTGTTTCGCAACACTCCGCGCGCGACGCGAAACGCCAGCGGGCCGCATTCGGCAAGGCGCTCCTCGAACTCCCGCCGGGCATCCGCCTGAGCTGCCACGCGCACCAACTCGCTCCTTGCCGTGCTGACTGGTTGGTTCAGGACCAGCTCCTGCATAGGATCCCTTCTAAACGCTCGCCACACTGGCTGCCCGGGAGGAACGCGTGCACGCACTCCCCGTACAACTACCAGACGCCAAGGTGGCGGATTTGGTTCACTGTGAAAAAGCACTTGGTACAGCCACGCGCGCTTAGATGCCCAATTGGCCTAAAAGCGCTTCGAGATTGGCTTCGTTGACGATGACTTCCCGAGGCGGCTCCCCCTGTGGGCTGGCCTTAACCACGCCTTCATCGAAAGCGTTGAAAAGACGCATCTTGGCAACGGCATATTCTTCGGAGCTGGAAAGCGAACGGCCGTTTAGCGCGGCCCAGGCGTCGAGCGCGGATTGGTGCACAAAAATCTTGAATGGAAAAGCGGATTGCCGATCAATGGAGACGACGTAGGTAAACTCGCCGCCCGCGCTACCGTCACGCTGCCCGCGGTTCCCCTCAAAGAAGTAATACTGATATACGAAGCCGTCGGCGGCGGAGTAGGTCTTAACGCGGCGAACGGCATCCGGGCGAGCCATGCGGAGGATTATTCGCGGGAGAGCGTGCGAAGTCAACGTGAGAGCCAATCGGAATCAAGGTGGGGCGAATACCGAAATGAAACAGGAACCCAACGTTCCAGCCCCAAATTAGAACAAAGCCTGTTTCAAACGAGCCGTTTTGGTTCGGTAGCCGTTCTTCGAATCTGCAATTCATGATGTCTCCTGGAGGGCTGTAAGCCGCTCATTTGGCGAGGGCTTAGCTCGAAGTTGATTTTATCTAGCTCCTAATCTCTAACCTCTAGTCCCTGATTCTTTTTTGCTGGCCCTTCGCCTGCTTTTGCGCAGGGCATGCGGCCCCTTCCGCAAAGCATCGCTGAAGATTTTGGAAGGACGCGAGTCGCCTTCCTCGCTCTTCTCACGGCGGGTGCATGGATACTGGGCTGCGGCGGAGGAGGCGCAGTCGCGCCGCCGCCACCACCTCCTCCTTCCATTACCGTGAGTGTGGCTCCGGCGAGCAGCTCCGTCGTGCTCGGAAATCAGCTGACATTCATGGCGACCATCAGCAACGCAACGGACACGAGCGTGAGCTGGAGCGTGAACGGCATTGCCGGAGGAAACTCGACTGTTGGAACCATCTCCTCCACGGGCACCTATACTGCGCCGGCGGATCTGCCTTTCCCCGCCACGGTGCAAATCACAGCGACGAGCCACGCCGATTCCACAAAATCCGCTACTGCCAACATAGCGGTCACAAGCGACATCACGCTGTCGCTGACGCCGAATTCCGCAAGCGTGGAACTGGGCGCGACGCAGCGATTTCAAGTCAACATAACGAGCAGCGGTCATCCCGATACCGCCGTTCGCTGGAGTTTGTCGGGCGCGGCGTGCCCCAGCGCCTGCGGGACGGTGGACTCGAGCGGCACATTCACCGCTCCAGCAATTCTGCCTTCTACCGCAAGCGTCACGCTCACCGCGCAGAGTGTGGCGGATCCCTCCAAACAAATCTCCGGCGCGGTGACCATCACCAGCAATTTCGCGCTGCAGCTTTCCACGCCGTCGAGCGTTCCGGCCGGAGCCAGCGCGACGATTGTGGCAACGTTCACACCTCAGCCCAATTCCAGCCCAAACACTATGCTTACCTGGTCGCTTAGTGGCGCGGGCTGCAGCGGATCCTCCTGCGGAGTTCTGAGCGTCACAACTACGCAATCCACGGGTGGAAGTTCGACTGCAGATTCCGCGACCTACACCGCGCCCGGCACGGCTCCTAGTCCAAACACGGTGACGATCACGGTGACTCCTCAAGCGGATCCATCGAAAAAAGCTCAAGCTGCGATCGCGATCCAACCAGGAATCAGCATAAGCGTTTCGCCCGTAACGGCCACAGTCGCCGCAAACCATCGCGTCACGCTGGCTGTCCAGGTGAACGGCACTTCCAACGCCGCGGTGAATTGGAACGTCAGCGGAATCCCTGGAGGGAACGCCATTCTCGGACAGATCTGTGTCGTCGGCTCGAATCCGTGCCAAATCGTAACCGGCACAGCTGCATCGTCAGTGGATTATGTTGCTCCAGGCAGCATTCCTTCGCCGAATCCTGTGAGCGCGACCGCTGTGAGCGCCGCCGACCCCACAAAAAGTGCCAGCGCGCAAATCACCGTCATCAATCACGTGCTGGTTTCGGTGCAACCGGCCAATGTCACAATTGCGCCGCTAGGCGTACAAGCATTCCAAGCGTCGGTCCTGGGTACCACGAATCAGAGCGTGTTTTGGCAAGTGCAGGGTACAGGCTGCTCGACTGCCGGCGCTTGCGGAACCATCAATGCCAATGGAATTTTCACGGCGCCCGCTTCTCCTCCCTTGCCAAACGCGATTCAAGTAGTTGCCATCAGTGCAGACGACATTACGCAATCGGGCGCCGCCAATGTGATGATTTCTGGCGGCCCGAACATCCTCACCCTTCATCCTTCAAGCGTCTATGCAGGCGCGGCGCAGGGATTCACTCTGCGCGTGGACGGCAGCGGCTTTGCTGCATCAAGTCCAGGGCCAGGCTCGACGCTGCTCATCGTCGGAACGGCCAGGACCACCACGTGCATATCGGCCCAGGAGTGCACCGCGCCCGTCACTGCAACGGACGTCGCGATTCCCGGCAGCGTCTCGATACAAGTCCAAAACCCAAACGGCGCGGCCTCGGCCCCCGTTTCGCTTGTGGTCGCCCCTCCAAATCCATCCGACGAAGTCATTGCGCTGACGAGTTCGTTGCCCGCCGCCACTGGCAAAGACATTGTTGTCGTGGATCCCACGACGGCAGGCACCTCTTCCCCGGGCAACGACTTAGATCTCAATGTGGCTGCGCTAGGAATATTTTCAACTGCGACAAATTCCTGCGCCTTGGGTGGCAATCCAATTTCGCTGCAACGTCCTGCAAGCGGCACCGCAACCGCAGACATCTGCCTCTTCTCGCAGAGCGGATTCGACACCAGCATGACCTACACCGTGAGCGGCCCCGGCGACGTCGCGGTGATTTCCAAGCAGCCCGCGGGCCTCGGCATCATCCACTTGACTCTGCAAATTCCTGCAAGCGCCGCGCCGGGCGCGCGAACGCTCTTCATTCAAACCACGAACCTGGACAAGACCGCTGCAAGCGGCGCCCTGGAGGTGCAATGAGATGAGTTATGTCGAGCGAAGAAGATTCCTCTGGATTTTGTTCCTGGCCGCGCTGACGCTGCTTGCCATCGCGGCCAACGCAACAACTCTCGCGCGGATGCGTTTCGAAGACCTCGCTCAGCAAGCCACTGCCGTGGCGCGCTTGCGTTGCCTGAGCACACAAAGCATCTGGCACAACGGTGAAATCTGGACCGACACGCAGTTCGAAGTCATCGAACAGGCAAAAGGCATTCTCCCGGCGACCGTCATCGTGCGCACTCTCGGTGGCACCCTCGGTCACTTCCATTCCCGCGTCGAAGAAGCGCCCATCTTTCATCCAGCCGAGGAAGTGTATCTCTTCCTCTGGGGCGGCCAAGGACAGCCGTTGCGCGTGGTCGGCTGGTCGCAAGGCACATTTCGCATCGCGCGCGATATAAGAACCGGCACGGAAGCCGTCACACAGGATTCTGCTGCGGCCCCGGTTTTTGATCCGCAAACTCGTCGATTTGTGCACGACGGAATTCGCAACCTGCCTCTCAATCTCTTTCAAATGAAATTGAAGAGAGCACTCCAAGGAGATCCGCCACGATGACGAATCCCATGACGCCTCGTTCGAAGAAGCAATTCTCCGCGTGCGCGATGGTCCTTCTCTATGGCTTTTGGTGGGCGCCGGCCGCGCAAGCTTATTCCTTCAACATGATCGTCCCCGACGTGCGGCAGCCTGCGGCGATTTCCGGCGGCTCAGCATGCCCCGTGCGCGCCCATCAACTGACGGCCTCAGCGAGTATCGCCGTCCAATGGAGCACTGTGCTAAACACAAATCCCGTAACCATCTTGACGCAAAGTCAGACCCCAAGCGGGCGCCTCATCGAAATCGAGCAAACCATATCCCAGTCGCTCGGCGTGTGGACCGGCGTAAGCGGCACTCTAATGCTGCCGGGGACACTCACGCCTTTGACTCGAACAGCCACGCAAAACGTGTGCGGCGTCGACGGCCTCAACTCCATCTGCTTTGATCAAATGGACATGGCCTTCACTCCCGGCGTGCTCGCGTTCACGCGCGTCATCACCGTCGACGTCACCGGCATCCAAATCGGCAGCAGCGCGGTTGCGAGCGAACTCGGTCAGATTCTCGATGCAGACATCTACTTCAGCCCCGGCGATCCAAACACTACGTTTGCCACCCCTCAAGCGCTTCCTGCGTCTCCGAAGGCTTACGACCTCGAATCTGTCCTGACCCACGAACTCGGCCACTTCCTCGGCTTCAGCCACTCAGCGGTTTGGAGCGCGATGATGTTTCCCTACGCTCCAGCGCCCGGAACGATTAGTGGCGTGCGCCCAACGAGCCAGCAACCTGACGCGCCGCTTGCAGACGATGACCGCACCGGGCTTCGCGTCTTGTATCCTGATCCCGCCGACACGCTGCATCAAGGCTCCATCAGCGGCAGAATCATTCCCGCAAACCAGCTAACGCTTCCCACTTTCCCACCCGGAGTAACAGGAGTCTTCGGTGCGCACGTTGTCGCCGTGGACAATGCGACGGGCGCAGTGATCGGCGCAACGCTGGGAGGTTGGAGTTGCGCCGCTCCGGGTCCAACACAGTTTGATGGCAGTTACCAGATTGCCGGATTGCCCGTCGGCGGCAGCTACACCGTTTATGCCGAGACGCTCAATGGCGCTGCCAATCCATCGCAATTCAACAACGCGCTGACTTCCATTTGCCGCAACGCGATGACCGATGCTGGCTGGCCGCCGTTACAGGGCTGCATCGTTCCAACCGTGAATATCAGCTTCACGACAAGAACGCGCCCCGGCCCGTGAATGGGTTCCGAAATTCGAAACGGGAAATTCGAATTTCGCATCTCCAACATCGGATCTCCTATTTCCGATTCGCTTCACAAGGAGGGACTCGCCGGGGGTCAGAAGGGCCCCGGATTTCTTACCTCGATCTTCGATGTTAAATTTCGAGCGTGAATTGTGAGTTTCGAATTTCGCGTTTCTCGAGTTTCGGTTCTCCTCCTCAATTCTCGGCACTGAGCTCAGCAGGCGTAAGCCAGGCTCCCCCAAACAACAATCCAGGTCCGAGCGAGGCAAGAAAGATAGGCTTGCGCTCGCCAGCCTTCCCTTTTGCCTCGTTTTGCAGCGCAGCATGAAGCGCCGCCCCGCACATCGAGGAACCCAAGTTTCCCGCAGTGCGGCAAATTGGAGGAAAAGCATCAACCGAAACCCCGCTTTGCTTCGCGAGAAGCGTCAGCAGCCGCGGATTCGGCTGGTGCGTAGCGAAACCTCCGACCGAAGCGCGCGGAATCCCGCTGCGCGTCTCTACGGCAGTGATGACTTTTTCCAGGCGCGTAATCGCCGCCCGCGAAAGCGCTTCGCCATCAAACTGCACATCGAGGCCGCCGCCAATTCTTGCGGCAACCTGAATCGCCGCCGCGTATTGGCCCGCGCAGCCAAAAAGAAACTCACCAACCCGGTAGCTGGAGCCCACCCGCGGCCCCCCTTCCCTCCGCACCACAAACGCGCTGGCGCCGTCGCCGAAGAGGCCGCCGAATTCCCCAGCGACGCGCTCGGGCGTCAGCGCACGGCTATGCACGTCGGCGGTGACCACCGCGATCGTGCGCGCCGCCCCGGAGCTAATCAACGATTGCGCGACCGCAAGCGCGTTGAGCAAACCCAGGCACCCACCCCCAACGTCCAGCGCTCCGCAGCTTTCTCGCGCCAGCAGCCGAGAGTGCAGTTGCGCCGCAAGCGCCGGATAATCATGATGCGTCTCGCTCGTGGCGATAATCCAATCCAGTTCTTGCCCTCCGCACGAAGCTATCCTCAGCGCCTGTTCCGCAGCCCTTGCGCCCAGCGTTAGCTCGCTCTCACCCTCCGCGGCATACGCGAGCGACTCGATCCCTGCGCGGTTGCGCAGCTTGCCCGCCGGCATGCCAAACGCCCGGTCCACTTCCTCGGAAGCCACTACTCGCGAACCCTGGACAGAAGACGAGCCAGTTAGAAATACGGCGGATGAAAAGGCATTCCCTGCAACTCTTTCCTTCGTGGCCCCCGACGGCAAAGACTTTTTGCTCGAAATTCGCAGAGCCGCCAGTACCGATGCGATACTCGCGGGCGGCTCATTCAGCCCGGACCCCAGATCCGAAACGCCGCTAGCTGTTTCGACGGCGCGAAGAAAACTCACCCAAGCCATCGAGTCCAGGACTCCGGTCTCAACCAAATCTTCCGTGTCGCTGGGGAGCGGCGTGGAGAGACCCGCTTCGCCACGAAAGCAAACTTCGACGATGCGGCGGAAGGAGTCTTCTTTCTTAGGTAAACCGCTCGGCTTCCCTGCCATCAAAATTCCTCGAGCCAATCGGCCTTGGGCAGTGGAAAAAGTGTATCGAGCATGAGGTAGCAGCGTTCCCCGCTTGCCCTGTAGGGGCGTGTGAGCCCTACCCGCACGAAATGGTCCGGGTAAGACACAATTTTGTAATGAAACTGCGAACTCAGGAAGCGTTCCAGCCGGCTGAAGCGATTTGCGCCGCGCTCCGCGGCGAGCGCACGATCCACAAAATCGAGCCAGTCGCGGTCTACGACGGGAAGATCCCGCAAGACCTCGCCCGAGCCAAGCACGAGCGTTGCGCGAAGCTTGCTGGCATAAAACTCTAACCGCAGATTCTGCGTCTGACAGCCACAGATGGAGCGTCTGGCCTCACCTGGAAGGGCATAAGCCCCTCTTCCCGAATCATTCGGATAAATGGGACAATCGAAGAGGCCGCGCAGGCAGTCAGTACACTCGGCCTTACGAAGATAGGCGACTAGGTCAGATTCCGAAACCGCAGTCCTCTTTCGGAAATCCCGGGTCGAGACTCGGTCCTCCACGTGGGGCGGCTGACCGGGAGCTATCAAGAGCGAAAACTCGACAACGTCGCCCCGCTGGTGGGGAAAGCAAGTCCAGCTCTTGGCCAGGGAACGAACGGGGCGGAGCGACTGAATCCTACCTCCCTCGCGCTGCAAGCCGATGACACAAAAACTCTTTGCCATCCGCGTGATTTCGGTGATTAGCAGCTTGGTCGAAACACGCCGAATGCAGGTTATAACTCCGGGTTTAATGTTAGGCGATATTCGCAGCATATGAGTCGTTACCCGTCTTATTGGGAGAATTCTTCGCTACTCATCGCAGCTCCAGTGGACGAATCAGTGGGTACATTTACGCACTGAATCATGGGATCACAGCGCCTTTCTTACGGCGAGGTTTCCGGGGAGCTTTGCGTTCCGCGATGAGGTGACGAATTTCCACAAGGTCGCCGCAGCGTCGCCAGTGTTCTGCGAGCAGATCAGCCACCAAGCGCCGGTGGCACTTTTCAGGTCCAGCCTCGGAACAGAGCAGCGCTACTTTGGATGCCCACGCACTGGTGTCGACCCTTTCCGGCACGCCTCGCTCCTTCATCTCCTTCAGGAAAGCCGCTTCATAGGCAGGCCAGTCTTTACCCTTGCGATAGCTTTTCAGCAGCTCCGGTGGTGGAGCAAGAAGCGGCTCGTGCCCATATTCAATTCTCTCCACGACACGGAGAAAAAACGAAAGATCAGGGTGCTTGGCGAAGCCGGAAAGCTGGCCTCCGCGATTCTGTCGCACATCAATCAACTGCTCGATGCCTGCGCCCCGTAGAAGCGCAAAAAACTCTTCCGCTGTTTTGCCCGCGAAGCCGATCGTACAAAGAAGCCGTTGCATCTCGCTCAGAAGTCTTCCAACTGTTCGGGATTACTGCGAAACGCGTATTCCTGGGCTTGGCGGCGCAGTGCATCTTCGAGCGCGGAACTGCGCTCCGCGGCAAAAAGACAATCGCTCCTAAAGGCAGTCAGGTCATTCACCGCCAAAAGACGATCTTCCGCCTCGCGTTGCGATTCAAGAACGCCCCCCCGCCGAATGTGAACCGGCGTCACTCCGCGTTCGAGTAGCTCCGGGCAAATCATCAGAAACCGGTGACAGTGCAAGGGATCTTCTTCGGCGCACAGCAAAGCGATTTCCTGCTTCCCGGCTAGTTCAACCACGTGCTCGATTTCGGCCTCAAAATCCCGCGCCTTTCGCCGCAGGAAGTAGTCCACCAAGCCGTTCGCTTGATAGACGCGCGGATCGGCTGGCCTTCCCCCCAAGGACTCTCCGAGGAATTCATAGCCGAGTCCGGCATCCCGCAAGCTCACTTCGAAACCTTCGCGATTGAATTGCGGGAAGCGAGAGCTCGCCGGCCGGCTCCGCACGTCGCACACGGTCTGGACGCCGTGTTTTGACAGCGTGGAGAAAAACTCTTCCAGCTCCAGGTTCGAATGGCCGATGGTGAAGACCGTATGTGTCGAAGCTTGCAAAGGCGTCATGGAGGGATCGCCCGGATAGGCTCTCGAATATTCTGCCCAAAGATGCTGGATGCAGCAAGGATACAAGACGTGTACCGACTCGTCCGCCTGAACCGGAGCAGCAAGTCGCAACAGGAGTGTCGTGTTAACCTAACAAGAGGCCTGTGGATTTCGCTTCTGCTAATAGGAATCTGATCCTGGCCGCCCAAGAATCTTTTAAAAGTGCGTCCGAGAAGTCCCATTGCTTTGTTGCGCTTGTTGATCCTTTTGCAGGCGCTCGCCCTTTTGCTACTTTGCTCGTGCAGTGTGTCAGCCCAGCGCGTGCGCGGTGAGTTGCGCCTCGAAGTACATGATGCCCGAGGATCCGTGCTTTCACCTTCCGGTGAATTAAAGAGTGAAGCCAACCAATTCCAGCGCACTTTTGCAGTAGGCTCTGATGGCCGCTACATGGCGCAAGATCTGCCGTTCGGCGTTTATCGCCTGACTCTCCGCGCCGAGGGTTTCTCTCCCTGGAGCGACTTGGTCGAGATTCGCTCCGAGGTCCCTGTTCACCTGGCGGTGACCATGGGCGTCGCGCCAGTGACGACGCAGGTGCAGGTCAACGACTCGGCCACGCTCGTGGACCCGTATCGCACGGGGACGCTCTACACCGTAGGCCGCCAGACCATTAGCGAGCAAGCCGCCACTCAGCCGGGCCGCGATTTACTCGATTTGGTCGCAGACCAACCGGGATGGCTGCTCGAAGCCAACGGCGTCCTGCATCCCAGAGGTTCCGAATACGACGTGCAGTATGTTGTCGACGGTTTGCCGCTGACACAAAATCGTTCGCCTGCCTTCGCGCCTTCCTTCGACACCGACGAAGTCGAATCCCTTCGCGTCATCACCGCCAATTACCCGGCGGAGTACGGCCGGAAGCTGGGAGGAGTCGTCGAGCTAACCACGCAGAAAGACGTCCCCCCGGGACTCCACGGCCAGTTGGACGCCAGCGGCGGAAGTTTTTCCACCGCAAATGGCGCCGCGGGAGTCTCCTTCGTTCGCGGCGAGCAGCGCTTTTCGGCCAGCGTGGATGGATTTCATACCAATCGCTATCTTGATCCGCCGGTCCTGCAGAACTTCACCAACCGGGGAAACGCCGCCGGATTCTCAGGTTCCTACGAACGCGATTTCTCCGGCGGAGACCGCCTGCGAATCTCAGTGACGCACAACGCCGTCCGCTTTCTCGTTCCCAATGAACTCGTGCAGCAAACCGGCGGACAGCGCCAGGACATCGCCGACACCGAGACCATCGGCCAAATCTACTTTCAACATCCAGTCTCTCAAGACTTGCTCCTGAGCTTCACCGGCAGTGTGCGCGATGCCAGCGCCACACTGCGCTCGAATGCAGCTGCAACACCGGTAATCGTTTCGCAAAACCGCGGCTACCGCGAAGGGTATCTCCGCGCCGATCTCGCCGGGCACCGCGGCCATCATGATTGGAAGGCCGGCATTGACAGCCTGTTTAGTCCCGTTCACGAGGCTCTGCAATACGCGATTACGGATCCTTCACAATTTGACCCAGGGACGCAAACCCCTTTTCAGTTTGCAGACCGCCATTGGGACGTCGAGCCGGCAGCCTACGTACAAGACCAGTGGCACCGGAGCAATTGGAATGTAGGAGCGGGCCTGCGCTTCGATCATTATGGATTTGTCCTGCACGAATCGGGCTGGAGTCCGCGTGTTGGAGTCTCCCGATACGTATCGTCATTGAACCTGCTCCTGCACGCCTCCTATGACCGCGTGTTCCAGACGCCGGCGATGGAGAATCTCCTCCTCGCCAGTTCGCCGCAGCTCAAATCGATTGATCCCATCGTCGTGCGCCTCCCGGTGCGTCCCGCGCACGCAAACTATTACGAGGGAGGTTTCACAAAGGCGATTCTCGGCAAACTGCGGATGGACGCGAATATGTTTCGCCGCGATTTTCACGATTATCCCGACGACGACGTGCTGCTCGACACTGGCGTCAGTTTTCCCATCAGCTTTGCTAAAGCGCGCATCTTTGGCGAAGAGCTGCGGCTCGAAGTGCCGCACTGGGGAAGGCTTTCCGGCTATTTGAGCTACGCGAATCAAGCTGGAATTGGCCAGGGACCGATTACCGGCGGCCTCTTTCTCGGAAGTGATGCGGCCAACCAGCTGACGAATACAAGCAAATTCGCCGTCACGCAGGACCAGCGCAACTCACTCCGGACCTACGTTCGCTTCCAGGCGCCCGCGCGTGTCTGGCTTGCCCTGGGAACACAATATGGCAGCGGCTTGCCCGCCGACTTGGGCCCAAACCCGGACACGAATTTCTTGCTTTCCCAGTACGGTCCGGCAATCTTCAGCCAGGTCGACTTAACGCGCGGCCGCGTGCGTCCGAATCTCTCCGTGGATGTGGCGGGAGGCGCAGAACTTTATCGGAAGGAGCAGCGCAGCGCGGTCTTTCAAATCCAAGTCTCGAACTTGGCGGATCGCGTCAACGTCATCAACTTCGCCAGTCTATTCTCCGGCACCGCGGTCGCCCCGCCCCGCAGCGTCTCCGCCCGCCTGCGCCTGGCGTTTTAAGCCGAATTCCTCGCAAGCCTGTCCGTTCGAAACAGCAAACGGCGGAAAAATGTTGTCATTCTGAGGGCATCCGACGAGGATGCCCGAAGAACTTCTTCTCTCTCCGCGCGCTGTTTGCGCGGAGAATCTCAGCCGATCCCAAACAGCCAAGCGTTGTTTGGCTGAAATCTTTCATTGGTTATGCGGGCTTGGCCCACCCGGCGATCTGTCGCTGCACCTGCTCCCGGAATTCCAGCGGATGATAAATTCTCTCGAACGTTTCGGGCGTTCCCCCCGTGCCGCGCACAATCACTGTGCCGTATCCCAGCAATCTCCCCAGCGCAGACTCATCCACCGCAACACTTTCAATCCTCGACAGCAGAATCTCCACTGTCCGGCGCTCTGCAATGCCCGTTTTCACGATGACTCTCTTGCTCGTGACCGCCATCTCCGTCGCTCTGCGCCGCAACAGGCCCCCAAAAAACAGAGCTCCGCCGACAAGAAGAAACACGAGCGCAACCACGTAAATCGCTCCGGGAACCGCTGCCCCCTTTTTCTTCGTGGCCAGTGAGGCCCAAAGAATTGGAATCGCGATCGCCAGCAGCGTCAGCAGAATTCCAATGACTGCATGCCCCAGCATGACAATCCAATGCAGTTTGGTCTCGTATTGCACGGACTCCCCGGGAATCAGGTGCTTTTCGACGTAGCTCAAGGACACTCCTCGAGAGGGCTGCGCCAAATTATAACCGTACGGGGCAACCTAGCGTTGACAGCTAGATGAAGCCTCTAAATGTAAGAGTAAACGGCGGAGGCTTGGTAGCGCTAACGGGAATCGAACCCGTATTTCGGCCTTGAAAGGGCCGCGTGCTAACCGTTGCACCATAGCGCCACACTTTGTAGGGCTTATAACTTATCTAGAATAAGAGAAATCCGCTGAACGAACAAGCACCTGCGGAAGAAAGTGGTGGGTTTCGATCTTTGAATTTCGTATTTTGATTTTCCATTTTCGAATTTCGAGCTTCGCTCTCAGCTCTGCCGATCCTGATATTCCTCATGCCAGGCCATCTGGATGGCTTCGAGCTTCGATTCGTTGGATCCGGCGGGGTCTCCGCTGAAGCCGGAAAGCTCGGTGATCCACTTGTGCATGTCCGTGAAGCGGACGGTCAATGGATCCGTGTCCGGATATTTGTCGGCCAGCGCGATTGCGATGTCCTCGAAATTGTCCCAGCTAAATGTCGGCGGCATCAGCTTCTCCTCGCGATTTCTTCACTCATCAAGTACGCAATTCTGGCTGAACCACGGGTCACGGAACACGGATCACGTCCGTCAGTGATCCATTTCCTTCGCGTAATTCTTGTTCCATTCGGGGATCTCCACAACGATATCTGTTGTGCCGTCGGGAACCGTTTGGCAGCCGAGCCGCGACTTCGGCGTAATCCCCGGCGCTTCGTCGAGCTCATCGTACTCGGCGTCGGTGGCTTCATTGCAGGACTCGAGCCCCTGTTGAACGATCACATGGCACGTGGAGCAAGCGCACACTCCGCCGCACGCATGGTCCAACCCAAATTTGAAGCCTTCAGAAATGTCCAGAATGCTTCCCGGCAAGCCGTTGTGCCCGTACGGGATTTTCTCGGGATCGACTTCAATCGTCTTGCCGCTGGGAAGAAACGTCACTTTGTATTTCTTCGTGGCGGGTTTGTACTTGACTTCTTCGATGTATGGATTTGTTCCGCCCATAATTTACTCTCCAAAGACACATCCAAGGATGCCGGGCTGGAGCCCGGCGCTAAACTTCCGCGAGCTTGCGCCCTTCCAACGCTGACGAAACGGCGCTGCCCATCAGCACCTCCGCCAGATGCTCCGTCGCATGATTCAACTCATCAATGCGCTTGCGGATGAGCTTGTAGTCGCTGCCCGCAACAGATTCCTTGAGCGCAGCCACGCTTGCATCAATCCTCGCGCGTTCTGCTGCATCCAAACTCGCAGACTGTGGATTTGTCAGCCCCTTGACTGTTGCCGTCAGAATCGATTCCGCTTCCGTGCGCGCCTCAATCAACTGGCGCTCCGCAAAATCCTGCTCGGCATACTCAATCGACTCTTCGAGCATGCGCTCGATCTCCGTGTCGCTGATGCCGTAACTCGGCTGCACTTCAATCGAATGCTGCTCCCCGTTGCGCAAATCCTTTGCGCCGACCTGCAGGATGCCGTTCGCATCAATCAGGAATTTCACTTCGATGCGCGGCAGCCCCGCCGGAGCCGGCGGCACTTTTAGCGTAAACCGCGCCAGCGAACGGCAATCCTTGGCCAATTCGCGCTCGCCCTGCAAAACGTGAATGTCAATGCCCGTCTGATTGTCCACGCCCGTGGTGTACAGCTCCTGCGCGCTCGCGGGAATTGTCGAGTTCCGTGGAATCACTTTCGCCACCGCGCCCCCGTACGTCTCGATGCCAAGCGAGAGCGGCGTCACGTCGAGCAGCAGCATGTTTTTCACGCCGCGGTCCAGGATGTTCGCCTGCACCGCTGCCCCCAACGCAACCACTTCATCCGGATTCAGTTCCGTGTGCGGCTTGCGGCCGAAGTACTCCTGCGCGGTGCGGCGAATCAGCGGCGTGCGCGTCGCTCCGCCAACCAGGACAACTTCATCCATTTCGCTAGGCTTGAGCTGCGCATCCGCTAGCGCCTGCTTCACCGGCCCCATGGTGCGATCCACAACGGGCTTAATCAGCGCCTCGAGGGCGCCGCGGGTAAATTCGTGCGTGAAGACTTTTCCGTTGGGCAAGGCGAACCGCAGGGCAGCGGACTCTGTTTCAGACAACTGGTGTTTTAGGTTGATCAGCGCTTTGCGTAATTCCTGCGCCAGTTCGCCGTGCGGCGAAAAATCAATCTCGTCGTGCTGGAGAATTTTTTCGTGAACGAACGCTTGCAGCAGATTGTCAATGTCGTCGCCGCCGAGGTGCGTGTCACCGTTCGTCGAAAGCACCTGGTAAATGTCGCCTTCGCTTGTGGAAATGAGCTTCAGCACCGAAATGTCGAACGTTCCGCCACCAAGGTCGTAAACCGCAACGCGTCCGCGCTGCTTTTCGTGCAACCCATAAGCAAGCGCGGCTGCCGTGGGCTCATTGACAAGCCTGAGAACCTCGAGGCCCGCGATTTTTCCGGCATCTTTGGTGGCCTGGCGCTGTGCGTCGTTGAAATACGCCGGTACGGTAATGACCGCTCGGTCCACGGCTTCACCGAAGAACGCTTCCGCCCAGTTCTTCAACTCACGCAGAATGAACGCGGAAATCTCCGGCGGTGTGAAAACTTTTTCCCCGAGCCGCACGCGAATCACATTCTTGCTTGAGGAATCAATCCGAAAGGGAAAGAGTTTTAGTTCGTCCTGAATGTCAGCAAGCCCGCGTCCCATCAGCCGCTTTACGGAATAAATGGTGCGCTCGGGCTGCGTCAGAAGCCGCCGCTTCGCCGGCTCACCCACAATGATGCTGCCGTCGCCGTCAACGCTCACCACGGAAGGGCACAGCGTGGATCCATTGGGACCCGAAATACACTTCGGCGTTCCGTTCGGCTCGGTGTATGCCACCAAACTGTTTGTCGTTCCAAGATCAATTCCGACAATTCGTCCCATTTCCCTAATCAAACCTCTGCCAATTCCTTGGCGACGTTGGTGACCAAGTTCCGAATATACGAGCGGCGATTGAGCAATTCATTAAGCTTCGCCATGATTTTCTTCCGTGTTCCCGAATCTCCCGTAAGGGCCGCATCCCATTCGCGCGCCGCAGCCTGAAGTTCTCCATCAACTTCACCCAGCTTCGCCTGAAAATTCTTCTCCGCGGATTCCAGCCGCGCCTTCAGCCCCGCCAAATCCTCCCCCGAGGCTTTCGCTTCACGCAATTCATCCAGCGATTCGTTCAGCTCAAAAACCTCTTCCAGCAGTTCAGGCGGCGCCTGCTGCTTCTTCTCGCCTTCCTTGCGCTCGCCTTCGATCGCCAGCAAATATTCGACACGCGCGATGGGATCGCGCAGCGTGCGGTACGCGTCGTTCAATTCCGAGCTGCGCTTCAGCGAAAGCTCGCGCTCTTGTTCCGTGGCGTTCACGAATTTGTCCGGATGCAGCTTCCAGCTCAACTGCAGGAATTTCTGCTCCAGCGCGCCCATTTCAATCCACAATTTGCGGGGCATCTCGAACAGCGCGAAGTAGTCAATTCCCTGTGGAAGTTGCAGCAGCTTGCCGCAACTCGAGCAAAAGTGCGTGCCCAGCGTGCGCTCGTGGCAGCTCCAGCAAACCAGCGGCGCTTGCGCGGCAGTGGGAACCGTAGTCATCAGATTTTCAGGAACTCCTCGCAGTGCGAACCAAACCAAAGCCGAAGAGCACAGACTAAACTCCGGACGGCTCAAGGGGCACAAAAAAAGTGGCTGGCGAGCGCGGCTGCCAACCACTTTTGAAATTCGCCTGGGCGCTTCTCCCGCCTCGAACCTGACCAGAATCCGAAGAGCACAGGCAAGAGTGCCTGTGCTACTCAAGCTGTAAAAGAGCTGCCGCAGCCGCAGTTCCGCGCCGCGTTGGGATTCTGAAAAACAAATCCCTGGCGCATCAGCGTCTCTTCGTATTCCAGCGTCGTGCCGTTCAGATACAGAAAACTCTTTGGGTCGACGAAAATGCGCGCGCCAAACTCCTCGAAAATCTTGTCGCGGTCGCGCGGCTGGGTGTCCAGGCGCATGGCGTAGGACAATCCGGAGCAGCCGCCGCCCTGCACGCCTACGCGCAGCCCGCCAACCTCGGGAGACACGCCTTCCTTTTCGAGCAGCTTGCGAATCTGCTTCGCGGCGCGTTCGGTGAGGTGGATCGCTGGGGCGGTGGCCACCCCCCCCTCCCCCCCTGGTTTTGTGTAAGTGCTCATTCTAAAGAACTTAGCTTTCCTGCAAGTCTTTTAGAATCAACACTTAGAAAGTTCTTGGAAGTGCTCATTCTAAAGGGGTTAGCGCAGATCACTAAACTCAAGACGACCGGCCACAAAGCCTGTCCTTACCGCACTATTCGCCTCGTCGCTGGCACCCAGCTAAATGGGGCGCAGCCTGCTGTGCCCTTACAACAGAGGGGCACGCGAGCTCCGGCAACCTTAGTGCGAGGCTTTTTCGGTGACCGGTACTTCGACGCCGTGTTTCTTCTTCCAGTCGCCGATGGCTGCCTTGATAGCGTCTTCCGCCAGCACGGAGCAGTGGATCTTTACCGGCGGAAGCGACAGCTCGCGCACGATGTCCGTGTTCTTGATGGCCAGCGCCTCGTCCACCGTTTTGCCCTTGACCCATTCCGTGGCGAGCGAAGAGCTGGCGATGGCCGACCCGCAACCGAAGGTCTTGAACTTGGCTTCTTCAATGACCTGCGTCTCCGGGTTGATTTTCATCTGCAGCTTCATCACGTCGCCGCACTCCGGCGCGCCGACAAGGCCGGTCCCGACGTTGGGATCTTCCTTCGGGAGGCTGCCGACGTTGCGGGGATTGTTGTAGTGCTCCACTACTTTGTCGCTGTATGCCATTACCCGTTGCTCCTTGCCAGATTTTCGACACTAACAAAGCCCGCGCTCTTCACAGCCTTTTCCGAAAGCGAAACGTTCGGCACGGAAGCCGAACGGCCGGCGGTCAGCTGGCGAAGAGCATCCTTGATGTACTCCGCTCCGAGCCCGAGCATCTTCAAGAAAGCGCGCACCTGCTGAAGTTCGCGGAACGAACGCTCTCCTCCGGTCTCCTCCTCCGAGTCGTAAGGAACGAAGCTGACGCGGAAAGCCGCGCCCGTGCCGGCGATGGAGCGGTGAATACGAATTGTACCTTCATTTGCAGCCATTTTTTATTCTTCAACCTTCTAGGCGGTTTGCCATTTCATTTTTGAGATGTCGATTCCCTCTTTGGCCATTTCATAAAGTGGCGAAAGCTCGCGCAGCTTGGTCACGACCTGCACCATCTTGTCGATGACGTAGTCGACTTCCTCCTGCGTATTAAAACGGCCGAGGCCGAATCGAATCGAGGTGTGAGCGAGGTCTTCGCCCACGCCTAAAGCTTTGAGTACGTAGCTGGGCTCGAGGGTTGCCGAGGTACAGGCCGAACCGCTTGAAACCGCGACGTCGTTAATGCCCATCAGAAGAGACTCGCCCTCTACGTAGGCGAAGCTCATGTTCAGGTTGTTGGGCAGGCGATGTTCCATCGAACCGTTGACGAAGACTTCGTCCAGCTTAGCTTCCAGTCCCGCCTTCAAGCGGTCGCGCAGGCCGCGCATCTTCACGCTCTCTTCCGGCATGTCTTTTTGCGCGATTTCGCAGGCTTTGCCGAGGCCCACAATGCCGGGCACGTTCAGCGTGCCGGAGCGCATGCCGCGCTCATGGCCGCCGCCGTCAATGATGGCGGAAAGCTGCACGCGAGGATTGCGGCGCCTGACATACAGGGCGCCGACGCCCTTGGGCCCGTAAATCTTGTGCCCGCTGATGGCCAGGAGGTCGATGTTGTCCTTCTGAACGTCCACGGGGATTTTGCCAACGGCTTGCACACCGTCTACGGCAAAGAAAATCCCGCGCTCTTTGGCAATCTTGCCGATTTCCGCGATGGGGTTGATGACGCCAATTTCGTTATTGGCGTACATGATGGTGATCAAAATCGTGGTCGGCTTAATGGCCGCTTTCAAACTGTCCAAGCTGACACGCCCATCCTTCTGCACCGGCAGATAGGTGACCTCGAAACCATGCTTCTCAAGGTTCTTGCAAGTATCGAGCACAGCTTTGTGCTCGATGGACTGGGTGATGATGTGGTTGCCCTTCTCGCGGAACATTTCCGCGATGCCCTTGATCATCAAGTTGTCGGACTCGGTGGCGCCGCTGGTGAAAATAATCTCTTTCGCCGTGGCGTTGATCAGCGAAGCAACCTGTTGGCGCGCGTTTTCCACGGCTTCTTCGCCGGCCCAGCCGAAGGAATGGTTGCGGCTTGCGGCATTGCCGAATTTATTAGTGAAATACGGCAGCA